>Ga0209160_1001692_pt1 | contig 18622 bp, 16 predicted proteins | sample GraSoiAngelo_153_FD_186167 | JGI IMG/M metagenome (GOLD analysis project Ga0209160, IMG submission 186167) | Grasslands soil microbial communities from the Angelo Coastal Reserve, California, USA - 14_1009_12_40cm (SPAdes) (version 2) | ecosystem: Environmental > Terrestrial > Soil > Grasslands ... | reverse complement strand
GCACTCGGTGCGGCGCTCCTTGTGCACCGGTACCGGGTCGGTTGGGGCGGGCGACTGCTGCGGTCGGCGCTGCTGCTCCCGTACGTCACTTCGGTCGTCGCGATTGCGCTGGTGTGGCAATTGATCGATCAGGCGGGCACGCTCGGGCTCGGGCGGTCCGGGTGGCTCAGCAGTCCGGCGACGGCTCTGCCCGCATTGATGCTCCTCGCGCTCTACGCGCAGCTGGGCGGGCAAACGCTGGTGTTCCTTGCGGGACTCGAGCGCATCCCGAGGGTTTACGTCGATGCGGCGCGTGTCGATGGCGCGAGCGCGTGGCGACGATTTTGGCGGATCACTCTGCCGCTGCTCAGACCGCTGACGTGGTTTGTGGTACTCACGGGACTGCTCAGCGCCTTTCAGGTTTTCACGATCGCTTTTGTGTTGACACAGGGTGGACCTCGAGTCCTGGTCCAACGCGCCTACCAGCTCGCGTGGGGTGGGGGGGGTGGCTCAGGGGGCTCGCAAGCGTTTGGCATGGCCAGCGCCTTCGCCATCCTCCTGTGTCTTGCGTTGGTCGTGTTCAGTTGGCCGCGACTCAAATTGCTGGGACGGTATGCTCAGCACGCGTAAGCTTGGTCTTGGCCTTCTGAGCGTCGCGGTGAGCGCGCCGTTCCTTTATATGGTTTCGGTTTCGCTGATGGGTGAGTCGGAGCTGCTCCGTTGGCCGCCACCCTTGCTGCCACAGAAACCCACATTCGGCAACTATGCGGCGGCACTGGCGGCGTTGCCTTACGCGAAGGTGTTCTTGAACACCGCGATTCTCGCCGGCTGCGTGATGGTGGGGCAGGTGCTCACGAGCGCAGCCGCGGGATACGCGTTTGCGCGGATGCGGTTTCCCGGGCGCGACGGCATCTTCGCGGCCTTCCTCGCGACGCTCATGCTCCCAGCGATGCTGCTGGTCATCCCGCGGTTTCTGCTGGTCAACGCAGTCGGCTGGGTCGATACGTATCCGGGGCTTATTTCAACCGAGCTCGTGTCCGTCTTGGGCATCGTGTTGATGCGACAGTCCTTCCTCATGCTGCCGCGCGATGTAGAGGAAGCGGCGCGACTCGACGGGGCCGGGGAGTGGACGCTGTTCTGGCGCGTCATGCTGCCGCTCGCACGGCCGGCGGTAATCACACTCGCACTACTCGCGTTCATGGATCAATGGCGCAACTTCCTGTGGCCGCTGATCGTCACGCGCTCGGCGGACATGGCGGTGGCTGAAGTGGCCCTGGCGCAGTTTCACTCCACGTACAGCGGCAACTGGCCATATCAAATGGCGGCGGCGGTGTTGGTGACACTGCCCGTCTGGCTCGTCTGTTTGATCGGGCAGAGATACCTGATGCAGGGGTGGCGTATCACAGGTGCCGCGGTGCGTCTCTAGCGTCGCCGCGCCGATCCGAAGCTCACACTCCAGGCAAGATCCTTCGTCAGGCCCGCTGGCCATTGGAGCATCACGTGGCCCACATCGAGACGCTTGACGGTGCAAGCAGGATCAGCTTTGCAGGTCCGCGACCGCAACCTGCGCGGCACCGCGATGGTGATCGCGTACGCGCGGCCGTCGAGATTCACCGATCTCCCTCGCAGGGTGCTCGCAGCGGAATCCCAACGCTCCTCCGCGATGTCGACCGCGCCTTGAACGATGTGCCGTGTGGTTCCAATGACCTGCGGATGCTGCGTCGCGGGCCGCAAAGCGACGGTGAGCGTGCTGTGCGGCTGGATCGTCGCAGCGAGCGACTGCTGCACGTCGGCAAGCGGCTGGTCGGCCCACACGTCATAGGCAGCGAGGCGAGATCCTGAGATTCCGAGCGCAGCCAGGCTCTGCGTCACGTTCTGTGGCTCATCCTCCCAATTCACCAGCACGACCGTCCACCACTTCGGCGCTCCTTCGACGATCCATGTGCCCGCCGGCCGGTCGCGCCTGACGCTCCAGAATCCGCCCGGGCCGCCCGTGTCGACGACATGAATGGCGAGCACGTTCTCGCCGCCCCAGTTCAACGCGGTGGCCGGGACGCCGTAGCGGCGATAACTGCTCCAGCCGTTCGTGGCTCCGATGCGCACGCCGTTGATGAATGTCTCGTCGGTATCGTCGATTTTGCCGAGCTCGAGATGCGCCGTGGGTGCCGCCGCGGCGGGCAACGCGAACCGAGTGCGATACCAGGCGTGCCCGTCGTAATCCGGATGACCGGCTTGCTCCCAGTTCAACGGCACCGGGATCGTTTCCCAGGCGTCGTCGTCGAAGTCACGCGCGGCGTAGCGGGGGTCGTCGCCGGTGCGAAACCGCCAGGGGCCGCGCAAACGGACCAGCGTGTCGGCTGTCGCGATCGCCGGCGCGACCTCGCGCTCGACGTTCTGCGTCCCGACCGCAACAGGCGGCCTCGTCTCCGCATTCACCGGCGCCACCGGCAGCGCCTTCTGCAAGAGCGTCAAACGCTCGACAGGCAGCTTCGGCAAGTTGTCCGAGAGGATCGTCATGCCACCGGAGACGGCCACGATCGACGCCCAGACGCGCGCTTCGTCGAGCGTGAGCGGCGGCCGGACGACGAGACAATCGGGATCGTTGAGCCAGACGGAGCGATTGTAGAAGCTCCGCAACGCGGCGGCGCGGGCGGGCTCCTGAATGCCGCCCCAATTGGCGTCGACGTCATTGCCGATGCGCATCCCGTTGACGAGACCTGCGGCATGTTGCACCGGCGCGCCGCAGCCGAGCAGGAACGCCTCGGTGCCCAAGCCATCGCGAATTGCCGTCAACCCGTGTCGGTAGGCTTCCGCATGTGTGAGTCCGCCATAGTGCGCCGCTCCGACGGTCGCCCAGTGCAAGAAATCGATCTTCAAGTAGTCGTAGCCCCATTCCCGCACGACCCGGCGCGCAAGGTCGTACAGCCACTGCTGGGCGCCTGGGTGCGCGCCGTCGAGCGCGAAAATCCGGCCGCCCCATGGCGCTCGGGTGTCGACGAGCACGGCTGAGCTATCCGGGGGGGCTGTCTTCAGTAGCCAGCCCGGGTTCGTTGACGCCACGTCCGACTGCTCCGCCACGGCGAAGGGTGCAATCCATAACCCGGCCTGAAATCCAGCCGCGTGGATGCGGTCGGTCAGCCAGCGGTGACCGTGAGGAAACTTCGGGTTTGTATCCCAATTCCCCGCGGCGCGTTGATAGCCGTCATCGAGCTGGATGTAACGCAGGGAGCGGCGGTCGAAATGAGCGGCGCAGAAGTCGACGTTTGCCACCACGTCCGCTTCGGTGACGTCGGGACCGAGCTCATACCACGAACACCATCCCGTAGGCACGGCAAGCGCCGCTATCCGCTCGCGATCAACTGATGAGAGGGGCGTCGCGGCGGCGGTCAGCGCCGTAAGGCCATCCCCCTCAGGCAGATAGGCAATCCGCAGCGTCGCGCTGTCGCCGTCTGGCCGCACGGGACGCGCAGGTAGCCACTCGCTGAGGGCCTCCAGGCTGCCATTCGCGGCAAGCTTGACCTTGCCGTCTCCTGCCTCACCGGGATCCCACACGGCGGCGAAGCCGTGTCCTGCACGACTCAGCCCAATAGCGCCATAGCTCGTCGCGTCCGCCGGTGCGGAAGCGACGCGACAGGCGCTCCACGATTGGTAACCGTTCACAAGCGCGATGAGAGGGCCGTCACCAGGTAGCACGTCTGGCTCAGAAGTTGCGAAGAATCGCATGCCGCGGATCGTGGCAAGCACGCGATCCGGGTACACGCTGACGGTGATGGCGCCGTGCGCACCGCGCGCGGCGGAATCCACCGACGGGGTGGTGTCCCAGGCGACGAACTCCGCTTCGAGCCACACGCTGCCTGACGCCCCTGCGGTGCCTGGGGTTCGACCCCGGATCACAAGCGATTCGCCGCCCGGCGGACGGCGGTTTCCCACGCTGACGTTTTCCAGGTCAGCAAGCGTGACCAGGGTGTCGCCGACCCAGAGGCCCAACGCTGCATTTCGCAGCAGCGGGATGGATCGGTCGGGGGCGTTGTACCACAGCGCCAGGCGGCGCTGGTCGTCGAGATCGAAGCGCAGGTTGCCGAGCGGTCGCCGGGCAAGACCGGGCAGCGGGCGCGGGGGACGGAAGAGAGCGGCTGACGCCGCGCCAGTGAGGAGAACGAACGTGCGCCGGTCCATAGCATCAATGTTGGTAGCGTTTGGGGCTTTGTCTACGACGCTCGCCGCACAATCACGCGACAGCGTGAAGAGTGTGCCGAGCAATCACGCGATCGGCTTCGGGTACTTCGCGACGCTCGGCTCCAACTGGCAGATCGAAGCGGTGGAAATCGGATACGTACACCGGCTCTCCCACGGCCTCGCGGCATACTCCATCGGCGGTCGCGTTGGGACGTTCATGGACGAGAGCACCGTGCTGGGTGGATCGCGCGGCATGGTGTTCGCAACCACCGTGTCGGCGCGGACACGCCTGCACTCGATCGCGCAGCTCGGCGAAGACGAGCACGGCACGGCGATCGGTCTCGACGTCACCTTCGAGGCAAGTGGCTACGTGGCTTCCGGCTCACCGTTCTGGCAGGGATCTCATTGGGCAGCCCTATCGCTGCTGCCCTCGCTGCGCATCGGCGGCGGCGCGATCACGCTTGGCCCCACGCTCTTCTTAGGCGATCGCAAGCCCGCTATGCGCGGCATGTTGGCGTTCCGTGGTGAGGCGCGGCTGGCGCGCCGGGAGCCTCATCCCTAGGTTAGCGACCCTATGGTCGCACCGACGCTGACCTCGGACCATCCCGGTCTTGAGGTCCTCGCGGAAGTCGCAAAAGTGCTGGCCGCTGGCCGGGGAGGCGCCGCCGAGGATGGCCTCATCGGCGTCGTGGGCGTCCTGCGGCGTGGCTTGGCGCTGCGCCGCTGCCGGCTGTGGCTCCGATCTGGCGACGGCTCCCGGTACATCCCCATCGCAAGCCCCGAGGACGAAACCCAGCTGCCCGGCTTCGCGCCGGCAGTTGCCGAATGGGTCGCCGCAGGTCCGCACCGTGAGGGCGTTGCCGGCGGCACGCTCCTGCGCCTGCCCTTGGTGCACGATGACGAGGCCCTCGGCTGTTTCGAGGTGATCATCCCGCAGGGCCGTTACGAGCGCATGGCGCATGACGTATTGGTCGTGGTCGCCCAAATGCTCGCTCCCGTCCTTGCCGCAACCGAGCTACAGCAGGATCTCGCGTCCGAAGTTGCGTTGCGGACGGGGGAGCTCGAGTTGCAGCGCAACTTTGCGGCACGGATCATCGATTCGTTGCCGGTGGGTCTGTATGTGATCGACCGCGCCTACCGCATCCGTGCGTGGAATCGCAAGCGTGAAGCGGGAACGCAGGGTGTATCGCGTGAGGATGCGCTTGGGCGAGAAGTCTTCGAAGTGCTCGATCGGCAGCCGCGCGAGCTGCTCAAGCTGGAGTTCGATCGCGTCTTCGAGACGGGCGAGATCCAGCAGGTGGAGATGGACTCGCAGGCCACCGGTGAGCCCCGGCACTACCGCATCACCAAGATCCCGATGCGCCTCGACGACGAAGACATCTCGCACGTCATCACGATCGGCGAAGACGTCACGGCCTGGCGGCAGGCGCAACAGCGGCTGGCGCAAAGCGAAAAGCTCGCCGCGGTCGGCCAGCTGGCGGCCGGCGTGATGCACGAGATCAATAATCCGCTGGCCACGATTCTCGCCTGTAGCGAGGCGTTGAGCCTGCGCCTTGCCGATCTGCCCGAGCCGGAGCGGCAGGCGCAGGCGGAGTACCTGCACATCGTTGATGCAGAAGTGCAGCGTTGTCGCCGCATTGTCGATGGCCTGCTCGACTTTTCGCGCCCCAAGAAATCGGGCCACAAGGTGTCCGCCGACATCAACGCCATTATCGAGCAGACGCTATTCCTCCTGAAGCACCATGAGCGCTTCAAGTGGCTGACGATCGAGCGGCAGCTCGAAGCCGGGCTGCCGGCTTTTCCGGCGGACGCCGAGCGGCTGGTCCAGTGCTTCATGGCGCTGATGCTCAACGCCATGGACGCGATGAATTCCCGCGGCGTGCTGACGGTGCGGACGCGCCTCAATCCGCAACGCCAGGACGAAATCCTGGTGGAGTTCATTGATACGGGGACGGGGATCCGGCAGGAGGACCTGCCCAAGATCTTCGAGCCGTTCTTCACGACCAAACCACAGGGACGCGGCACCGGCCTCGGCTTGTCGGTGGCCTACGGCATCGTCGAGGAGCATCGCGGCCGAATCGAGGTAGAATCGCAGATGGGCGTCGGCACGAACTTCAAGGTTTTCCTCCCGGTCGGATGAAGATTCTCGTCATCGAAGACGACAAAACCGTAGGCGAATACGTGCGGCGCGGGCTCGACGAGGCCGGATATCACGTCGATCTCGTTAGCGACGGCGACGAAGGATTGCGCCGCGCGAGCGGGGGGAGTCGCGGTTCCAATTACGACATCATGGTTCTCGACCTGCGCCTGCCGAAGCTCTCGGGCATCGACGTGTTGCGCACCTTACGCGACCGCGGCGTCGGATTGCCCGTCCTGGTCCTGACCGCGCAGGATTCCGTCGATTTCAAGGTGCAGGCGTTGCGCATGGGTGCGGATGACTACGTCACGAAGCCGTTCGCCTTCGAGGAGCTCCTGGCGCGCGTGGAAGCACTGGGCCGCCGGCCCAAGGCGATTGCGCCGCCCACACTCAAGGTGAATGGCCTGGTGCTCGACACTGGTAGCCGCGAGGTCACGCGCGATGGGAAGCGCATCGAGCTGACCCCGAAGGAGTACGCGGTGCTCGAGTATCTCATGCGCCATCAGGGCCGCGTGATGTCGCGGACGCTGATCACGGAGTACGCCTGGGACTACCACTTCGATCCCGGCACGAACATCGTAGACGTGGTGATCACCCGACTCCGCAAGAAGATCGATCAGGCACGGGAACCCAAGCTGATCCACACGGTGCGCGGCGTGGGCTACGTGGTCCGCACGTAACGTGGCGAGTATTCGCGGGCGGTTGACCATCTGGTACGCCACCGCGCTGATTCTCAGTATCGCGGTCTTCGCCGTCGTCCTCTACTTCGCTCGTCGCAGTGCCACCTATCAGGATCTCGATCGGCGCATTCAGTCGGAAGCCGACCTAAGCGTGGGGATTCTCGCCGAGAGCTATCGGGCGCGCGGTGTTCTGGTCGAGCGGGACACGGCGGGACGGCCAATCCTCACCCCCGAAGTCGCGGCGGTGCTCGAGGTCGTTCCCGATTATCTGCTCGTGACGAACCGGGACGGGCGCCTGCTGTTCGCCTCGCCGGATGCGCGCGCCCTGACCTTTGCCGAATTCGAGCAGTTGAATGCGATCACGGTCCCGCCGCCAGGATCAGCGGGTGGGGCGGGGGGAGGCGGGGGGGGGACGCACGTGCTGGGTCGCTACCGCCTCAACCCCAACGGCCCGACGCTGCATTACGTGGTTCGCGCGGTGCCGGACGCCGGCGGCCAGTTCGGCGCGATCTTCGCAGCTGCCGATACGGGTAGCGCCGAGCTGCGACTGCAAGAGCTGCTCACGACGCTCATGATCGCTTTCGTGGTCGGCGTCGTGCCCGCGGTGCTCGTGGGACAATGGATCGCGGGCCGCGCGCTCGAACCGGTGGATCGGATGATCACGGAGGTCCGCGAGATCACCGACGGCCGCAGCCTGCACCGCCGTCTCGTCGTCCCGATGGAGCGCGATGAGCTCGGTCGACTCGCCGCGACGCTCAATCAGATGATGACCCGCCTGGAGCGCAGCTTCGCCGCCTTGCGGCGCTTCACGGCCGACGCGAGTCATGAGTTGAAGACGCCGCTGACGGTCGTGAGAGCCGGGGTCGAACGTGCCATTACGAGACCGGACTTGCCGCAGGAAACGCTGGCGTCATTGGAAGAGACGTTGCAAGAGGTAAATCGGATGACGGAGCTGCTCGAAGCGCTGCTGACACTCGCGCGCGCGGACGAAGGGCGCGCCGATCTCCATAAGGAGGCCGTCGACATTCGTGAGATCATCGAGGAGGCGGGCGAAACGGGCGAGCTGCTGGCCGAGCACGCGGGAGTCGCGATCGAGATTCACTTGCCGCCCGAGCCGGTCGTCGTGCCGGTCGATCGCAGCCGCATTCGACAGCTCGCGCTCAATCTCATCGAAAACGCCGTCAAGTACACGCCGCGCGGTGGGCAGGTGTCGGTTGAGCTCGGCAGCCACGATGGGCGCGTGGTTTTCTCGGTCGCCGACACAGGCATCGGCATCGCGCCTGGCGACTTGCCGCATGTGTTCGATCGCTTCTGGCGCGCCGACTCCGCGCGCACGCGCACGAGCGAGCGCGCGGGCACGGGACTTGGGTTAGCGATCTGTAAATGGATCGCGGAAGCGCACGGGGGCACGATTGAAGTGCAGAGCCGGCCGGGGAGGGGAACGACCTTTACGGTGGGATTGCCACGCAGCGAACACTAATCGTCACCTCGCAATCACGAACTTGTAATCCATCCAGCATCTTGCACTCAGGTGGAGGGCGCAGACTTCTGCCATGCGCTCCGCCAGTTCCGCCATCTCACTCACCACCCACGTTGCGATCGTTGCGGCGGTGGTCCTGGGAACAGCAAACGCCCGCCCTAAAGAGCCAGAACGCCCTGACGATAGGATGCTCGTCCTCGGACCGATCGTTCAGCGCCACGATCGCGGAGGTCTCGCTCCATTACCTAATGGTCCGCAGACAGTCGTTGTCCCCTGGATTCCTGTTCCCACAATTCCGGTGCAAGCAGGAACGACCACTCAATCCGCATTGCCACTGTCGACGCAGAACGCGGAGGGGATCAGCCGAGATCATGACATCGGAATCAGTCAGCTCTTCTCATCGGAAGGACCGGAAGTGCTCTCGGGGCCGCTGCCACGGTATCCCGAGCTGTTGCGTCAGGCTGGAATCCAAGGACGCGTCGTCTTGGAGGCCACGGTAGACACCACTGGACGCGTGGAACTGGTTTCCGTCACCATCGTTTCGGCCACGAATCCCGCATTTGTCGAGCCCGCCAGACAAGCGCTGCTCGCGACGCTATTCCGGCCCGGTGAGGTCGGCGGTCGGGCTACGCGGATGCGAGTGCGGATCCCGTTCGAATTCACCCTAAAGAACGGCACGGCAGCGGTTCACTAATCCAGGCACCCAAAGGCTCATTTGGCTGTCATCGTTTTGTAATCTTCGCGCTACTAGCGACTCTATCGTTGCGGGTACTATTTACTTAGCCAGCAAGCCCCCCAAGGACCGGAGGAACGCGGTGTTCAACAATCTGATCGAGTCCAATCGCAAGTCGGATAAAAAAGGGGCGTTTGGTCTCGGTTTCGCATCGCTCGTGGGTCACAGTCTCGTCGTACTCGGCGCTGTCGTCGCGACGCTCACGGCCGGCGAAAAGAAAAAAGGGGATACCCTCGATACGGCGATGGTCTTCCTGAATCAGCAAGAGCAGAAGAAGCCGGAAGAGCAGCCGCCGATTGTCGATGTGCCCCAGCTCAAGGGATTCCAGACGGTCGTCGCGCCGACCGACATCCCGACGAATATCCCGCCGATCAATCTGCAAGAGCACTTTGACCCCAAGGATTACACGGGCACGGGCGTCGAGGGCGGCATCGGGACCGGCATCGTGCCGTCGTCCGATCAGGTGTTCATGGAGTCGGTCGTCGAAGAGCGGCCCGAAGTGTTGTCGGGACCGCAGCTGCAGTATCCCGACCTCCTACGCCAGGCGGGCGTGCAGGGCCGTGTGCTGGTGCAGGCCATCATCGATACGTCGGGCCGCGCCGAGCCTCCGTCGGTGAAGATCATTCAGAGTCCCAATCCGGGCTTCGATCAGCCGGCGAAGAATTACGTGCTGCGCGCGCTGTTCCGTCCCGCGCGCGTGCACGGCCGCGCCGTCCGCGTTCTGGTGAATCTGCCGATCGACTTCAAGATCAAGAGATAGGGAGACACGATGAGTTACGCAGATCTATGGGCATCGATGGGGCTGTTCGCCAAAGGCATCGTGGTCGTCATGTTCGTCATGTCGGCCTGGTCGTGGGCGGTCAGCATTTCCAAGTGGATCTATCTGCGCAAGTCGCAGAAGGAGACCCGGAAATTCGCCCCCGAGTTCTCGCGCTACTTGCAGGAAGAGCAGCTCGATGGCGCGATCGCCTTGGCGGAAAAGAACAAGAAGAGTCACGTCGCCCGCGTGCTCGGTGAGGCGCTCTTGGAAGTGAAGCCGCTGCTGCGCGACCGCGCCACGATTACCGCGGCCGACATCAACTCGGCCGAGCGCGCCGTCGAACGGCAGATGCTGATCATCACCGCTGAGTTGAAGCGCGGCCTCGGCATTCTGGCGACGACCGGTGCCACGGCGCCGTTCGTGGGTCTGCTCGGCACGACGATGGGTATCGTGACGGCCTTCCAAGGCATGTCGGCGTCCGGCGGCTCGGGGTCCCTCGCGGCGATCACGGGCGGCGTCGCCGAAGCGCTGATCACCACGGCCTTCGGTCTCATGGTCGCGATTCCGGCCGTGTGGCTCTACAACTACTTCAGCACCAAGATCGACTTCCTGACGGTGGAGATGACGTACACGTCGAAAGAGCTGATCGATTATCTCATCAAGAGCGTCGGCAGCGAGTTCGGCCGGTCGATTTTCACCAAGGAATTCCAGACGCAGAAGACGTCGCAGACCAGCGGCCCGATCAAAGGATAAGCGCCGATGGCCATGGGTGCTGCTTCGGCGAAAGGGGCGGTGGCGGCGAACATCAACGTCACGCCGATGATCGACGTGATGCTGGTGCTGCTTATCATCTTCATGATCGTGACGCCCGCGATCACCGCCGGATTCCAGGCCACGATTCCGCGCGCTAAAAATCCCGACGCCCGCGAGGAGCAAGAAGGCGAGATCCGTCTGGGGATCGACCGCGACGGGAAGTTTTATCTGGACGTCACGGGCTCGAGCGGCAAATACACCGGCCCGCGGTACATTAGTGATGCCGATCTGCCGGCCCAGCTCACGAACCTGTACGCCAACCGCACGATCGACAAAATCATGTACCTGAAAGCGGATGAATCCGTCAAGTACGAGCGCGTGCAGGCGGCGTTGGAAATGGCGCGCAAGGCCGGAGTCCGCGTGGTGGGAGCGATCGCCGAGCAGGAGCGCTCGACGCGCCCGGAAAGGCACTGAGCGATGGCGATGGGAAGCGGAGGCTCGGGCAGCGGGCTCAGCTCGGACATCAACGTCACGCCGATGATCGACGTGCTGCTCGTGCTGCTGATCATCTTCATGATCACGCTGCCGCTGTCGCGGCGCGATTTCGACGTGCAAGTGCCGCCCGAGCAGAAGCAGCAGCCGAAGCAAAAGCAACAGTCGAGCGATCAGATCGTGCTGGAGCTGCTGCCAGACGGGTCGTACGCGATCAACAGACAGCCGGTCCCGTTCGCGGCCCTCGATGCCAAGTTCCACGAGCTCTACGATCAGCGCCCGGCGAAGCTGCTGTTCATCAAGTCGGCACCGAACCGCAAGTACGGCGACATCGTCCGCGCGATGGACATCGCCAAGGGGGCGGGTGTCCAGGTGATCGGATTCACGCCGGCGGAGCAGGCGGCCGCACACTAAGCCATCACACGACGTGGACTGAAACATTCGGGGCGCGGCGCAAGTCGTGCCCCGCATTGCTTCGCAGTGTATCTATTGAACGTGCCTGACCTCACACCAGCCACCCGACCTGCCTTCGATTCCTATGCGCTTCCGCTCCCACGGCGGCGCGAGGGGCGAGCCGCAGCGTTGTCTTTCCTCGCGCATGTGACGATCGCGGTGCTCGTCTTGTGGCGTGGAGCCCAGTTCTTTCAGTCAGGAGGCGGAGGTGCTGGACCGCCCGGTGGTGGCGGCGGTGGCGGCCGGCCGGCCGTGAGCAGCTGGTTTGCGTTGCCGGCGCCCTCCGCACCGCAGGCGCGGGACATTCCCGCCGCTCCGACCGTGACCGTACCGACTGTCTCCGTGCCGCTTCCCGAGCCGGTAAAAATCGAGATTCCGACAACGGCCGCAGTTCTGCCGCCGGCCGCGATCGGCGCAGGTGTGGGGACGACGGGCGGGCCAGGACAGGGACCGGGGACCGGCGGCGGGAAAGGCACGGGGACGGGCACGGGAACGGGTGCCGACACCGGCTCTGGCTCGGGCGGCAAGGGGAGTGATATTTCCCACGCCTCACCGCGGTGGACGATCTGGACGCCGCCGGGCGCGCCGAGCGACGTCCGCGGCCGGCGGCACGAGGTCAGGTTCTGGGTCACAGCGGACGGTCGAGTCACGCGAGTTGAGGTGATTCCTCCCATCAAGGATGCGGGATATCGTCGTGAGTTTACCGAGCGGATGATGGGGTTCGTCTTCTATCCTGCTACGACGCGTGATGGGCGCCACGTCGACGACGTCACCAGCGTTTGGGTCATCCCGTAGCGATTGCCGTCACACATCATCAGGCAGGTTGATTCGGTGCTCAGGGGACAGCTGTTTGCCCGGAAGACCGTCGACCAGTGCATCGCCGACAGCGAGGTCGGCGGCGGGATGCGCCGCACGCTTGGCGCGGTGCAGCTCACGGCGCTGGGCATCGGCGCGATCATCGGCGCCGGGATCTTCGCCGCTATCGGGACCGCGATCAGCGGCGATGCGGGGCACGTGGGCGCCGGCGCCGCGATCGTCGTCTCGATTGTCCTGGCCGGCGTGACGAGCGCGCTCGCGGCGATCACGTATTCCGAATTTGCGGCCATGATCCCGATCTCAGGGAGCGCGTATACCTACGCCTACGCCACCCTGGGTGAGCTCGTTGCCTGGATCATCGGTTGGGACCTGATCCTGGAGTACGCGGTAGGCAACATCGCGGTGGCCATCGGCTGGGCCGGCTACTTCGATTCGCTGCTCCGCGGCCTCGGCGTCGAGCTGCCGCGCTGGTTGGTCACGGATATTCTGACGGCGCGACACGATCCCGCCCTGCTGGCCTCAGTACCGCACCTCGGTCCCATTCCGCTGGTTTTCAATCTCCCGGCATTCGGGATCGTCGCGATCATCACCTGGCTGCTCGTGATCGGCACGAAGGAAACGGCGTGGGTGAACACCCTCATGGTCGTGATCAAAGTGGCGATCATCGGCCTGTTCCTGGTCGTGGGCATCGCCTATGTGAAGCCGCAGCAATGGTCGACGCCCGCCTTCGCGCCCAACGGCCTGGCGGGCATCAGCGTTGGCGCGGCAATCATCTTCTTTTCGTATATCGGGTTTGACGCCGTCAGCACGGCAGCCGAGGAAGCACGGAATCCCCAACGCGACATTCCGCGGGGCATCATCTGGTCGCTGATCATCTGTACTGTGCTCTACGTCGGGATCGCGTTCGTGCTGACGGGGATCATTCCGTGGGACAAGCTCAACGTGCCCGATCCGCTCGCCGTCGCGCTCCAGTACATCCACGCAGACTGGGCCGCTGGCGTTCTCGCGCTGGGCGCCGTCGCCGCCATGACGTCCGTCCTGCTCGTGTTCCAGCTCGGCCAGGCCCGAATCTTCATGTCGATGGCGCGCGATGGCTTGCTGCCGCCATGGGCGGCGCGCCTGCATCCTCGCTACAAGACGCCGCACGTCACGACCATCGTGACCGGAATTTTCGTCGCGCTGTTCGCCGCGATCGCGCCGATCGGTGTCGTCCTCGAGCTGACCAACATCGGCACGTTGTTCGCGTTTATCCTCGTGGCGCTCGGGATCATCGTGCTGCGCCGCACCGACCCCAAGCGGCCTCGTCCCTTCCGCACACCGTGGGTCCCGTTTCTGCCGATTGTCTCGATTCTTTTCTGCGTCTACCTGATTGTGAGCCTGCCCACACTCACTAAGGTGCGGTTCGTGGCGTGGTTGGTCGCCGGAGCGGTGATCTACTTCTTGTACAGCGTGCGACACAGCAGAGTACGGCGTGAAGGAGAGGTCGGGCCTCGAGTCGGAGGGGAACCCGCTTAGTTGCCGGGCGGCGCGGCAAACAGCTGCGCCGCGAGACGCAGTGCGCCGGCCGGCCCATCCACCGTTCCACCGACGTCCGCGAATCGCGCTCGCGGTAGCTCCACGCCGACTTTGACGCGCAATGCCGCGAGCAGCGGAGAGCCTGGAAGCAACAGTCCTCCGGCGGTCGACACACGAATCGGATCGTTTCCCGGGAAATGACGGCTGAGGACGCGAAGGAGCAAGAGCAGCTCCGCCGCGGCGTCCTCGACGATTCGCTGGGCCACGTGCTCGCCTTCGAGCGCGGCGTTGAGGACATGGGGAGCGAGCGACGCGACTTGGGCCGGCGTCGCGGTCGTAGACCAGCGAACCAGATCGTCCAGTGTGCGGAGACTCAGCGCCAGGAGGACCCGCTCGAGGAGCGTGGATGACTCCTCGCGGCCGTCTTGTGAGCGACCCGCCGCGGCGAGCGCTCGCCGTCCGAACCAATAGCCGCTGCCCTCGTCGCCAAGCTGCCAACCATACCCGCCGGCGCGATGCAGCGTCTCGTCGGGCGCGCGCGCACAGGCAATAGAGCCGGTGCCGGCATTGATCAGCATCCCTGGCCCGTCTCCGAATGCCGCCGCCAAGGCGATCTCGATGTCGGTGCGGACGTTGACGCGAGTCGCGACGCCGGCCTCGGTCAGCGCCGCTGCGAGCGCGTCTTGCTCCGGCGCAAAGCCGGCGCCCGCTGCGCCGACCACGGCAAACACCGCCGGGAGAGAGACCTTGGCCTGCGTCGCCGCGCGCCGCGCCACGTCCAGGATGACCGCCGCCGATCGCTCGGCGCCGCCGGGCCGCATGGCGGAGCCGGGGCCTTCCGCGCGCGCGAGCACGCGACCACGGGCGTCGCCGATCGCGACGGCGGTGTGAGAGCCGCCGGCATCGACACCGAGCAAGAGGACGGAAGGGGACTCAGGCGGCATCGTTCCGTCCTTCCGTCCTTCCGTCACTTGCGACGAACGAAGACAGAACCCCCACTAGCACCGTGATTGCAGTTCCCAGTGGCACATACCACGGCCACGCCAGGCCGGGGAGCCAGCGCACCGGGAAATGCGGGATGACTGCGCCCAGGACGATTGGGGACATGATGAGGATACTCACGATCAGGGCGATGATGACGTCGCGCTGGCGCGCGCGCTGCCATGCGCCGCCGAGGATGTACGTGCCAAGAAGAGCGCCATAGGTCAGCGACACGATGCTGAGCGCGAGCTGGACGACCGGCGTGTTCTGATCCCGAAACGCGATCGCGCCCGTGACCAGCACCGCGGTCCACACCAACGTGAGCCAGCGTCCCACTCGTAGCAGTTGCTCTGGATCCTGACGGCCTGTAAGCGGTGCGTAGAAGTCATGCGTCGACGCCGAGGCAAGTGAGTTGACGGCGGAAGCATGGCTGCTCATCGCAGCCGCCAGGATCCCCGCGACGACGAGGCCGGCAAGACCGGCGGGCAACTGCGTGGTGATGAACGTCGGGTAGATGGCGTCTCCGCGCATCCCGGGATGATCGGCGCCCGCAAGCCAGAGACTCGTTCCCACGAGCAAGAACAGCGCGAACTGCAGGATGATGAAGACTCCCGATCCGACCAGCGCGCGCTGCGCGTCTTTCAGATTGCGTGCGGCGAGCAGCCGCTGCACGATCAGATGATCGGTTCCATGTGATGCGGCCGACAACAGGGCACCACCGATGACACCACCCCAAAATGTGTACGTCTTCGTGAACGACAGACCGAAGTCGAAAGCGGTGAGTTTTCCCGTGTCCCACGCGCGACTGAACGCGGCGACGCCGCCGGCGAGGTGGGTCGCCACGATCAACGTCGCGATCCCGCCCAGTAAGTAGACGCCGAGCTGGATCACGTCGACCCACACGACGGCCCGCAGCCCGCCAACCCACGTGTACACGAGCGTCACGAAGCCAATCGCGATGATTCCCGCGGTCAGGCTCCAATGCGTGATGATAGCCAGCGGAATCGCCGTCGCGAAGATCCGGACGCAGTCGGCGAGCGCGCGCGTGAACAGGAAGACGCCGGAGGCGGTGCGACGCGCCGCTTGCCCGAAGCGATGCTCCAGACGTTGGTAGGCCGTATCCTGCGTGCCTTCGAAATACCCGGGCAGCAATAGGGTGGCGACGCCGATGCGACCGACGAGATATCCGAAGGCGATCTGCAGGAATGTGAGATTGCCACGCGCCGCGAGCCCCGGGACCGAGATGACCGTCAGCGCCGAGGTCTCCGTGGCGACGACGGAGAACATCAAGGCCCACCACGGCAGCCCGCGGTGGCCGAGGAAGTAATCGGATGCGTCGCGCTGGCGACCGGCGAGCAGCAGTCCGACCGCAATCACGGCGGCGAAGTAGGCGATGATGACGGCGATGTCGAGCGAACGCATACGAACTAGACGCCTAGAATAGAAAGGGCCCGCGACGTTCGCGGGCCCTCACTGCCGCATCAGAAAGGAGCAACGCTCAGACCGTGAACGACGATCCGCAGCCGCAGCCGCCGGAGGCGTTCGGATTCTCGAAGGCGAACCCGGACTCCTGGAAGTTGCTCTTGTAGTCGATCACGGTGCCGTTGAGATACTGCGAGCTGAACTCATCGACAAACAACCGCACGCCCGCGCTCTCGATGACGACGTCATCCGCCGCCGGCTGCTCTTCGATGTTCAGGCTATAACGGAAGCCCGAGCACCCGCCGGGGAGGACGGCGACGCGCAGTCCCGCCGATTCCTGAGCAACCTTTTCTTCCGCGAGAAACTTCTTGACCTCTTCACCCGCGCGCTCGGTGAGCGTCAGGGTAACCGGTTTTTGTGTCGTGCCCATTACTATCCTCCAGTCTGGCAGCAACTTAGAAGGGCGATGGCGGACTGTCAACGGTGCCGCAATGGGCTTGCCCCAAATCGCTTAGCACCCCCAATTGGAGGCCCATGCGACTGACCATCATCGACTGGCTGATCATCGGCGCGTACTTCGCGTTCAACATCGGGATCGGGTTCTACTACAAAGCCCGCGCCGGTAAGAGCACGACGGAGTTCTTCCTCTCCGGACGCAACGTCCCCTGGTGGCTCGCGGGCACATCGATGGTCGCGACGACGTTCGCCGCCGACACCCCGCTCGCGGTTACCGGTTTTGTGGCGAAGAACGGTATCGCGGGGAACTGGATCTGGTGGTGCTTCCTTGCGAGCGGGATGCTCACGGTCTTCTTCTATGCGCGGCTGTGGCGCCGAGCACAGGTGATGACGGACGTCGAGTTTGCCGAGATCCGCTATGCGGGAAAGCCCGCCGCATTCTTGCGCGGCTTTCGTGCCCTGTATCTCGGGATTCCGATCAACTGCATCATCCTCGGATGGGTGAACCTGGCGATGGTGAAGATCCTGCAGTTGATCTTCGGCATCGGCAAATTCGAAGCGCTGGTCATTGTGCTCGGGATGATCGCGCTCACATCGGCGATTTCGACACTCTCTGGTCTGTGGGGTGTCCTCGTCACCGACATGTTCCAGTTCGTCATCAAGATGTCGATGGTGATCATTCTCGCCGTGTTTGCAGTGAACGCGGTGGGTGGTATCGAGGAGATGAAGACGAAGCTGGTGGCAGCGGGTCGCGGCGATGCGTTGAACATCGTTCCCGCCGTGGGATCGGCCTGGATGCCGATGATCGCGTTCTTCGTCTACATCGGTGTCAACTGGTGGGCGACGTGGTATCCCGGCGCCGAGCCCGGTGGAGGCGGCTACATCGCCCAACGGATGTTCTCGGCCAAGGACGAGCGGCACTCGTTGCTCGCCACGCTCTGGTTCAACATCGCGCACTATGCGATCCGGCCGTGGCCGTGGATTCTCGTCGCGCTGGCCTCGCTGATTCTCTACCCTGGGCTGAAGGATCCCGAGACAGGCTACATCCGGGTGCTGATCGATCACCTGCCAGCGGCGCTCCGCGGTCTGATGGTCGCCGCGTTCGCGGCTGCATACATGTCGACGATCGCGACGCAGCTCAACTGGGGCGCGAGCTATCTGGTGAACGACTTCTACCGGCGGTTTTGGAAGCGTGATCGGAGCGACGCGCATTACGTGCTGGCATCGAAGGTGGCGACGGTGGTACTGACGATCATTTCCGCGCTCGTGACGCTCAAACTGGAATCCATCGCCGGGGCGTGGAAGCTGCTGATCGTGACGGGCGCGGGAACGGGCGGCGTGCTGCTCCTCCGCTGGTACTGGTGGCGCATCAATGCGTGGAGCGAAGTCTCCGCGATGGTGACGGCGTTCGTCGTCTCGCTTTTCCTCCAGCTCGTTTTTGGGCTGGACAACGATAAGCCGGTCGACTTCGCCCATATAATGCTGATCACCGTCGCGGTGACGACGGTCGTGTGGCTGGCGGTCACGTTCCTCACGAAGCCGGAGCCGAACGAGACGCTCGTGGCATTCTATCGCCGCACCCGGCCCTCGCGCGCGGGATGGGCGCCTGTTGCCGCGCAGGCGCCAGACGTGCTTGCGGCGAGTGGTGGCCTGTCGAATCTGCTCGACTGGATCGCGGGGCTGGTCCTGGTGTACGGGGTGCTGTTCGGCGTCGGCAAACTGCTGCTGCATGAGACCACGACCGGCCTGCTGCTGCTCGCGCTCGCTGCGCTCGGCGGCTTCGTGATTT
>Ga0209160_1001691_pt1 | contig 18629 bp, 16 predicted proteins | sample GraSoiAngelo_153_FD_186167 | JGI IMG/M metagenome (GOLD analysis project Ga0209160, IMG submission 186167) | Grasslands soil microbial communities from the Angelo Coastal Reserve, California, USA - 14_1009_12_40cm (SPAdes) (version 2) | ecosystem: Environmental > Terrestrial > Soil > Grasslands ... | reverse complement strand
CGGTTAGCGTCACCGCGGAATCCACGTTCGTCGTGGCCGACAGCGCGGTCTACGATTCGACGGCGATGGCCTGGGTGCCGGCGCACTTCGACACGGTGCGAGCGTTCGGCATCGAGGAGGAGACGGGCGGGGTTCGGAGCCGGGCGTGGATCGACGCCCAGGGGCACGTCGTGCGGGCGGACAGCCCGGCGGGCTTCACGCTGGAGCGCTCGGCGTTCGAGATCGCCTACCAGAACTTCCGCAAACGGGACACCGCCCGCGTGGCCCGCGCGAGCGCCGCTCCCGGCCCGAGCGACGTGATCCCACTGACCCTGGTCGCCGCGGGCGTCCCGCTCCGCCGCGGAGAGGCCGGCACGCTCGACCGGCTGAAGGTACGGCTCACCGGGGTCGATCTCGCACGCTGGGGAGCGGATCTCGCGAGCGGGCGGCAGCGGCTCGCCGGCGACACGCTGGTCGTGCAGCGCGAGGGAGCGGCCGAGCTCGCGGCGCGGTACCGCCTGCCGGCGCGGGACACGGCGCTGTCCCGGTTCCTCGCGCCCGAGCCCCTCATCGAGACGGAAGATCCTCGCATCCGCGCGCAGGCGCGGCTCGTCCTGGGCGGCGAGGGCGACCCCGCGAGGGCGGCGCGACGACTGCTCGACTGGGTGCACGACCATGTCGACGCGCGCATCGCCGGGGGCGTGCCCAGCGCACTCGCGGTGCTCGATGCGCGGCATGGGGACAGCAACGAGTACACCGTGCTCTACGTCGCCCTGGCGCGGGCGGCCGGGCTCCCCGCGCGCACGGTGGCCGGGCTCGTGCGTCTCGGGGGTCACTTGTACTACCACGCCTGGCCCGAGGTGTACTTGGGCGACTGGGTCGCGCTGGACCCGATGCTCGCTCAGTTCCCCGCCGACGCGGCGCACCTGCGGCTCGTCGGGGGGGGTCTTGCCCGACACGCGGAGTTGGTACGCCTCATCGGGCGTCTCAAGCTCGAGGTGCTATGATCCGGCTCGAGAATCTCACGAAACATTACGGCGCCTTCGTGGCGGTGGACGACATCTCGCTCGAGGTGCCACGCGGTCTGCTGTACGGCTGCCTCGGGCCGAACGGCGCCGGAAAGACCACCATGCTCCGGATGATCGCGGGCATCCTCCGCCCCACCGACGGCCGCGTGTTCCTGGGTGGCGACGACGTGCATCGCAACGCGATCGCAGCCAAGCTCAAGCTCGGGTTCATTCCCGATCGCCCGTTCGTGTACGACAAGCTGACCGGGGCCGAGTTCCTACGCTTCGTGGCGGGCCTGTACGGGCAGGAGGGCGATGCGGTCGAGCGGCGCATCGCCGAGCTGCTCGAGGTGTTCGAGCTGGCGAGCTGGAAGGACGAGCTGGTCGAGGCCTACAGCCACGGGATGCGCCAGAAGCTCATCATCTCGAGCGCCCTGATCCACCGGCCACAGTACATCGTGGTGGACGAGCCGATGGTGGGTCTCGACCCCAAGGCGGCGCGCCTCCTGAAGGACATCTTCCGGCAGTTCGTGGCGCGCGGCGGCACCGTGCTGATGAGCACGCACACGCTGGAGGTCGCGGAGGCGATGTGCGACCGGGTCGCCATCCTCCAGCATGGCCGGATCGTGGCAGAGGGGACGGTGGACGATCTGCGGCGGCAGCACCGTGCGGGCGACGCCAGCCTCGAAGAGCTGTTTCTCAAGCTCACCGGCGGGGCGCACGTGCGCGAGCTCGCGGAGGTGCTGGGGGATGGCGCTCCGTGAGGCAGCCGTCGCTGTGGCGGGTGATCGAGCCGAAGTGGCGGACCGCGCTGCAACGGATCCGCGAGGAGCGCTCGCGTGGCGGCAGCGGCAAGCTGCTGACGCTGATCGGGGTGGGCCTCGCCTTCTGGGTCGGCGTGTTCGGCGTGCTCTACAAGATCCTCAAGTACTTCCGCGGCGTGGAGGAGCTGGGCCCCCTGCTCGCCGGGAAACTGCTCGGGCTCGTGCTGTTGTCGTTCATCGCGATCCTCGTGCTTTCCAACGTCATCACGGCCCTGTCGAGCTTCTTCCTCGCGAAGGACCTCGACCTCCTCGTCTCGGCGCCCGTCGACTGGCTGCGGATCTACCTCGCGAAGCTGGGGGAGACGCTGGTGCACTCGTCGTGGATGGTGGCGCTCATGACCGTGCCGATCCTGGCCGCGTACGGCGTGATCTACCGCGGCGGGCTATGGTTCGCGCCCTACGGGGTGCTCACGCTGGTCCCGCTGCTCGTGGTGCCCGCCGTGGTGGGCTCGGCGCTGACGCTCGTGCTCGTGAACATCTTCCCCGCGCGGCGGACCCGCGACCTGCTGTCGATCATCGCGCTCGGCGCCGGCGGCGGGCTGATCCTGCTGCTCCGCGTCATCCGGCCCGAGCGGCTCGCGTCGCCCGAGGGGTTCAAGAACCTGCTCGACTTCATCGCCGTGCTGCGGACGCCGACGTCTCCGTTCCTGCCGAGCGAGTGGGCGACCCGCGCGACGATGAGCTTCCTGCGGGGCGCCTTCGATCCCCTGCCCCTGGTGCTGCTGTGGACGACGGCCGCGGCGGCCGTGACGCTCGGGGCCATGCTGCACCGCGAGCTGTTCGCCCCGGGATTCACGAAGGCGCAGGAAGGCGCCGAGCGGTTCGTGCGGGGCCGACTGTGGCGTCGGACCGTGGGCACGCTGCTCGCGTTTCTGCCGGTGGCGAAGCGAGAGTTCGTGCTCAAGGACATCAAGCTCTTCTTCCGCGACACGACGCAGTGGAGCCAGCTGATCCTGCTCGCGGTGCTCGTGCTCGTGTACCTGTTCAACATCAAGGCGCTGCCGCTGCATCGCGGCGAGCAGGTGAGCTTCTTCTACGTCACCCTCGTGTCGTTCCTGAACCTCGGCCTCGCTGGATTCGTGCTCGCCTCGATCGCGGCGCGGTTCATCTTCCCGGCCGTCTCGCTCGAGGGCCGGCACATGTGGCTGTTGCGCTCGAGCCCGCTCGACCTGCGCGCCCTGCTCTGGTCCAAGTACTGGGTGGGGACGATTCCGCTGCTGGCGCTGGCGCTGCTCCTCACCGGCCTCACCAACGTGCTGCTCCAGGTGCGCCCCTTCATGATGGTGGTCGGGCTCGTCACCATCTGCGGGCTCACGTTCGCGATCTCCGCGATGGCGCTCGGATTCGGGACCCTGTACCCGCAGTTCGAGACCGAGAACGCGGCGCAGATCCCGACGTCGTTCGGCGGGCTCGTGTTCATGATGGCGACCATCGCGCTCCTGGCGGCGGTGATCTTCGTGCTGTGGCAGGCGGTGTACACCTACGTGCGGGCCGTGTACGAGGGGCAGCCGGTGGTCATCGGCGGATGGATGGTGCTGTGGTTCGCCGTGGCCACCCTGCTGTGCGCGGCGGCGACGGCGCTCCCGCTGTGGGTGGGGCTCAGGCGGATGGAGAGCTTCGAGTTCTAGCTACAGCGGGAAGTTGATCCCTCCCTCGACGTTGAACGAAGTGGTATAAGAGAAGACGAGTTTCCCCTCGAGGAACGGCTTGAAGGGCCGCGCCCGCCGACCCTCCCATCCCGCAAACACGTTGCCGCCGCCGTGGCCCTCGCCCGCCGCGTGCACATAGGCGAATCCGCCGCCCAGATAGAAAAATCCGTACACCGTCGGCGGGTGATACTTCAGGTCGGCGTTCACGCGATACGGGGAGCCCGTTGCGCCCGGATAGAACTCGGCTGAGGGCATGAGCGCCCAGCGTCGCCCCACCGGCAGGTTGAACTGGCCGCCGAGAAATAGGTGGTCGGCATCGAAGTCGTAGCCGATGCGCGGCCCCACGGACGGGCGGTCCACCAGCACGGCGCGTCCGCCGCGCATGCGGCGTTGCGCCTGGGCGGACGTCGCGATGACGGCGAGTCCGACAAGAACGCTCCCGATCCGCAGTGTGAGGCTGCTCACGCGCCGGCTCCCCAGTTGAAGGACGCACACTGATAGAGAGATGGGTCGGGAAAATCAAGCACCGAAGTCAGGCCGCGACGCGCGCGCCGCAGGCGTGGCAGTAGCGCGCGTCGCGCTCCAGCACGGTGCCGCAGCGGGCGCAGAAGCCGGGTGCCACCGCGAGCCGCCGGCCGCATTCCGAGCAGAACAGGGCATCCGGCTCAGGACGCGGACCGTGGGTGGGACAGACGGGAGCAGGGAGCAGGGAGCCGGGAGCCGTGGCTTCCGTGCGGCTCCTGCTCCCCGCTCCCTGCTCCCTGCTCCCGGACTCCGTCCCCAAGGCTGCGAGTGCCGCGACCGTATACTCGGCCTTGAGCTGCTCGTAGTCCGCGTCGGACAGTTTCCCGGTCGCGCGGTCGAACTCGATTTCCTTCAGGGCCCGCAGCGCCACGGCGCGCGGCGAGAGATCGTCTTCCGGGTCCTCGCCGTCCGCCGCGCTCCCCCCCCTCTCGCCCTCCCCCGGTTGCGGTTGGAAGACCGGCTTCAGGACGACATAGAGCGCCCCTGCGACGAGCAGGATTCCCGCGATGAGCTCAGGCAAGGGAGATCAGAACGACAAGCGGTCGAGCTCGCGCCGCAGGCGCTCGAGCTCTTCCCGGGAGGCGGCGACGCCAGGGGCGGGAGTCGCGGGCGCCGCGGCCGCGACGCGCGACCAGCGCCGCAGCACGAGCCCGAGGATGGCACCGGCCACGAGGATGAGCAGCGAGGGAACGAAGTACCCGGCGAGGTTGAAGCCACGCTTGGGCGGCGCCATGAGGATCGCCACACCGTGCTGGCGCACGAACGCGTCGATAATCTCCTGCCCCGTCTTCCCCTGCGCCGCGAGCGCCAGCACGTCGCGGTGCATCGCGGGGCTGATCGCGCAAGTGAAGTCAGTGGTGCGGCAGGTGTAGACGTCCAGGTTGCAGCCGCAGGTGCAGTGGATCTGCTTCTCGATCGCCTGGATCGCGGCGTCGTTGTCGCGGGCCGTGACCGGGGGCAGGGGTCGCCCGGCGCGGGACGGGTCCCACAGCCGGCCGGAGGGGCCGGTGCCGGGGAGGGAATCGGGAGACTGGGCGGTTAGGCGGTTAGGCGGATAGACGGTTAGCAATCCCAGGCCGGCCGCCAGGAATCCCCGGCGCGTCACGGTTGCACTAACCGCCCAACCGTCTAACCGGCTAACCGGCTTCATTTCTCCCCCACCAAGCGCACCGCGTATCCTGCTTGCGACCGTCTCGCGGCTGGCGAGCCCCCCCCTCCCGGCCACATCACCACCAGGCCGCCGAGGGCGACGATCACCCCACCGTACCACACCCACCACACGAGCGGGTTGATCGTGAAGCGGAACACCGCCTGCTCCGTGCCGTTCACCACGCCGCCCAGTACCCCGTACAGGTCCTCGCGCAGCAGGCTCATGATGCTGGGTTCCGTGGAGGGCTGGAACGTGGGCCGGCCGAACGAGTCCACGTGCTGGCGCTTCTCTGGGTTCAGCATCCCGATGCGCTTGCCGTCGCGGCGCACCTCCACCGCCGCGGCGGTGACCAAGCGGTTCAGCGCGTCGTACTGCGAGATACCGAGGTGCGTGAAGGTGTAGGTCGAGCCGTACGGACTGCGCAGCGACACCGACTCGCCGGGCCGGAGCGTCGCCTCGGTCTCCGTCTTGAACGCCATCCCGCTGAAGGCGACGAACAGCATCACGATGCCGGTGTGTACGATGTAGCCGCCGTAGCGCCGCCGGTTGCGCGCGATGAGGCGACCCAGCGCGAGCGGATACGGCTCGCCGTACTGGCGGTGGCGCGCGTTGGTGCCGCGGGCAAACTCCTGGACGATCGTCGCCGCCACGAAGCCGCCCAGCCCAATCGCGACGAGGGCGTAGCCGTCCCGCATCCCCGCGAGCAACAGGACCAGGACCGTGAAGACGCCCGCTGTCACCGGGACCGCGAACTGGCGTTGCAGGTTCGGCAGCGACGCGCGGCGCCAGGCGATGAGGGGCCCGATGCCGGTGAGCCCGAGCAACGCCAGTCCCAGCGGGATGTTCACCTGGTTGAAGAACGGCGGCCCCACGGTCACCTTCGTCCCCTGCACCAGCTCCGAGAGGATGGGGAACAGCGTACCCCACAGCACCGAGAACGCGATGCCCACGAACAGCAGATTATTGAAGAGGAAGCTCGCCTCACGGCTCACCATCGACTCGAGCCGCGTGTCGGCGGCAAGGAGCGGTAGTCGGGTCGCGTACAGCGTGAAGCTCGCCGTTCCCGCCACGAGCAAGAAGAACAGGAAAAAGTAGCCGACGTTCGACTGCGTGAACGAGTGCACGCTCGAGATCACGCCGGAGCGCGTGATGAACGTCCCGAAAATCGACAGCAGCCACGACCCGATGATGAGCGCGAGGTTCCACTTCTTCAGCATGCCGCGCTTCTCCTGGATCATCACCGAGTGGAGGAACGCGGTCATGGTGAGCCACGGCAGGAGCGACGCGTTCTCCACCGGGTCCCACGCCCAGTAGCCACCCCATCCCAGCTCCACGTAGGCCCACCACATACCGAGGCAGATCCCGATCGACAGGAACAGCCACGACAACAGCGTCCACTTCCTGATCGCGACGAGCCAATCCGTGTCCAGTCGTTTGGAAAGGAGCGCCGCCATTGCGAACGCGAAGGGGATGGTGATGGAGATGTAGCCGAGGTAGAGCATCGGCGGATGGAACACCATCCCGGGGTTCTGCAGCTGGGGGTTCAAGCCGCTGCCGTCGAGCGGCGTGTAGGGAAGGCGTTGGAACGGGTTCGCCCCGCCGAACAACATCACGGATAGGAAGAACGCGGCGACGAGCGAGACCACGCCGGCCACGTAGGGGAGCAGCTCGCGCTGGCGGCGCGGGGTGAGCGCCAGCGCCAGCGACCCGAACATCGACAGCACCGTGGCCCAGAACAGGAGGCTGCCCTTCTGGCCCGCGTACAGCGCCGACCAGGTGTAGAAGATCGGGAGGTTGCGGCTGGTGTAGGCGGCGACGTACTCGACGTTGAAGTCGTGCCGGAACAGCGCGACCTCGAGTGAGAACACCGCCACGAGAAGCGCGCCGCACATCGCGAACACCGCGTGCCGGGCGCTCTGCTGCAGATCCGGGCGCGCCCGGAGCCCGCCCACCAGACCCGCCAGCGCGCCCCACCCGCCGACCAAGAACGCGGTCCAGAGGGCGAGGTTGCCGAGGACCGTCATCTACGCCTTGGGAACCGCTTCGTAGCGGGAGCCGCACTTCGCGAGCACGTCGGTCGCGTAAATGACGCCGTCCGGGTGGAGCCGGCCCTCGACGACGACTTCGACCGAGTCGGTGAACGTGTCCGGGGGCAGGCCGTGGAACTCGACCGGATATCGCACGGTGCCGTCGGTCACTTGGAAGCGGAGCGTCTTGGTGGCGAGATCCCGCGTCACGCTGCCGGGGACCACCCGCGCGCCGACCTTCATCCCCACATTATAGAAGGCACGGTCCACCGCGATTTTCTGGGAGAGCTCGCTCGGCGTGAAGTAATACTGGCCCGTCTGCTTCACGCCAGATGCCATGAGGTAGCCCACCGAGCCGACGATCAGCACGGCTCCGATGGCGAACTTGGTGCCCGCGTTCATACCCAATTATACCTCCCGTCGCTCCGCCTGCTCCAGCGCCCACCGCACCGCCTCCTCCGGGCGCTCCACCCGGGGAATCTCGACCGTGGAGGTGAAGGCGTCATGCAAGCCGACGACGGGGGTCTCGATGCGCTGGGCGAGCGCGATCTCCGACAGCGTGCCCCAGCCACCGCCAATCGCGATCACGGCGTCCGCCGCGCGCACGAGGAGTGCATTTCGCATCTCGCCCATGCCAGTGGCGAGGGCCACCTCGATGTGCGGATTCGCGTGGGCGGGATCGCTTCCCGGGAGCAGCCCGACGGTCAGCCCGCCGGCCTGCTGCGCTCCCTGGGCGGCCGCCTCCATCACGCCACCCAGGCCTCCGCACAGCAGCACCGCCCCGCCCTTGGCGATGAGGCGACCCACGGCGGTGGCCCACTCGGCTTCCTCCGAGGTGCAGCTGCTGCCGCCGACGACGGCGACGAGGATGCGGGGGCGGGGGCGGGGGGAGGGGCTCATCGGCGGGCGCGACCGGCCGCGGCCCAGTGCAGCGCCGCGTCCACCGCCCGCCGCCACTCGGCGACGCGGGCGCGCACGGCGCGCGCCCCGGCGCGCGGCTGGAACCGCTTGAAGCGGCGGCCCGCGAGGAATTGCTCCGGCCCCGTCCACACGTCGAGTGCGAGCCCCGCGAGCGCCGCCGCACCAAGCGCGGTCGTTTCGATCACGTCGGGGCGCGCCACCGGAACGCCCAGCAGGTCGGCCTGGAACTGCATCAGCCAGTCGTTGGCGGCGGCGCCGCCGTCCACCTGGAGCGCGTGGAGTCGCAGCCTCGCATCCGCCGTCATCGCGTCGAGCACGTCCTTGGTGCTAAACGCCATGGCCTCGAGGGCCGCGCGGGCGAGGTGGGCCCGGGTCGTGCCGCGCGTCACGCCCACGATGGTGCCGCGCGCGTTGGCCTCCCAGTGCGGCGCGCCCAGCCCGACGAACGCCGGCACGAAATACACGCCACCCGTGTCGGCGACGTCGAGCGCCAAGTGCTCCGTTTCGGCCGCGTGGTCGATGAGGTGCAAGCCGTCGCGCAGCCACTGGATCGCCGCGCCCGCGATGAAGATGCTGCCCTCCAGCGCGTACACCGGCTCACCGCGGGGCCCGCAGGCGATCGTGGTGAGCAGCCCACGAGTCGACTGTGGGCGGCGCCGGCCCGTGTTCAGCAGCAGGAAGGCCCCGGTGCCATAGGTGTTCTTCGCCTGTCCCGGCGCCACACAGCCCTGCCCGTACAGCGCTGCCTGCTGGTCACCGGCCATCCCTGCGACGGGGAGCTCCGCGCCCAGGTGCTCGCCCTCGCACACGCCGAATTGGCCGCTCGACGTGCGGATCTCGGGCAGCGCCTCCACGCGCACGCCGAACAGCCGCAGCAGATCGGGATCCCAGCTGCGCGTCTCGAGATTGTACAGCATGGTGCGCGACGCATTGCTGTGGTCGGTCGCGTAACTCTTGCCGTTGGTGAGTCGGAACAACAGCCAGGTGTCGATCGTCCCGAACACCGCCTCGCCCGAGTCCATGCGCCGCTCGAGTCCGGGCACGTGACCGAGCAGCCACTCGATCTTGGTGGCGGAAAAGTACGGATCGAGCACCAGCCCGGTGCGCTCGCGGATCAGGGCCGCCTTGCGCTGCTTCGCGAGCTGGGCGCAACGCGCCGCGGTGCGCCGGTCCTGCCACACGATCGCCCGATGGAGCGGCTGCCCGGTGTCCCGCTCCCACACGCACACGGTCTCGCGCTGGTTCGTGATCCCGAGCCCGGCCGGCACGACCTGTGCCTGCCGGATCGCCTCGCGCGCCGCCTCGACCGTGACGCGAAAGATCTCCTCGGCGTCGTGCTCCACCTCGCCCGGATGGGGGAAGTGCTGGGTGAACTCGCGGTAGCCCCGCCCCAGCAGGCGACCGTCCGCGCCGACCACCAGGGCGTGGGAGCCGGTGGTCCCCTGATCGAGGGCTAGGACGGCCGTCACGCGCGGTCCGCCCCCCCTCCCGTTCCGTCGTCGAACGGGGGCTTCCTGAGCCCGCGGTCGGTGAGGTATCCCGTCACGTAGCGCGCCGGCGTCACGTCGAATGCGGGGTTCAGCGCGGCCGCCGCGGCGGGGGCCACGGGACGGCCCGCGACCGTCTTCACCTCCTCGGGGGCCCGCTGCTCGATGGGAATGCCGTCCCCGTCCGCCAGCGCGGCATCGATACTCGAGGACGGCGCGGCGCAGTAGAAGGGCACGCCGTGGTGCCGGGCGAGCACGGCGAGCGCGTACGTGCCGATCTTGTTCGCGAAATCGCCGTTCGCCGCGATCCGGTCGGCGCCCACCAGCACGAGGTCCACTTGCGCCTGCCGCATCAGCGCGCCCGCGGCGCTGTCGGCGATCACCGTGCAGGGGATGCCGGCGTGCGTCAGCTCCCATGCGGTGAGACGCGCGCCCTGCAGCACCGGCCGCGTCTCGTCCACGAGCACGTGCACCCGGCGGCCGGCCTCATGGGCGAGATAGATGGGCGCGAGCGCCGTGCCGATCCCACCCGTCGCGAGCGCGCCCGCGTTGCAGTGGGTGAGCACCGTCGCTCCGTCCGGCAGCAGCGGTAGTCCCGCCTCGCCGATGCGGCGACACATGGCGCGGTCCTCCTCCCAGATCGCCGTCGCCTCGGCCTGGAGCCGCTCCCACAGGGCGGCACCCTCCCCCGGCGTCGCGGCGGCCGTGCGCGCCATGCGATCGAGCGCCCATCGCAGGTTGACCGCCGTCGGGCGGCTGGCCGCCAGCAGCGGCACGAGCTGGGCGAGCCGAGCGAGGAAGGCCTCCCGCGACGACCCCCGCTGCCCGCGGGTCGCGGCGACGAGCGCCATCGCCGCCGCGATGCCGATGAGGGGCGCGCCCCGCACCTGCAGCGTGCGGATCGCGTCCGCGACGGCCTCCGCGCTCTCCAAGTCTCGCTCGATCTTCGCCTCGGGCAACGCGCGCTGGTCGATGATGCGCACGGCCCCGGAGGGAGCCCAGGCGATGGCTTGGACGCTCATGGGCATGAACCTAAGTGCGGAGTGCGAAGTGCGGAATGCGGAGTGGCAAGGCCGGCTTCGCTCGGCGGTCCGACCTTCCACTTAAACTCCGCACTCCGCATTCCGCACTCCGCATTCTCGTGATACCATTGTCTCCATGAGCTACCAGACTCTCCTTTTCGAGCTCCGCGACGGCCTCGCGCTGATCACCATCAACCGCCCCGACAAGCTGAACGCCCTGAACGACGAGGTCGTGGAGGAGCTCGCCGACGCCGCCGAGCGAGTGGCGACCGAGCCCGCCATCAAGGGGGCGATCCTCACCGGTGCCGGCCCCAAGGCGTTCGTCGCGGGCGCCGATATCGGCGACCTCGCGCAGCAGGGGCCGTTCGACGGGAAGGCCCGCGCGCTCCGCGGCCAGGCGATGCTGCGGCGCTTCGAGACGTGCGGCAAGCCCGTGGTCGCCGCCATCAACGGCTACGCGCTGGGCGGGGGGTGCGAGCTCGCGTTGGCATGCCATCTCCGCCTCGCGAGCGAAACCGCCAAGTTCGGACAGCCCGAAGTGAAGCTGGGGATCGCCCCCGGCTATGGCGGCACCCAGCGGCTGCCGCGCCTCGTCGGGAAGGGCAACGCCCTGCACCTCATCCTCACGGGCGAGACGATCGATGCGCGCGAGGCCTACCGCATCGGCCTCGTGAACAGGGTCGTGCCCGCGACCGAGCTGCTCGCGGAGGCGGAAAAGACGCTGCGGGGTATTCTCGGCATGGGCCCGCTCGCCGTGCGACTCGCACTGGAGGCGGTGGACCGCGGCCTCGAGATGACGCTCGACGAAGGGCTGCTGCTCGAGGCGAACCATTTCGGTCTGCTCGCGGCGAGCCGGGACATGAAGGAGGGGCTGACGGCATTTCTGGAGAAGCGCGCCCCCCGGTTCGAGGGCCGGTGAAGCAGCTTCTGGTAAGCTGCGGCTTGTGGCTTGCGGCTGGCTGTCTGTCGGAGCGGCAACGCCCTGCTCCGCCAGTGCTGGCGATCGTCTTCGACTCGACGACGATCCACGGCGGACCACACGACAGCGTGACGGGAAGCGTGCGCGCCACGGACCCGGACGGCCTGGACTCGCTCTGGCTGCGGGTGGATACGACGCGCGTCGGCGTGGACGGGCTGTTCGAGACGGTGTTCGAGCGTCCGTTCCGCTTCGGGGTCCGCGCGGGACTCAACCCCACTACGCAGATTCCGGTAGTACTCGAGGCCCGGGACGTGGTCGGCTTCCGCAGCCAGCTCGACACCTTCGTCACGGTTTCCCAGTGAGCCCAACGACTTAGTAAGTCTTGCCCTGACAATAACTTCTGGGTATTTTGGAGGGGTTGTCTGGGGCTCGCGCGGGGCAGCCGCGCCGCGCCACGGGACGCCCCGTGGCGCTTTTGGTACCAGGGGGGGAGGGGGCCGGATGGCCGAGCAGAAACGCGGTCGCGGGCGACCGCAAGTGGTCGGGGAAGCGCTGCGCAGTTATCTGGCGCGCAGCGGGCTCGGATCGCGCCTCGCCCAGGCGCAGGTCATTCCCGATTGGCCGGGGCTCGTGGGGCCGCAGATCGCGGCCGTCACGGCTCCAGAGAGCGTGACCCCTGACGGGACGCTGTTCGTGCGCGTCGCGACCTCGCCGTGGATGACGGAATTGCAGCTGATGATGCCGCAGATCATGGCCACCCTCAACGCCGGCCGCGGCGCCGGACGGATCAAGACGATACGCTGGCTTCTCTCACGGTAGAGCGTTATGGCGAAGGCTAAGCCCACCGGCGGCTACCAGGCCGATTCGATTCAGGTCTTGAAGGGGTTGGAAGCGGTGCGACGTCGTCCCGCGATGTATATCGGGTCGGTGTCGGGCCGCGGCCTGCACCACCTCGTCTACGAAGTGGTGGACAACTCGGTGGACGAGGCGCTCGCCGGCTACAGCACCCGGATCGATGTGACGATCCACGAGGACAACTCCGTGACCGTGGTCGACAACGGCCGCGGCATCCCGGTCGACATCCACAAGACCGAGAAGAAGCCGGGCGTCGAGGTCGCGCTCACCGTGCTGCACGCCGGTGGCAAGTTCGACAAGAGCACGTACAAGGTGTCGGGCGGGCTGCACGGCGTCGGCGTGTCGGTGGTGAACGCCCTGTCCGAGAAGCTCGAGGTGTGGGTGGACCGCGACGGCCAGCGCCACCACATGGCGTTCGAGCGCGGCGACACCAAGAAGAAGCTCGAGGTCACGGGGAAGGCGAAGGGCACAGGCACGACGGTGTGGTTCAAGCCGGACACCACGATCTTCACCGAGACCCGGTTCGACTACGCCACCATCGCGAACCGGCTGCGGGAGCTGGCCTTCCTCAATAAGGGCCTGACCATCACGCTCAAGGACGAGCGCAAGGGCCAGCGCCGGGAAGAGACGTTCTACTACAAGGGCGGGCTGGCCGAATTCGTGAAGTGGCTGATCGGCAGCCGCAAGACGCTGCACCCCAAGCCGATCACCTTCGAGGCCACGCGTGAAGGCGTCGAGATCGAGGGCGCCGTCCAGTACGACGACCAGTACAGCGAGAACACCTTCACGTTCGTCAACAACATCAACACGCACGAAGGCGGGACGCACCTCACCGGGTTCAAATCGGCCCTTACCCGGACGATCAACGAGTGGGCGAAGAAGGATGGGGCGCTCAAGAAAGAGGACTTCACCCTCTCGGGCGACGACGTGCGCGAAGGACTGAATTGCGTCCTGCATGTGAAGGTGAAGAACCCGCAGTTCGAGGGCCAGACCAAGACCAAGCTGGGCAATTCCGAAGTCGAGGGCATCGTCAAGAGCGTGGTGAACGACGCACTGGGTGCCTTCTTCGACAAGAACCCCAGCGTGGCGCGCATCATCATCGCGAAGGCGCTCAGCGCCGCCCGCGCCCGTGAGGCGGCCCGCAAGGCGCGCGAGCTGGTGCGCAAGAAAAGCGGGCTCGAGGGCGGCCTCCTGCCGGGGAAGCTCGCCGACTGCACCGTCAGCGACCCGAAGCTCATCGAGCTGTATCTGGTCGAGGGCGACTCGGCCGGCGGCTCCGCCAAGCAGGGACGCGATCGCAGCTTCCAGGCGATCCTGCCGCTGCGCGGCAAGATCTTGAACGTCCAGAAGGCGCGCATCGACAAGGTGCTCTCCAACGAGGAGATCCGCACGATCATCACGGCGATCGGCACGGGAGTACGCGAAGATTTCAACCTCGAGGACGCCCGCTATCACAAGATCATCATCATGACGGACGCCGACGTGGACGGCGCCCACATCCGCACCCTGCTCCTCACCTTCTTCTACAAGGAGATGAAGGACCTGATCGACGCGGGGTACATCTACATCGCCCAGCCGCCGCTGTACCGCGTGGCGAAGGGGAAAGAAGAGTACTACGCGTACGACGAGAAGGAGCGCGACGCCTATGTGAAGCGGCTCTCGAACGGCGAGGCGGCGCACGGCAATACGCTGATTCAGCGCTACAAGGGCCTGGGGGAGATGAACCCGGACCAGTTGCGCGACACGACGATGGATCCGGCGCGGCGCACGCTGCTCAAGGTGACGATGGAAGACGCGGTCGAGGCGTCCGATTTGTTCGAGACGCTGATGGGGGACGAGGTGGAGCCGCGGCGCAAGTTCATCGAGGACAACGCGAAGTTCGTGCGCAACCTCGACGTCTAGGAACGGAGACTGGGCTTCCCTTTTCCCGCGCCCCGCACGAGCTCCTCGATCCCGTCTTTACTCACCCGATGTGAGATCAACGGCAGCGGCTTCGCCCCGAGCTTGTCGCCGATCACGATGGCCTGCCCCAGCGCCTCGAGCCCGAGTTTCATGCCGCCGCCGTCCTTCGCGAACACGGACGCGATCGGCTCCCCCGCCAGCACCTTGTCGCCCGGCTTCACGGTGATCACGAACCCGACGGTGGGATCCACGGGGTCCTCGACTTTGCGGCGGCCGCCGCCCATCGCCACGATGGCGCGCCCGATGGCTCGCGGCTCGACCTGGGTCACCACGCCGGTCCGCGGCGCATTGTACACCTCGACTTCCTGAGCCTGCGGCAGCACCGACGGATCCTCCAGCGTCTGCGGGTTGCCCCCCTGCGCGGCGATCACCTGCTCGAACTTCTCCGCGGCCAGCCCGGAGGCGAGGGCGGTCTCGAGCCGCTTGCGCGCCTGCTTCGACGTCTTCTCCGTCCCGGCCGCGAGCAGCATCTCGACGCCGAGTGCGTAGGTCACCTCCATCAGGTCGTCGGGTCCGTCTCCGCGCAGCGCGAGGATGGCTTCTTCCGTCTCGAGGGCGTTGCCGCAGGCCCGCCCCAGCGGGCGATCCATGGCGGTGAGGAGCGCCACGGTGGGACAGCCGCGGTCCTCCCCTAGCGCGATCATCGTTTGGGCGAGCTCGAGGCTCTGTTCCAGCTCCGGCAGGAACGCCCCGCTGCCGCGCTTCACGTCGAGCACGAGCGCGTTCAGGCCTTCGGCGAGCTTCTTGGACATGATGCTCGCCGCGATGAGCGGAATCGCCTCGACCGTCCCGGTGACGTCGCGCAGCGCGTACAGGCGGCCGTCGGCGGGCGCGATTTCGGGGGTCTGGCCGATCATCGCGCAGCCGATCTTCATCACCTGCGTCCGGGTTTCGGCGAGCGAGAGGCCGGTGCGAAAGCCCGGAATCGCCTCGAGCTTGTCGAGCGTCCCGCCGGTGTGCCCGAGCCCCCGGCCGGACATCATCGGCACGGCCACGCCGCACGCCGCGACGAGCGGCGCCAGCACGAGGGAGACCTTGTCGCCCACGCCCCCGGTCGAGTGCTTGTCGACGCGCGGCGTGGCCCAGGAATCGAACGACAATCGCTGGCCCGACGCGAGCATCGCGTCGGTGAGGGCGGCGAGCTCGTGGCGCTCGAGCCCACGCAGCAGCACGGCCATCAGCAGCGCGGCCATCTGGTAGTCGGGGACGCGACCCGCGGAGTAGGCGGCGACGAGCGCCGACCACTCCTCGGGGGTCAGGGCGCCGCCGTCGCGCTTGCGCTCGATGAGCGGCACGACCAACATTACCGCGCACCCCTTCGCTGGAGTCCTTGATGCGCGGCGTCACGGCCCTCGCGCTCGCGTCCCTCACGCTTCCCGGCGCGCTCGGCGGGCAAAGCCGACTGAGCGTGGCCCAGCACATCGCGCTGGGGGACAGCGCTCACGCGGCGCTCGCGCCGGCGCAAGCGCTGCAGCACTACCGCGCGGCCCTCGCCAGCGACTCGACCAACTACGAGGCCCGCTGGAAAAGCGGGCGCGAGCTGGTGGACATCGCGAAGCAGATCGAAGGCACGGACGACTCGTCCAAGCACCGGCGGGACAGCCTCTACGCCGAGGCGCGGGCCTACGGCGAGGCGGCGGTGCGCGTGAACCCGAACGGGGCCGACGGCCACTTCACGATCGGCCAGGCACTGGGCCGGCTGTCGCGCACCAAGGGCGGGGGCGAGCGCGTGCGCTTCGCCCGGATCATCTACGACGAAGGCATGCAGGCGATCGCGCTCGACTCGACGCACGACGGCGCCTACCACCTGATGGGGGCGTGGCATGCCGAGGTCAAGCGCCTGTCGTGGATCGAGCGCAAAGCCGCCGCGATCCTGTTCGGGGGTGGGTTCCTGAGCAAGGGCAACTGGGACGACGCCCAGCGATACCTCGAGAGGGCGGTGGCCCTGAAGCCGCAAAACATCTTCCACCGCCTCGAGCTGGGCGAGGTGTACGTGGACCTCGGCAAGTATTCGAAGGCGCGCGAGCAGTTCACCGCGCTCGCCCCGCTGCCGATCGGGGACGTGCTCGACCCCGAGTACAAAAAAGAAGCGAAGCAGGTGCTCGAGGACATCAAGGGCGAGAAGGACGAGACCTAGCGCCGCGCCCGCATCAGACGCTCGATCTCGTCCGTGGTCTTGGGCGCCCCGCCGGAGAGCCACTCGGCGCCCGTCGCCGTGACCAGCACGTCGTCCTCGATGCGCACGCCGAGATTCTCCTGCTTCAGGTAGATCCCCGGCTCGATCGTCAACACCATGCCCGGCTTCAGGGGCGTGCTGTAGTCGCCCACGTCGTGCACGTCCATGCCGAGCCAGTGTGACAGCCCGTGGATGAAGGAGGCGTCGCACGTCTGTTCCCCGCACAGCGTGCCGGAGTGGGCGCGCATGTACTCCCGGGCCACGCGGTTCAGCTCGCCGATGGTGGTCCCGGGGCGGGTCGAGTCGAACGCGGCGCGCTGGGTCGCCAACACGAGGTCGTAGATCGCCTTCTGGCGCGGGGTGAAGCGGCCGTTCACCGGGAAGGTCCGTGTCACGTCCGCCGTGTACTGTCCCCACTCGGCGCCGGCGTCCAGGACCACCAGGTCGCCGTCCTTGGTCTGGCGCCGGCTCACGTCGTAGTGGAGGGTCGTGCTGTTCGGGCCGCTCCCCACGATCGAGGGATAGCCGACGCGGTCGGCGCCGTTGCGGCGGAACGCGGCCTCGACGACCGCCTCGATCTCGTACTCCCACATTCCCGGGCGCGCGGCCTGCATGGCGGCGAGATGGCCGAGCCCGGAGATGGCGACCGCGGTGCGGAGCCGGGCGAGCTCGTCGGCGTCCTTCACGAGGCGGAGCGAGTCAGCGAGGGGACGGAGGTTCCGCACATCGCGCCCCTCGAACACCAGGTCCGCGACGCGCTTCTCGTCGCGCGTCGTGGCGTCGAGCGGCACGTAGACCGGTCCCGGCGCCCGCTGCAGCGCGCTCCGCAGCGCGCGGTCGAGCGAGTCGGTCGGGAGCACGCGCGGGATGCCGGACAGCCGGACGGCGACACTGTCGGGACCGAGCCGCAGACCGGTCCAGCGCTCCTGCGACGGATTGCGGGGTGGCAGGAACAACACGACCTCGCCGCCCGTCTCGCCGCCCGCCACCAGCAGGAGCCAGGCGTCCTGCGTCTCGAGCTCGGTGAAATAGAAGAACGTGTTGTGCTGCCGGAAGTCGTTGTCCTGGATGTAGTCGCGCTCGAGCTGGCGCTCGTGCGCCGCGGGGATCAAGACGACGCCGCGCCCGAGCCGGGCGAGCAACGCGCGGCGCCGGGCGGCCACGGCGGCGGTGTCGACGGCGCGACCCATGCCGGGCAGCTCAGGCACGGGCGTCCACGCGCCGAGCGGCGCGCGATCCCCGTCCGCGCGCCCCTGCGCCGCCGCGGCGCTGCCGAGCGCGCCGACGACGGCCAGCAGCAGGAGCGATCGCATGGGCTCCGAAGCTACCGCGCGTCGTGTGATGCGGCAACTTGACGCCACCTCCGCCGGGCACACAAACTATGCCATGACTCCCACCGCCGCTTCCACGACCGCCGACGCGGAACGCCTGGCGGCGCGCGTGGTCGAGCTCGAGCGCGAGCGCAAGCACCTGCTCGCCGTCATCGAGATCCTCAAGGAGGTCTCCACATCGCTGCACTTCATCGACATCCTCCAGGCGATCGCGCGCAAACTCGGGGAGGCGTTCGGTCTGGACCGGTGCTCGATCTTCCTGGCGGAGCGCGGCGGCGCTTCGGTGCGGCTTGTCGCCTCCTACGAGGATCCCACGATTCGCAACTACGTGGTGGACCTGGAGCGCTACCCCGAGCTCAAGCGGGCGATGCAGACCGGGGAGACGGTGTTCATCCCGGACGCGGCGAGCGATCCCAGCCTGAAGCACGTGAAGGGCGAGCTGCTGAACCGCCGCGTCCAATCCATCACGGTGGTCCCGATCACGTGGCGGGGCGTGGCGATCGGCGCGATTTTCCTGCGGACGTTCCGCGACGGACCCACCTTCTCGGACGAGGACGTCCGCTTCGTGCAGGTGGTCGCGGCGCTCACGGCGCAGGCGCTGCGCAACGCGCACCGCTACGAGCGCCTGGCCCAGCGCCAGCAGGAAACCGGCGAATCGATGCGCCGGATGGAGCTCGAGCGCGTCGCGCTGCTGTCGTTTCTGCGGCGGCTGATGGGCGCGTTCGGCGAACGCGAGGGCGCGTGGGCCGAAGGCCTGTTGCCGCGGGCCAGCGCCGAAGAGCTGGACCGCCTGGT
>Ga0209160_1001684_pt1 | contig 18653 bp, 15 predicted proteins | sample GraSoiAngelo_153_FD_186167 | JGI IMG/M metagenome (GOLD analysis project Ga0209160, IMG submission 186167) | Grasslands soil microbial communities from the Angelo Coastal Reserve, California, USA - 14_1009_12_40cm (SPAdes) (version 2) | ecosystem: Environmental > Terrestrial > Soil > Grasslands ... | reverse complement strand
CGGCCGAAGCGAAGATCATCGTCCCCGAAAAATCGGACGCGACACCAGAAGGTAGAGATGCGATCAGAGCCCTCCTTGAGAAGTAGCTTCACGATGGCAGCGGCTCTCGCCGTTTTCCTAGGGTGGGCGGCACCGGCGTCGGCTGAGCCTCCTTACATCGCCACGTGCGGCACGGTGCGCGCCTTCAGCGAACCCACGCCGACGGTGCCGGGGTCGGTGACGATCGGGACCCACACGTTCGCGCTGCACTCCGGCGATCGGTTCCCGTCCACGACGCCCCTCGGCGCCGCTATGTGCATCAACCGCACCGTCACGACGTCCGGCCCGGTGGTGGCGCTCATCGCGATGCCCGCTCCGATCTGCGGCTTTGCGGGGATCGTCGAAGCGATCCCGGGACAGCGCGGCGAGTTGATCGACATCGTGACCACGACGCCCGATGTTCGCATCGCGCTCCCGGTTTCCGCGGCGGTCGGATCTGTGTTCCGGGGCGCGGCAACCGCGTGTTTCGAGGTCGGCTTGGACGCGAACGGAAACGCGTTCGCCGCGCGTGTGATGGGCGCGACGGTCCTGGCTCCGACGCCGAGGCCCACGGCCGCGCCGGTCAGCGGCCTACCCTCGACGGCGACCACCGGAATGTTTGGTGAGTTTGCGACGATCTTCGTTGGGGCATCGGCCGCGATCCTGGTGCTGATCTCGCGCCGGCGCGGCAGGGACAGCGGCCGCTAGGCGAGGTACTTCCGGAACCACTCGATCGTCGCGACCCACGCGCGCTGGGCCTGCTCGGGGTTGTAGCGCGCGCCGGTGTCGTTGTGGAACGCGTGACCGACGCCCGGGTATGTCGTGATCTTGTAGTCAACGCCGGCCCTCTTGAGCTGCTCCTCCATTTGGGGCGCGGTGCCGGTGATCGCGGTGTCCTGCTCCGCGTAGACAGCGGACACCGCGGCCTTGGCCTTCGCGAGGTCTTCGAAGTTCGTCGTCGGCTTCGGCCCGTAGAACGGCACGGCCGCTTTCAGGTCCAGGGCAGCGATGACGACGTTCCAGGTCTCGCCTCCGCCAAAGCAGAAGCCGACGACGCCGATGGTGCCGCTCGTCTGCGTCCTGAGGAAGTCGACCGCGGCCTTGTGGTCGGAGATCTTTTCGGCGACCGAGCGTTTGCCGAGCGCCGCGTTGTATGTCGCCTGGTCGGTGAGCTTGGCGGCTCCGCCGTCCCGCGCCGCCAGGTCGATGTTGAGCCCGACGAAGCCGGCCGTGGCGACGCGCCGCACAACGTCGCGGATGTGCTCGGTCTGTCCGCGGTTCTCGTGGATGACGATCACGCCAGGCACGCGGCCGCTCAGGTTGGCTTTCGCCATGTACGCCTGGAGGTCCGCACCGTCTGCACCCTTGACCGACGGCTGCGACACGGTGATGCGGGGGTCGTTCTCCTTGACTGTGACGCCGTCGGTGGTCGTCGCCGGCGGCGGCGTGGCGAAGGGCTGCGCCACAAGACTGGGCGACCCGGAAGCGCTCGTCGGCGCGCTCGACGGCGACGCTGCCGCGGGCTTTGGGCTGAGATCGCACGCGGCGAGGATGGTGCTCGCCAGAGCCGCGCTTCCGGCGATGAGCGTCACCCGGCGAAAAAGCTCACGGCGCGAGATCAGGCCCTCGCGGTGATCCTCGATGTGCTCGTCGATGAAATATCGCTGCGTCTCGTTCAGCTGTTCCATCGCTCTCCTCCCCGAATGTCCTCCTGGTGTACGTGGGCGATGCTCGGGCGGTTCAGCCCGCGGTGTTACCTGCCCGCGGGAGCCGCGACCGCGATACGCGCCGCGAGATCGCGGATGACTTTCGCCGCGGCGCTGTCGGGGTGAAGCGCGACGAGCGGCCGGCCCCGGTCCGCGGCATCGTCGCAGGCCTGCGTGTACGGCACGACGATGTCCGGCTTGCGATTGAAGAAGCGCGCCACGTGATCCATCTCCACACCGGTGGCGCTCGTGCGGTTGACCACAAGGACCGTTCGTTCCTGCGGGAAGGAGAGTTTCTCGAGGACGTCGAGCGCCTGCTTCGTCGCTTTGAGCGACGGAAGATGAGCGGCGGTCACGACCACGACCGCATCAGCCGCGTCCAGCGCGGCGAGCGCCTGCTGGGAGAAGCTCGCGGGTGCATCGATCACGACGTAGTCGGACTGCTTCTGGAGATGGTCGATAGCCTGCTGGACCGCGGGAACCGTGACGAGCTCGGCGCGTTCGGGCCCGTCGGATCCGGCGAGGACGCGGACCCCGCTTCGGTCCTGCTCGAGGTAGCTCGCGAACGTCGCGTCGTCGAGCTGCTCGTGCGCGTTTTCGGCGAGATCGGCGAGCGAACGCGCGGCGGTGAGATTCATCAGCATCGGGGCGTTCCCGAATTCGAGGTTCAGATCGAGCAACGTGACGCGATAGATCGTGGTCGCGGCGAGCGCGACGGCCGCGTTGACGGCGAGCGTCGTGGATCCGACGCCGCCCTTGCCGTGGACGAAGAGGATGACGTTGCCGCCGCGCTTCACGATGGCGTCGCCCGCAGTCGTGCGGAATCGCCTGATCAGGACCTCGACCTTCGCCGCGAGCACCGCCATCTCGACGGGCTTGGGGATGTATTCGTCGGCCCCTTCGGCGTAGCCGGTGAGGACGTCGTCGGCCTGTTTGCGCGCGGACAGCATGATCACCGGGATCCGCGCCGTGCGATGGTCGGCGCGCATCCGTCGGGTGAGCTCCAGGCCGTTCATGTTCGGCATGTTCACGTCCGTGATCACGAGGTCCGGTGATTTGGCGCGAATGGCTTTCAGAGCTTCCCAGCCATCGTTCGCGACGGTGACCTCGTACCCGTGCCGCGTCAGCCAGGTCGAAAGGAGCTTTCGTATCTGCTCCTCGTCGTCGACGAAAAGGACGCGCTCGCCGGCCACTAGCTCTTCGAGTACTGCGCCACGCGCGCGCGTAGATCGGCCATCGTGAACGGCTTGGCAAGATGGCCCGCGGCCCCGTGCCGGAAGCATTCTTCGATCTGCTCGCGCTGGACCGACGCCGTCATGAATACGATCGGGATGTGCGCGATATCGGGCATCGCGCGCATCGCGTCGGCCAGCTCGAAGCCATCCATAACCGGCATCGCCACGTCGCTGAAGACTACGTCAGGACGAACGCGCTCAATGAGATCGAGTCCTCGCTTCCCATCCTCGGCGATGTGCACGTCGTGGGTCGTCGAGCGCATCGCGGCCTGCACGAGCTTTCGGATCATAGGGTCGTCCTCGCAGAAGACGACCTTGCTCATGAGGCGGCCTCGGTGACGTCGGAGCGCGCAGCCGCGCTTCGCGGCAAGATGACGTGGAACACCGACCCCGCGCCGACCGTGCTCTCCGCCCAGACCGTGCCGCCGTGGAGCTGCACGATCTGACGCACGATCGGGAGCCCGAGCCCTGTTCCCTGGATGTGTCGCGTCGCGGGAGACTCCACCCGGCCGTACCGCTCGAAGATCGCCTCGAGCGCCTCTTTTGGGATGCCCATGCCGTGGTCGCGCACGACGACGTGCGAGGTGTTTCCCTCGAGGCGAGTGCTCACCACGATCTCGCCACCGTTCGGCGAGTACTTCACGGCGTTGTTCAGGAGGTTCGCGATCACCTGGGTGAGCTTGTCGCGGTCCCCGCTCATCTCTCCGACGAGCGGGTCGAGCCGTACTGACACGGGGTGCTGCGGTGCGTTCGGCCGCACCCGGTTGACGGCTTCGCTCACCACGTTGTTCAGGTCCACCGGCTCGCGATGGAGCTGCATCCGGCCCGACTCCATCTTGTCGAGGTCCAGCATCTCGTTGATCATTCGATTGAGGCGGTGGGCATCTTTGTTGATGTCGCCGGCGTACTCGCGCATCTCTTCAAGGGTCAGGTCCTCGCTCCGCATCATCTCCGAGAACCCCTGGATGCCCGTGAGCGGCGTGCGGAACTCGTGGCTCACGATCGAGACGAAGTCGGACTTTGCCCGGTTCAAACGCTCGAGCTCGGCGACTGCGGCGCGCTGGCGTTCGTACGCCTCTGCTGCGGCGATCGCGACGCGGAGCTCCTGCCCGACCGACTCGATGAGCCGCACCTCGTCGGCCGTCCACTCACGAGTGCGGTCGATCTGCGAGAACGAGAGGGCGCCGGCGAGCTGCCCACCGACCCGGATCGGGGTCGCCGCGGCGGCGATGACGTCTTGTGTCACCTGGTCCTCGGGGCGGTGCGCGTCCGCGAAGCGCCGATCCTTCCGGATGTCCGTAACGATGACCGTGCGCCCGAGGCGCGCCGCGAGTCGCGCGATGGGCAGGTGCTTGGCGCCGACACCGACCGGGGCGACGCCCGTGGCGTCCCACTCGTACGAGACCGCAAGATCCTCTTCGCTCGCGCCGGTGCAGACGAGGGCGCGAGAGACACCGAGGACCTTGGCGAGCTCGTCCACCGTGCCGCGGAGGATCTCGGTCGGGTCGAGGCTCGCGCGAGCGCGCTGTGCGATGCGGTTCACGAGCGCCTCGCGCTCGGCTCGAGCCTCCGCCTCCTTAACCGAGAGCGCGCTGTGGATCGAACCTGCCACGTACTGGCCCATGATCACCGGCAGCTGAGCTGTGTCGGGTGTGACGTCCCCGGGACGTTCGCCCAGCAGGAGAAGTGCACCGACGAGCCGTTCACGCGACACGAGTGGCAGCGCAGCGAACGATCGTGCGGGAGCGAGCGCGGGCATCTCCTCTTTGACCCTTGCCCACATCTGGGGCTCGGCCGCTGTGTCTGCCACGACGAGCGACTGGCGGTGGTCGATCACGCGGACCCGAACGATCGAAGGTAGAGCGACCGAGGAGTAGCTGCGCTCCTTGAACGCCTCGGCCCGTGGGCCATCCGCAGCGATCGTTCGAAAAGCCTCGAGCACGTCGTCGTACACGATGAGAGCGAGCGTCACGTCGAGCGGGAGGCCGCCCCGGATGGCCGCGACGAAATACCCGCCGATCTGCTCGAGGTCGAGCGGGCCGGCGAGAGCCGCCGACAGGCCGAAGATCGAGCCGAGCTCCTGGTCCTTGTGTTCTTCCGAGCTCTTTGCCTCAGCTTCCGCCGACTTCGCCCCGGCGAGCGCGGTCGCGAGCCGATGCATGATCGCGGCGGCGATGAGGCTGATGCCCAGCCACACCACGAAGGACACGATCTGGATCGATGAGAGCACGTCCCCGCTGTCCCGGAGCGCGATGACGATCCCGCTGTGGGCAAGCTCGATCGTGTAGATGAATTGGACGGCAAAGAAGACCAGGGCGGCGTACAGAGTTGACGCCGCCACGTAGAAGCGCAGCGAGCGCGGGAGCTTACGCATTCTCTCCTGCCGTCGCGCGAATCGTACTGGCTCGCCTGTCAGACGGACATGCCTGGACGCCTGATCCCGAATGGCTACGTGATCAAGTCACAAAATCGCGAGTCGGCGTCAATTGGCTGCCGTACACTCTTTGAACGGGCACAACTCGCGAGGAGGGTGTCTTTTGACGACGCGGAACTACGTGCCGATGGTCATTGAGCAGTCCGGGCGCGGCGAGCGCGCCTACGACATCTTCTCCCGCCTGCTCAAGGAACGGATCATCTTCATCGGGGACGCGGTCGAGGACACGATGGCCAACCTGATCATCGCGCAACTCCTCTTCCTCGAATCCGAGGACCCCGAGCGGGATATCTACCTCTATATCAACTCGCCGGGGGGCGTCGTCACAGCCGGACTCGCCATCTACGACACCATGCAGTACCTCAAAGCCCCTGTGAACACGATCTGCATCGGCCAGGCCGCCTCGATGGGCGCCGTGCTCCTCGCGGCCGGCGCGAAGGGGAAGCGGTACGCGCTGCCGAACTCCCGGATCATGATCCACCAGGGGTCAGGCGGGTTCCGCGGTAATACCCAGGACGTGCTCATACAGGTGAGAGAGCTCGAAACGCTCGTCGAGAAGCTCATGCGGATCCTGGCGCACCACACCGGCCAAGCGGCCGAGAAAGTGAAGCGCGATGCTGAGCGTGATCGCTTCATGAGCGCGGAAGAGGCGCGCGACTACGGCCTCATCGACGAGATCTTCGTCGGCAAGGAGTCGCTCATCTCGATCGCCAAGGCCGAGGGAGAAACCCGCGAGCCGACTCGAGAGCCGGTGGGTTCCCGCTAGACCATGACAACGACCGCGAAGGGCGGCAAGCCCTATCGCTGCTCCTTCTGCGGCAAGAGCCAGGACCAGGTCCGAAAGCTCATCGCCGGTCAGGGCGTCTACATCTGCGACGAGTGCATCACCCTCTGCCGCGAGATCGTCGACGAAGAGTTCATGGAGACGCCGAAGGCGCGAACCCTTGGGGCCAAGGTCCCCAGCCCGCGCCGCATCAACGAGATCCTCGACCAGTACGTCATCGGCCAGGACAAGGCAAAGCGTGTCCTCTCCGTCGCCGTGTACAACCACTACAAGCGCGTCGGCGCGGGACACCGCGTGGACGATGTCGAGCTCGGCAAGTCGAATGTGCTGCTCATCGGCCCGACCGGGTGCGGCAAGACGCTTCTGGCGCAGACCCTCGCCCGCATCCTCGACGTGCCGTTCTCGATCGCCGATGCGACCAGTCTTACGGAGGCGGGTTACGTCGGCGAGGATGTCGAGAACATCCTTCTCCGGCTCATTCAGGCGGCCGACTTCGACCTCAATCGCGCGCAGCGCGGGATCATCTACATCGACGAGATCGACAAGATCGCGCGCAAGGGCGACAACCCGTCGATCACCCGCGATGTCTCCGGCGAGGGCGTCCAGCAGGCGCTCCTGAAGATCCTTGAGGGGACCGTCGCGAATGTCCCGCCGCAGGGCGGCCGCAAGCATCCGCACCAGGACTTCATTCAGATCGACACCACGAACATCCTCTTCGTGTGCGGCGGCGCGTTCGAAGGTCTCGAGAAGATCGTCGAGGCGCGCGTGGGTAAGAAGACGATGGGCTTCGGGGCCACGCTCCGTGACAACACCAAAGAGACCTCGGCGATCCTCGAGCAGGTGATGCCGGACGATCTGCTGAAGTACGGGCTCATCCCGGAGTTCGTCGGCCGGCTCCCGGTCGTCGTGCCGCTGCAGGCGTTAGACGAGGGCGACCTCATGCGCATCCTTACCGAGCCGAAGAACGCGATCGTGAAGCAGTATCAGAAGTTCCTCGCGCTCGACAAGGTGGAGCTCCAGCTCACGCCGGACGCGCTCGAAGCGGCGGCCAAGGGCGCCGCGAAGCGAAAAACCGGCGCCCGCGGGCTCCGTACGATCATCGAGGAGGTGCTCCTCGACGTAATGTACGAGATCCCGTCGAGCACGAACATCCGGAAGGTCGTCGTCACCGGCGATTCGATCGAGGGCCGCATGAAGCCACTCCTCCTCTCCAAGAACGAGCAGATCTCGCTCGAGGGCGACGAAGCCACCGCGTCCTAGCGCGGCCGTGCCTAAGCTCTACTACGCGAGTCCTCGCGACCTTCCGCTGATCGAGCCGCACCCGGGGGTGAAGGGCCGCGTCGTGCACGCCCAGCACGCAACGATGATCGTGTACGACTACACCCCGAGGACGATCGTCGAAACCCACAAGCACGACGTCGAGCAGTTCGGCGTCGTCGTAAAGGGATCGTTGGCGATGGTCATCGCCGGCGAGCAGCGCATCCTCATGGTGGGTGACAGCTTCCGGATACCCGCCGGAACCGCGCATGGCGCTCGCGTCTTCGAAGAGGCCACGCAGGTCGTCCAGGTCTTCGCTCCGCCGCGCACCGACCTCCCGCGGCCGAGCCCGAACGGACTCGTTAAGCCCTAGCGTCGCGGTCGCGCACCGCGACGACGACGAGAAGAACGCCCAGAGCGACGATGGACGCGGCGAGTGCCAGCTGCGGTTCGGTCCCGTAGATCGTGCACGACCCTCCGCCCGTGTTGAACGCATCGCACCGGTGCACGGCCTGCCGAACGAAGTAGACCCACCAGACTCCGAACGCGACCAGAAATCCTCCACCGAGCGCGCGTGAGTCCCGGCGCAACGTAACGAGTCCGACGAGGGCGGCAAACACCACCAGCGCGAGCGGAAACGATGTCGTGAAGAGCGGCACCGCGACCGCGCCAAGGACAAGCCCGGCGAGCGCGCTGCCGAGAGCGGTTTGGATGGTGGCCTCCCCACGACTCTGATACCTGCGAGGCCGGGAGCCTACCTATCGTCACCGCGGGATGCGGGGAGTATTTCCGCGCGACCCGCTGCTTGTGGGACGGGTCGGTGCGTGCCTCGGAGCGGTCGCCTGGCTCTGGCTTGGTGGGCAGGGAGTCGTGCCGCTCGTGGCGCTTGCCCTCACGTTCCTCGTTGCGACGTCCGCGGGCGTCTGGTGGCTCGACCGGGCGCGGGGTCACCCGCTCGGACTGCACGAGGTTCCCGCGCAGATCGTGCTCGCGGATCTCGTGACCGCGGGCGTGTGGATGGTCGGCAGCGCGACGAACCCGCGCAGCATCGCGTTCGTCATCGTCCTGGCTGTCGGCGCCTTCGCCATGTACCGGCTGGGCCGAGCGGGTCTCATCGCCACCATGACGACGTACCTCGCGGCGCGCCTCGGCATGGAGGCGCTGCGCATGATGATCGGCGAGCCCACTCCGGTGCCCCAGCTCGTGGCCGAGGTCATCGTTGTCTCCCTCGCGGTGCTGATCGTTTCCGCCACGGTCGATAGCTACCGGGCCGAACAGTCCCGTGCCGAAAAAGCCCTGCGTCTGGGTAGGACCCTGGAACGCCTTGCCACCGAGATCGCGTCGGAGACCGAGCCCGGGGCGCTCTTCCGCACGATCGCCCGGAGCGCGCTGCTCCTCGTGGATGCGCATCACGCCACCATCAACGTCCGCCGCGGCGATGAGTTCTACATCGCGGCGGGCGCCGGTACCGGCGAGCGGATCGTGGGGGTGCACGCGCCGGCCGAGATGGGGATCGTCGGCGCGGTCCTGCGCACCCGGGCGACCGTTGCTGTCGAGGACTACGCCACCGATCCAACGGCCGTTCCGGCGGTCCGCGACATCGGAGTGCGAGCGCTGATCGGTGTCCCGATCTTCCTGCACGGCGAGTTCGCGGCCACGATCACCGTCGGTCGCCTCGAGCGCCGTGCGTTCGACGCCGACGACCGCGCCGCACTCGAAGGCCTCGCCTCCCACGCGTCGATCGCACTTCGCAACGCGCGCATCATCGAGCAGGGCCGCCGTCTCGAAACGCTGTCGCGCGAGCTATCTGGAGCGATGCCGGAGGACGTGATCGACCGGATCGCGCAGGCGATGCAAGCGGTCTTCGACCTCGAGTGGGTGCTCATCACCGAGCTCAAGGGCGATCTTGGCAGGCCGCTCGCAGCCCTCGGCAAGGCCGCTCCGGCGCGCGGCCACGACTGGACGCCGCTCGGTCCGCTCCTACGGCAGCTGGTCGCGACGCGCGAGCTCGTCCTCCTCAGGGATTACGCCACCGACCGCGGCATCGAGCCGGACCGGCCGATCAGCATGCTCGCCCATGAGATGGGCGTGCACGCCACCATGGTGGCGCCGGTCATCCTTCAGGGCGAACTTCGCGCCGCTCTGGCTGTCGGCACGACCGATCCGTATCGCGACAGGAGCTGCTCGCCGTTGCGGACCTCGCCGCGAGCGCGCTCCGGGCGGCCAACGAGCGGCGCGAGCGCGAACGACGGATCGGCCGCCTGTCCGCCCTGAATGTCCTGGCATGGCAACTCGCTGCCGTGCACGAGCCGTTCGGGATCGCGAGACTTGCGTTCGACGCTGCCGCGACGTTGACACGGCGTGACTCGTTTTCGATCGCGCGCTACGACGATCGCAGCAACGAGCTCGACTTCGTGATCGAAGCGCATGGTGACGAAGCCGTGGCAGGCGAGACGCAAGTTCCCGTCGGGTCGGGACCGACGAGCCAGGTCGTCCTCTCCGGAGAGCTGTTCCGCACCCCGAACGCGGTCCATCTCCCAATGAAGAGTCGCGGAAAGCTCGTCGGGGTTCTCGCTTGCGGGACCGATGCGCCGAACGTGCTCGACGACGAGGACGTCGCGGTGCTCCAGACCCTCGCAAATCTCGTCGCGACCGCCTTCGAGAACGCCGGCGCTCTCGCGCGCATGCGCGAGCTCTATCTCGCCTCCGTACGCGCGCTCGCCGCGGCGGTCGACGCGCGCGACCCGTACACCCGCAGCCACTCGGCGCGGGTGGCGGCGCTTTCTCGCGGGATCGCCGAGGAGATGAAGCTCAGCGTCGACCAGGTCCGCCGCATCCAGCTCGGTGCGCTTCTGCACGACATCGGCAAGATCGGCGTCCCCGACGCGATTCTCAACAACCCCGGGGCGCTCTCACCCGACGAGTGGGTAATCATGCGGAGCCACTCGATGCTCGGCGCGTCCATCGTGAATGCGGTCGAGCCCCTTCGGGACCTCGTGCCGATCGTGCGATCGCATCATGAGCGCTACGACGGCGCCGGCTATCCCGACGAGCTCGGCGGCGATCTCGTGCCGATTGAGGCGTATGTCGTGGCCGCGGCGGACGCGTTCGAGGTCATCGTGAGCCGTCGCGCGTACAAGCCGGCGCAGACGGTCGAGTACGCCTGCGCCGAGCTCCTCCGCTGTCGCGGGACCCAATTCCACCCCGCTGTGGTCGACGCGTTCCTGCGGCTCATCGAGCGCGACCGCGCGCAGGGCGCGGCGCAGCTCCGCCGCATCGCCGGGATCCTTCACGAGGACATCGAGGACGTGCCCGGACCGGGACTCCTCCTCGAGCAGTTCGCGGCGAGCGCCCAGACCCACGGACGGCAGCTCGCGATCCTCCAGCGGCTCGCGTCGGAGATCAGCGCCGTGCTGGACATCGACGATCTCGCTGAGCGGCTGCTCCGGATCATCTGCGACGCGATGGGTTACGAGAACGGCTTCCTCCTCACGCTCGACGACGGGGGCGACCACCTCGTGATCCGAGCCGCGGTGGGACCCTCAGGGTCGTATGTCGGTCAGCGCCTTTCGCGAGGTCAGGGCATCAGCTGGTGGGTGGTTGAGCGCGGCGAATTGCAGAACGTGGCGGACGGCCGCCTCGATCCGCGCTTCTACGGGCCGGACGAGATCCGCTCGGTCCTTACCGTTCCGCTTCAGCTCGGGGACGAGCGGATCGGGGCGCTCGGCGTAGAAAGCCCGCGTGTCGCCGCGTTCGGCCGCGAGGACGAGGAGCTCCTCACCGCGGTCTCGCATCAGGTCGCGGCTGCCGTGCGGGTCGCGAAGCTACACCAGGCGGCCAAGACCGCGGCGGCGACCGATCCGCTCACCGGGCTTCCGAACCGGCGAAGCTTCTTTGAGCGTCTGGAGCGGGAGCTGGCCGGACGTGAGGGCGAGTCGCTCTCCGTCGCGATCCTGGACGCGAACGGTCTCAAGGCCCTGAACGACGACTTTGGCCATGCCGCCGGCGACGAGGCCCTCGTTCGGGTCGGCGCAATCCTGCAGGCAGGGGTTCGGGACGGCGACCTGGTGGCGCGAATCGGGGGCGACGAGTTCGCGGTGCTCTTCAGCCGCGCGCCGATTCTGACCGCGGAGCGGATCGTGCGCCGCCTTGCCGACCAAATAGCCCGCGGCACGATCGGCGCGGGGCACCGGTTGCCCACGATCGCCTGGGGTGTGGCCGACGCGACCGGCGAGGCGACGGTCGACGCCCTGGTCGAAGCTGCCGACCGCGCGATGTATCGCCAGAAGCAGCTCATGCGGAGGCGGACACCGGCCTAGCCCTCGCTCGGCCTCTTTTGCACGGCACCGGATCTGCACCCATGATGTGCATGGGGGGATCCGTGGGCATCAGGAATCTTCTGCTTCGCGTCGGACTGGCGCTTTCGATTGTCTTTGTGGCGATCGGGATGACGTTCGCCGTGCCGGGCAGCTCGGCGCGGTCGGAAGCGTCCGTCTCGGCACCGGCCGCCTCCGTGGGGCCGGCCGTTGCCGGCTACCAGGCCGCACCGCTGAACCCGGACCGCGTGGCTGCGGCGAATGCGGCGAGCCAGCAGGCCGCCACGCTCGTGGCCCTCGCGACGACCGTCGTCCTGCTCGCCATCTTCGCTATCCTGTTCAGTTACCGGCAGCGACCGGGAGGAGTACGGGCCTCAGGACGATAGAGAAGGCGCCCCACGGGTGTAAGGGCGCCGCGTGAGAGGTTCGGAAGGTCGCCCGCGAGCCGGACCGGGTCCGCCCGTTAGCGCGGATATGAGGCACGGAGACGTCTCCGTGCGAAGCCAGGGTGGTACCACGACGCCGCTCGTCCTTGGACGAGGCGGCGTTTTTGTTTGGAGAGAGGAGGACGACCGATGGCGACGACGATGCCCGGACCACCCGCGTCAGCGCTGGACCTCGCGGAAAAGAACTTCCGCCCCGCCGCCGTCGAGGCCGACCTCTACGCCTGGTGGGAACGGAGCGGCTTCTTCACTCCCGACACGGACGATCCGAGGAAGCCATTCGTCATGATGCTGCCGCTGCCGAACGTCACCGGCGATCTCCACCTCGGACACGCCCTCGGGTTCGGCGGCTACGAGGACCTCATGGCGCGGTACCACCGCATGCGGGGCGAGCCGACGCTCTACATGCCCGGCACCGACCACGCCGGGATCATCGCGCAGGTCGTGCTCGAGAACGAGCTAGCGAAAGAGGGCATCACGCGGCAGCAGCTGGGCCGCGAGAAGTTCCTCGAGGAGATGTGGAAGTGGATGGATTACTACCGTCCACGGATCGACAAGCAGCTCCGCATGTTGGGGTGTTCGCTCGACTGGTCGCGTCCGCACTTCACGATGGAGGCGTCGCATCAGCGTGCCGTGCGCACGCACTTCATCCGGCTCTACAAGAAGGGGCATCTCTACCGCGCCGATCGCATCGTGCACTGGTGCCTCCGGGATCAGACGACCTACTCCGATCTCGAGGTGAAGCACGTCACGCGGACGGACACCCTGTACTACGTGCGTTACCCCTGGGCCGACCGGATGCCGCCCGGAACCCCCGACGTGGTCATCGCGACGACGCGTCCTGAGACCATCGTCGCCGACGTCGCCGTGGCCGTGCATCCGGACGACGAGCGGTGGAAGGCATTCGTGGGCAAAGAGGTGCTCGTCCCGGGTGTCGAGCGGCGCGTGCGGATCATCGCCGACGCGGCGGTCGATCCGGCATTCGGTACCGGCGCGCTCAAGATCACCCCCGGTCACGACCAGACGGACTTCGAGATCGGACAGCGCCACGGTCTTCCGGTGCTCTCGGTGATCGACAAGCGGGGCATGATGACGCCGGCCGCGGGCCCGCTCGCCGGTCCCGACCGCGAGGCCGGGCGGAAGATGATGGTCGAGAAGCTGCGCGCCGCCGGACTGCTCCTCAAGGAGGAGCCGATCACGCACGCGATCGCGGTCCACGACCGTTGCGGGACGATCGACGAGCCCCTCGTGTTGAAGCAGTGGTGGGTCCGCATGGACCGGCTCGCGCCGCCGGCGATCGCGGCGGTCCGCGACGGGCGCATCACGATCGTTCCGAAATACCAGGAGAAGGTCTATTTCAACTGGATGGAGAACATCCGCGATTGGCCGGTATCGCGTCAGATCTGGTGGGGCCACTCCATTCCGGTGTGGTACTGCCGTGACTGCGACAACGTGATCGTCCCGGACGAGGACGCTGCGGATCCGACTCGCTGCACGCGCTGTCGCTCCGACGACATCTATCAGGACACCGACGTGCTCGACACGTGGTTCTCCTCGGGCCTGTGGCCGTTCAGCACGCTCGGCTGGCCGGACCAGACGCCCGATCTGCGGCGCTACTACCCGGGCTCGGTGCTCGAGACCGGGTACGACATCCTGTTCTTCTGGGTGGCCCGCATGATCATGCTGGGCCTCGAGCACATGGGCGAGATCCCCTTCGACACCGTGTACCTCCACGGTCTCGTGCGCGTGGGCACGGTGAAGATGAGCAAGTCGCTCGGGAACGTGGTGAGCCCGGTGGACTTCATCGCGGAGTACGGAGCCGACGCGCTCCGCTACGCGCTGGTGCACGGCATCGCGGCGGGCGCGGACTCTCAGCTCTCGCAAGAGAAGCTCGACCATGCCCGGAACTTCGGCAACAAGGTCTGGAACATCAGCCGGTTCGTGCTGAAGCAGGTGGACGAGCATCCGGACGCGTTCAAGGGGCACACCGCGGATCAGCGGCCCGCTGTCCGGAGCGAGGCCGCGCGCTGGATCCTTTCACGCACCGACGCGGCGATCGCCGAGGCGACCCGGCTCATCGACGTGTACCTCTTCGGCGAATACCTGGTGGCGCTCGAGAGCTTCGTCTGGAGCGAGCTCGCCGACATCTACCTCGAGCTCGCCAAACCGTCGCTCCGCGGGGCCGAGGCGACCGAGGCGGTGCGCACGCTGGCGTACGTCCTCGATCGCGTCCTGCGGCTCCTGCACCCCTCGATGCCGTTCATCACCGAGACCATCGCGCTGCAGCTCTGGAAGCGAGCCGGGAAATCGGAGGAGGCGCCTTCGCTCGTCGTTTCGGCGTGGCCGAAGGCCGGAGAGCGTGACCTTGCTCTCGAGGAGCGATTCGGCGCGTTCGTCGACGTGGTGCGCACGATTCGCCATCTGCGCCAGGAGCGCGGCCTCGATCCGTCCGCGCGCGTGAAGGTGTCGCTCGCCGGCCAGACGGCGGCGGTGCGCGATCTCGTGAAGCAGATCGGTGACCTGACGCAGAGCGACGTGACGCTCGGAGCTAGCGCTGGCGGCGCAGCGACCGTGGTCCGCGCGATCGAGATTCGCCTCGTCGCGGACCGCGACGAAGCCGAGGAGCGCGCGCGGCTCGAACGCGAGCTTGCAGAAGCTCGCCAGATGCTGAGTCGGTCGAGGGATCTCCTCGCTAAACCGGGCTTCGCGGAGAAGGCGCCCAGGGATGTCGTCCAAAAGGAAAAGGCGAAACTCAAAGAGCGGGAAGAGCGCCTGAAGCTGCTCGAGGCTGAACTGACGAAGCGCGCTTACTGAGCGTCTTTGATGATCTGGTTCGCCTTGGTCGCCGCCGCCGTGATCGCGAGGTCCGGTGTCGACTTGCCGCTGATCACGTCGGCGATCATGTTGAAGATGACAACATCCCGGATCTCCTGCTGGCCGCGGATGTTTGATTCGGGGGAGCTGAGCTTGATGAGGTCGGAGCCCTGTTTTCCCTGGGGGACCCTCGCCCAGTAGTCCTTGAGGACCTGCGAGTCCGCGGCGCTGGCGCGCGCCGGCATGAAGTACGAGATGGCCGCGAACTGCGCGGTCTGGTCGGTCTCGGTGAGCCATCTGACAAAGAGCCACGAGGCGAGCTGTTTCTGCGTCGTGCTCTTGAAGATCGCGACGTTCGCGCCGAACTGCACGGTCCTCGCCTTCGCCGGGTCCGTTTGCGGGAGGTTCGCGATGCTCCAGCTGGCGCCACTCCTTTCAGCGACGTCCTTGACGAAGGGCAGCGACGCCGTCGAGGAGAGGTAGAGCGCCAGCTTGCCCGCAGCGAGGTCCGTCTGCCAGTCGTTTCCCTTCGGCGTGTAGGCCGTGCCATCCCGGCTCATCCGGTCGTGCATCTGGAGGACCGCGAGGCCCTCCCTCCCGTCCCAGGCGACCGTCCTGTTGTCGGCCGCCATGAGGTTGCCACCGCGTGCCACGACCTCCGCGTCGAAATACGTGGCGTCGGAGTTGAAGCCGAAACCGTAACGGATCGTCTTACCTAATGAGTCCTTTTTCGTGGCCGCCCTGGCGGTCGCCTCGAAGTCGTCCCATGTTTTCGGCACTGGCCTCCCGATCTCGTTCAGCACGTCGTCGTTTACGTACATGACCGCGAGGGACTTCGTAAAGGGCCACGAGAGCAGCTTGTTGCCGAACTGCGGGAACGTGTTCGCCTCGAAGTAGCCCCTGTAGATGTCATCCTGGCTCTGCTTGGTGAGGCCGTTCCTCGGACTGTCCTTGTACGGACCGAGGTCGACGACGACGCCGGTCCTCGCGTAGTCGGCGACGTGGCTCTCGTACGCGTGCCCGAGGTCGGGCAGTGTGCCCGCTTGGATCGCTGCGAGCGTCTTTCCGTAGAGCTGGGTGTAGTTGCCTTGGTAAGTAGCCGTCACGGTTATGCCTTTGCCGTTCGTGTCGTTGAACTTCTTGACCATCGCGTCGAGGGCGACCTGCTGGGCCCCGCTGAGCGCGTGCCACAGCGTGATGCTCACCGGGCCGGAGAGCGCGATGTCCGCCTCCGTGGACTGCCGAGGCGGCCCCGGGGCTGCCTCCGTGCATGCCGCGGTCAGGAGACGAGGGTCGCGAGAATCGCTGCCCTCATCCAGTTGCTATTTCTCGATGAGGTCTTCTGGCGGTACATGACGAAGCAGCAGATCGTAACGTCACGACGAGGCTCCACCTCGTTGCAAAAGAGCGGCGGGTTTCCCCGCCGCTCCGCGAACGTCAGTCGGCTCGACCGAGCTTTACTTGTTGTCTTTGAGGGCCGTGTTCGCCCTGGTCGCTGCCGCCGCGAGGGCGTCTTCGGCCTTTGCCTTCTTGGTCGTGATCTTCGTCTCCATCTCGGCGATCGAGTCGCGGATCTCCTGATAACCGCGGATGCTTGGACCGGCGACGCTCCCCGGGATGAGATCGAAGGCCTGTTTGCTCTGGGGCCGCCTGGCCCAGTAGTCCTTCAGCGCCTGGTCGTTGGCGGCCGAAGCGCGGAGCGGCATGTAACCGGACGCCGAAGCCCATCGCGCGGTCTGTTTGCTGTCGCTAAACCACTTCAGGAATTCCCAGGACGCAAGCTGCTTTTCGGGAGTCGTCTTGGTTAAGGCAACCACGCCGCCAAACTGGATCTGCTTTGCCGCGCCGCCCGCGTCGGGCCACGGCACGACGCTCCAGTTGAGCGCCTTGCCCTTGAGGGTATCGATGATGAATCCGATCGAGGTGCTGGTCGCTCCGACATACAGGAGGTTGCCCTCGGCGAAGCGGTCCTGCCAATCGAACCCCTTCGGGATGTAGCACCACCCCTCATTCACGCATCGCTCCAGTATCTGAAGGCTGGCGAGACCCTCTTTACCGTCGAACCCGACTGCGCTCAGGTCGCTCTTGACGATGCTGCCGCCCCGATTCATCACCTGGCCCAGGAAGGTGTCGATGCTGAAGGTGGACACGCCCCAGCGCGTCGCCTTGCCGGTGGCGTCGGTCTTCAGCGCGGCTTTCGCCTGCTTCTCGAACTCGTCCCAGGTCTTCGGCGACGCTGTGAACCCGAGCTCTTTCGCAAGGTCGTCGTTGCGGTAGAGCACCTCGAGGCTCTTCACGAATGGGAATGACAGGCTCTTGTTGCCGTACTGCGGATATTTGCCCGACTCGAGGTACGGCTTGTAGATATCGCCGAGGCTCTCCTTGCTGAGACCGTTCTTCGGGGAATTGATGTACGGATCGAGCTCGACGATGACGCCAGCCTTCGCGTAGTCGGCGACCTGGTTCTCGACGGCGACCACCATCTCCGGTGTCGCTCCGGCCTGGATCGCACCGAGCATCTTCTGGTAGATGCCTGTGTACGAGTTCCCGCTCGACTGGTCCTCCGCTTTGACCGTGATGCCCTTGCCGTTCGTCGAGTTGAACTCGGCGACCATGTCGTTGAAGGCCTTCGCGAGGACGCCTGTCTGGTTGTGCCAGAGCGTCACTTCGACCGGCGCGGTGAGCGAGATGTCCGCGTCGGTGCTGGCGGCCGGCGCTGCCTGTTGCCCGGGCCCGCAGGCACCCACGAGGATCGCGGCGATCACGGTGACGAGTACGACCCTGCGCATGGTCCCCATCCTCCCTGTTTCTCGTTCGCGTCCTAGCCGCGGATCCCGGTACGGGCGACACCTTCGATGAAGTAGCGCTGCGCGATCAGGTAGACGACGAGCGTAGGCAGGATCACAAACGCGGCGCCTGCCATGAGCAGATGGTATCGCGAGCCTCCTTCGGTCGTGAACTGCACGAGCATGACCTGGATAGGTCGGATCTCTGGCCGGGACGTGATGATCAGTGGCCAGAGGAACGCATTCCACGAGTTGAGGAACGTAAGCAGCGAGACTGTGACAAGCGCGGGTCTCACGAGAGGAAGTCCGACCGACCAGAGAAAACGCAGATGCCCCGCGCCATCGATCCGCGCAGCGTCATGGAGCTCCTGGGGCACCGCGAGAAAGAATTGGCGCAGCAGGAAGATCGAGAAGACGCTCACGAGGAACGGAACGATTTGCGCCGTGTACGTGTCGTACCACCCGAGGTACCGCCGACTCATGAGCACGAAGTTGGGGATGATCGTCGCCTCCGTGGGGATGAAGAGAGTCGCCAGGAGCAGGGCGAAGAGGATGCTTCGACCGCGGAAGCGCATGCGAGCGAACGCGTAGCCGGCAAGGACGGACGTGGTCAGCTCGCCGACCGTCGTGAGCGTGGCGATGAAAATCGTGTTCGCGAAAGCATTCGCCCAGAGCGTGTGCGGGTATTGCCAGGCCTCGACCCAGTTCTCGGGATGCCACGAGGTCGGCCAGAGCAGCGGCGGACTCTTCGCCGCCTCGCCGAATTCTTTGAAGGAGGTCGTGATCATCCAGTAGAAGGGGAAGGCCGCGACCGCCGCACCGAAGATCAAGAGCGCGTGTTTCGCGAGGCTGCCGACGAC
>Ga0209160_1001683_pt1 | contig 18656 bp, 15 predicted proteins | sample GraSoiAngelo_153_FD_186167 | JGI IMG/M metagenome (GOLD analysis project Ga0209160, IMG submission 186167) | Grasslands soil microbial communities from the Angelo Coastal Reserve, California, USA - 14_1009_12_40cm (SPAdes) (version 2) | ecosystem: Environmental > Terrestrial > Soil > Grasslands ... | reverse complement strand
CGAGCCACTTCCCGGCGCGACGTTCCAGCACGAACGTACCGCGACCCGGGCGCGTGACCGGACGGCCGTCGGGAGCCGTGACCTCCGTCAGCCAGCCGCCGGCGATCCACGCGCTGTCGCCCGAGGCATGGACCTGAGCGCCCGGCTCGAAGCGGAAGTCGCGGATGCGCGGCCACACGTTCTGCCATTGCTCGCGGACGATGTTGTCGAGGCCCGCCACGGCGCGGGCCCACGTGCCGAAGGCCATCGCGTCGGTTGCGAACAGCTCTCGGCCGCCGGAGAAGTCACGGGCGCGGACGGCGGCCTCGAACGTGCGGAGCCACTCCTGGGGTGTCGCGGCTGAAGGCGCCATGGCGGCATTATGCACCGAGATTGTGGCATGCTGCTGGTCATGCCCCCATCACGACGGCCCCTGCGAGTCCTGCACACCGCCGATGTCCACCTCGAGAGCGACGGCTACGGCGACACGAGCCAGCAAGCCGCGCACCGCGAGCGCGAACGGCGCACGTTCCGGCACATCGTCGATCGAGCGCTGAGCGACCAGGTCGATCTGCTGCTGATCGTCGGCGATCTCTTCGATCACAACCGCGTGTCCGACGAGGCCGTCGAGTTCGTGAAGACCGAGCTCGCGCGGCTTCGCCAGCCCGCCGTCATCCTGCCCGGGAACCACGATGTGCTGCGCTCGAACGCGATCTACGATCGGCACGACTTCACGGCGGGAGCGAGCCACGTCCATCTGATCCGCCAGCTGAACGGGGAGACCATCGACCTTCCGGAGCTCGACGCGATCGTGTGGGGCCGCGCGATGGAGGAGCACGAGCCCGGCTTCCAGCCGCTCGCCGACATTCCCGGGCGCGACGCTCGGCGCTGGTGCCTCGGCATGGGTCATGGCTTCTTCTATCCGGATCGTCAGCGGCCCGATCGGTCCTCGCCGATATTCGCCGACGAGATTCGCGACACCGGCTGGGACTACCTCGCCCTCGGTCACCAGCACGTCCAGACGAACGTCAGTCAGGGCGGTGTGACCGCCTACTACGCGGGAGCGCCCGGGACAGTGCTCCTGATCGACTTCTCGATCGAAGGGGGCATCCACGTAGAGCCTCGATCGCTCGACTGAACGTAATGCGGCGATAGAAGAGGAGACGCACACGATGGCCGTCGAAGTCGCGAAGGTCGAGCTCAAGAGCGTCCAGGATGGCTCGGGGCTCGAGGAACGCATCCTGGCGGGGCAATTCACCGCCGATCAGGTCGTAGCGGTCGTGGGAAAGACCGAGGGCAACGGCGGCGTCAACGACTTCACTCGCCTGCTCGCCGATCACGCCTTCCGGCGCGTGCTCCTCAAGCACGGCAAGCGCAGCGAAGCCGAGGTCGCGACGATCCCGATGGTGTGGTCCGGGGGCTGCGACGGCGTCATCACGCCCCACGCGACCGTGTTCGCGCGGAATGACCGAAAAGGGACCGCGGCCAAGCCGCGTCTTGTCATCGGCACCGCCATGAGCGCGGAGCTTCAGCCCGAGGACATCGGCCGACCGCGCATGGTCGAGATCGTCGCCGAGGGCGTGAAGGCGGCGATGAAGAACGCCGGCATCGAGGATCCGAAGGACGTGCACTACGTCCAGACCAAGACTCCCCTGCTCACGATTGACTGGGTGGAGAACGCGAAGCGGCGGGGGAAGACCGTGGCGTGCGAGGTGCACGACTCGATGGGCGTGTCGAACGGCACCACCGGTCTGGGGATCGGGGTCGCGCTGGGCGAGATCTCGATGCCGCGCGCCGAGCAGATCTGCAAGGATCTCGACATCTACTCATCGGTCGCGTCGTGTTCTTCTGGCGTCGAGCTCACCCGGGCCCAGATCGTGCTGATGGGCAACAAGGCGGGCGCGGGCGGGCGCTACCGCATCGGCCACAGCGTGATGAAGGACGCGCTCGACATCGACGGGATCTACGCTGCGATCCGCAACGCCGGGCTCGAGCTACCCGACCGGCCGCGCGCCGAGGATCTCGAGGGACGCCTCGTGAACTGCTTTATCAAGTCCGAGGCCGATCACCGCGCCAAGCTGCGCGGCCGGCGTCAGATCATGCTGGACGACTCCGACGTCCACCACCATCGCCATTCGAAGGCGGCGGTGGGCGGCGTGGCGGCGGCGGCTATCGGCGACCCAGCGGTCTTCGTCTCGGTCGACGCGATGCACCAGGGACCGCACGGCGGCGGCCCGGTCATCGCGATCGTCGACGTCGGCGACTGAGCGCGTCAATCGTAGAGGTGGCAGGCCACCTCGCCGTCTCCATCGCGGCGACGCAAGGTCGGCACAACCTGGGAGCATATCGGCATCGCCGCCGGGCACCGCGGATGGAAGCGACAGCCCGAAGGTAGGTCGAGCGCGCTCGGGACCTCTCCGGCAACGGTCCGTTCCGGTTGTGGGTCGTCCGGATGGGAAGGCAGCGACGCCGCGAAGAGCGCTTTCGTATAGGGATGCATCGGCCGCGCGCACAAGGCGTCGCTCTGTGCCGTCTCGACGATCTGGCCCAGGTACATCACTGCGATCCGGTGGCTGATGTGCGCGACCGTGGCCAGGTCGTGGCCGATGAAGAGATAGCTCACGCCGAGCGTGCGCTGCAGCTCTTCGAGTTGGTTGATGATCTGGGCACGGACCGACATGTCGAGCGCCGAGACTGGCTCGTCGAGAACGATCAAGCGCGTGTCGGTCGCGAGCGCCCGCGCGATGGCGATCCGTTGCCGCTGCCCGCCGCTGAACTCGTGCGGAAACAGCGGCGCGACATCCGGCGCAAGCCCGACCAGCTCGAGCACCTTGCCGACGCGCTCGCCGATGGCAGCGCGTGGCAGGTCGGTGTGGATCTCCAGCGGCTCACCGATGATATCGCCGACGCGCATGCGCGGGCTGAGCGAGCTGAACGGATCCTGGAACACGACCTGCACGGCCCGGCGGTAGGCCATGAGATCCGGGCCCTCGAGGCTCGCGATATCGCGCCCGTCGAAGCTGATCGTCCCGGCGGTGGGCGTCTCCTGGAGCAGGATCAGCTTGGAGGTCGTCGTCTTGCCGCATCCGGATTCGCCGATGAGGCCGAGCGTCTCGCCGGCGTGAACCGTGAAGTCGACGCCGTCCACGGCCTTCACCCACTTTGTCACGCCTCCCAGCAATCGCCGCCGCGCCGGGAAGTGCTTCTTCAGTCCCCGGACGTCAAGAACGGGTGAGGACATCGTCCAGGAGCCAGCACCGGGCGACGCTGCCGTCGCCAAGGACAAAGTCGCGAGGCTCGTCGCTCGTGCAACGCGGCATGACGTCGGGGCACCGCGGATGGAAGGCGCATCCCGCGGGCAGGTGCGCCAGGTTCGGCGGCTGGCCGCGGATGGAGTAAAGCGGCTCCTTGTTGCCGAGCTTCGGCATCGAGCCGAGCAGCGCGCGCGTATAGGGGTGCTTGGGATCGTCGAAGAGCTCGCGCACGGGCGCCTGCTCGACGATCTTGCCGGCATACATCACGGCGACCCGGTCGCACATCTTGGCGACGATACCCAGGTTGTGCGTCACGAAGATCAGCGCGACGCCGGTCTCGCGCTGGATGTCCTTCAGGAGATCGAGATATTGCGCCTGGATCGTGACGTCGAGGTTCGTCGTGGGCTCGTCGGCGATGACGAGCCGCGGGCCGCCGGCCAGCGCGATAGCCCCGACGATGCGCTGGCGCATGCCGCCGCTCATCTGGTGGGGATACTCGCGCATCCGCCACTCGGGCGACGGGATGCGCACGGCGCGCAGCAGGCCCTGCACGCGCTCGCGCAGGGTACGGCCGCGGAGGTGCTGGTGGAAGAACGCCGGTTCCGCCACCTGCCGGAAGATCGTGAAGAGCGGGTTCAGCGAGGCCATCGGGTCCTGGAGGATCACGGCGATCCGGCGGCCGCGGATGCGCCGCAGCTCGCGCTGGCTCTTCCGCGTCAGATCCTCGCCCTCGAACAGGACGCGGCCTCCGACGATGCGGCCGGCGCGGGGCAGAAGCCCCACGATCGAGAGACATGTCGTCGTCTTGCCGCTCCCCGATTCCCCGACGAGGCCGAGTGTCTCGCCCTGGCGCAAGGTGAAGCTGACCCCGTCCACCGCCTTGACGATACGGGCGCCGCCGAAGGTGAAGAAGTGCGTCTGAAGACCGGCGACCTGAAGAACGGGAGGTCCGGAGGAGATCTCGATGCCCCCGAGCTACAAATTTCTTAGCTGCGGGTCGAGGCGAACCCTGAGCCAGTCGCCGAAGAGCTGGGTCGCCAGGACGATCAATAATATACAGGCCCCCGGAAACACCGTGAGCCACCACTGGCCGGCCATCAAGGTGGGACGGGCCTCGGAGAGCATGAGCCCCCAGGCCGGCTGCGGCGGCGGCACGCCGACGCCGAGGAAGCTCAACGAGGCTTCAGCGATGATGACGACGCCGACCGTGAGACTGGCCAGCACCGTCGCCGTGTTCATGACGTTGGGCAGGATGTGCTTCTTGATCACGCGAAGCTTGCTGGCCCCGGCGATCTCGGCGAGCTTCACGAAGTCGCGCTCGCGCAGGGTCAGCACCTCGCCGCGGATGACCCGCGCGTAGCGAGTCCAGTAGACCGCGCCGAGGATCACGATGATGTTCCACATGCTGGGCCCTACCATCGCGGCCAGGAAGATCGCGAAGACGATCGCCGGCAGCGCGAGCCAGGCGTCGGTCACGCGCATGATGATCTGGTCCACCCAGCCGCCCACGTACCCCGAGAGAATCCCCATCGCGGTCCCGATACCGCCCGCCACGAGGGTTCCCATCAGTCCCACGACCAGGGAGACGCGCGCGCCGTAGATCAGCCGGCTCAGGATGTCCCGGCCCTGGAAATCGGTGCCGAGCGGCATCGCCAGGCTGCCGCCGTCCATCCAGAAGGGCGGCGCGAACATCTCAGCGCCCTTCACCGGAAGCGTCGGGTCGTACGGCGCGATGAGATCGGCGAGGACGGCCACGAGAATCAGGCCGCCGAGGATGATGACCGCGACCAGCGGAGCTTCGCGCACCGCTTTGACGACAGCGCGGAGCCGGCCCGTTCCCGTTCCTCGTGCCGCGAGCCGTGTGTCGGCCGGGATGGTAGCCATCGTTACCGGCTCAGTCTGATCCTTGGATCGATGAAGGCATACAGAATGTCCACGACCAGGTTGATGCCGACGATCATGAAGCCGGCCATGATCACGACGCCCTGCACCAGCGGAAAGTCGCGCTGGAAGATGCCCTCGTAGAGCAGCCGGCCGATGCCCGGCCACGCGAAGATCACCTCGATGATGACGGCGGCGTTGACCATCACCACCATGTTGACGCCGGCCAGCGTGAAGACCGGAATGAGCGCGTTCTTGAACGCGTGCATGGCGATGACCACGAAGTCCGGAAGCCCCTTGAGTCGGGCGAGCTTGATGTACTCGCTGCCGAGTACCTCGAGCATGCTCGAGCGGGTCAGCCGCAGCATCGACGCGGCGAAGTACCACCCGAGCGCGAGCGCCGGCATGACGACGTGCCGCCAGTCGCCGGACCCGGAGGTCGGCAGCCAGCGGAGCCAGACGGAGAACACGAGGATCAACACGAGACCGAGCCAGAAGCCGGGGATCGAGAGCCCCAGCAGGGCGACACCTTTTGCAACGTTGTCCCAGGCGGTGTTCACCTTTACCGCCGAGATGATGCCGGCCGGAATGCCGATCAGGAGCGAGATGAGCGTGGCGGCCAGCCCGAGGGTCAGCGAATTGGGCAGCCGCTGGAAGTAGAGCTCGCTGACCGGAAGCCGATAGTTGAACGATTTGCCGAGCTCCCCCTGGAGGGCGTTCTGCATGAAGGTCACGTACTGCACCGGCCACGATCGGTCGAGCCCCCACAGGTGGCGGACCCGCTCGAGATCCTCGGGCCGGGCGCTGGCTTCCGCCATGAGCGCCACGGGATCACCCGTGAGCCGGACGATGAGGAAGATCGTCCCGCTCAGGATGAAGAGCGTGACGACGCTGTACATGATGCGTCGGATGATGAACTGCGCCATACCGCCCGGCTACTAGTCCTTCACCTTGATCTCTTCCCACGGATAGGCATAGCCGGTGGTGATGGTCGGGAAGACGTCCTGCCACTTCTGCAGCACGACCCGCGGACCGATCGCGTTGACGAACGCGTGCCGGAACACCGGGACCAGATAGTAGTTCTCGAGAATCGCGCGCTGGATCTCCTCGGCAAGCTTCTTGCGCTCTGCCGGGTTGATCGACCGCTCGTACTGATCGAACTTGCCGTCGAGGTCCTTCACGCAGATGCGGTCGCGAGAGCTGAAGCCTCCGCACTTGAAGTAGCCCTCGTACCAGAACGACCAGCTTCCCGCGATCCGGACGCCGTGCAGAATGATCTGGGTCCCGGGAAACTCCTTGAGACCGCCCTGGAGCCGCTGGAAGAAGATGCCGCGCTCCATGGTCTGGAGCCGGCCGCGGATGCCGACCTCACGGAGCTGCGAGATGAGGCGCTCGCCCCGCGAGTAGAACGCAGGCAGCGGCGTGACCCAGTCCACGTCGAACCCGTTCGGATAGCCGGCCTCGCGCAGGAGCTGCTTGGCCTTCTCGACGTTCCGCGGGAACTCGGGCCACTCGATCGCATACTGAACGTCGTCGTTGATCCAGTTGCCGGTCGGTTTGCCCATCCCGGCCGTCTCGGCCTGGTTCATGCCCCGGCGGTCGACGGCCAGGCTCACCGCCTCGCGCACGCGCTTGTCGTGGAACGGATTCTTCGGGTCTTGGAAGCCGGGGAACTCGACGAAGAACGAGCCGGACAGCACCGGCGCCAGCGTGACGCCGGGCAGTTTCCCGACCTTGTTGATGAGCTCACCGGGGACGTTGTAGATGATGTCCGCCTCACCGCGCTCGAGCATGGCGACGCGCGTGGCCGCCTCCGGGACCGAGATCATCACCAGTTGCTTCACGTTGACCGGACGGTAGTAGCCGTCGAAGGCCTCCATTTCGACCTTCACGCCCGGCTCGTGCCGCACGAGCTTGTAGGGCCCCGCGCCGACGGGCTTCTGCTTGAACGCGTCGGGACCGACCTGCTTGTAGTACTTCTCGGGCACCACCCAGGCCGGGCCGGCGACGTTGGCGGTCCCGAAGAGGATGGCGAAGTCGAGGAAGGGCTCCTTGAAGACGAAGCGGACCGTACGGTCATCGACGATCTCGACGCGCTCGGTCTTCTTCTTGAAGACGTCGGCCTTGGAGCCGCGGTAGTTCTCGTAACTGAACTTGACGTCCTGCGGGGTGACCGGATCGCCGTTGTGGAACTTGGTCCCCTTGCGCAACGTGAACGTGGCGCTCTTCGAGTCCGGGGCGATCGTGAACCGCTCGGCCAGGGCCGGATGATCGAAGAGTTGAGTGCCTTGATTCTTGATGAGCGCGTCGTGGATGGCCGTGAAGAAGTTGTCGGGTGTGGCGGTGCCGTCGTGCTCCTGGGGGTCGAGCCAGCGCGAGGCGAAACCGGCGTGCCACGCGAGGGTCAGCTTGCCCTTCGCCGCGGCGCCCGCCCGTGACGAGAACATCAGGACGGTCGACGCGCCGGCGATCAGGATCAGCACGACTGCAAGCAGGCGAAACACGCTCTGCGCCTCGAATCGGGGACATTTCATTCAGAGCCTCCGCTCCGGGGTTCGATTGTCGTTGGGAAGAGTGCTGTAGACTAGCCCGCGGCCCGGATGCGGTCAAGTATCGGCAGGAACGCGACGCGGCGGGATCAGGCGACGCCCGCCACACGGCGCGGCGCCCTGCTGGTGGCCTGCGCGGCCGTCTGCTGGAGCAGCGGCGGCCTCATCGCCCGCCTCGTCACGACGAGCCCGTGGACCACCAGCCTGTGGCGCAGTCTCTCCGCCTCGATCTTCCTGGCCGTCGTGCTCTGGATCGTCCGGCGGCGCAGCATCGTCGCCCAGTGGCGCGACGGCGGACGGCCGGTCGTCGCCGTGGCCGTCTGCATGGCGCTGGCCTCGACGTGCTTCATCTTCTCGCTCGCTCACACGTCGGTCGCCAACACCTTGATCCTCATCTCCACCGGGCCCTACGTGGCCGGGCTGCTCGGCTGGTTGTGGCTCGGCGAACTGGTCGCGCGGCGCACGTGGCTCACGATGGGCGTGGCGCTCGCCGGCGCGATCATCATGGTGTCGGACTCCTACAACCGAGGCGCGATCGTCGGCGATCTCCTCGCGATCTTCATGGCGGCGAGCTTCGCCACCGCCACCGTCCTCGTCCGCCGCTACCCCGAGATCGAGATGATGCCGGCGGCGGCGCTGGCGACGTCGATCACGGCGCTGGTGGCCCTGCCCTTCGCCGAGCCGCTCCAGACCGGACCGCGCGACCTCGCGCTGCTCACAGTGTTCGGCGTGGGGAATTACGGCACTGGGTTCTTGCTCTTCATGGCCGGCGCGCGGTGGATCCCCGCCGCGCAGAGTGCGCTGGTCGGCATGCTGGAGACCGTGCTCGGGCCGCTCTGGGTCTGGCTCGTGCTGAACGAGCGGCCCGGGGTCGCGACCCTCGCGGGCGGCGCCCTCATCCTGGCTGCGCTGCTGGCGAACACGCTCCTCGCCGGCGTTACCCGAGAAACAGCTCGCAGGTGTCGAGCCACGCCTGAGTCGTGAGCGCGAGCGACTCGACGTCGATCCTCTCGTCGTTGCCGTGGAACCGGCCCGACATCGCCTCGGCGGTCAACGCGCGCGAGAAGAGACCAAAGCCGTAGGCGACGGCTCCGTGCTCCCGGAAGTACGGCGCGTCGGTGAACCCGACGATCAGACGGGGCAGGAGCTTGGCGCCCGGATAGTGCCGGTCGACGACCCGGCCGAGCACGTCCCAGAGCGGCGTCCCGGTTGGCGAGACCGACGCCTGCTTGGAGAAGAGCTTCTCGACCAGTACTTCCTCGGCGAGATCGCCAAGCGCCTTGTCGAGGTGGCGGCGCACCTCGTCCTCGTTGTCGCCCGGAATGGTCCGGATGTCGACCTCGATGTCGACCACGTCCGGGATGACGTTGGTCTTCACGCCCGCGCGGCACATGTTCGGCGAGAACGTCGTGTGGGTCGCCGACCACGCGGTCCTGGCCATCCCCGGCGGAAGCCTGGCGATCGTTTCGTCGACACGAGAGGGATCGACCAGCGCGTCCTTCACCGCCGGGTCGAGCTCGAGCGAGCCGACGACGCCGCGCCAGAGATCGCTCACGTACGGCGCCGGCCGGTAGTCGGCCAGGCGCGTGACGACGTGCGCCGCCTTGATCAGCGCGTTGTCCGCGCCGTACGGCATCGAGCCGTGACCGGGCGTGCCCTTCACCCGAAGGCGTCGCCAGGCCACGCCCTTCTCGCCGACGTGCACGGTGACACTGAGCTGACCGTCGTGCGCGGTGACGGTGCCACCGTTCTCGGTCAGGAGATAGTCCGCGCGCAGCGCGTCCCAATGTCGCTTGCAGACGTGCCCGGCGCCCAGCGCGCCGCCGGCTTCCTCGTCGGCGCACGCCAGGTAGACCAGCGTGCCCCGCGGCCGCCACCCACGCTGGGCCAGCGTCTTGAGCGCGACCGCCTGCGAGGCGGTGAGATTCAGCATGTCGATTGCCCCGCGCCCCCACACCTCGCCGTTGACGAGCTCCCCCCCGAACGGATCGCGCGTCCAGTGCGCCGGCGTCACGGGCACGACGTCGGTGTGGCCCATGAGACACAGAGTCGGCGCGGCGGGGTCGGTGCCCTCGATGCGGGTGACGAGACTGACGCGGCCGGGCGCGCCGTCGGGTTCGTAGACGTCGATGTCGAGGCCGCTGCCCTCGAGGTAGGCCCGCAGCAGATCGCAGTTGCGCTTCTCCTGGCCCGAGGCGACGGTGCCGTCGTTCACGCACTGGTTGCGGATCAGCTGTTGCAGGAGCTCGACGGTCTCACCCGTCAGCGCATCCTTCATGACGACGGCGTGTGGCGCGTCAGGAACTCGGTGACCATGCGGATCGACTCCGCGAGATGCGTGGGCCCGCGCCAGTCCTTCTGGATCTGCAGATTCGGAGCCAGGCGCGCGATCTCGGCGCTGGTCTCGGCCGGATGCGGCTTGTCGGTGCCGGGTTGCAGGAGCAGCGGCGTGCGGCACCGGCGCACGAACTCGCGGCTCACCGAGAAGACGAAATCGCCGCCGAACATGTTGTGACCGAATTTCTTGATGACGTCGTCGGTCACGGATGGATCGCGGCCGATCATGGTCTTGGCGAAGCCGTTGACCGCGTCGTCCCAGGTGTCGCGATTTTCGTGCAGGCCGATCGGATTCTGGAGCACGGCGGTCGTGACGCGCTCGGGCGCCATCTCGCACAGCGTGAGGCAGAAGCTGCCGCCGATGCAGCCGCCCATGACGTGGAAGCGTCGGTAGCCGAGGTGGTCCATCAGCGCCAGGTGATCGCTGGCGTAGGTATGCCAGCCATGGGTCGACGTCACCGTGCCGCGTGAGTTGCCAGCGTTGCGTTGATCCATGCCGATCACGGTGAAGCGGCTCGCCAGGTCGACCATGGGGTTCATCCACGGCGGCGGAGTGGCGGGATCGCTCGGGCTGTGGCGCCAGAACTCGAGCTGGGAGCGCAGGCCTCCCGGCGCGAAGAGCAGCAGTGGGTAGCCCGACCCGTGGACTTCGTAATTGATCTCGGCATCAGGACGCGTGAAGATCGGCATCGCTTTCCTCCTTACGCTGCGGCGATACGTTTACCACAACGGCGTGTCGGGTTCATTGACATGCTTTGGACCTTCCTATAGGCTGCCCGCGTCCGACCGCCCATTATGGCGACGCTTTCGCGAGGTGCCGCGCTGACGCACCCGGGGCCGCCAGCGTCTTCTAGTCTGTGGTCGCTGTCCCGCGTCGGACCGCCACCACTCGATCGTGCCGTTGTCCAACTGAAGGAGCCAGCATGGTCAAATACCGACGCAGATTCCTGGCGACGGCAAGCGGCGCGATGGCGGCGGCGGCTGGCGCTGTAGGCCACACCCCCAACGTCATCGCCCAGCCGAAGGTCCAGTGGCGAATGTCCACGGCCTTCACCGCGGTGTTTGACATACACCAGGGTGCGGCCCAGCGACTGGCGAAGGTCGTCGAGGAGATGAGTGGCGGGCGGTTCCGGATCGAGGTCTTCCCTGGCGTCACGGACTACCACGCGAAGAACGCCATCGCGCTCGAGAAACTCAAGACGGGGTACAAGGGCAAGGTCGAGGTGCTCCAGCTCCCGGTACCGGTGCTGCGTGATCTCAAGAAGCTGGCGGCCGAGGTCGTCAGGGAAGAATCCGAGAAGACGCCCATGGCCAGGAAGGTGCACGCGTCCTTCACGAAGTTCCAGGCGCTGGTGGGCCCCTGGGACCACGTCGCCGAAGGCGCCTACCATCAGCTCGTCGCGGTGTGAGGTGATGTGATGACTGAGCGACGCAGGTTCATTGCGACAGCTAGTGGTGCGATCGCGGCGGTCGCAGCTGCCGCCATCGTCGACGCCCCAAACGTCATCGCGCAGCCGAAGGTCCAGTGGCGGATGTCCACGGCCTGGACCGCGGCGTTTGACATACACCAGGGCGCGGCCCTGCAGCTGGCGAAGGTGGTCGAGGAGATGAGCGGCGGGCGGTTCCGGATCGAGGTCTTCCCGGGCGGCCAGATCATGCCATCGTTTGAGTGCTTCGACGCCGCCTCCCAGGGCAAGATCGAAGCGTTCATGGGTACGGGGCAATACTGGACCGACAGAGAGCCCGCGATCGAGTGGTTCGCGACCGTCCCGTTCGGGATGAACCCTGAGGGTATGGCCGCCTGGCTCTACCAGGGCGACGGACTCAAGCTCATGGAGGAGACCTACGTCACCTTCAACCTCGTGCCGCGCCCCGGCACGGCGGTTGCCCCGCAAATGGCCGGCTGGTTCCGGAAGAAGATCACTACAGTCGGCGACTACAAAGGGCTCAGGATGCGGATCCCGAACCTCGGCGGCAAGGTCGTCGCCAGGGCGGGCGCCACCACGGTTCTCACACCGCTCGCCGACATCTACGCCGCCCTCGAGCGGGGCGTCATCGATGCCGCCGAAATGGTCGGGCCGCATGTCGACATGAAGGCGGGCCTCCACAATACGGCGCGGTACTACTACTATCCGGGCTGGCACGAGCCCGGCACTACGCTCGACTCTGGCTTCAACAAGAAGGCTTACGAGGCCCTTCCGGGCGATCTGCGGCGGACGCTCGACCACGCCGCCGCGGCCGTCCAGGTCTATGGCCTGACCGACTTCCACGCGAAGAACGCCATCGCGCTGGAGCGACTCAAGACGGAGTTCAAGGGCAAGGTCGAGATTCTCCAGCTCCCGGCGCCGGTCCTGCGCGATCTCAAGAAGATCGCGGCCGAGGTCGTCAGGGAGGAATCCGAGAAGACTCCTATGGCGAAAAAGGTGCACGCGTCCTTCACGAAGTTCCAGGCGCTGGTGGGCCCCTGGGACCACGTCGCGGAAGGCGCCTACCATCAGCTCGTCGCGTTGTAAGGAGGAGTGATGACCGAACGACGCCGGTTCATCGTGAAGGCGGGCGGCGCGGTAGCGGCCGTCGCCGCTTCCGCCATCGTCGACGCCCCCAACGTCATCGCGCAGCCGAAGGTCCAGTGGCGAATGTCCACGGCCTGGCCCCCGGCCCTCAAGGTGATGCAGGGCTCGGCCCTGCGGCTGGCGAAGGTGGTCGAGGAGATCAGCGGCGGGCGGTTCCGGATAGAGGTCTTCGCGGGCGGCCAGATCATGCCGGACTTCGCCTGCTTCGACGCCGCTTCCCAGGGCACCATCGAGGCGTTCATGGCCGCCCCGTCCTACTGGGCGGAGAGGGAGCCCGCGATCGAATGGTTCCAGACCGTGCCGTTCGGCATGAACCCGGAGGGCATGGCGGCCTGGTACTTCCAGGGTGACGGGCTCAAGCTCTGGGAGGAGACCTACGCCGCCTTCAACCTCGTGCCGCGCCAGGGCCCGGCGTTCGCCCCGCAGATGGCCGGATGGTTCAGGAAGAAGATCAACACGGTCGGCGACTACAAGGGGCTCAAGATGCGCATCGGCGCGGGCCTCGGCAACAAGGTCGTCACCCGGGCGGGAGGCACCGCCGTCCTCACCCCGGCCGCCGCGATCTTCGCCGCCCTCGAGCGGGGCGTGATCGATGCCGCCGAATGGGTCGGGCCGCACGACGACATGGAGCTCGGCCTCCACAATACCGCGCGGTATTACTACTATCCGGGCTGGCACGAACCGGGGACCGTCAGCGAGTTCAGCTTCAACAAGAAGGCGTACGAGGCCCTCCCGGTCGAGCTGCGGCGGACGCTCGACCATGCTGTCGCCGCGGTGCAGGTCTATGGCCTCACGGACTTCCATAACAAGAACGCGATCGCGCTGGAGCGACTCAAGACGGAGTTCAAGGGCAAGGTCGAGCTGCTCCAGCTCCCGATTCCGGCGCTACGGGATCTCAAGAAGCTGGCGGCCGAGGTGATCAAGGAGCAGTCCGAGAAGTCCCCCATGGCCCGGAAGGTGAACGCGTCCTTCACGAAGTTTCAGGCGCTGGTGGGCCCCTGGGACCACGTCGCCGAAGGCGCCTACCATCAGCTCGTCGCAGGGTGAGGGTCCGATGAGCGAACGGCGCAAATTTCTACAGAAGGCGAGCGGCGCGATGGTGGCGGTCGCGGCTTCCACCATCGTCGACGCCCCCAACGTCATCGCGCAGCCGAAGGTCCAGTGGCGTATGTCAACTGCCTGGCCCAAGTTGATGGATCTGGGCCAGGTTCCGGCCCAGCAGATGGCGAAGATCGTCGAGGAGATGAGCGGCGGGCGGTTCCGGATCGAGGTCTTCCCGGGCGGCCAGATCATACCGCCGCTCGACTGCTTCGACGCCGCCTCGAAGGGCACTATCGAGGCGTTCATGGCCGTCGCGTCCTACTGGGCAGAACCCAAGAGGGAGCCCGCGCTCGAGTGGTTCATGACCGTTCCGTTCGGCATGAACCCCGAGGGCATGTCGGCCTGGTTCTACCAGGGCGATGGCCTCAAGCTCTGGGAGGAGACGTACGCCGCCTACAACCTCGTGCCGCGCCCGGGCCCTGCGATCGCTCCGCAGATGGCCGGGTGGTTCCGGAAGAAGATCAACACGATCGGCGACTACAAGGGGCTCAAGATGCGCATTAGCGGTGGCTTCGGCCGCAAGGTCATCGCCAGGGCTGGTGGAACGGCGGTCCTCACCCCCGGCGCCGACATCTATCCCGCCCTCGAGCGGGGCGTGATCGACGCCGCCGAATGGATCGGGCCACACGACGACATGAAACTCGGCCTCCACAAGACTGCGCGGTACCACTACTACCCGGGCTGGCACGAGCCCGGCACGATGGAAGAGTTCAGCTTCAACAAGAAGGCGTACGAGGCGCTCCCGGTCGATCTGCGGCGGATCCTCGACCATGCCGCCGCGGCAGTCCAGGTCTATGGCCTGACCGACTTCCACGTGAAGAACGCCATCGCGCTCGAGCGACTCAAGACTGAGTTCAAGGGCAAGGTCGAGATTCTGCAGTTCCCGGTGCCGGTTCTGCGCGATCTCAAGAAGCTGGCGGTCGAGGTCATCAGGGAAGAATCCGAGAAGACTCCAATGGCCAGGAAGGTGCACGCGTCATTCACGAAGTTCCAGGCACTGGTGGGCCCCTGGGACCACGTCGCCGAAGGCGCCTACCATCAGTTCGTGGCCCCGTGACCGGAGCGACCGATGAACGGCGGATGACGAGCACCGTGACGGTGCCGCGGACACCGAGCGGGTGGGCCCGGCTCGACCGGCGGCTCCTCTGGCTCGCCGCGGTGATGCTTCTCTGCCTTGCCCTGTCCCCCCTGGAGGCGCAACAGGCGCGACGCGCGTTCCGCGTCGGTGTCCTCAACGCGGCGTGGGCGGCGAGCCATCCGACGGTCGAAGGGCTCAAGGCCGGGCTCAAGGAGCTCGGTTTCGAAGACGGCCGCGACGTGACGTTCGACATCCGCTTCACCGAAGGAAAGCTCGACACGATGCCCGCCGCCGCCGAGGCCCTCGTCAAGGCCGGGGTCGACCTGATCTTCACGAGCCAGGAGGCCGCCACCCACGCAGCGAAAGCCGCGACGGAGACCGTTCCCATCGTGTTCACCCTGGTGGGCGACCCGGTGGGCGCTGACATCGTCGGCAAGCTCGTTCAGCCGGGCGGCAACGTGACAGGTGTGTCGAGTCTCCAGACCGAGCTGGCGGCAAAGCGTTTGGAGGTTCTCAAGACACTCACTCCGGCCGTCCGCCGAGTCTGGGTCATCTACTACAAAGTCGACATGGGCACCACGCCGATGATCACCAAGGCGCTCGAGGCGGCGGAGCGCATGAAGCTGGAGCTCTCGCCTAAAGGTGTACAAGACGCAGACGACTTGAAGCGAGTGCTCCGTGAAGTCCGGCGCGACGACGGAGTGCTCGCGCCGGAAGGCTCGAACCCGGACCTTACCATTGCGATCATCGAGCGCTCGCTCGCCTTGCGAATCCCGACGGTCTTCGGGACGGCCCTCTGGATCGGCTACGGCGGCCTCATATCGTACGGGCCCGACTATTACGCGCAGGGAGTCCAGGCCTCCGCGCTGGTCGCCAAAATTCTGCGCGGGGCCCGGCCTCAGGACCTGTCCGTCGAAGGCGCGGAGAAAATCGATCTCGCGGTGAACCTCAAGACCGCCGAGCTTCTCGGCCTCACCGTGCCCCGAAAGATCTTGCTCCGCGCTGACGCCTTCAGAAGATGAAGAACCCGACCTCGCGCGGCCGGCTCTTCCGCAAGTACGTCGTCGTCCTTCTCGTCCTGGTGGGTGGCGTGCTGATGGCGTCGAGCCTGGTCGAGCTCTACTTCGCCTACCGGGAAACTCAGGGCGCGATCGTCCGGGTCGAGCGCGCGAAGGCGGTGGCGGCGGCGGCTCGCATCGAGCAGTTTCTGAAAGAGATCGAGCTGCAGGTGCGCGAGACGACCCGGACCGCGTCCGACGATCCCGACGCGAGCCAGGTGGGCCCGGCGAGGCTGGGATTTCGGCAAGGGTTGGGAGCGGCGCTGGCGGAGCAGCGCGAGCTCGATTTCCTGAGAGTCCTTCGCAACGTCCCAGCCATCGGCCAGCTCAGCCATCTCGACCTCGCCGGCAAGGAACAGCTGCGTGTCTCCCGCCTGGAGCCGGACGTCGTCGGAAGCCAGGAAGACTTCTCCCGGACGCCCAAGTTCGTCGAGGCACGAGCCGGCAAGACATACTGGAGTCCCGTCTACCTCAAGAACGACTCCGAGCCGTACGTGACGCTTGCCGTGCCGGGCGGCAAGTACGCCGTCGAGGTGACGACGGCGGAAGTCAGCCTCGGGGCTGTGATGAGAATCGTTTCCCAGATCGAGGGCGGCCCGGGCGGACACGCCTACGTGGTGGATGTCCGCAACCATCTGGTCGCTCATCCGGACAGTCGGATGCTGCGGGAGAAGCGTGATCTCTCCGCCCTCGTCCAGGTGAAGTCAGCACGTGCCGAACGCTCGGGACCCTCGGCCGATGCCCCGGTCGCCGTGGTCGCCGACGGCCTCGGCGGCGGGCGGGTCCTCGCGGCGCACGCGCCGATCTCCGGCCTCGGCTGGCTCGTGTTCGTCGAACGGCCCGCCGCGGACGCCTACGCTCCCCTCCGGGCGCCGATCATCCGCAGCGCCGTCATCTTCGTGCTGGGCCTCGGGCTGTCAGTCCTGGCCAGCGTTTTCCTCGCCCGGCGAATGGTCGCGCCGATCCGAGCGCTCCAGGAAGGCGCGGCGCGAATCGGCTCCGGCGACCTCGGTCATCGCATCGAAGTCCGGACCGGCGATGAGCTCGAGGCGCTCGGCGACGAGCTCAACCGGACGGCGGGGCAGCTGGAGGCGTCGCACGCCAACCTCGAGGCGAAGGTGGAGGAGCGGACCCGCGAGCTCGCGGAAGCGAACGCCGACCTCACGGAGGCGCTAGAGCAGCAAACCGCCACGAGCGAAGTGCTCAAGGTGATCAGTCGCTCGACGTTCGATCTCCAGCCGGTGCTCGAAATCCTCATCGAGAACGCGACGAAACTCTGCGACGCGCCGTTCGGATCCATTTTTAGATTTGACGGCGAGGCCATGCGCGCGGGGGCAGTCTACGGCGCCTCCGCGGAGTTCAGAGAGTTCTTGCAGCACAATGACATTCGCCCTGGGCGTGGATCTGTGGTGGGGAGAGTAGCCGTCGTGCGCCAGACGGTTCACGTCCTCGATGTCCTGGCCGATCCTGAGTATCAACTGTCCGAGCATCAGAGGATCGGCGGTTTCCGGACCAGCCTGGGCATCCCGATGCTCAGGGAGGGCATGCTCATCGGTGCCATCTTCATATGGCGCACGGAGGTCCGCCCCTTCACCGACAAGCAGATCGACCTGGTGACGACCTTCGCAGACCAGGCCGTCATCGCGATCGAAAACGTGCGACTGTTGAAGGAGCTCCAGGCTCGAACCGCTCAGCTGACACGTTCGGTCGAGGAGCTCAAGGCCCTGGGGGAGGTCAGCCAGGCCGTCAGCTCCACGCTCGACCTCGAAACCGTGCTGGCGACCATCGTCAGTCGGGCTGTCCAGCTGTCCGGCAGCTACAGCGGGATCGTCTACGAGTTCGAAGAGGCCACGCAGAGCTTCCACGCGCGGGCAACGCACCAGATCACACCCGAGCACCTGCAAACGCTACGGGCGACGCCGATCCGGCTCGGCGAGGGGGCGATCGGCCGGGCCGGAGTCATCCGGGAACCCGTCGTGGTCGCCAACATCGAAGACGGGCAGCTCGTGGCCCCCCAGGTGCGCGGGATTCTCGCCCGGGAAGGCATGGGCTCGCTCGTCGCGATTCCGCTGGTCAGGGAAGACCGGTTGCTCGGCGGCCTGGTGATCGTGCGTCGCGAGCGAGGCGCGTTCTCTCCGGAGATCGTTACCACGCTTCGGACCTTCGCCGCCCAGTCGGTGCTGGCCATCCAGAACGCCCGCCTCTTCCGCGATCTCGTGGCCGCACGGCGCGATGCCGAGAGCGCCAACGAGGCCAAGAGCGCGTTCCTCGCCACGATGAGTCACGAGATCCGGACCCCCATGAACGCGGTGATCGGGATGAGCGGCCTCTTGCTGAACACCGAGCTGACCGAGGAGCAGCGCGACTACGCGGAGATCGTCCGCTCGAGCGGGGACGCCCTGCTGACCGTCATCAACGACGTGTTGGACTTCAGTAAGATCGAGGCGGGGCGGATGGACCTCGAGGCCCAGCCGTTCGACCTCCGCGAAGGTGTGGAGGCAGCGCTGGACCTCGTAGCGGCACGAGCGGCTGAGAAGGGGCTCGATCTCGCCTACTCGATTTCCGACGATACGCCGCCGGCGATCGTGGGCGACGTCACCCGATTGCGGCAGATTCTCTTGAACCTCCTCAGCAATGCCTTGAAGTTCACCGAGGCGGGCGAAGTGGTGCTGTCGGTGACGGCGAAGCACCTCGACGCCCCGGGCCCGGTCTACGAGCTGACCTTCTCCGTCCGGGACACCGGCATCGGCATCCCGCCGGACCGGATCGGTCGCCTGTTCGAGTCGTTCAGCCAGCTCGACGCCTCCACGGCACGGAAATACGGGGGGACCGGCCTGGGGCTCGCG
>Ga0209160_1001682_pt1 | contig 18663 bp, 15 predicted proteins | sample GraSoiAngelo_153_FD_186167 | JGI IMG/M metagenome (GOLD analysis project Ga0209160, IMG submission 186167) | Grasslands soil microbial communities from the Angelo Coastal Reserve, California, USA - 14_1009_12_40cm (SPAdes) (version 2) | ecosystem: Environmental > Terrestrial > Soil > Grasslands ... | reverse complement strand
CGAATAGGTATAGCTGATCTTGCGAATACCCACGGAACGCTGTGGGAAGAGGTCTTCCGCGATTTGGCGAGTGGCCAGGATGGAATTGCCCAACGAAAGCGGGAGTTGCGGCAGCGCCAGCACGATAAATCCGACAAGAATATCGCCGGCCCGCGGCGTGTGGATTCGCGGCAATTGAAGCGCTAGGCTGTGCGCCAAAACGCCGGCGTTCAGCTTGAAAGCGAAGGCATACGCGACGCCCAGCACGATCAGCAGCGGCGCCGGCGGGAACACACGATTGCCCAGCAGCAAGAGCGTGACGACGAACGCAATTGCCGCCAGGACGTATCCGCGTCCGCCTTCGGAGGGCACATATTGGGTCAGCGCCAGTATGGCGAGTTGCAGCCCCAGACCGCATTGAATCCCGCGCACCACGCTCTTGGGGACTGCTACCGCGAGCCAGTCCATCAATCCGGTGACCGTCAGCACCAGCATGGTGATGCCGATCGCCAGCCCTCCGCCGTAAAGCACGCTTGCGGTCGCCTTTCCCGAAATCACCAGCACGGCCATCGCTTTCAGCGGTTGTGCCGGCATCGGCAGCCCGTAGGTAAGCCCGGTAAGCAACTGCATCAGGCCAAACATGGTGAGCACGCTGGCCGGATCGAGCCTCGCCGCCAGGATCATCCCCACGATCAGCGGGAGATCGGTGCCGATATCGCCGAATGCGCCGGAGAGTTCGTTGCGATCAAACCGGATTCGCGGTTGAGCCCTCTGCCGCAGCGCGTCAAGCGTGGTCGTCTGTGCCATGGTCTGGACCGAATCCTGGCCGCTATGGCCCCCAAGCGCGAGTGCCGGCCTATGCGATTGTATACGACTTCACCCAGGACAAAGCGCTCTTTATGTACGGATTAAACCTTCTGGTGCGATGCCTGCTCTTGTTCGAAGGCGTGGTAGGAAGAACGGACGAGGGGGCCGGCCTCTACATGGCGAAAACCCATGTTACGTCCCAGTTGTTTGTATTCGGCAAATTCCTGCGGATGCACAAACCGCACTACCGGCAAATGCTCCCGCGTGGGCTGCAAGTATTGGCCGAGCGTAAGGATGCTGGTGCCGCGCGCAACGAGATCGCTCATCGCTTGCAACACTTCCTCGCGCGTCTCGCCCAGTCCCAGCATCATGCCCGTTTTTACGGGCATGGCCAGCGCCAGCTGCCGGGCTCGATGCAACAGCTCCAGCGAACGCTCATAAATCGCGCCCGGCCGAACGCGGCGATAAAGTCGTGGCACCGTCTCCACGTTATGGTTCAGAACGTCCGGACCCGCCGCGACTACGGTCTGCAAAGCGCCGCCATCGCCGCGAAAATCAGGAATTAAGACTTCCACTTTGCACTCCGGCATGCGGGCCTTTACCGCTTCAATTGTGCGCGCAAAAATCTTCGCGCCGCCATCCGGCTGGTCATCGCGGTTCACCGAAGTCACCACCACATACTTCAAATTCATCTGCTCTACGGCCTGAGCCACACGCTCCGGCTCGTCTTCGTCCGGGGGCCCTGCCGGCCGGCCCGAAGTCACCGCGCAAAAACCGCATGCTCGCGTACAAATGTCTCCGAGGATCATGAAGGTGGCCGTGCGGTGTTCCCAGCATTCGCCTTGATTCGGACACCGCGCGCTCTCGCAAACCGTGTGCAGGTCGAGACTACGCATGATGCGCTTCAAATCCTGATAATTCTCGCCGCCAAAAAATCGCACCTTGAGCCACGGCGGTCGGGGATGCAGTTCCGCTGGCGGAATGTCTGCCGCGCAGTTTGTTGGGTTCGGAAGGATGTTGAACTGTGACGCCATCAGCTGCCTTTTTTGATTTTACGCCGCCCCATTCGGCGGCCACAAGGCGCAAAGCGCCGTCGGCCTAGGCCTACCAGGATTACAGTAGACAAATTGCGTCCACGCAGCCACAGTAAAAGCGGCCGTTTGTTGTATTTTTACAACATGGCTCTTCCAGCACACCCCGCCTAGCTTTCTAAGCACATGAATACAAATCGCTTGCAATCCAACCAAAAGGCTAGCTAAATGCACCTTACAACATTATGTCGAGCCAGACCACTATAGAACGCCCCGTCGAAACAGTCGGAATTGGTCTTCATACCGCGGTTCCCGGCCGCATCCGTTTGAACCCCGCGCCACCCGACGTTGGCATCGTCTTCCGCCGCGTGGACCTCGACAATTTTGAAATTGAAGCTCACGGCCGCAACGTTGCCCGCGTCAGTTACGCCACCAGTTTGATGAAAAAGGGCGTCCTGCTCTCCACGACCGAGCATTTGCTTGCCGCCCTGTACGCTTGCGGCGTCGATAACGTCTATGTCGATATTGATGCCATCGAGGTTCCCATTCTCGACGGCTCTTCCCAGCCCTTCATTGAGATGCTGGAAGAGGCGGGCATTCGCCGCCTGCGCCGGCGCCGGCGCTACCTGAAGGTTTTGCGCCCGCTCGAAATTTCCGATGGCGATCGCTACATCGGCATCCACCCCTCCAACGAATTCAGCGTGCATTGCCTGGTCGACTACAGCCACCCAATGATTGGCCGCCAGGAGATCGACATGGTGGTCAACCGCGAAACCTTCAGCCAGCGGCTGGCCCGCGCCCGCACCTTCGGGTTTGTTGACGAACTGGAAAAACTTCGCGCCGTCGACCTCATCCGTGGAGGATCGCTCGAGAACGCCATCGTGCTCACGCGCGATGGCATCCTGAATGGCGAACTGCGCTATTCCGACGAGTTTGGCCGGCATAAGACTTTGGACTTGATCGGCGATCTCGCGCTGATCGGCCGGCCCCTGCTGGCGCGCGTCGAGGCGCACAAAGCGGGCCACGCCCTGCACACGCAATTGGTCGCGCGCCTGCTCGCAGATAAGTCGCTCTGGACGCAGACTACTGTGGCCATGCCTCGGCGGGAATCGGTCGCCGCCAGCCTCACGGCCATGCCCGCCTAGCCCGCGCCGCTATTGCCCAGGCCAATTGAAACGTGAGCCCTTGATTGTTTTCCCCCCTTTTCTGTCACATTTCTTGCCAAAGAGAATCCAAACAACGGAGAATACCTAATCAACCATGGCTCTGCCCGATTTCGCCGTCGTCATTTTGGCCGCAGGTAAAGGAACGCGCCTCAAGTCGTCGCTCGCCAAGGCGCTGCACCGCGCCGGTGGCCGTACCCTGGTGGAACACGTTGTGCGCGCATGCCAGCGCTTGAAGCCGCGGGCGATTATTGCCGTTGTCGGACACCAGGCCGCCGATGTCTCCGCGATTCTCAAGCCGTTGGGTGTGCAGATCATTGTTCAGGAGCCGCAGCGAGGGACCGGCCACGCCGTGCTGGTGGCCCGGCGGGCGCTCGGAAGTCGCATCAAATACGCCATCATACTGCCGGGCGACGCGCCTTTAGTGCGCTCCGAAACTCTGGCGGAGCTCGCGCGCCTTCATCAGCAACATGCCGCAGCCGCTACGATTCTCTCCGCCGAATTGGCGCAGCCGGCCGGCTACGGGCGCATCGTTCGGCGGGAGGATGGCAGCGTCGAAGCAATCGTCGAGGATTCCGCGCTGACCGACGATCAGCGCAGCATTAACGAAATCAATTCCAGCATCTACGCCTTCACCATCGATAAGCTCTGGCCGGCGCTCGCGCGCCTTCGGCCGGTCAATGCGCATCGCGAGCTTTATCTCACTGACGCCATCGGCTTTCTACGCGCCGGGGGAGAAGCCGTGCAAGCTCTGGTTGCCGCGGATGCTGACGAAGTCCTCGGTTGCAATACGCGCGCCGATTTGGCCGGTGTGGATCTGGCCTTTCGCCGGCGCAAACGCGCCGAACTAATGGCCGCCGGCGTGAGTATGCTCATGCCGGAATCCATATTGATTGATCCTGATGTGACCGTGGGCCCGGATACGCTGGTCGAACCAGGCGTGCAGTTGCTCGGTAAGTCGCGCATCGGCGCGGGCTGTACCATCCGCGCCGGCAGCATCCTCAGCGATGTCATCGTGGAAGATGGCGCCCTCGTCAAACCCTATTCGGTGATCTCTTCGAGTTATCTTTCGGCGGAAACGCAAGTCGGACCTTTCGCGCATCTGCGCAACTCCGCGCGCCTGCTCAAGGGCGCCCGGGTTGGCAATTTTGTCGAAGTGAAAAAGAGTATCCTCGGAGAGCGCGCCAAGGCCATGCACCTCACCTATCTGGGCGACGCGCGCATCGGCAGCGAAACCAATGTCGGCGCCGGCACCATCACCTGCAATTACGATGGCGTGAAGAAGAATCCCACGACCATCGGCCGGCGCGTCTTCGTCGGCAGCGATACGGCCCTGGTGGCTCCCGTGAGGGTCGGCGACGGCGCCTACATCGCTGCGGGGTCAACGATCACAAATAACATTCCGTCCGATGCACTGGCCATTGCCCGCGGCCGCCAAGTCAATAAGCCCGGCTGGGCCGCGGCCCGCCGCCGCGAAACGGCCGCAGCCGCGAAGCGGAAACAAGGCCGCAAGCCGAAACGAAAAGCTTCCGCGGTCGCGCGCCGCCATTCGCGCACTCGCTCCGCGCGCGTCTCCCGCGGCAAGGCCGCCGCCGCGGCCAAACGCGCCCGCAAATCTCTCCTCCGCCGCTAAGAGTGTGGGTGCAAAATCGGGCGCGGCGAGCGCCGAACTGCTATAATCTAGTTTCCCCAGGAGCAGCGGCGCGATGAAAATTGGTGTTGTCGTATTCCCCGGATCCAATTGCGATCACGATGCGCTGCATGCGGTAAGCGAAGTTATCCATACCCCGGCCGAATTCATCTGGCATCAATCGCAGGACCTCGCCGGCTTTGACGCCGTCATTTTGCCCGGCGGCTTCTCTTACGGCGATTACCTGCGCACCGGCGCGATCGCCCGCTTCTCGCCGGTGATGAACGCCATCGCACGGTTCGCCCGGTCCGGAGGCCTGGTGCTCGGCATTTGCAATGGCTTTCAGATTCTCTGCGAAGCCGGCCTTCTGCCCGGCGCTTTGATGCGCAATAAAGGACTGCGCTTCGTCTGCCGTCACGTGCACATCCGCGTAGAGACGGCGGCCACGCCGTTCACTTCCGCCGCGCGGCCCGGCCAAGTGCTCAGAATTCCCATTGCGCATGCCGAAGGCAATTACGTCTGCGACGCCACCACTCTCGCGGATCTAAAACATAACAACCAGATCGTCTTCCGCTATTGCACGCCCGACGGCCGGCTCGATACCGCGGCCAACCCGAATGGCTCGCTCGACGCCATTGCCGGGATCTGCAATCGCGAGCGCAACGTCATGGGCATGATGCCCCATCCCGAGCGCGCCGTCGAAGCCGCCCTCGGCTCGACCGACGGGTTGGTCGTCTTCCGCTCGCTCGTGCAATCTCTCGCGCGGCAACCCGCCGCTGCCGTGAGCTGACGCTTGTCGCACGCGGCGCGCACGCCCAAAATCGTCGAAACCGCGATCAAGGTAACGCCCGAAATCGTCGCCGAACACGGCATTACGCCCAAGGAATACGCGCGCATCCAGAAAATTCTCGGCCGCGAACCCAATTTCACCGAGCTCGGCATTTTCAGCGTGATGTGGAGCGAGCATTGTTCCTATAAATCTAGCCGCATTCATCTCCAACGCCTCCCCACGCACGCGCCGCAAGTGCTGCAGGGTCCCGGCGAAAATGCCGGCGTCGTGGACGTCGGCGACGGCCTCGCCGCCGTCTTCAAAATGGAATCGCACAATCATCCCAGTTACGTCGAGCCCTTCCAGGGCGCGGCCACCGGGGTCGGCGGAATCCTGCGCGACGTTTTCACCATGGGCGCGCGGCCCATCGCCGTGCTCGATTCGCTCCGCTTCGGCTCGATTACTTCAGCAAAGGGCATTTCGGCCAATGGCGAACGGCCCGAAGTCGTCGCCCGCAATCGCCGTCTCGTGGACGGCGTCGTTCGCGGCATCGCCTTTTACGGCAATTGCTTCGGCGTACCCACCGTCGGCGGCGAAGTCGAATTCGAGCCCGGCTACGCGGGCAATCCCCTGGTGAACGTCCTTGCTCTGGGCATCGCACCCAAAAATCACTTATTTTTCGCCCGAGCTCGCGGTGAGGGCAATCCGGTCATCTATGTCGGCGCAAAGACGGGCCGCGACGGCATTCACGGCGCCTCTTTGCTGGCCTCCGCCGAGTTCACCGAGGAATCGCAGAAGAAGCGCCCCAACGTGCAAGTTGGCGATCCGTTTCTTGAAAAGCTGCTGCTCGAAGCTTGCCTCGAAGCGATGGCCAGCGGCACGATCGTCGGCATTCAGGATATGGGCGCCGCCGGGCTGACCAGTTCCTCCTGCGAAATGGCTTCGCGCGGCGGCGTGGGCATCGAACTCGAACTCGATTGCGTGCCGCAGCGCGAAAGCGGCATGACCGCGTACGAAATGATGCTCAGCGAATCGCAGGAACGCATGCTGCTCGTCGCCGAACGCGACCGCAAAGCCGAGGTCTTTCGCGTCTTCCGCAAGTGGGGACTCGACGCCATCGAGATCGGCCGCGTCACCTCCGACGGCATGCTGCGCGTTTTGCACCACGGCCAAATCGCCGCGGAAATTCCCGCCGACGCGCTGGCCGAGCAGGCGCCCTTGTATCAGCGCCCCCTCACGCGGCCTAAGCCGTCGCCTGCGCGCGAGGCCCGCGTCTCGCTCGCGCCTGTTGGAACCGACCTCAGCGCCAATTTCCATGGCCTGCTCGCCGCCCCCGCCATCGCCTCGAAGCGCTGGATCTTCGAGCAGTACGATCATATGGTCCGCACCAACACGACCGTCTTCCCCGGCGCCGCCGATGCCGCCGTCGTTCGCCTCAAGGGCACCAGCCGCGCCCTTGCGCTGGCCACGGATGGCAAAGGCCGCTGGTGTGCGCTCGATCCGCGCGTCGGCGCCATGCACGCCGTCGCCGAAGCCGCCCGCAACGTAGCCGCCGTGGGCGCGCGCCCCTGGGCCGCCACAAATTGCCTCAATTTCGGCAATCCCGAAAAACCCGAAGTCATGTGGCAGTTCAGCGAAGCCGTGGACGGCATGGCGGAAGCCTGCCGCGCGCTTTCCATTCCCATCACCGGCGGCAACGTCAGCTTCTACAACGACACGCTCGGCAAATCCATCGATCCCACGCCCATCGTCGGCGTGCTCGGCGTCATCGAAAACGCGGCTGCCACCTTGACCATGGCCTTCCGTAACGAAGGCGACGCCATCGTTCTGCTCGATGGTCGCGGCAATGCCTCCGCGACACCCAAGTCGCATGAACGCGAATCGTTGCGCGAATTCGCCTCTTCCGAATATGCCCGCACGGTCGCTGGAATCGTCGGTGGTGTTCCGCCCGCCGTCGATCTGGCGGCCGAATTGCGTCTGATCGAAGCGCTCGTGGCGCTGGCCGCGGAGGGCATTCTCGCTTCCGCGCATGACATCAGCGACGGCGGCATCGCTGTGGCCCTCGCCGAGTGCGGCTTCGCCTCGAACGGCCTCGCCGCTGAAGCGGCCTGGCACAGCGACGCGCCCGCCGAGCTCGCTCTCTTCGCCGAGACCGGCGCCCGCGCCGTTGTCTCTTTGTCGCAAGCGTCACTTGCCCGCTTGCTGACCCTTGCGGCAAAATATAGTATTGCTGCGCTCGTGATCGGTCGCGTCACGCGCGGGCAGTTCCAGCTCTCCCTTAACGGCGCCACGGTCGTTCGCGATCGTCCCGCTTCGCTTCGCAAGATTTGGAGCGGCGCGATTGAGCACGCTATTCTCGGCGAGCAAGCATCAAAACAAGCATGAGCCATTTCGACGACGATCGGTTCCATGATCACTGCGGTGTCGCCGGCGTCTTCGGCCATCCCGAGGCGGCCAAGCTCGCCTATCTCGGGCTGTATGCTCTGCAGCATCGCGGCCAGGAATCGGCGGGCATCGTCTCTTCCGATGGCGCAGCCCTGCATCTTGAAAAGGGCATGGGCCTGGTGCAGGAAGTCTTCCAGCCGCGCGTCCTGGCGCGCCTGCCTGGCACCCTGGCCGTGGGTCACACGCGCTACTCCACCGCCGGCGATACTTCCCTCACGAATGCGCAGCCCATCGTCATCGATTGCAACAAAGGCAAGCTGGCCCTGGCGCACAACGGCAATCTCACCAATGCCGCCAAGTTGCGCCGCAGCCTCGAGCACCGCGGCTCCATCTTCCAAACCACCAGCGATACTGAAGTCATCGTGCATCTCGTAGCGCGCAGCTCCGCCCATAATCTTCAAGGCGCTCTTGGGGACGCTCTCAACCAGGTCGAAGGAGCCTATTCGCTGCTCGTGCTCACGCGCGATGAACTCTACGCCATTCGCGATCCCCGCGGCTTTCGCCCGCTCTGCCTCGGCCGCCTGGGGGACGCCTGGCTCGCAGCGTCGGAGACCACCGCCTTCGATCTCATCGGCGCGCAGTACGTCCGCGAGGTCGAGCCCGGTGAACTGGTGCGCATCTCACGCAGCGGCGTTGAATCGCTGCGGTTCGCTCCTCAGAAGCAGCATCAGTTTTGCGTTTTCGAACACGTCTATTTCTCGCGTCCCGATAGCCTGGTCTTCGGCCGGCCGGTCGATCGCAGCCGGGAGATGCTCGGCCGCCTGCTGGCTCGCGAACAGCCCGCCGACGCCGATCTCGTCGTGCCCGTGCCGGATTCCGGCGTGCCCGCGGCCATCGGCTACGCGCTCGAATCCGGATTGCCCTTTCGCATGGGCTTGATTCGCAGCCACTATATGGGCCGCACATTTATCGAGCCCGAGCAGTCCATCCGCGATTTCGGCGTCAGGCTGAAGCTTAATCCCGTGCGCGCCCTGCTCGAAGGCAAGCGCGTCGTGCTGGTCGACGATTCCATCGTTCGTGGCACCACCAGCCGCAAGATCGTGCGCATGATGCGCGAAGCGGGTGCCACGCAGGTGCATATGCGCATCAGTTGTCCGCCTACGATTTCGCCCTGCTATTACGGCGTGGATACCCCCACGCGCGAGGAATTGCTTGCCTCGGACGCTTCCTGCATCCGCCCACGCCTGCCCGAAGGCAGCCGCCCCGATCTCACAGGCGCCGCTCGCTCGCTCGAAGAGATTCGCCTTTTCCTCGACGCCGATTCGGTCGGCTATCTCTCTCTCGAAAGCCTGCGCCGCGCCGTCAGCGATACCACTGGCAGCTTCTGTACTTCCTGCTACACCGGCGTCTACGTGCCCGAAAATGTGCAGCTCGAGGTTAGCGTACCTGCCGCCGCTGGCCGCGAACAAGTTACGGTCCCTGAAGCCGAAGGAAAACACCGTGAACGATAATTTCACCAGCGCCGGCTCCGGGACTCCTGTCGCGAGCGCCGATCTTTCCGCCGGCCGCGATTCAGTCATCCCTGACGGCCCGAGCCATTCGCCCGCTGTTGAGTCCAGGACCTTCCGCGAGCGCCTCGTTCGCGAGCTGCTCTCCTGGGTTTGGGTGGCCCTGGCATTTTTCCTGATTACCGGCACCATGGTGCAAGCCCGCGTGATTCCCTCCGCCTCGATGGAGGGCACTCTGCTCATTGGCGATCATCTGCTCATGAGCCGCTTCGGCTATGATATCGGCCTGCCCTTCACGCGTTATCACCTGAGACTCTGGCGCGAGCCGCGCCGCCAGCAGGTGGTGATCTTCCACGCGCCACTTCCCGACCGCGATGAGGATTTCATCAAGCGCCTGATCGGAATGCCCGGAGATACCGTACAAATTCGCCAGGGCCGCGTCCTTGTCAACGGCCAGGCTCTCAGCGAACCGTACCGCCATGATCCGCCCAATGCGGCCGATAACTTCGGCCCGGTCACCGTTCCGGTGCGCAGCTATTTCGTGCTCGGCGATAATCGCGAAGACTCCTGGGACAGCCGCGATTGGGGTTTTGTGCCGGAGTCCAATATCATCGGCACACCCGTAGTGATTTACATGTCCGTGCAGGCAAATGAGGACGCCTGGCAGCCGGGCCAGGTGCGCGAACGCATCTACGCTTATGCCAACGCCTTGCTGCACCCGCGCCTGGTGCGCTGGCGCCGCCTGCTCACGACGTTTTAGCCGCGATGTCAGTCAGCCTTGTAGCCCAGCGTGCGCGCATGTCTCTTGTGAGCGGCTCTGAGGATTTTAGTTTGTAAGTTGAGGCTCTGGCCTAGACTGTCGGACGCATTCCCTGGAACAAGGTTCGCCACCTATGCGCTATGCCGAAGCCGGCGTGGATATCTCCCGCGCCGAACAAGCCAAGGAACGGATTCGCCGCATGGCCTCGCGTACCTTCACGCGCGGGGTGGTCGGCGGCATCGGAGCCTTCGGCGGCCTGTTTGCCCTGGACGTCAAGCGCTGGCACGAGCCGGTGCTCGTCTCCAGTACCGACGGCGTGGGCACCAAGCTGAAAATCGCCGCGGCCATGGGCATCCACTCCACCGTGGGCGGCGATCTCGTCAATCACTGCGTCAACGACATCCTCACCCTCGGCGCCGAGCCGCTCTTCTTTCTCGACTATCTGGCGCTGGGCCGCATGGATCCCGACGTCGTCGAACAGCTGGTCGACGGCATCACCCGCGCCTGCCATCAGGCCGATTGCGCCCTCGTCGGCGGCGAAACGGCCGAACTGCCCGATACCTACGCCCCCGCCGAATACGACCTCGCCGGCTTCATCGTCGGCGTCGTCGAGCGCAGCCGCATTCCCAAAACCAGCGCGGTCCGCGCCGACGACGTTCTGCTGGCACTGCCCTCGCTCGGCCTGCACACCAATGGTTATTCGCTCGCCCGCAAACTGGTCTTTGAAACTGCCGGTCTGGCCCCCGATGCTTACGTCGCCGAAATCAGCAATAAAATCGGAGCCGAGCTTCTGATGCCGCACCGTTGTTATTGGCCTGCGCTGAAAAATATCATCAGCCAGGGTCTTCTCACCGGCATGGCGCACATCACCGGCGGAGGAATTCCCGGCAACCTCCCGCGCGTCCTGCCGCGCAGCACGCAGGCCGTGGTCGAACTGGGCTCCTGGCCCGTGCTGCCCATCTTTTCCTATCTCGCCAAACTCGGCCAGATCGAACGCGATGAGCTCCTGCGTATTTTCAATCTTGGCGTGGGCATGATCCTGATTATCCCGCCCGCCAACCTGCGGTCCGTCGAAACAGAACTGAAACGCCGACGCGAGAAGTACTACCGCATCGGCGAGATCCGCAACGTAGACTCGCGCAAATCGCCCATGGTCTTCACCGGCTCCCTGCCGATTTGAGTTTCGCGCCCATGCTCTCCATTCGCCCTGCCACGATCAAAGATGCCTCGCTGCTCGCCACCATGATCCTCGAGCTCGCCGAGTATGAGCGCCTCGCGCACGAAGCCGCCGTCACCGCGGAATCGATCGCCCGCGACGGCTTCGGCCCGCACCCCAAATTTCGCGCCGTCATAGCCGAATTGGATGGGAAACCCGCCGGCTATGCCGTCTTCTTCGAGTTCTATTCCACTTTCCAGGGGCGCGCCGGGCTGTTTCTCGACGATATCTATGTGCGGCCGCAGCTTCGAAAGCAGGGCATTGGCCAGGCCCTGCTCGCGCATGTGGCGCGCATCGCCTGGAACGAAGATTACTTCTGCATGCGTTGGGAAGTGCTGGACTGGAATAAGCCGGCCATGGATTTTTATAAGCGTCTCGGCGCCGTCTTCCTCGATGAGTGGCGAGCCGTCATGCTCATCGGCGACGCCCTGCAATCCGCCGCCGACTCCGCCAAGTAACAACGCTATCTCCTGCTTGCTGGTGCCCTGCGACGCTTTAGACGACCCGATCCGGATATGCTAACGTGACTGGCTCATGACCAACCTCATGGAAAAAAAGATTGGCGTTTTACTCAGCGGCCGCGGGTCCAATTTTGAAGCACTCGCCGACAGCGTCGCGGCGGGCCGCATTCCCGATGCGGAGATTTCTATCGTGATCAGCAATCGCGAGGACGCCCCGGGCCTCCTCCGTGCCACCGAGCGGCGCATTCCCGCGCGCATGATCCCCTCAAAAGGGGTGGATCGGGAAGCCTATGATCGCCTGGTTGTCGCCGCGCTGAACGAGGCGCGCGTGGATCTGGTGTGCCTGGCCGGATTCATGCGCCTGCTCTCGCCTTACTTCGTCACGGCGTTTCGCGGCCGCATTCTCAATATTCATCCCTCGCTGCTGCCGGCATTTCCCGGACTCGAGGCGCAGCGCCAGGCGCTCGATTACGGCGTTAAATTCAGCGGCTGCACCGTGCATTTCGTGGACGAAAATCTCGACGCCGGCCCTATCGTCGCGCAGGCGATTGTCCCCGTCAAACCCGGCGATACCGAGGAAACTCTCGCCGCGCGGATCCTTTGCGAGGAGCACCGCATTTATACCGAAGCCGTCCGCCTGGTGCTCTCCGGCAAGTTCCGCATCGAAGGCCGCCGCGTGCTGCCCACCGCCGAAGAACATTCGGAAGAGCGCCTCGCCGGGCGCGCCAAGCGAGGCTGAATCGACGGCCACTCCATCCATGACCGCACCGCACAAATTTCGTTCCGTAGACGAGCAGCTCACTGCCCTGCGCAAAGGCTCTGCCGAAATTATTCGCGAAGAAGAGCTGCGCGCCAAGCTCGAACGTTCCCGCGCCTCGGGCAAACCATTGCGCATCAAGCTCGGCGTTGATCCCACGGCGCCCGATTTGCATCTCGGCCACACCGTTGTGTTGCGCAAACTCAAGCATTTTCAGGACGAAGGCCACACGGCCATCTTCCTGATCGGCGGCTTTACTGCTCTCGTCGGCGATCCCTCCGGACAATCCGAGACTCGCCCGCCGCTCACACCTCAGCAAGTGCAGGCCAACGCGAAAACGTATCTGGATCAGGTATTCAAACTGCTCGATCCGGAAAAAACGGAAGTCCGCAACAACGCCGATTGGCTCGATCCTCTAACCAATCAGGAGATCGTTCGGCTCTGCGCCAAATACCGCGTCGCGCGGCTGCTCGAGCGTGAAGACTTTCGCTCCCGCCTGCAGAAGCAGGAGCCCATCGCGGTCCACGAGTTGCTATACCCGCTCTATCAGGCGTATGACTCCGTCGTCTTGAAAGCCGACGTGGAACTCGGCGCCACCGAACAAAAATTCAATCTGCTGATGGGCCGCGATATCCAACGCGAATACGGCCAGGAATCGCAAGTGGCGCTCACCATGCCCATTCTGGTGGGCACCGATGGCCAGCGCAAAATGTCCAAGAGCCTCGGCAATTACGTGGGCATCACGGAATCGCCCACCGAGATGTTCGGAAAGCTCATGTCCATTTCCGATGAGCTGATGTGGTCCTATTACGATCTCCTCACCGATTTCGCGCCGCCCGTCATCGTGCGCATTAAAGAAGAAGTTCGCACCGGCGTCCTGCATCCCATGGACGCCAAGATGCAGCTCGCCCATTACATCATCGCCGGTTTCCACGGCGAAGACGCCGCCCGCAAAGCCTCCGACGAATTCAATAAAGTCGTTCGCGAAAAACAGACACCAAACGAGATTCCGACGTTCCCGGTTAGCGCCGGAACATACAAGTTGCTGGGACTCCTTGTACAAGCCGGTCTAGTCAGCTCACGCACTGAGGCTGAGCGCCTTATACGTTGGGGTTCGGTAGAGATAGAGGGACAGGCCGTTGACCAAATGAACAAAACGTTGATTCTTCAAAAGGGAGAGTCCTTACTGCTCAAGGCAGGAAAAAGAAAGTTTCTTCGCGTTGTGGTCGAATGAAGTCTGCGAAGGCCGCTTTGTCATCCCGAGGTCGCCGTGGCGACCGAGGGATCTGCTTTTCGCTTGCGAAAGGCGCGGTCGAAGACGACAAACAGAATCGCGAAGATCACAAAATCAAAGGCGCTGCCTTCGGGACCAACCGTGCCGCCGGTCAGCCACGCCGGTCCGTGGAACGAGGACGCCAGCAGATGGCCGGGCATCACGATGCCGCTATCCGGCCCGGAGTAAAGATAGGTTTCGCCGAAATCGTACGCCGCGTGGAATCCGATGGCGAACCAAAGCGTTCCGGTGCGGCGCAGCGTGAAGGCGAGAAACATCCCGGTCACAACCACGCTCAGCGCGCCGATCGGCCCTTCGCCGGGATTGCGCAAGTGCACCGCGCCAAAGGCCAAAGAGAGCAGCAGCGCGGCCGGCCAGAAACCCATTCCCGAAGTCAGAGTGAATTGCAGATAGCCGCGAAAGAAAAACTCCTCGTACAATCCGACGAGGAGAAAGGCTGCGGCCCATTCGAGCGCGTAGCGCGCTACATCGGCGCGCGAAAGGTCTACTGTCCCGAAGGAATAGCCGCCCAGCATGCGAATGACGGACATAAGCGCGCTGATCGTCGCGATTCCCCACAGGGCGCCGAGCCAGAAGTTCTTCCCCAGTGCCTGCGTCAGCGGCATGCCGTACTCGCCGAAGCGGCGCCGCTCCAGGCGGCCGAGAATCAAGGCAGCGGCAATCGCGCAGATCGCCGCCAAGCCCTCCTGCGTAGCCAGCACGCGAGGTGTGATGGCTCCCCCCGGCGCGAGCGCTGCAACGTGAAGCAGCCCGCCAGCCATTGCGGCAGTGGAAAGGAAAAGAAGAAACAGCGCGACATAGAGCGCGGCGCGCCAGCCCGCGCGCACTCCCTGCGGCCCCAAAAAAATCGATTCCAGGAACAATGGCCGCGATTCGGAACGCGAACTCTGCGGCGCATTGTCGTTGCGCGGAGGCTCGGAGCCGTTCATGAGATCAGCGCCCGGGGGCCGATCGGTGCCGGAATTCGCCCGGAACCGGCGCCCGCGGAAACATCTCCGGGCTTGCACCGCTCTCTTTCACGGCCGCCGCTCCGCGAGACGCGCCAACCGATCGAGATAGTCGCGATTTCTGCGCGCGAGCGCATGCCGCGTCAGCAGCCAATCGAGCACGCGGCCGAAGCGCCCCGGAATTTCGTACTCGTTGGTGAACCGAATCATCGTTTCTGCGCCGGAGGAATTTTCCAGGCGCTCCATTTCCCAACGCTCGCTGCCGCGCACGCCATAGGTATCCTCAAATCGCCATTCAAAGAGCCGGGGTTTCTCGAATGCCGTCACGACCGCCGTATGCGAGAACGTGTGATTCGCCAGCTCTCCGGAAATACATACTTTCGAGCCGGCGCGAAATTCCGATCCACAGCCCTGCGTTTCAAACGAACTGCGCATCTCCGGCCCATACCAATGGGCCATCCGCTGCGGGACAAAGAAAACGAAGACGTCCTCCGGCGGCGCCGCAACGATTTGCGTCAGCACGATTCTGCTCATCGGCTCCAAGCCAATGTATCACGAGGAATCGCGCGCCCGGTTTCGCCGATGCGCCGCGCCAAAGCTATTTCACAAATTCCGGCGATTCGCCTTTATCCCAGGGATCGTAGGTCTGTGCGAAACGGATCCGTTCGTCGAGCGGGGGGTGATCGTAGAACCAGGCTTTCACCGCGGTGGAGGGCGAGGGCTCGGCCAGATCGATCTCACCCAGAATCTGAAAACTTTGCGCGGCCACCTGGGACGAATTGGGCACGATTCCATGTACCACTTCGAGGCCGTACTGATCGGCCTGATGCTCCAGATGGCGGCTATAAGCGTTATCGATGGGCGTGAAAATGAAATTGAAGATCAGGATGGCAAAGATCAGCACCGGCAGGGAGGCCCAGTCATCCGCACTCCGAATTTTCCATGCCGCGCCGAATCGCCCGAGCGCCCAGCGCAGCGCGTGAAAGCCGCCGAAGAGAAAAATGAGCAGAACGCCCGCGGTGAAAAAGATTCCGTTGCGAATATGATGGAGCACGTAATGACCCATCTCGTGGCCAAAAACAAAAAGAATTTCCGGCGTCGTCATCTGCGCGATGGTCGTATCCCACACCACGACGCGCTCAGACGCACCGATGCCGGTCACATAGGCGTTCAGCGCGTTGAGCTTGGAGCTGGCATTCATCAGATACATGCGCGTTTCGGGAATCTCTTGCCCGCCGTGCTGGACCACTCGCTCGAGTTCGGCGGCGAGTTGTGGATCGCGGGCCGCCAGAGGCGTAAACCGGAAGAAGAGCGGCTCGAGCACGACCGGCTCGACAAAGATCAGAAAAATCAGAATGGGCAGCGACCCGAGCCAGGCGTAGAACCACCAGCGGCGCGGGCTGCGGCGCACGAGTCCATAAAAAAGCCACACGAGAAATATCGCCAGGAGCAATGCGATCGCGCCACCTTTGAGTGCGTCCCAAACCCACGAGCCCCAGCCCTGCACCGATTGCCCATAGTGGCGCTCCAGCCAATGGCCCGCGGCGGCGGCGGGCAGGCTCAAAAGCCCAAGCAGAATAAAGAATGGCCCGGCGAAAATGACAGCCCGAAGAAACCGATGACGCGAGATGTGCTCGGCCCAATCGCGCAGCCTGGGAGCTACGGCGAGTTGAACCAGAAGCGCCAGTCCCACCGTGGTGAAAAGAAAGTCGAGGAAATAGAGCTGGTGGCGTGCGTGGGCGTAGGCTATGGCTCGAGCCTCTTTGTCAGGGGGAAGCGTGTAGGCCCTCGGCTGCGGCTGTTCTGCGGGCGAGGTCTCGGTGTTTTGGCTGGCGGATTGGAACCGAGCAGCCCACGATGTGGCCCCTGAGCCGAACGGGGTGGCAAAGGCGGCCGAGCTCAGTGTCAGCAACACAAGAGCAGTGGCGAATAAGCCGACCAATCGAATTTTCCAAAATCCAGCCACGATTGCGCCACATTGTGCGCTCAACGCGCACCTGCGGCGATCCCTCTTGGCTCGCTTCAACGTGGTTGTTGCCGCTGGGGTCGCGCCTCGGAAGAGGTCGGAACGATATCTTTCATGCGCATATACGTAACCATATTCCCGTAGATCTCATTGTTATGGGCGAAATTCAGAATCAGCAGGGCCATGCGCAAATTGCGAGTTTGCCGGCCGCTTTCCTGCGTAATATCGACCATCTCCAAGCCCGACGCATCGGTCAGGGAAGAGTAGACACCGTCGCAATAAGCGAAGGCTTCGTTCAAAGCCTTCAGGAACTCAGCCTTGGTATTCAGCTTTTCGAGATTATTGCCGGCATTGGGATTTTTTTCGCCCTTGGCCTGCGAACACCACAGAAAATTATAATTGGCGATATGCCCGACTTGCTGGGCGAAGGTACGCACTTCCTGCTGCGTCCCGGGGCGCATGCCGTAATTTTCTTCCGGCATTTTCTCCGCCGATCTCGCCATGGTGTTGCGATTGCCCATATAGGCGTTGCGCAGCCAGGTGGACAACGGATTGGCGGGACCCGCGCCGGACTGCTGACCCGTCTGAGCTGCAGCAGGAATTGCGAGAAGAGATCCGAATAGCATCAGAATGAAAAGCTTGTTCATGATTGCATCCTCCTAGTGACGTGGCTCGCGTTCGCGGGCCGGACGAACATAAAACTTATATCATAGCGTTTGGAGTTATCCCGAGTTCGCGTGCGGGAAGTTTAGGGACGAGAGAGCAGGCTCTCGCCTTACTCGTATCGCCAGAATACGGAATTCCCGCATTGCGGATCAATCCAACGGGAACTCGCTTCTGGCCTCCAATCGGATTTCCACAGTTTGGGAACTGCACCACAATAAGTAGTAGCTTTGAGCTTGACACTACAATCGCTTGGCCGGAGAATCGCTCCCATTGTTCGAGGCGCTCGATTCGAGCGCAAACGGAGGCAGCGTGCGTTATTTGCCGGGATGGACCGTGCAGTGCATCAATCCGGAGTGTCAAGCCCGCGGACATTGGTTACGCGCCGATGCCGCACCGGAGGAGCATTGCAGCAATTGCGGCGAACCGCTTCACAACGTGCCGCCGCCCCTCAGTCCGCAGTTCAGGCTAAGGCCGCGTCCCCTGACGGCCTACCGGCCGAAGCGGCGCGTTTTGTAGCGCGCGGCGGCACGGTCTGGTTGCGCTTTTCGCCCCGGAATTGTCTCTGCGGTTCCCACGGATCTCACAGTGAGCTTAAGATAGCTATCGACCCGCTTGACGAAACCAGCTTTTGAAACAGATCAATAATGCATATGGAAGAGCAAAGCAGGAACACAGTCCGGGCGAACGTACAACCTCAGCCGCGGGAGGAAAGCATTTCCGTCCACCGTGCGGAGAGCAAACCCTCCGAAGAGAGCCGCGGGCGTATTGAAACTTCCGCTTTGTTGCGCATAGCAGTGGTTGTGGTGGCGGTTCTTCTGGTGCGGTTCGGCGTATGGGAGCCCTTTGCGCATTTCAGCCTGATTGGCTGGACGGCGATGATCGTGGGAGGCTTCCCTATCTTCAAGGAGGCGGCCGAAAATATCGTCACGCGGCGAATGACGATGGAGCTCTCCATGAGCATCGCCATCGTCGCGGCACTGGCAATCGGCGAAGCCGTAACGGCACTGATCATCCTTCTCTTCGTACAGGTCGCAGAGATACTGGAGGGCTTGACGGTAAGCCGCGGCCGCCGTGCTATCAAGCAGCTCCTCAATCTGCTCCCGCATACAGCTTTGATGCGCCGCGATGGCCAGCTTATGGAAGTGAACATCAATCAAATCAATGGCGGGGACCTAGTGGTGGTGAAGCCGGGCACGCGCATCCCCATAGACGGCATCGTCGTCGCCGGAAATTCGGCGGTGGACCAATCCGCAATCACCGGTGAATCGGCACCAGTGGAGAAGGCTGCCGGACTTCAGGTCTATGCCGGCACGGTGAATCTTTC
>Ga0209160_1001679_pt1 | contig 18685 bp, 16 predicted proteins | sample GraSoiAngelo_153_FD_186167 | JGI IMG/M metagenome (GOLD analysis project Ga0209160, IMG submission 186167) | Grasslands soil microbial communities from the Angelo Coastal Reserve, California, USA - 14_1009_12_40cm (SPAdes) (version 2) | ecosystem: Environmental > Terrestrial > Soil > Grasslands ... | reverse complement strand
ACGTCGTGTGCGTGCAGGCGTGGGCCTCGCGGGCCAGGGCGAGGTTGTCGAGATCGCACACGGCGTCGTAGACGCGATCGGGATCGGTGAGCGCCTCGGTGAGGCCGGGCTCGAGGGTCAACGACTGCACGTAGCCGCGCCAGGCGTCGAGGATGCGGGCCTTCGGCCGATACTCGGCGAGCCGCTGCACGACCTTGGCGGCGGTGACGAGGGCGTTGTCGGTCTTGAACGGCCGTGAGCCGTGGCCGGGCGTGCCGTGCACCACGAGCCGCCGCCAGTTGCCGCCTTTCTCGCCCACCGTCACCTTCAAGGTGTGGCCGGCCTTGGTCGGAATCGGCACGCCGCCGCTCTCGGTGATGACGTAGTCGCACTTCACGGCGTCCGCGTGATGCTCGACCAGGTGGCCGGCGCCTAGGAAGCCTCCCGCCTCCTCGTCGGCGACGGCCAGATAGATGAGAGTGCCGCGCGGGCGCCAGCCGCTGGTGGCGAGCCGCCGCGTGGCGACCGCCATCGTCGAGGTCAGGTTCAGCATGTCGACGGCGCCGCGGCCCCAGACGATGCCGTCCACGAGCTCCGCCGCGAACGGGTCGCGCTTCCAGCCCGACAGGGTCACGGGGACGACGTCGGTGTGTCCCATCAGCAGCAACGTCGGCGCCTTGGGGTCGCGGCCCTCGATCCGGGTGATGAGGCTCATCCGCCCGGGCTCCGAGGTGTAGCGCTCGCAGGAGAGGCCGGAGCCGGCGAAGAAGTCCTCGAGCGCGGCGACGCTGCGCTCCTCGTGACCGGACGCGGCGTCACCGGTGTTGACGCAGCCGTTCTTGATCAGGGTGCGGAGCAGCTCGGTGGCCTGGGTCTCGATCGCGATGTCTTCGGGCATCTCGCCGCCTCCCGGGAGCTTCGTGTTCCTCGGCGTCCTTCTCCGGCTCGTCCGGCTCTTCACTGTCGTCAACGGCATTCCACACGTTGACGATGAATTCGGTATACGGGTCGAAGGCGATCTCGCGAAGCAGCCGCTGCACCGCGACTCTGTCGATATTCAGCAGCGCCGCGACGCGTTCGATCGTGGCCTGCGCCGTCGCTTTGTGCGCATCCTCACCTTCGTCGAGCTCGACGATCAGGGTGTTGATCTCTTGCGCGCCGCGGAGGGACAGCCTCCGCATCGTCGCGAGGTCCTTTTCGAGATAGATCCAGGCGAGCGCCTGGCTCACGCAGTCGATCACGTAGTTGAACGAGAAGCTCGTCCTGATCGTGAGGTCGACCGGATCCGCATACGCCAGCTGCAGGACCGTCGAGACTCCTTCGTCTCGGAAGCGCTCCGCGAGGCCTTGCGTGATTCCCTGGATCTGCTCCAGCTCGGTCCGCGCTTCTTCTCCACCCTCACTGAGTCCGAGCTTGCGGTTCCCGATGCGGCGAGCGATCGTCAGCAACGTATTCGTGGGGAACGCGCCGAGCAGAAACGCAAGGCCGACCGCGGCCTCGTCCTTGAGAACGCCGGCGAAGGCAAAACCGAGCGGAACGGCGACGACGAAGCGCAGCCCCGCCCAGTACAGATCGACGGGCGCCAGCTGACGCTGGCGGCACCGGAGCAGGACGTCGGCGACCACCCACATGTACGCGCCGGCGATTGCTCCGATGGCCAGCGAGGGAAGGTCATGGGAACCGGTCGTTCCGAGAAGCCAGTGGAACAACGTATGGATCGTCAGCACGAGCAGGAACAGGGCGATGCTCCCGAGAAGTAGGAGCGGCAGCACATAGTGCAGTCGCCCGTACCGCCGGCGATAATGCTTCGCGAACGCGCCGAGCACGTCGCCGTCCGGCATGAGCGCGGGATAGAACTGGCGGAAATAGAGGCTCGCGCCCTCCGCCGACATCGCGCCCACGATCTCCGACCGTCTCACCGACCAGCCGGTGAACAGATAGATGATGACCGGCACGACGATGAGTGCCATCAGGATGGCCACCGCCGCCGGCTCGGCGTACGTGAAGAGGGCGTCGTAGCTCATCGGAACTTGTAAGTCATTCGGAGCCCGTCGACCCTCCCGTTATAGTACTTCGCCAGTCGTCGAGGCCGCCGGAAGCCCAGCCCGGAGAAAAATCGCTGAGCCCCGCGATTCGGCACGGCCACCTCGAGGGTCACGCCACGATATCCCAGTCGGTGGGCGTGCGCGAGAAATCTCCGCGCGAGGCGACTCCCGATACGACGGGCTCCCCACTCGGGGTCGACCGCGATGCTGTCCAGGCGCGCCAGGCGCTTCGCCTTGCTCAACGACAGATCGCCGACGAGATCTCCGACCACCAGCCGTCGAGATTCGGCCACGAGGAAGAACGTCTCGTCTCTGCGGAGCAACATCTCGAAGTCCGCGGCGGTCAGCCGATGCTCGCGATAGTATCCGGCGGCGAACGCGGCGCGCTCGATCTCGACGAGCCGAGGTATGTCGGTGATCCGAGGCCGGCGCAGCTTCAGCGTCGCGGCGGACGAGCGCGTCACGGACGGCCGGACACTTAGAGGCTCAGATTTCGTCCGTCGCCGGTGCTGGGTCGCTGGATGCCCCAGCCCGAGAGCTTCGTGAGCACGGTGTTCCGGTGCACCCCGAGTCGGCGCGCCGCGCGGCTCACGTTCCAGCTCGTCCCTTCGAGCACTCTCAGAATGTACTGACGCTCGAACTGCTCCATCGCCTCGCGCAGCGGCGGCCCGGTGTCCTCGCCGAGGCGCGAGCCCGTCTCGGGCATCGCGACGTCCAGCGGCACGTCCTGTAGGTGGATGACCGGGCTCCGCGCCAGCACCACCGCGCGGTGGAGCACGTTCTCGAGCTCGCGGACGTTGCCGGGCCAGTCGTAGCGCGTGAGCACCTCGAGGGCGCCGGCCGACACGCCGCGCACGTCGCGGTTGCACTCGCGCGCGATCTTGCGGACGAAGTACTGGACGAGCGCGGGAATGTCCTCGCGCCGCTCGCGCAGTGGCGGCACGTGGATCGGGACCACGTTGAGCCGGTAGTAGAGATCCTCACGGAACGCGCGCGCTCTCACGGCGGATTTCAGATTGACGTTGGTCGCCGCCAGGATCCGCACGTCGACCGGCACCGGCCGCACACCGCCCAGCCGCTCGATCTCGCGCTCCTGCAGCACGCGCAGGAGCTTCGCCTGAAGGTCGAGCCGCAGGGTGCCGATCTCGTCGAGGAACACGGTGCCGCCGTGGGCCAGCTCGAAGCGGCCGAGCTTCTTCGCGTGGGCCCCCGTGAAGGCCCCCTTCTCGTGGCCGAACAGCTCGGATTCCACCAGCGCCTCGGGAATCGCGGCCACGTTGACGGCCACGAACGGCTGACCGCGGCGCTCGCTCCGCGCGTGGATGGCCCGCGCGACCAGCTCCTTGCCGGTGCCGCTCTCGCCCGTGATCAGCACGGTGGTCGGCGTCGACGCGATCTGGGTGATCAGCTGGTAGATGCGGGCCATCTCCGGATGGCGGCCCACCATGCGCTCGAACGATCCCGCGAGACCGCCCGCGTCGGGCGCGCCGCCGGCGAGCGCCGAGCGCAGATAGAGCACCTCGCGCTCCAGCGCACGCTTGTCGAGCGCACGCTGGGCCAGCATGAGGATGTCGTCGACGTCGAACGGTTTGGTCAGGTAATCGTACGCGCCGCGCTTGAGCGCTTCGACGGCGGTCCGGAGCTCGCGCACGGCGGTCGCGATGACGACGACGGTCGAGGGGTCGGCGGCCTTGATGCGAGGCAGAACGTCGATCCCGGCCTCCCCCGGCATCCGCTGGTCCAGCATCACGAGATCGATCTCGTGAGCCTTCATGACCTCGAGCGCCTGGGCGCCGTTCGCGGCTTCGAGCACGTCGCAGGTTTCTTCGAGGATCGCGCGCACCGAGGCGCGCACGCCCTCCTCGTCGTCGACGACGAGGACCGTGCCCCGGCGCGCCGTCTGTGCGTCCACGCCCGTCACCGCTGGCGCGAGCGTTCCATCGTGAGGTACTGGTTGGTGCCACCGCCGCTGCCACCCGCGCGGTGGACGTAGATCAGGACGGACTCGCCGGGCTTGAGCGCCGAGAGCGCCTTGAAGAGCGCGGCCGCATCGTCGGCCGGACGGCGCGAGAGCTCCAGGATCACGTCGCCGCGCCGGAGGCCGGCCTTCTCGGCGGGGCTGCCGGGCTGCACCTCGGTGACGAATAGTCCACGCGAGACCGGCAGGTCCAGCCGCAACGCCGCGTCGCCCGTGAGCGCCTCGACGCTCAGGCCCCACTCGTCGTTGCCGGGCGCCTCGGCGATGAGCGGCTCGTCGGCCGGCATCTCGCCGATCTTCACGGTGATCGGCACGGGCTTCTTGTCGCGGATCACGACCAGCTTCATCGTCTGCCCCGGACGAATGCTCGCGATCCGACGCTGCAGGTCGGGCACCTCCTTGATCGGCGTGCCGCTCAGCTCGACGACGACGTCACCGGCCTTCAGGCCTGCGGTGTCGGCAGGGCTCCCCTTCATCACCTCGGCCACCAGGACGCCTTCACGCTCCTTGACGCCGAAGCTCCCGGCGAGCTGATCAGTCACGTCCTGGATGACGATGCCGAGCCAGCCGCGCACCACCTTGCCGCGCGTGATGAGCTGCTGCATCACATCCTTCGCCTGGTTGATCGGAATCGAGAAGCCGATGCCCTGGCCGGCGGCCACGATGGCCGTGTTGATCCCGATCACCTTGCCGTCGATGTTCAGGAGCGGGCCACCGGAGTTGCCGGGGTTGATCGAGGCGTCGGTCTGGATGAAGTTGTCGTATTGCGTCACGCCGACGCGCGTACGCGCAGTGGCCGAGATGATCCCCACCGTCACGGTGCGGTCGAGCCCGAACGGGTTGCCGATCGCGATCGCCCACTGGCCGACGCGCAGATGATCGGAGTCGCCCAGCTCGGCGGCCGGCAGCGGGCGCGGCGCGTCGACCTTGAGCACGGCGATGTCGCTCTTCGGGTCGCGACCCACGAGCTTCGCGGTGAACTTCCGCTGATCCGAGAGACGCACGATGATCTCCTGAGCGTTCTCGATCACGTGGTTGTTCGTCAAGATGTATCCCTTCGGATCCACCAGGACGCCCGAGCCGGTGGCGCGCGCATCCTCGCGCGGACGCCGACGGAAGTAGCGTTCGTAGAACTCTTCGCCGAAGAACTCCTTGAACCGCTCCGGCGCTTCCTCGGCCGGGCCGCCAGCGCCTTTCTTCGGGACGGTGCTGACGTGCACGACCGCCGGCGTGACGCGATCGGCGACCGCGCTGAACGCGTCCTCCATCGCGCGCAGGACGGCGCGCGGATCCGTCTTCGGAGCCGGGCGCGGCTCGGGCGCGGCAGGACGCTGCTGTGCCCAGGCCGGAGTGGCAAGGAGCAACACGAAGACCAGCGCGATCAGTGAATTCATTGGCGACTCGGCCTCCTACTCTACTGGGGGCGGTCGGGCTGCGCCAGCGGGACCAGCGCCAGCTCGAGTACACGCTTCGTCCGCGCCGTCACACGCGCCGCGGCGGAGCGGCGCAGGTGGCCGACCCAGACGATCATGCCCCCCGCTTCGATCACCGGCACCCGGCCGCGCTCCCAGCGCGGCACCTTCGCTTCGATCAGGAGCGTCTTGAGTCGCCGCTCGGCCCCGCCGAAGGCGACGAAGCGCTCCCCGCGCCTCCGGGCGCGGACGATCAGCGGCGCCGCGAGATCGTCGGCGTCGAAGGCCACGCGGCTGGGCTCGCGAGGAATCGCGTACGCGTCCGCGCCGATCAGCCGCGCCTCGAGCGCCTGGCCGATCTCGGGCAGCTCGGTGCGCCCGGGCACGGCGACGATCCGCTCGGTCAGCGCCGGCAGCGGCGCCGACGCGAGCCGCGTCAGCGCGCCGCTGACTTCGACGGTCACTCCGCCCAGCTTGAACGGACGGCGGGGCACCGGGACCGCGAGGACCCGCTTGAGGCCCCGGTGCGCCCACGCCCGGAGCGGAGCTCGGCTGCCCAAGCGCGCCGCGGCCTGACGCAAGATCTCGGCGGCGATCGGACGCGGCAGCGCGCGCACGGCCGCGAGCCGAAGCGTGACCGCGCGGTCGCCCCAGACGGCGAGCCGGTCGAGCTCCGCGGCGGCGGCCTCGTCGAGCGCGGTCACGGTCTCGCGCGCCAGCGTTGCCAGCCGCACGAGCGTGGCCGAAATCTCGGGATTGTAGGAATCGGAGAGAAGCGGGAGCAGCTCGTGGCGGATGCGATTACGGAGAAACTTCGGATCTCGGTTCGTCGGATCCTCGACCCATGAGAGCCCGGCGCGGCGAAGCTCGGCCTCGAGGGCCGATCGGCGCAGCGCGATGAGCGGGCGGATGATCCGTCCCCGAACCGGCGGGATCCCCGACAGCCCGCGCACGCCCGCGCCTTGCACGAGTCGCATCAGCACGGTCTCGGCCTGGTCGTCGGCGGTGTGACCGAGTGCGATGCGCTCGGCGCCGATTCGGGCAGCCGATGTTTCGAGCGCGGCGTACCGCGCGGACCGAGCCGAGTCTTCGAGTGAGCCCCGACGATCCACCGCCACGGTCGCGACGTCGACCGGGACCCCGAGGCGCACGCCGAGGGCCCGGACGAAGTCGGCGTCCGCGGCCGAATCGGCGCGCAGCTGATGGTCGACGTGAAGGACGTGGAGCCGAAGCCGCCATTCCGCGGCCAGGCTCTGCAGCAGGTGAAGCAGCGCCACGGAGTCGGCGCCGCCCGAGACCGCGACTAAAACGGTTTCGCCGCCCGCGAGCATCGCATGGCGGCGAATGGTACGCTCCACTTGCTCGCGCGGGGCCAACAGCCTAGCCGCCCTGGAGCCCCACCCAGACCTCGCCGTCCTCGAAGTGCTCCTTCTTCCACACCGGCACCGTGCGCTTGAGCGTGTCGATCGCGTAGCGGCAGGCCTCGAAGGCATCGCCGCGGTGCGCGGCGGAGACGGCGATGAGCACGCTCGCCTCGCCGATCTCGAGTCGCCCGGTGCGGTGGAGCATCGCGATCCGGCGCACCCCGGGCCAGCGCGAGCGCACGGTCTGGCCGATCTCGCGCATCTTCACCTCGGCCATCGGCGCGTGCGCCTCGTACTCCAGATATTTGACCGGGCGACCGTCGGTCTGGTTTCGCACGACGCCGGAGAAGATCACGATCCCGCCGGCGCCCGGCTCGTCGACCTGCGCGGCGATCGCGTCGGGCGAGAGCGGCTCGGTCACGACGCGGAAGACGTCGGGCGCGGATCCGCCGCTCACGGGCGGGAAGAGACAGAGCTCGTCGTCGGGCGCCAGGCGATGGTCGGCGGCGACATAGTCGTGGCCCACCGCGAACAGCGTGAACGGACGGAACGGCGCGAGCTCGGGATGGCGGTCGGCGATCGCCGACCAGGCGGACTCGACGGTACCGCCTTCGGGAAGATCGACGTCGAGTCGGTCGCGTCCGAGCGCCTCTCGGTACCGGGCGAAGAGACGAACCCGGACGCGCACGCTGGAGGCGAGCTTAGAAGCGGTGCGACTGACCGCAGCCGCAGCTCGACTTCACGTTCGGATTCTTGATCGCGAAGCCAGCGCCCATCATGTTGTTGTCGACGAAGTCGATCTCGCTGCCTTCGAGATAGGGCGCGCTGTGCTTGTCGATGTAGACCTTGATGCCCTGGGCGTCGAGCACGTTGTCGTCGGCCGCGGCCTGGTCTTCCCAGCCAAGCTCATAGGACATGCCCGAGCAGCCACCGCCGACCACACGGATCCGAAGGCCCCATTCAGGCTTGCCTTCCTCGAGGCGAAGCTCCGAGACTTTCTTCGCGGCCGTTTCGGTCATCGTAACCATGCGATCCTCCCGATCTGACAGGCGTTTCCGGATTCGAGCCGATTCGAGGTCATCGTATCACATATGCCGTACGAGGGGGCGCGGGATGCCCGCCCGGGGGCAGCACAGGATGCGCCCCGGGGCGTCATAGAATGCCGCCCGCGGGCAGCAGGGTCAGCTCTTCGAGTGAGGCACCCGGTGGGAGCGAAGCCATCAAGACCGCGGCACGCGCGACGTCCTCGGGGCGGAGCATCCGGCTGCGGTCGGGGGAATTCGGGATCGTGTCCCAAAGTGGCGTATCTACGGCCCCGGGAACCAGCACGCCGACCCGGACGCCTTCCGCGCGAAGCTCCTCGGCGAGCACCCGGCTGAAGCCGACGACGCCGGCCTTGGTCGCCGTGTAGACCGCGGCGCCGGGAATCGCTCGCTGGGCCGCCACCGATGCAACATTGATGATGGTGCCCCGGCGCTGGCGGATCATCACCGGGAGCACCGCGTGGCAACACACCATCACCGCACGGAGATTGACCGTGAGGATCGCGTCCCAGTCGGCGGGTTTGGTGCCCACGACCGGGCCGAAGGAGGCGGCTCCCGCCGCCGTGACGAGGGTGTCGACGCGCCCGAGCTCGGCGATGGCCTGCTCGACCATCGCCTCGACGGCCGTATCCTGCGTGACGTCGGTGGGGATGGCGAGCGCAGATCCTCCGCTCTCGCGAATCGCCGCCGCGGTCGCGGCCAGCTGCTGCCGCGTGCGCGCCGCGAGCACCACCGTGGCGCCCTCGCGGGCCAGGGCCATGGCGACGGCGTGACCGATTCCACGCCCGGCGCCGGTGACGATCGCGACCTGGCCCTGGAGCGCGCCCGGCCCGTTCAAATCTGAAGCCCCCGGCTCGACTTGATCAGGTCCATGAACTCGGCGCGCGTCTCCGGCCGATCTCGGAACGAGCCGAGCATGGCCGAGGTGATCGCCTTCGAGTTCTGCTTCTCCACCCCGCGCATCAACATGCACAGGTGGACCGCCTCCATCACGACGGCGACGCCGCGCGGCTGGAGGACCTCGTTGATCGTGCTCGCGATCTGGGTCGTCAGCCGCTCCTGAACTTGCAGTCGCCGGCTGAACATCTCCACGAGCCGCGGGATCTTGGACAGGCCCACGATCTTGCGGCCGGGCATGTAGGCCACGTGGCACTTGCCGATGAAGGGCAGCAGGTGGTGCTCGCAGAGGCTGCTGAAGTCGATATCCTTCACGATCACCATCTCGTCGTAGTCCTCGACGAACATGGCGCCGTTCAGGATCTCCTTGGCGTCCTTTCCGTAGCCGGAGGTGAGATAGCGCAACGCCTTCTCGACACGCTCGGGCGTCCGGTCCAACCCCTCGCGCTCGACATCCTCACCGAGCTCTTCCAGGATCTTCGCGATTAGCTCCGCGACCTTTCCGTCTTCGCTCATCACGCGGCCTCGCCTTCGTACTGGAATCGATTCTTGGCCGTCTCGACGACGGTCACGCGCCGCAGCGCGCCCGCCGGCACGGCCGGCGCCAGCAGGCGCCAGAACGCGCGCGCCAGCCCTTCGCCCGTCGTGACGACGCTGGCCAGCGCCGGGACTTCCTCGAGCGTTCGATGGTCGACGTGATCGAGGACGCGTTCGTGCACGGCGCCGTCGATCCGCTCGAGGTCGACCGCCATTCCCGTCACCGGGTCGGGCTGCCCGGCCACCGTGACTTCCAGGTAGTAGTTGTGGCCGTGCGGACGGTAGCAGGCGCCGTAGAGCACCTCGTTCGCCTCGTCCGAGAGGGCCGGGTCGGCCAGACGATGGCCCGCGCTGAAGTGATAGACGCGCGTCAGCTCAAGCATCGGGCCCTCGGTAATCGACGAACAGGTTCGGATCCTCCCACACGCGGACCTGCCAGAGCCGGTCCGCGCCGAGCTTCGGCGCCAGGAGATCCCAGACGGTCATCGCGAGATTCTCCGTCGTCGGGACGCGGCCGCGAAACAGCGGGTCGGCGTTCAGATCCGCGTGATCGAAGCGCTCCACGACGGTCTCGCCCACGATTCGCTTCAGCTCAGTGAGATCGATGACCATGCCGGTCTGCGGGTCGATGGGGCCGCGCACCGTGACGTCGAGCGTGTAGTTGTGCCCGTGCGGAACCGTGAGCCGCCCAAAGAACCGCTCGTTCTCCTGGCGGGACCAGCTCTCGACCCAGTAGCGGTGACCGGCCGAGAACGTGAAGCGCCGGGTGCTCGCGGCACGGGTGTGGTCGGTCATGGCAACGCCTCGAGGAAGCGCCGCGCCACCGGCTCGAGGCCGAACGCCTCGACCCGCTGGGTCGCCGCCCTTCCGAAGTCTTCACTGAGCTTCGTGTTCGTCAACAGTGTCTCCAGCGCGGTCGCCAGCTCACCCGGGCTCCGCGGAGTAACCAGAAAACCGGTCCGCCGGTCCTCGACGATCTCCGGAACCGCCGCCGCGCGGCACGCCACCACGGGCAACCCGGCCGCCATCGCCTCGGCGAAGACCAGCCCGAACCCTTCCTGGACGGTCGGAAGGCAGAAACAGTGAGCGCGTACATATTCTACCGCGAGCGTTCCCCGCGTCACCTCGCCGAGCAGAACCGCCGCATCACCCAGCTGAAGCTCGCGATGCAGCGCGCGGAGGCGCGCCGACTCCGGACCCTCCCCTACGATGCGCACCTGAGCGTCCGGGATTCGTTGACGGAGGACGGCGGCGGCGCGCAAGAGATCGTCCAGGCGCTTGCGCGGGTACATTCGCGCGACCGACAGCACCGTCGGGCGAGCGGCCCGCGTGCCGGCCGCGTCCGCGAAGCGGCTCCGCCAGTCGACGAGGTCGATCGGCTCCGGGAGGACCGCCAGCTTCGAGCGCGGGAGGTCGTAGACGTCGTGGGCGACCGAGGCCGAGTACTGACTCGGCACGAACACCCGATCGGCGCGCGCGGTGTTGGCCCGCTCCCAGCGCGCCTGCACGCCGAGCAGCGCGCGCACCACACCCCGCTCGTTCCGAAGCTCGTCGGCGATGATCCCCTTCAGCATCACGACGAAACGGCCGCGGCGCCGGCGCGCCCATAGAAACCCGTCGAGATCGACCCCGACCGTGACGTCGGCGGACGGCGGAGCGAGCACGACCCCGGCGTTGTAGAGCCAGCGATCGAGCGTGTGAAAGCCGGTGCGCGTGCCGAGCGGTCGAACGGCGACCGCGTGGCCGAGGCTCGCGAGTCCGCGGACGAGGCCGTCGATGGCGACGAACGTCCCGCTGCCCTCGGTCGGCGTGAGCGGCGTCGACGTGAGAAACTCGAACCGCACGCCCGAAGCGCTAGCGCCCCAGGAATCTCGCCGCGCGCTTCTCGAGGAAGGCGCGAGTGCCTTCCTTGTAGTCCTCGCTCTCGGTGGCCTCGACAGCCAGGTCTCTCAGCTTCTTTCGGCGCTCCTCGGTGAGACCGGCCAGGTACGACTCGATCGTCGTCTTGGCGCCGCGCACCGAGAGCGGCGCGTTCTCGGCGACCTTCCGGAGGTAGTCGTACGTGTAGGCCTCGAGCTCGGTCGGAGGCACGAGACGCTGGATGAAGCCCATCGCCAGCGCTTCGCGGTCGTCGACCGTCCGCGCGGAGTACAGGATGTCCTTCGCGTACGCGGGGCCGACCAGGTCGACGAGCTGGCCGACCGAGTCCGCGCCATAGATGATGCTCAGGCGCGCGGCCGGAATGCCGAACTTCGAGCCCTCGGCGGCGAAGCGCAGGTCGCATGCCATCGCGACCGCCATCGCCCCGCCCATGCAGAAGCCGAAGATCATCGCGACCGTCGGCTTGGGGCACTCGCGAATGGTCGTGTAAGCGGCCGCGGTCTGCTCGTTGTAACGCGAGGCACTCGGCGCGTCCTTGCGCTGCTCCCTGAACTCCGAGATGTCGGCGCCCGAGGCGAACGCCACGGTGCCCGCGCCGCGATAGACGATCGCCCGGACCGAGTCGGTCGTTCCCAGCTCCTCGGTCACGCGCGTGAGCTCGGTCCACATCGCCAGGCTGATCGCGTTGCGCACCGCCGGCCGGTTGATGACGACCGTCGCGATCGGCCCATCGTGCTGCACCAGAATGTCCGTCATGCGTCCACCTCGACGAGGGTTGGCGTTGTCTCCGCGAGTGAGAAACATTACCACTTCGGCGCCTCGGGTGCGGCGGGCGCTCACACGCCGTCCGTCAGCGCCGAGCGCGCCAGAGTTCGCTATACTCATCGGCCATGGGCTCGGGAGCCGTGGGCAGCGCCGTAGGGCGCGTGGTCGAGGACCGGGTGATCCCGGCCGGTGAGCCGTGGGCGCGGGTGCTGACGCGAGGGCAGACGCTTCGGATCATCGATCTCGAAGGCCGACAGGCCGTGGACTTTCTCTGCTACAACGCGGCGAATCCCGAGGAGCGCTACAACGCGGCCGACACGATGAAGTACGCGAAGACGATCTTCCTCACGCGCGGGCACGGCATCTACTCGGACCTCGGCCGCCGCTTGCTCACGATCGTCGAGGACACCTGCGGCCGCCACGACACGATCGGCGGCTGCTGCAGCGCCGAGAGCAACGAGCTCCGGTACGGCGTCAAGGACACGCCGAGCTGCCGGGCGAACTTCCTCCGTGCGCTGGCACCCTTCGACCTGGGCAAGAAGGATGTCGTCGCCAACCTCAACTTCTTCATGAACGTGCCGGTCGAATCCGACGGGACCATGGGCATCGTCGACGGGCTCTCGAAGCCGGGCGACCACGTGGACCTGCGCGCCGAGATGGACGTGCTGGCGGTGATCTCGAACTGCCCGCAGACTCGCAATCCCTGCAACGGCTTCAACCCGACGCCGATCCGGCTGATCGTGACCGATCCGGCCTGAGCATCGGACGGCGAGGTGAGCCCGGCGAAGCCGGCCGGGCGCACCGGACCGACCGTTTTTTCCAACTCGCCGGGTAGTTTCTACTCTCGCGCTCGCTGCGTCGGGACGAAGAAACGCTGCGCCTCGCTCTTGCCTTCGCCGGGCACCTCGCCTTGGCCGGCTGCTCCTTGAGTCATCCCCGCTATGTCGCGCCGGACGTGCGCGTGGGCGAGCCGGCCTTCGCGCGGACGCTCGAAGCCCATACCCTGTCGAGCCCCGCCTAGGGCAACCGCGCCCGGCTCCTCTTGAACGGAGACCAGATCTTCCCGGCCATGCTGACGGCGATCCGTCAGGCTCGGTCGACGATCACGTTCGCCAACTTCATCTATGAAGACGGCGCCGTCGCGCGGGAGATGGCGGCGGCGCTCGCCGAGCGCTGCCGGGCGGGCGTCCGCGTCCACATCCTCCTCGACGCCGTGGGCTCGAATCAGATGCCCGACGAGTACCAGAGCCTCATGAAGGACGCCGGGTGTAGCTTCGCCTTGTTTCACTCGCTCAATCCGTTCGCCATCAAGCGCATCAATCATCGCAATCACCGACGGATCTTGGTCGTCGACGGACGGGTGGGCTTCACCGGTGGGACGGGCGTGGGCACCCGCTGGGCGGGCGACGGCCGCCAGGCTGGACACTGGCGGCAGACCGACGTGCGGATCGAGGGACCGGTGGTTCGACACCTGCAGGCCGCGTTCGCCGAGAACTGGCGCGATGCCACAGGGATGCTCCTCGGCGGCGATGCGTACTTCCCGAAACCCGAGCGCCGCGGCGATCTGGCCGTCCAGGCGGTCAAGAGCTCGCCCGCCAGCGGCGCGGCAGAGGCCTATCTTCTCTTCCTGCTCGCCATCGATGGCGCCCGGTCATCGATCTATCTGACCAACCCCTACTTCGTTCCTGACGACGCGATGGCCGACGCCCTGGTGCGCGCCGCCGGCCGCGGCGTTCGAGTGTCCATCCTCACCGCGGGCGCCACGCAGGGAATCCTGGATGGCCTGATGCGCAAGGCCAGCCAGGCGCACTTCGGCCGCGCGGCCAAAGCGGGCGTGAAGATCTACGAATATGGCCCGGCGCTCCTGCACGCCAAGACGCTCGTGGTGGACGGACGTTGGGTCAGCATCGGAAGCGCCAACCTGGACAACCGCTCGTTCGCGCTCAACAACGAGCTCAACGTCGTGTTCGTCGACCGCGGCATCGCGAGGCAGCTCATCACGGTCTTCGAGCAGGATCTTAAGTTCGCCCAGCCCGACGACGACCACGGGCTGCGGAGGGGCCTGAGCCGGGTCTTCTACCTGCCGTTACTGCCGCTGCGCGACCAGCTCTGAGAAGACGCCGCCGCAGCTTGGTGGCGGTGGGAGGAATTGAACCTCCGACACGGGGCTTATGAGACCCCTGCTCTGCCGCTGAGCTACACCGCCGATCCTAGGAAGTTCGACCAGTTGCAGGACGAGATTCTACCGCGGACTCCCCCGTCATGCCCGAAAACATGCCCAAACCGAGCCGCTCGGAGGCCGCCCGCTTGTCCGCCTCGCTGACGATGTCGTAGCGGTCGAACACGCTGCGCGTCTTGTGGCCCGTGAGCTCCATCGCGACGCGCTCGGCCACGCCGGCCCGGACTAGGTTCCGCACCGCGGTGCGGCGGAGGTCGTGCCGGAGCATCGAGAGGAGCCCGGCGCTCGGGTTCGCCTTGAGCCACTGCCGTCGCTTCTCCCGCGCCTCACCCGTGAGGCCGCCGAGCTCGGCCTCGAGGCAGGCCGTCCGCCACGCCTTGCGGAAGTCGAGGATCTGCTTTCCCCGGTGACAACCCTGCAGGTGCGGGAATACGAAGGGGATGACGCGCTTGAGCTGGCGCTGGAGAGTGTCTACGCGCTCGAGTTGCGCCACCAGCGCCGCCTTGAGCTGTGGCGTGAGAAACACTTTGCGGCCCTCTTCGTTCTTCGTCTCGCCCGCGCGCAGACTGAGACGGCCACCCGTGAGGTCGACGTCGCGCCGCTCGAGCGCGAGCACCTCAGACTGCATTCGCCAGCCGAACGTGTACGCGACGTCGCACGCGGTCTGCAGATCCGCCGGCAGGTGACGTCGCACTGCCGCGTACTGCTCGGCCTCGAAGAATCCTGACCGCGGCAGGGATTCCTTGAGCCCACGAATGACAGGGAGTCGAGCGAGCTTCCCGTGCTCGAGGGCCAACCGCAGCATCTTGCGCAGCACCGATCGCTCGCGGTTGATGGTGCCGTTGGCGGTGCCCGTCGCCTGGCGCTTGACGACGTAGCGATTCAACGCGGCGCCGTCGATCTGCGCGGCGCGCCAGCCGGCGAAGAATCGGCGCAGCGGCTTGACGCGCTTCTCAGCTTCCTGCGGATCGCGTGAGCCCGTCGTCTCGTCGTGGGTCTTGAGATCCTCGGCGAGCTCATCGAAGCGACATTCTGCAGTCGCACGACGGGCAAGCCCTGACTCGCACGCGTGAGCCGATCGCCCAGCACGCCCTCGGCCGTCTCGCGGTCCGTGGTGCCCGTCGACTCGCGCGCCGGGCGTCCGTTGACGTAGATCTTCGACCACTAGGTCGGCGCGACCGTACCGTCGCGGCGGCGTTGCTGATAGAGCATGCCGCTTCCGCGTCGCGCTCGCGCCGCGCGCCGACGTTTCGGCGGAGTCGGGGGTGCTAGACTCAGATCAGCGGCGCTTGGCTTCGCCACCCCCGCTGTCGCTCACCAAACTACTTTCCGGAAAATAGCTCGCCTCGCAGCGGCACCGACCCGTTCGGCGGAAATCACTTCTCTCGGGTATCTTCCACGCGCGAACTCATGATCCGTCTGATGGTGGCCGCTCACCATCGAGCTTAGGCTGACCAAAATAGCGGTGCGCTCGGGGATGTGAGGATGAAGCGGCTTATTAAGGTGCTCCTCACCGTGTTGTTTGGGCGCCCCCGCACTCCGCCATGGCCATGGGAGAATCCGCCCGGGAGAAGACTCGCCGCGACGTCAGGCCGGAAGCACTTGCGGGGGGTTCGGCTGGACTGACCTGGCCGTGTCAGGCGAAAGCCTAGTCAGAGGTTTCCGAGTTCGTCCATCGTCAGCGGCGAGAACAACTGTCGTACGAGCCGCTGGAACTCTACGTCCCGCCCCGGTATCGGCCGGCTCTTCCTGGACGGCAACGCCGCCGTGGCGCCGCTCGTGCGTCGATCTATCTTGGCGGCGCGACGCTCGTCATGGTCCTGGACCTGTTGCTCCTGGCCGTCGGCCATCATGCTCGCGACGGCGATCGCCCGGAGCCGGTCGTTTCCGACGTGGGCCGGGATCACCTTCGCGGTTGGCTGATTCGGCGCGTGGGACCACCGCGGCCGAGACTGGGGAGCACCGCGTGTGGTTGACCGCTCAGCCGTCTGAGCCACGTGATCGCGCGCTTTACGGCGCCGGGACCGACGCCGGCGGTCGGCGACGGCCGCGCGCTGCCGCATTGCTGATCGTCGTCTGGAAGACCGTCCACGGCTTCGGCAAGGGCAAATGCTTCACCAACACCGTCTTCGGTAGGTCGCTGGCCAGCGTGAGAAGCAATTCAGGAACACCGCGCGCGTCGCGCTCCTGGATCCGCACGGCCAGCAACGCGGCGGCCGCACGGGCCAGCGAAGAAACCAGCAGCAGGAGATGAATCCCCGTCCAGCTGAATCCAAGCAGCATAAACTGCGCCGGCAGCAACGAGGCCAGCAGGCCGGCCAAGATGGAAGCCGCGGCGAAGCCGAGTCCGCCGGCGGTAGCGAAGGCGGCCAGGTAGAAGGGCCGGCCGCTGCCCGGCGCCAGCGCAACCGACAGATCGACGGCGGCGATGCCGTGACCGCCCCAGAGAGCGCCGGCCAGCACCGCCTCGAGCGCGATCGGCCACAGTCGCTCCGGCGTGGGAAACATCCAGATCGCCGGCACCGCGGCAACCCCGAACGAGCACAGCACGAGGACGGGGCGAGCGCCGAGGCGGTCGACGGCTCGGCCCCACAGCGGCGCGGCGATGATCCGCACCACGGCCACCGCCACCCCGTGAGCGGCCACCACGGCGAATCCCATCCGGAGGTTCACCAGCATGTGGAAGGAGATGAAGCCAGCGACAGCGGCGACGGCGGCATTCCACGCGAGTTGATACCAGAGAAAGGGTCGAACGGCCTGGTCACGAAGGCAGGCGGCGAGCGCCGCTAGCCCTCCGGGCTCGGCGAGCGTGTTGGCCGGTGCCGGCTCGTGCTGACGCCGGAGAAGCCAGATGCTCACAAGCCCGGCGAGACAGGCCGCCGCGGCCAGGCCCGCGAGAGCCTCGCTCTTCCACCCGCGTGGGCTCAGCGCGTCGAGCATCAAACCCGCCCCGAGCGAGGACGTAGCGCCGGCCACCGTCAAGAACATCGTTCGCCGACCAAAGAAGCGGCCCCGCACTGAAGCCGGCACGAGATCGCCCATCCACGCGATCCATGCGTTGTTGCCGATCACGGCGAGGACGGCAGTGGTGGCGACGAGCGCGATGAACAATTGGAGGCGAGTCGCGTCACTGAGTGGCAGGTACGGAAAGGCAACGAGGGGCAGGCACACGAGCCGCGAGGCGCCGACGGCGGCGACCGCCAGGCGCTTCCGGCCGACGACGTGTGTGAGCCATGCAGCCGGCATGTTGAGCACGTTACAGGCGACGGGTAGCGCACCGAGCAGTCCGATCACGACGGGGCTGGCGCCGAGATGGAGCGCCCACGCGGTCAGCACTGCTCCGCCAGCGCAGGCCGCGAAGACTTCGGCGGCCGCGCCCTCGAAGAGCGAGGCGCGAAGCGACGGTCGCAGTTGCGCCCAGGGCTTGTCCGCCGGCCCGTCACTCCCAGGCAGTGGCCCAGACGATAATGCCGGGGCGGAGCCGGGCAGTGATTCCCCTGGCTGCGGGACAGCTGGGCCCAGGCCGACGCGGGCAACGCGATCGAGGAGCGGTGGATTGGCTGCCATGATCCGAGCCCACTTGTGCAGGGACCGAGCCAGGTTCGCGGCAAAAGCCCGGGTTCAGCGAGAGGCGATCGGGCAGCGGCACGCACACTTACGCGACAACCCGATCGGCCCGAATACTGACCAACGGCATCGTCAACACCGAGGCTGACAAATATCGGCAGACGAGCGTGCGAGACGGCACAGTCGGCGCCGGGCGTCGGCGTCACGACTAGCCCTTCCACCGCTGGAGGACGCCTTCGTCCGGAGGCGGCTGCTGGAGCATGCCGGAGCGCGTGCCCCTGGACTAACCCCGTCCCCGTGGCTGCGGCGCGAACACCGAGAGATTTCTAGATCTCAGCCGCCACCGAGGCTCGCCTTGCCTTGCGCTCGCCCTGTACCACAACCTGGTCCCGGAGGTCCTGCTCGTGATGATCGTGATCACGCGGCGTCGCGGCTTCGCCCCGAGCGCCAACCTCTTCTTCCCGCGTCTTAGGCCATGAGCCCCGGGGTCTGGGGTGTCCACCAAACCGGGGCAGGTTCATCTCGACCCAGGGACCGCTTGACCCGCGTGCGCCTCGGGCGGAGACTGACGCCGTGGGATGTCCGCGGGCGGTAGCGATGCTCTTGAACCAACTGGCTAACGGCCCCGGCCGCATCGCCGAACACCATGGTCGCGGGCCGAGGTACGCCTCGTCACGCCTTCCCAGCTTCCGCCTCCTCGGACGCGGCGTCTTTAGGCCGCTCTCGACCGCGCGCTCGTAGAGAGTCCGCGACCGAGCCTTACTGGCTCGTCGCCGTCGTCGATGCGCGCGCCCGGGGTCGTTCTACCCTGCTCCATCAAGCACGTTCCAAGCACTCACATGGAAGGAGCGAGAGACATGATTCAAGTGACCGAGAGGGCACGGGAAACCTTCAAGAACCAACTCGAGGATCTGATCGAGCGCCCCGGCGTGATGCTACGTATCGGCAGCACGGATTCGGGCCTTGAGATCTTTCTCGACACACTCAAGGACGATGACCGGATCATCGAGCACGACGGACGCGCGGTGCTGCTCATCG
>Ga0209160_1001676_pt1 | contig 18692 bp, 14 predicted proteins | sample GraSoiAngelo_153_FD_186167 | JGI IMG/M metagenome (GOLD analysis project Ga0209160, IMG submission 186167) | Grasslands soil microbial communities from the Angelo Coastal Reserve, California, USA - 14_1009_12_40cm (SPAdes) (version 2) | ecosystem: Environmental > Terrestrial > Soil > Grasslands ... | reverse complement strand
CGAGCAGCACCTGGGCCCACACGGCATGCGGTGCCAGGGCGAGCAGGGCGCCGAGAAACAGCAGCCCGGCGCCCGGGACGAGCCAGCGGCAGACCTTGTGGCTGAACAGCATCCACGCGAACACCCCGTACCGGAGCGGGTTCAACAAGGCGCGCTTGTGCGTCAGCGTCGCGAGGCCGCGGGTGATCGTCCGGACCTTGCGCCGGTATTCCTGTCGCAGCGACGCGCCGCGCGGCACGAAGCAGAGCGCTGCGGGCACAGACACTGCGCGTCGCCCGTGCTCGCGGGCGGTGAGTGCCGCCGCAAAGTCTCGACTCAGATCCTCGGGGACCCGGCCCATGTGCAGCTCGGAGCGGATCGCGTACAGGCAGCCCGAGGCGCCGACGATTCCGTACACGGCCGTTTCCACGTCGCGAATCCACATCTCGTACCCGACATAGGCCTGCTCACCGGCATTCGCCTGCTGTTCGAGGTTGGTGACGCTCACGTCACGCGCCGAGGCGACGCCGACCGAGGGGTCGCGGAACGCGGCCACGAGGTGCTTGACGGCCGCAGGGTCGATGCGCACCGAGGCGTCCGTGTTGATGATGATCTCGCCCGTGAGACAGCGGCGCGCCGCGTTCTCGGCGGCGGTCTTCCCCTGGCGCCGCGGCACCCGTAACAGCTCGACGCCGCGATCGGCGAAGCCGGCGACGATCTCGTCGGTCCCATCGGTCGACGCATCGGAGACCACGAGCACTTGGCGCAGGTCCGCCGGATAGTCGAGGCCGAGGATGCGCTCCAGCGTGCCGGCGATCACGCTCGCTTCGTTGTAGACAGGTAGCACGATGCTGATCTGAGGCCATGCGGTCTGCGGGTCGCCGGCACTCCGGCGGCGCCGCAGCAGGCTCAGTACGCTCAGCATGGCGGGATAGCCGAGATAGGTGTACACGCCCAGACCCACCGCCAGGACGAGCAGCACGCGGGCGAGCGGCATCACGTCGCTACCGGCGCCGCTGCGTGGCGGCTGACGAGCCGGTAGATCTCTTCGTAGCGCTCGAGCCAGCGCGTGACGGTATAGTCGCGCTCCAAGCGCGCGCGCGCCGCCCGCGCCCGGGCGCGGGCGGCCGCCGAGTTTCCGTACACGGCGCGGATCCCCGCGGCCAGCGCGACCGGGTCCTCGGAACGCGCCAGCACCGCTTCCGCCCCGGACACGACGTCGGGGACGCCGCCCACGCATGTCGCGATGACGGGAACCCCGGCTGCCATCGCCTCGAACAGCACCACGGGCGTGCCCTCGGTGCGCGAGCTCAGCACGCACGCGTCGAACGCGGGGAACAGGCGCCCCGCGTCCGGGACGGCGCCGTGCCAGCGGACGCGCCCGTTCAGCCCTAGGTGCTCGGCCTGGGTCCGCAGCGCGCCCTGCATGATGCCGCTCCCCACCACGGAGACGAGGAGCGGTAGATCGCGGAGGTGCAGCAGCGCGTCGAGCAACACGTCGGGGCCTTTTTCATGGCTGAGCCGGCCCACCCAGCCGACCACGAAGCTGTGCGGCGGCAGCCCCAGGATGCGGCGCGCGGTTTCGCGGTCCAGCGCCGGAGCCATCGGTTGCCATGCGTTGGGAACGGCGTGAATGCGCGAGGAAGGGACGCCGCTGCGCTCGAGGCGCCGGGCCAGCGGCCAGCTCACTGCGACCACGGCGTCGAACCGGCGGAACGACCGGGACTGCAGCCACTCGTAGAAGCGGTTCTTCCATCCGCCGCCGGTAAAGCCGTGAACGGTCGTGACGACGGGAATCCCCAGACGCCGCGCCACGCCCGCGTCGAGCACGTCCGGCCGATAGCCGTGGGTGTGGACGACATCGGGACGGAGCTGCCGGAGCGCCCGGGCGACGGCAGTGCGCTCGCGCCGGTACGCCCGGCCCGGCACCGCGAGCGTGCGGGTGGATACACCGGCATCCGCCAGCGGCGCGAGGAACGGGTCGGCCGTCTGCCCACGCACGACCACCGCCAGCACGTGCACGTCGTGCCCGTGGCCGCTCAGCCCGCGCCCCAGCATCTGCACCACTCGCTCGAGACCGCCGAACTCGGCGGGGGCGACCACGTGCACGATTACCATGTACCGCTCAAGAGCGTCTCCACGGTCCATGCACCGGCGACGCGGCGGCCGTTGGGCCGCGATGGCGCACGCACACGGATGCCTTCGAGGATGACCACCGCGGCGGCGAGCCTCGGCTCGTGGGTCAGGCTCACGTGCGCGTGCTGAACGCCGCGATTCCGGGCGCACTCTTCGAGGGTTCCGGCGAGCCGCAACTGGGGAGCTCCGGTCGGGCCGGATACGATCTCCACCTCCCCGAGCGTCGCCTCGAGAATCCCAACGCCGAGAGCTTTGAGGCAGGCTTCCTTGGCGGCGAACCGCGCCGCCAACGCTTGGACGCGATCCGCGCGACTCGCGCAAGCGTCGAGCTCGCCCGAGGTGAACACCCGCTCCGCGAAGCCACCCGGGGCGGCCAGGGCGCGCGCCAGCCGCTCCGTGTCCACAATGTCCAGCCCGATGCCCACAATCATGGTCGCTACGTGACGCCCGTGGCGTTGAAGGATGGCGACGCGCCGGTGTGATCGGCGCCGACGCTGGGCTGAGGCCGGGGGCGCCTGCACAGGGCGGCCGCGACCGTTCGCGCGACGACCGCTGCGCCAGCGGGCGTGTGATGATCGTGGTCGTAGTAATGTCGCAGGCCCTGGGTCAGCACCGCTCGGACGTCGAGGTGGGGGACGCCGAGCGCGTCTGCGACTCTGGCGGCGCGAGCGTCGACGCGCGCTAACAGCCCGTTGATGACGTCCAGGCTGTAGTAGACCTTGATCGTTTCCTTCCAGGGCTTGCCGACGCCGCCGTGCCAGAACCGCGCGTTTTCCTCGGGTGTGTAGTCCTTCTCGAACCACGGCTGACGCACGATGACCACTCGATCGGCGTGGGCCATGGCTCTGCGGAGCAGCCGACCGAAGTGGAACTCGAAGTGGTCCAGCAGGAGAGTCGGGTCCGGCACTGTGGTCCGCACCTCCTGTGCCTGGGCGCGCATCTTCCGGGCGGTCACCACCCAGGCCCCGGCGCCCTCCCTCACCTCCACAGGACGGAATCGCGTGCGGCGCAGCCGGCGGGCCACCTCGGCTAGAGCCAAGACGCCAGGCTTCCAGCCGAAGGCTTGCTTCGGGTGACAGGAGAACAGCATCAGCTCCGGTACGGTCGATGGCGGGCGCGACGGTGGAGCCCCGTCTTCCAGCCAGTGGTACACGTCGCTGGCCGCGACCATGATGAGTATCGCATCGAGGCGCCGGTACTGCGGGAGCACGCGCTCGAAAATGAGATCCAGGTCAGCCGACCCGACCCCCGAGTGGCCGATGTTGCCCACGTGGACCCGACGGGCGCCCAGGGCGCGGAGGCTGTCCGGCGCGTTGAGCAGGCGCTCGAGCTGCCCGGGCCAGGTCGTCGGCTGGTCGAGCGCGAAACACTCGGCCGCGCTCCCTCCTGCCACCAGGATCCGGTAGAGCCCCTCCTCATCCCCGCGCACGTCACCACCGCGCTCGCCGTCCGCATTGATGTCGACGTGGACGCGCGCCTCCACCTCTGGAAACACGCCAGGGTCCTGTCGCACCTCGATCCGCTGCCCCGGTGGCCACACGTAGTAGCGGCTACGCCGACGGATCCACCAGCGGCACCCCGCTTCGGCGGCCAGGAAGGCCAGCCCCGCCAACCCGGCGAGCAGCCAGAGCGTCATACCCGGCCCCATGCCCGCAGCCGCGGCAGTAACCAGGACCGTAAGTCGATGTACGGGTCGTTCCGGCAAACGTAAAACACCCACACCACGGCGAAGAGCAGCGTCATGGCGACGCCCGCCACGGCCAGCTCGACCAGGCTCCGGACCTCGAGGCCGAGTTTGAACCACAGGAGCAGCGCCAGTACGGGGACGGCGCCCAGCACGGCGCGGGGAATGACGTAGCGCATGAACGCCAAGACGGAGACCTCCATCTCCCGGCAGGCGTGCCCGAAGATCAGTACGGCGAACAGCACGTTCGGGATCGCGGTGCCGAGCGCGACGCCGGCCAGCCCCAGCGGCCGCACCAGCAGGATGCTGAGTCCCAGGTTCAGCACACCAGCCACGAGGAACCCGATGGTCGGCAGGCCCGCCTTGCCGAGCCCCATCAGCATCGGGAGCGCCACGCCGCGCATGGGCAGGAAGATGAGGTACGACACCATGAGGATCTGCAGGACCTGGCCTGCCGGTCGTTCAAACGTCGGATCGACCCACCACGCGATGAATCGCGGGCCCAGTACGATGAGAAACAGACCTGCCGCCAGCGTCATGGACAGTGCAATCTTGGACCACTTGAGAAAGATCTCTTGCAGCTCCGCCTTCTTCCCCTGGGTTTGCAGTCTCGTGGCCATCGGCATCACGACCGCAGCGATGGCGATCAGGAACTCCATCAAATAAATGATGAAGCTATTGGCGACAGTGAAGTAGGGGATCGACCCGACATCCATGAACCCCCCGATCACCATGGAATCGGTTTCGAACGAGAGCCGCGCGCCGGCGTTCAGGATCAACACGTAGATACTGAAGGCGAAGATGCCGCGCGCCGCCGTCCAGTCGAAGTCGGCGAGCCGGAACCGCGTCGCCGGGTAGCGGCGCCGCACCAGCAGCCAGCAGAGCAGGAAGTCGAAGGCCTGGCAAACCAGTAGGACGACGGCCAGCAGCAGCAGCGACGCCCGCAGCGTCAGCAACCCGATGGTGAGCACGAGGCGCAGCACCACTCCCCACAAGCGGACGACGTTGCGAGGAACGAAGACGTCGTGCGCCGCGAGCACGCCGCTGGGGAGGAGCGCGATGAACCCACTCGAAACGAAGAGCACCATCAAGAAGAAAGCCCAACCGGCGTCCGCGTGCAGGGCCGCGGGGATGTGGTAGGTGAACGTGAAGAAGGCGTACAAGGCGACGCCCATGACGAGTGCAACTGCGCCGAGGATCAGATACAGCGCCGTGCAGCTGCCGATCGCCTGGTTCAGTTTGCTCGTGTCGCCCCGGGCGACGTGCTGCGCGAAGTAGCGCACCGAAGCCATCGGCACGCCCAGCACGAGCAGTCCCAGGTACCCGGTGATCGAATTGATCAGGTTCCAGGTCCCGTACCCGTCGTCACCGAGTTTGTGGATCGTGTAGGGGGTGAGGAGGTAGACGGCGAGCACCGTCACCACGGTGACAATCCAGTTGCTTCCGACGTTCTTCAGCACGGGTCACCGTCCCCGGTGATGGATCGGCACCAAATCGAGGCTTTCTAGGGCGGAAAGTGCAGGTGTTGTGCCAGCACCTGCTCAGCCGAGGGTGGCTGGAGGGTGTTGCGTGGGCTCGACATCAACCCAGCACGGCCGCCGCCTCGCTGACCGTGGCAAAGGTGAGCGGGGTGATCTGCGACAAGCCATCGAGGTAGGCTTCAACCGCGGCGTACAAGCGCGCGACATCCGCGGCCGTCGCGGTGAAGGGACTCAGTCCAGGCTTGAGACTCGGGCTGTGCCAGGACAGCTGCAGATGCCGCACACCCTGCTCAAGCAGCCGGCGCGATAGCGTCAGCATGTCGGCGACCGACGCCAGCTCGGGGCACAAGACGATGCGTTTGACCAGGCCCGCGCGGGCCGCCAGGCCGCCCAGGTGAAGCCAGCGGAACGGCGCCGCGTCGAGGAAGCGGCTGGCGGGATCCCAGAAGCTGAAGGGGCCACGGTTGAAGCCGTGGGAGAGTGGAACTTCGAGCAGTTTCCCCTCCGGAGCAGGCTGTCGGACGTCGCGGTCCGGCGCCAGACGATACGGCACCATGGGCGCGCCGACGAACGTTGGGCCATCGTCCAGCCTTTCTAAACTGAGGAACGGGCTGACGCTGCTGTCCACGCGATAGCCGCAACACAAGAGCGCGGCCACCGTATCGCGGCCCAGGCCGTAGCGACCCGCGCGAAATGCCCGGGGCGTGGATTCGAACGCCTCTTCCAGCACCGTCGTGAGTCGGCGCAGCTTCGCCAACTGCAGCTCGGCCGGCAGATTCTTGAGCATCGAGTTGCGGGGCACGAACGCCTCCGTCAGGGGAGGCGTGTTCCACGGGTGCAGGTGGGCCGCGATCTCCCCCCGGCCCCCGTCACAGACCTCGCGCAGCACCTCCGCCGCGCCGTGCTCGGCGGCGACCTGATAGGCCGTGAAATACGTCGGTCGCACTCCCAACCGCTCGAGGAACGCCGCCATCGGCCGGAGCTCCTGGATGTTCTCGAGCGTCACGTCGTGGCGGCTGCGGTGCCAGTTGTCCTCCTCGGTGTCGATGGAGGCAATCAGCAAGACGCCGTCCGAGGGCGGGTCGCGGCGGTCAATCATCGTCCGGCCCTCGCCCGCAGGTTGGCCACCGCATCCAAGGCGCGCAGGCACCCGCCTCCCCAGCCCGGCCGAAAGACCACGGCCTCTCCGGTCATCCGCCGGGATGGCGTCCACTGCTGTTTGTAGTTGTCGCCGCCGCGCAGGAAGTTGAAGGCCCGGTAGCCCCGCTCGATCGCGCGCTGGATCATCAGGCTGATCAGGACGAGCCCGACGCTCTCCCGCTCCCAGCGCGGGTCCCGCCCGCACTGATAGAAGTAGACCGTGTCGTCGGAGACAAAGCCGTACCAGGCCGCCGCGGGGCGCCCGTCCAGATCGAGCGTCGTGAGCCACAGGCGGTTACGCTTTGCCATTTCGCGGGCGAAGCGCCGCTGCAAGACCTGGGTGCGCAGATCGTGGAACGCCCCGCCGCCGTCCCAGCGCGTCTCGTGCAGCGAGATCAGGCAGCGCCACCCCTCCTCCAGCCGGTCCTCGTCGTAATCCGTGAGCGCGACGGCGTGGTGCCGCCGCAGACTGCGCTCCGCGTACCGCAGGGCTTGCCGGCGGCTGCGACGCACGGTGGCGAGGTAGGCGTCCCACGATTCGGGTAGTTCGAGCTCCGGGCAGTGGCACAACGGGCGTTGCCGCGCCACGTGCCCGCGTCTCACGAGCGCCGCGCACAGCCGATCCGCGTTCGCGGCGCCGGCGACGAGATTGCTCAGGATGAGCACCTGCCACGGCAGTGTTTCCAACCCCGCCGCGAGGACCGACAGGTCGGCCTCCGGGAGGGCCGGCACGTCCAGGTCATCCGGGCAGCCCACGTCCCCGATAGCCCAGGTCAGCGCGCGGACCCAGACCCGATGAAACCGCACACGGGACAGTCGGACGGGAAGCAGCGCCTGGAGCGATCCGTCCGGGCCGTGGAGCAGCAAGGCTTCGCTCGCTTCCAGTTCCGCAGGTGCGGCGGACTCCGCCCACGCGCGGTGCCACGCCCAGCTCATGAACGGCGACGACGATCGCAGGGCATCCCACACGGCAGGCCCCAGCGCGAGGGCGTCGGACAGCGACACCCGTTTCACCCCGCCTCGCGAGCCGGCCACAGGGTGATGCAAAGCACGGACGTCGTCGCGGCGAGCGGCGAGCCCAGTGGTCATCGACAGATCTTCCACTCCCGGTTTCCTCCCGATCGACATTGGGCTTCTTGCGCAAGAGCCACGCCGTGCCGCACATGTTGCGCCACCGCCACAGCCCGATGCACGACGAGACCCTCGGGTGGGTGGCGTCACTCTTGCTCCGTGATTCCTCGGCTATCGGCGCGGGAGCCACGCGACATGTGCGGCATTGCGGGAATTGTGTACCGGGAACGGGAACGACCCGTTTCCGAGCCGCTGCTGCGCCGCTTGTGCAGCGCCATGAGGCATCGGGGCCCGGACGACGAGGGGCTCTACGTGCACGGCGCCGTCGGCCTCGCCATGCGCCGGCTCAGCATCATCGACCTGAGCGGCGGCCGGCAACCGATCTTCACCGAAGACGGATCCAAGGTGATCGTCTTCAACGGAGAGATCTACAACTACCAGGACCTGCGGCGCGGCCTCGTGGCCCGCGGGCACACGATCCGCTCCGCTGGCGACACCGAGACCGTACTCCACCTTTACGAGGAGCGCGGCCCCGACTGCGTTTCTCCCCTGCGCGGGATGTTCGCCTTCGCCATCTGGGACGCGTCCACGGAGACGCTGTTGCTCGCGCGAGACCGGTTCGGGATCAAGCCGCTGTATGTCGTGACCGCCCCCTGGGGGATCGCGTTCGCCTCGGAACTCAAGGCGCTGCACGCCGCCCGCTTGACCTCGCGCGAACTCGACTGGGAAGCACTCGACACCTATTTCCAGCTGGGCTACATCCCGGCCCCCGCCTCCCCGTTTGCAGACGTGCGCAAGCTCGAGCCCGGACACACCCTCGTGTGGCGGCGGCAGGGAGACGTCGCCACCTGTCGCTACTGGCACTTCCCGCTGGACGGCGCGCCCAGCCCTCGCGACCCCGAGGCGCGCGTGCGCGAGTGGCTCGATGGCTCGGTGGCGGCGCATCTCGTGAGCGACGTGCCGGTGGCCGTGTTCCTGAGCGGCGGGCTGGACTCCTCCGCGGTGGCCGCGAGCATGGCGGTCGCGGGGAACGCGCCCCACGCGTTCACGGCTCGCTATTCGGGCTCCGGGGCGACGGCCGCCGACGAAACCGATCTGGCCCGCGCCCTGGCCTCACGCTACGGCGCGGAGCTCACGCTCGTGGATATCCGCCCTGACATTCGCAACATCTTCGAGCCGATCGTCGCGGCGCTCGACGAGCCTCATGCCGACGACTCGGCGATCCCCACGTGGCTCCTGTCGCAGGCGGTGGGCAGTCGCTACAAGGTGGCCTTGACCGGCATCGGAGGCGACGAGCTGTTCGCGGGGTACCGGCGACACATTGGCCTCCTCGCCGCCGAGCGTTACGCCAAACTGCCCGCAGGGGTGCGGCGCATCGCCGGCGCCGCGAGTCGGCTGCTCCCCGAGCCGCGGAACGGCACGCTCGGCATCGACCGCCTCAAGCGTTTCCTGCGCTCCGGGAACGGCGCTGTTCCGGATCGGTTCCTGGGCCTGATGAGCCGTCTGTCAAACGGCGAGCGTCTGGCCCTGTATACGCCGAGCCTTCGGACGCACATCACGGGGGACGCCGCGAGCACCCGCTTCCGGGAAGTGTTCGCCGCACAGGGTCGCCCCGCCGGACTCGCCGCCGGCCTGTACCTGGATTACATGACGTTTCTCCCCGACGACATCCTCGCGCTCAGCGACCGGCTGGCTATGGCGCATTCCCTCGAGGTGCGCGTCCCCTTCGTCGACCACCTGCTGGTCGAGGCCGTCTTTCCGATTCCCCAACGGGTAAAGATCGGACCGTGGTGGCAGGGCAAGCGACTGCTGCGTCGCGCGCTGCGCCCCCGCCTGCCCGCCGACCATCTCCGGGCGCCCAAGCGCGGGTTCGTGGGCCCCACAGGCGCCTGGCTCCGGCACGAGCTCAGCGACATGCTGGCGGACGAGCTCTCGCCCGAGCGCCAGCGTCGCCTGGGCTATTTCGAGCCGTCGACCGTGGGGACCTTGCTCCGGGAGCACCTCACCGGACGCCAGAATCAGGAGCGGATTCTGTGGGCGCTGCTCTGCTTCTCGACCTGGCACCGGTTGTACGCGGAGTAAGCGGCGGGCGCGTTTTCAGAAGGCCGAGCCACTGCAGGGTCTCCACGAAGAACGGCACCGGATCGCGCCAGCGCCAGACCTCGCTGCGGTCGCGGCCAGGAGAACCGCGCAGGAAGTCGCGCAGCGCCCCGAGACGCGAGTCGCTCCCGTTGCGGCGCAGTCGGAGATACAGGTGGTCGACGTCACCCCAGAACCAGCGACTGCGGACGCCCACCCGGTAGTCCCGGACTCGAGGCACGGTCTCCCCCGCCGCGCAGCGGACCAGCAGTGCGGGGAAATCGACTCCGGCGTCGATCGCCAGCTGCAGCGAGCCCCAAAACCGGCCATTCACCTCCATCACGATCTCCCTGCCTGTCACCTGGTCCCGCTTGCACTCAATCATCGCCACGCCGTTCCAGTTCAGTGCCTCCAAGAGGCGGAGTCCGGGGCCGACCAGCCGCTCTTCGAGCGGGATGCTCTCGCGGTACACGCTGACCCCGCCGGCCGGCGGCTTCTCCCGCAGGCGGCGATGGGCGAACATCGCGACCGTCCGGCCGCCCCAGCGCAGCGCGAAAAACCCCTCGCCGACCCCGACCACGCGTCGCTGGAGCAGCACCGGAAACGCGCCCGCCGGTAGGGCGGCCAGCGCGCGGCGACACTCAGCGGCGTTGGCGACCGGCACCACCGTCAGCTTGCGCCAGGCTGCGCCGACCGTGACGACGGAGCGGTGGGGCTTCACGACTGCCGGAAAGGAAGTCTCGGCCACGGCGGCCTCGCATTCCCCAGGCGTCGCGATGATCCGGGTGTCGGGCGCGCCGAAGCCGCACGACCGAGCGAGTTCGAGCACGTGCGCCTTGTCCGAGGCCGCCCGGTAGGTTGCGAGGTCGGGAAACGGCAGGGCGACTCCCGCCGGCAACGTTTCCCGATGCTCCAGCACGGCACCGAGCGACGGGTCGGTTATCGGCAACAGCAGCCCAACGCTCTCTCGCTGCGCGATGCGACCTACTTCCGCCGCGTATGCGGCCGGGTCCTGAAGGGGATCCGTCGCGAGCCGGAGTGGCCGCACGCCCCGGGATACGCCGGCGAGGGACAGCGACGTGGAAGCGGAGACACTCACGGCATGTCCCGCCCGCACCAGCGAGCGGGCCGAGGCGAGTGCGGCGCGCTCGTTTCCGTCCGTGATCAGAATGTGCATGGTCGTCTTGTAACCCGACGCAACATGCGGGCCGGTCGTCGCTTACCCTGGATCCCGAAGGCGGGCGACTCGTAGTATGGCGTGCGCGCCACAGGCGCGGGCTCCTCGCGCTGAACGCCGCAGCCTGCTTCGTGGCTTCGGACTTGCGGTACCAGTCGCACACACGGGACGAGGCAAGGCGCATGGTGAGTGCGGCGCGGTGGCAACGTGCCCAGCAATACGAGCGCGGTTACTGGGAGTCGCTCGCGACCAACATCGTAGGTGGCACCGTCTCGCAGCTGAACTGGTATCGGTGGCGATCCGACCAGCTCGTGCACCGGCTCCGCACCCTCGGCCTCGGGCGTCTGACGGAGGGGCGCGCTCGCGTGCTGGAGGTGGGGAGCGGTCCCGTCGGCATCGTGGGCTTCTTCCCTGCCGCCGAACGCGTGGCGATTGATCCCCTCGAGTCGTACTACGTGGCGAACTCCACGCTCACGACGCTGCGAAGCCCGTCGGTCACCTACCGCCAGGGATCGGCGGAAGCGCTTCCGTGCGAGACCGCGCGCTACGACCTGGCGATCATGGAGAACTGCATCGACCACGTCCGCGATGTGCACGCGGGGATGCGCGAGCTCAAGCGCGTCCTTAGCGGCGGCGGGACGCTGTACCTCACGGTCAACTGCCGCACTACGTGGGGCTACGTGATGCATCGGGCGCTCTCGCGGCTGCGCGTGGACGCTGGACATCCCCATACGTTCACCCCTCGTCGTGCCCGGGCGCTGCTCCGGGACCACGGTTTCACAACGCTGCAGTTCGAGGTCGGGTCCTACGAGGCCGCTCGGCGCGAGGACCTCGCCGCGCCCGCGCTGCGGGCCCGTCTCAAAGGCCACCTCGGCGTCTCCGAGTTTCTGGTCAGCGCGGTGGCGCGACAGAGCCCCGCGGATTGAACCCGGCGATGCCCGGCTCCCGACCCCTGCGAATCGCGTTCGTCGGCACCGGCAACATGGCCGGGTTGCACCTCGGCGCCCTGGGGCGCGTCCCTACCCCGCACACTGTGGTGGGCGTCCACGACATTCGGCCCGAGGCGGCGTACGCCATCGCTCGGCGAGGCCGTGCCCCGGCCTACGCGTCGCTGCCCGCGATGCTCACGGAGGCGCGGCCGGACGTCGTGCACGTCTGCACGCCGTCGGGAACGCACTTCGAGCCGGCCCGGCAGGCGCTGCGCGCCGGGGCACATGTGTACGTCGAAAAGCCGTTCGTCGAGACGCAACTCGAGGCCGATACCCTCTTCGCATTGGCGCGCGAGCGAGGGCTCCTCATCTGCGCCGGACACCAGCTCGTCCGTGACCCCGCGTTCGACGGCCTGATGCGGCGGGCCGCGGCATTGCAACCCGTTACTCTCGTCGACAGCTATTTCGCCTTTCGGCCGCCGCGGCTCGACCCCAACCGGTCGGCTCGTCGCCCGCTCGGTGAGCAGCTCCTGGACATCCTTCCCCACCCGCTGTACACCCTCGTCGCGGCCCTCGAGCGCTTCGGGCCGCCGCGGGCCTCCATGGAAATCCTCACGGCGACGGCGACCCCCACCGTGCTGCACGCGCTGCTGCGGGCGGGCGAGGTGATCGGCCGTCTCTGCGTGAGTCTGCGTGCCCGTCCGGTCGCCTCGACGCTCACCATCGCCGGCGCGCACGGGACGCTGACGACCGATTTCGTGCGCGCGATCGTGCTGGGCGCGGCGAACGAGGGCACGAGCCCCCTCGAAAAGATCGCCAACCCCTTCCTCGAGGCCGGGCAGCTTGCCTGGCGGAGCGCGGCGAGCCTCATGCGGCGGCTCGTGCGCGGCGGCGACTATCCGGGGCTCGGGGAATTGCTGGGAGAGTTCTACGCCGCCGTCGCCACAGGCAACCGCCCGCCCCTCAGCGTCGACCATCTGCGACGCGTCACGGTCATCTACGAGCAGCTCGCGGCCACGGTCCGGAGCGCAGCCGATCCGGTGTCGGGGGCCCCGACGGCCGCGGCAGTCGCTGGCCCCGTCGCGGTAGTCACGGGGGCCGCCGGGTTCTTCGGCCGCGCCATCAGTCGCGAGCTCGCGCGCCGGGGATTCCGAGTGCGCGGCATCGGCCGCTCGGAGCGCCCCGACGATCCGCACGTGCACGAGTGGGTACGCGCCGACCTCGCGGAGGAGATTGCCACCAACGCCCTCGCCGGCGCCTCGGTCGTCGTGCACGCGGCGGCGGAGACGGCCGGCGGATTCGACGCCCACGAGCGCAATACGGTGGGGGCGACCCGCCAGCTGTTACGCGCCATGGCCACCGCCCGGGTGCGCCGCCTCGTCTACGTAAGCAGCCTGTCGGTGCTGCGCCCACCGCGCCCGTTCTGGGAGCGGCAGACGGAGCAGACGCCGCGCGCAGACCGCCCCGAGCCACTCGGTGCCTACACGTGGGGCAAGTGCGTCGCCGAGGGGCTCGTCGCGGCGGCAGTGGCGCGAGAGGAGATCCAGGCCCGGATCATTCGTCCTGCGGCATTGATCGATTGGGAGCACCTAGAGCTCCCTGGGCTGCTGGGGCGTCGCCTCTTCGGCCCCTGGCAGCTGGGTCTCGGCCGACCCAGCCTGCGCCTCGCAGTGTGCGAGGTAAGGCGGGCGGGCGCTGTGGTCGCGTGGTGTGCGGACCACTTCACCGCAGCGCCGCCCATCGTCAACCTGTTCGACCCGGCTATCGGCACGCGCGGTCAGGTGCTGCGGCGGTTCCGTGAGCACGGGTGGCGCGGGCACGTCGTGTGGGTCCCGATCGCCTTGTTGGCCGGCGTCGTCACGGTGACGCGCCTGGTCGCCGCGTTCGCGAGACGCCAGCGTCCACGACCCCTGGCCGTGTGGGCCATCCTGCGGCCCCACCGCTACGACCCAGCCGTGGCGACGACCCTCCTGGCGGCCGCCTGCGCGGACGAGCCGCCCGCCCAGCCGTCGGCTCGGGGCGTCACCGCCGCCCACGTGAGCCGGGCATATGGCTGAGCCGCTGCGCCCGCCCAGCGCGCCGTGGGCCTCCGCCCCGCCGCCCCGGCGAGCGAGGACGGGCGGTTGGGATTTGTTGCTCGTGAGCCTGGCGGTCTACGTGGCCACGGCGGTAGGTCGCGTGCACCAGCTCTTTCCGGTGCTGCTCCCCCTCAAGCCGGCGCTGCTCTCCGCCCTGCTGGCGATCGGCTTGCTCCTGCTGCAGCAGTCCGGCCAGCGCCGCCTCGGCTTGCTCCGCTCGCCCACCACGACCTGCCTGCTCGGGCTGTTGTTGTGGAGCGCGCTGTCCGTCCCCGTCGCGCTGAATCAAGGGCTCGCCTTCCAAGCCTGGACGGACTTCGCCCGCACCGTCGTGATGTGCCTCGTACTCGCTGGCGGTCTTCGCGATGAACGCGACGTCGAGCGGGTCATGCTCGTCTACTTCGGCGCGACCGTCGTGTACACGGCGGTGGTGCTATCGCGGTTCCAACTCGGCGCCGACAGTTGGCGTCTCGGCCGACTCTACAACTACGATGCGAACGACATGGCGACGCTGATCGCCAGCACGATGCCGATCGGGCTCTACTTCGTGCTCACGCGACGCCACCTGGTCCTGCGCGTATTCGCGGGCGTCGGGCTCGCCCTGTTGGCGGTGGGACAGATTCGCTCCGGCTCTCGAGGAGGGTTTATCGCCCTCCTCGCCGTCGTGGCGTTCGTCCTGCTGAGCTTCACCACGGTCCCTGTGCGGGCGCGCGTCGCGGGACTCGTCGTGATCCTCGCCGTCGCCGGCACCACTGCCAGCGACCGGTACTGGACCCAGATGCAAACGATTGTCCATCCCGATCAGGACTACAACTCGACGTCTGAGGCGGGACGCCTGCAGATCTGGAAGCGCGGCCTCGGCTACATGGCGGAGCGCCCCGTATTCGGCGTCGGGATGCACAACTTCGCCGTGGCCGAAGGAACGATCTCGCCCTTGTCCAGACTTCAAGAGCGCGGCGTCGGGGTGCTTTGGGGCGCGGCCCACAACAGCTTCATTCAGGTGGGTACCGAGCTCGGGGTTCCTGGGCTGCTGCTCTTCCTCGGCGTGATCGCGAGCGCGTTCCGATCCTTGCGTCGCGTCGCGCGGCACCCTCCCGGCGTGAGCGCGGCCGCTCGGGACCGGGCGCGCCTCGCGCAGAGCCTCATGGCGGCGCTCGTCGGATTCGTCGTCGGGGCGTTCTTCCTCTCGCTGGCATTCGCGGACATGCTGTACACGCTCGCGGCCCTCGGCATTGCGGTCGGCAAAATCACCCGATCGCGCGGCGCCATCGCCTCGCCGATGGCTGCCGGGGGCTGGGCGCTCGGGCGGACGCCATGATCGTCGTGACGCTTGCGCTCGGCCTTCTCGCCGGTGCCCTGCTGCTGCCGATGCTGTCCGACATCTTGAGCCTCGTGAGGGCGTTCTTCGGTCGGACTCCCGAACGGCGTGTCGTCGTGAACGAGCTCCCGCGTTTCCTGGTCCTCGTCCCGGCGCACAACGAGGAGATGATGGTCGCGGCCTGCATCCGGTCGCTGCTTCGGATGCAGTATCCGGCCGCCCGCTTCACCGTGACCGTGATCGCCGACAATTGCGACGATCGCACGGCCGAGGTGGCGCGTGGGGCGGGCGCGCGCTGTCTCGAACGCCGCGACCCGCTCCACCCAGGGAAACCTCGCGCCATCGCGTGGGCGCTGGACCAGCTCTCCCTGAACGGTTACGACGCGATCGTCATTCTGGACGCGGACACAGTGGTAGCTCCTGGCTTCGCGGCGGCGCTCGCCAGCGCAGCTCCGCTCCAGTCCAAGGCGGTCCAGGCCTACTACGACGTGGACAACCGCACCGAGAATGCGCTGACGAGGTTGGCGACCGTCCTCGCCGCCGCCAATCATCGGTTCGCCTACCCGCTCAAGCGGCGTGCAGCCCTGAACACCCCGTTGGTCGGCAACGGCATGTGCATCGGGACCCTGGTGCTGCAGACGCACGGCTGGCGGGCGTTCTCGATCGCTGAAGACTGGGAGATGTATGCGCAGCTCACGGAACGCGGCGTCCCGATTGAATGCGCGCCGGACGCAGTCGTCTACGCGCAGGAGGCGCACACCCTGGCTCAGAGCCTGAGCCAGCGCGAGCGCTGGACGGCAGGGAAGTTAACGGTGCTCGCCCGCTTGGGACTGCCGCTGCTGCGCAGCCGGCACATCGGCCTGCGGCAGAAGGTCGACGCCGTCGCGGAGCTGAGCTCTCCCGGCCCGGTCTTGCACCTCGGCGTGGCGCTGCTCGGGATCGGCGCGGCGCTCCTGTTCCGATCGCCACCGGTGATCGTCCTGCTGCTGGTCGCTTCCCTCCTGCGTCCATTCGCGTATACCCTACTCGCGCTACGCGTGCAGCCCGAGCCCGCCCGCGCGGTCGCAGCGTTCTTCTTCCTACCCGTCTATGCGTTATGGCGTGTCCGCGCCGCGGCGTCGGCGCTCAGGATGCTGGGAGACAAACCGTGGATTCGAACTCAGCGTCACCGTCATGTAACGTGAGACCGTCTCACGCCGGAGCCCTCTGCCCGTAGCCGTTCCAGAACGCCTTCCAGTAGGGAGTGACCGTAACCTCCGAGTAGCCCGCCCGCTCGTACCAGCGGCGCAGGTCGTCGCTCTTGTAGTGCTTCTTGACGGGACAAGAGAGGCGATCAAACCAATCGGTCACACAGGTGTGGAAGTCATGCTTCGCGTACTCCCGGATGCGCTCGGGGACGAAAGGCCGCATGGCCCTTCCGAGCGTCGTCGAGCTCACGCGACGCCACGGGGCGATGAGCAGCCCGTAGTCCACACAACCTGCCCCGATACTCACGCCCTTCAGGATCCCGTGGGGGAGCCTGGTCGTGATCTTGCGGACCAATTCGAGCATGAACAGCACCGCCGGCCGGCTGGCCTGATACACGTTCACCAGGAGAATGCCGCGCGTCCGGGGCTGCTCGGCGAGGGCATAGAAGCCCGCTTCGGGATCGGGAAGATGCTGGAGCACGCCCAGACAGAAGACGTAGTCAAACGCCCCGGGGCGAAAGGGAAGGTGGAACGCGTCGGCTTGCACCACATGACAGTTCCCCAACGTCCGTGTGCGCGCGAACGCCGCGTCCACCGCGCGCGAGAGGTCGACTGCGAAGTGCTCTCTGGCAAGGCCGGCGGTGAGGGCACTGTGACGTCCGGCACCGCAGCCGATCTCCAATCCGACTCTATTCGCGAACAGTGTCCGCGCCTCGAACCCGGTCGGAAGCCAGTCCGCAAAATTGACCGCGTGATAGTCAGCCGCCCACGTCCATTCGTATCCAAAGGCCTGCTGCGTCTTTCTCTTGAGCGTCGCAATCCGGCCTTGAGGTGAGGAGACCTCGCCGCCGAGAATCCGATCGGCGTGCGCCCGAAAGAACTCCGGGTAATCGTTTACAAGAGCACCCAGCAGCTGGGGCGGGAGCATCCGGGGAACGCCCTGGATGATCGGATAGTTGGTGCCGCACCGACAATGCAGGAACCCCTCGATGATCTCGTCGTGCTCCCATCGCAGCCCCTCGAGCTCCGGAGACGAGAGGCACATCGGGCATACTAGTCTGTTCAAGACGGACGCCTTCACGTCGCCCTCCGATTCGCGATGGACCCCACCCGGCCCTGCCGCCCCCCGCCAGGGCCGTTGCTTCGCAAGTCAGGGGCCATGGATCAGCTGCCGGAAGTGGGCCTGCGCCCGCCGTTGCCGTTGCGCCCGTGCTACAGCCTATGGTCTATCGGCAGAGCCCGACCCGGGGGACGGTTCTCCGCCGGATCGCGGTTGTCGGCTGACGCGGGTGTGGTCGATCCAGTAGGAGTCGTTCTCGGTCTTGACGGCTCCCGTGTTCCCACCGTACGTCGGCGCGAACTGGAGATGGTCGAAGCCGCCGTCCTGCACCATCTTGAGGTTCGTGTAATTGCCGTTCAGCACCCCGTTGACCCACCACTTGAGAATCCCGTTCGCGTTCGTGGCGGTGGAGTACTTCACATAGATCTCGATGCGATGCCACTGGCCGAGCGTGACCACGACCGTGGTCACGTTGGGCTCGTCGCGCCGGCCCGCATCCGGCCCGCCGCCGGCCATGAGATCGTCCATCGCCCGGATCCGCCACGGGCCCGGACTCAAGTCGAAGTACAGCAGGTCGGTCGCCCCGCTCGGCGTCCAGATGAACGCAATCTTGTTGACCCCCGACGGATCACTTTCAAAGGGATTCGACGGCTTCCACCAAAAGCCCCAGTACAACTCCGAAGTCCCCGGTGGGAGGCGGAACTCGAGCATCGCGGGATCGAGGCCGGAGGGGAAGCCGATGGGATACAGAAACTGAAACACCGCGGGCGCCGAAACGGGAGCCGTGCTGTCCGTGGTGCGCATCCCCCGGGCGCCGGTGTTCCGCCACACCCGCCATCCGCTTGTCCCGAGCGGATCCCCACGATCCGTGGGCGTCACCGGCGCCGAGAAGCCGAAGTCGCTGAGGAGCGTGAAGCCCGCCGGCTCGTTGGGCCAGACGCTGTCCGGACTCTCCTTCGTCGGTATAGCCGGTGTGCCGGTCATCGGCGCGTCGGGAAGCGGCGCTAGGCACTTCCTCCAGAGCCAGACGCCGCTGCCAATCACCAACGCGGTTGCCACGGCTCTCGAGACCGACCCATGCAAAGGCGTTTGCATCCCCTACGCTCCAAGACCGGTGCGGAAGCGACTCTGCCGACTGGGCCCGCCACCCTCACCGGTACCCGCAAGTCAGAGACCAGCGGTATGACCGGGTCGCGCCGACGAACACCAGCCGGCAGGTGTCGCGGCTCCGCCACAAGCGACGCGGTCGCCTTACGGGCGGCTGAGGTGGACGTGATCGAGCCAATAGTGGTCGACCTCGGTCTTGACGGCCCCCGTGTTCCCGCCAAACGTCGGGGAGAATTGGAGGTGATCAAACCCCCCGTCCTGCACCA
>Ga0209160_1001674_pt1 | contig 18700 bp, 13 predicted proteins | sample GraSoiAngelo_153_FD_186167 | JGI IMG/M metagenome (GOLD analysis project Ga0209160, IMG submission 186167) | Grasslands soil microbial communities from the Angelo Coastal Reserve, California, USA - 14_1009_12_40cm (SPAdes) (version 2) | ecosystem: Environmental > Terrestrial > Soil > Grasslands ... | reverse complement strand
GCGCCTTCGATCGCCACCTACACGCCCAAGCATCTCGCCGACAAGATCCTCAAGTCCCGAGCCGCCGTGGAGGGCGAGCGAAGGCAGGTCACCGTGCTGTTCGCGGACGTCGCCGGCTTCACGACGCTGGCCGAACGGCTCGATCCCGAGGACGTCCACCGGATCATCAACCGCTGCTTCGAGCTGATCACGGCCGAGGTCCATCGCTTCGAAGGCACCATCAACCAGTACACGGGCGACGGCGTCATGGCGCTCTTCGGCGCGCCGATCGCCCACGAGGACAGCCCGCGCCGGGCCGCGCACGCAGCGCTCGGGATCCAGGGGGCCGTGCGCGATTACGGCAAGCAGCTCCAGGCCGAGCGCGGCGTGACCGTGCAGATGCGAATCGGGCTCAACACCGGCCTCGTCGTCGTCGGCAGCATCGGGGACGACCTGCGGATGGACTACACCGCCGTGGGCGACACCACGAACCTGGCCGCCCGCATGCAGACGGCGGCGCGACCCGGCAGTGTGCTCGTCACCGAGGCCACCCAAAACGCGATCCAGGGCTACTTCGAGACCCTCGATCTCGGAGAGCTGCCGGTCAAGGGCCACAGCCCCGTGCGTGCGTTCGAAGTCCTGCGCACACGGGGTCGCCGCTCACGCCTGGACGTCGCCGCCGAGCGCGGCCTCACACCGCTCGTCGGCCGCGAGCGCGAGCTGGAGACGCTGCTCGACCGTTTCGCCGAGGTCAAGAACGGCCGCGGCCAGATGGTGTCCCTCGTGGGCGATGCCGGGATCGGAAAGTCGCGGCTGCTCCTGGAATTCCGACGCGCGCTGGCCGAGGCCGGCGAGGACGTCACCTGGCTCGAGGGACAATGCGTCTCGTTCGGCCAATCGATCCCCTTCCTGCCATTGGCCGAACAACTGCGGCGCAACTTCGGGATCGAAGAGTTCGATGGCGAGCCCGAGATCATCGCCAAGGTCGAGCACGGCATGCGCCGGATGGGCGAGCTCGAGCCTCACACGCCCTACATCCGGTACTTGCTCTCCGTCGATCCCGGCGATCCTGCCATCGCGGCGATGGACGCGCTGGCTCGACGCCGGAAAGTCTTCGACGCCGTACGCGCGCTGACGCTGCGCGGTGCCGCGCGACATCCCATCGTGTTCGTGTTCGAAGATCTGCACTGGGTGGACCACAGCAGCGAGGAATACCTGACCGCCCTGATGGATTGGGTGGTCAGCGCCCGCATCATGCTCCTGATGACGTATCGGGTGGGATACACGCCGCCGTTTGGCACTCGCAGCTTTCTGACGACGCTGACGCTGCAGAACCTCACGGAGCGCGACGCGCTCGTCATGGCGAGCCGCGTGCTCGGCACCGACCGGTTCCCCGAGGAGCTGCGGGCCGCGCTCGTGGCCAAGGCCGAGGGCGTCCCGCTGTTCGTGGAGGAAGTGACCAAGACGCTGCTCGACCTCGGGGTGATTCAGCGGGACAACGGCAGCTACCGCATCGTGCGGCCCATCGCGGACGCCCACGTTCCCGACACCATCCAGGGGATCATCATGGCTCGCCTCGACCGGCTGGGCGAGGACGGCAAGCGAGCCGTCCAGCTCGCGTCGGTGATCGGCCGACAGTTCCTGGTCCGGCTGCTGCAGCGGATTTCGGGAATGACGACCGAGGTGGACGGTCTCCTGCGCGAGCTCAAGGCGCTCGAGATCGTCTACGAGCAAGGCCTCCTGCCGGAGCCGGCCTACGTCTTCAAGCACGCCGTGATCCAGGACGTCGCCTACAACAGCCTCCTCGTGCAGCGGCGAAAGGAGTTGCACCGCGCCGTGGGCTACGCCATCGAGGACCTGTACGCCGATCGTCTCACCGAGCATTACGAAGAGCTGGCGCACCACTTCCAGCACGGCGAGGAGTGGGCCAAGGCGTTCGAGTACCTCGCGCGCTCGGGCAATCGGGCCAAGGACGCCTACGCCAACGACACCGCCCTCGACTTCTTCGGCCGTACGCTCGACGTCGCCGCTCGGGTGGTACCGCCTCTGCCGGCTCAGCGGTTGATCCAGGTCCACCAGCACCGCGGCCGTGTCTTCATGCTCCTCGCTCGCTACGACGACGCCATCAGCGAATCGGAGCGGATGCGGGCCCTGGCCCGAGAGGCCCACGACCGGCGGGCCGAGGGCGAGGCGCTGGCCGATCTGGCCTTCGCCTATTGGGCGACGTTCAAGACGGAGCACGTGCCGCACGTCAAACGCTTCGCCGAAGAAGCGCGAGTCATCGCGGAAGAGACGGGCGACCAGCACGTCCTGGCCCGCAGCCTGACCTACCTGGGCTCCTTCGATCAGATCGGGGGCCACCTGTTCGACGCCGATGCGAAGTTCGAGGAGTCGCTCCGGATCTGCGAAGCGGCCGGGTTCAGGGACCACATGCCGCAGAATTTCGTGTGGCTCGGAGCGAACGCCAACTGGCGCGGTGAATGGGCGAAGTCCATCGAGACGTCGCGGCGGGGCGTGGCCGTGGCCGTCGAGGTCCACGACGGCCTCTCCGAGCTGTTCTCGCTGTCATTCGCCTGCCTCTCCCACATCGCGCTCGGCGACTACGCGGAAGCCCTGGCCAAGCTCCACGACACGCTCCGCAAGGCCCGCGACCGCAACAATGCCTTCTTCCAGGGCCGGCTGATCAACACCCTTGGCTGGCTCTACCAGGAGCTGGGCGACTTCCGGCGGGCTCACGAGCACAATCGCGAGAGCCTCGACATGGCCGCTCGCATCAACAACTCCAACGTCGAGATCAGCGCCGCGATCAACATCGGCCTCGACTATCTGGCGTTCGGCGAAGCGACGCGCGCGGTGGGCCATCTCGAGGAGACGCTGACGCGGATCGAGAAGTTCGGGTACGGCGCCCACCGCTGGCGCTGGACGATCCACGCGACCGCGTATCTCGCCGAGGCGTTGCTGGCGGCCCGGAACCCGGCCGCCGCGCAGGTCCAGGCCGAGCGCGCCCTCGCCCAGGCCCACGCCACCGGGTCCATGAAATACGTCGGCAAGTGCCACGCGCTGCTCGGCGACATCGCGCTGGCCGAACGACATCCGAGTCGCGCGATCGAGGAGTTCGGCCGAGCCCTCGACGTCGCGCGCCGGCTCGAGTATCCGACACTCACCTGGCAGGCCGCCCACCGGCTCGCCGCCGCCGAATGGGACGCCGGCAAGCGGGAGGACGCCGTCACCCACGCCGGACTCGCCGCCGAGACGATCGCCACCATTACGAATCGCGTCCCCGAGCCGGCGCTGCGTGAGACCTTCCTGAACTGGGCGCCGGTGAACGAAGCCCAGGCCCTGCTCGACCGCGTGCGCCGCGGCTAACCCGAGCGCGCGCGCGACCACAGCGCGCTGGCTGCCACCGTCGCCTCGCGCCGGATCTCGTCCTCGTCCACCAGCGTGGCGCGGCCCCCCTCCACGACGACGCGCCCATCGACGATGACGACCTCCACGTCCCGTCCCTGCGCCGCGTGGACCAGATTGCCGAGCGCGCTCGTGCACGGCGTCAGATGCGGGCGCCGGAAGTCGACGACGACCAGATCGGCCTTCTTGCCGACGGTCAGTGATCCGAGATCGTCGCCAAGCCCCATCGCGATCGCGCCCTCGCGTGTGGCCATCGCGAGCGCCGTCTCGGGCTGCCAGTCGTCGGTGACGTGGCCCTCCTGGACGCGCGCCATCGCGAGCGCCCAGCGCATCACCTCGATCATGTCGGCGTGCATGTTGTCGGTGCCGAGCGCCAGGCGGGCGCCGGCCCGCCGAAGCTTGGGCGTGGCGGCGATCATCCCGCCGGTCGCGTTGCCCTTCGGCACGTGGGCCACGGTGACGCCGGCGCGGCCGACGCGCGCGACGTCGGCGTCGTCGAGGAAGATGCAGTGAGCAGCAATGAGCCGGTCGTCGAGCAGCCCGGTGTCGTCGAGCAGCTCGGCGGGATGGCGCCCGCTCCGCGCTCGAACGCGCTCGACCTCGATCCGGCTCTGGGCCAGATGCGTGTTGACGCGCAGGCCGTGACGACGGCTGGCGTCGGCCACGCGCCGGAGCAGCGAGTCCGAGCACGTGTCGGGTGCATGCGGTGAGAGCTGGACGCCGATGCGACCGTCGGCCTCGCCCTGCCAGCGCTCGGCCAGCGCGAGCGCAGCCCCGAGCGTCTCGTCGCCGATCTTCGCGTCGTGCTCCCAGCGGCCGTCGGCGACCTTCGTGAAATCCACGTCGTGGATTCGGCCGCACGTCACCACGCGCCCACCGATCTCCGCCATGGCGGAGACGGTCACGTCGGCATGGACATAGGTGTCGTTGATCAGGGTGGAGCCGAAGAGCAACGCCTCCAGCGCGCCGAGCCGGGCCAGCGCACGCGCCTCGTCCGGTCTGACGTCGCTGCCCTTGGGCACGCCCGGCGTGTAGGCGGGGGCGAAGCCCATGTCCTCGGCCATACCGCGGCACATCGTCAGGATCGCGTGCGTGTGGACGTTGACGAAGCCCGGCGTGACAACTCGGCCGGGCAGCGTCAGCGTGCGCGCGGCAGTGACGTCGCGGGGAACTTCGGACGCCGACGTCACCACGGCCAGGCGGTGATCGCGAATCGCGATCACGGCGTCTTCGATCAGGGGTCGCGCCGGATCGACGGTCAGCGCGGTGACCTCGCGGAGCACGAGATCGTAGCCGGTGGCGCTCATCGCAGAAGCCGCGAGAGAAAGCGCCGCGTCCGCTCCTCGCGCGGCGTGGAGAAGAATTGCTCGGGTGGCGCCTCCTCGATGAACGCGCCGGCGTCCATGAAGATCACGCGGTCGGCCACCTGGCGCGCGAACCCCATCTCGTGCGTGACGACGACCATCGTCATCCGCTCCTGGGCCAGTCCCTTCATCACGTCCAGGACCTCGCCCACGAGCTCCGGATCGAGCGCAGACGTCGGCTCGTCGAAGAGCATCAGCTCGGGAGTCATGGCCAGACAGCGGGCGATGGCGACGCGTTGCTGCTGGCCTCCCGAGAGCTGGGCCGGGCGCTTTTCGAGGTGCTCGGCGAGGAAGACGCGCTCGAGCTGGCCGGCCGCGATCCGGCGCGCCTCGGCCAGCGGGCGACCGAGCACGCGGTGAGGCCCGATGGCCACGTTGTCGAGGGCCGACAGGTGATTGAAGAGGTTGAAGCGCTGGAAGACGAAGCCGATGCGCCGGCGCTGGCTCGCCAGCTCGCTCTCGGTGAACGGCCGCCACCGTCCGTCACGCATCTGGCCGCCGATCGGCTCGTCCCGAAGGACCACGGACCCGGCCGTGGGCGCTTCGAGCCGGTTGATGCAGCGCAGGAAGGTCGTCTTGCCACAGCCGGAGGGGCCGATGATCACGACGATCTCACCCTCGGCGATCGTCAGCGAGCAGCCGGCCACGGCCACCCGATCGCCGAAGCGCTTGGTGAGCCCCTCGACCTTCAGCAGTGTCGGCGCCACGGGTCCGCGCGTCGTCAGGCGACGTGCAAGCGCCGCTCGAGGGCGCGCGAGAGCCAGGCCAGCGCCGAGATGAGCACGTAGTAGTAGATCGCGATGAGCGCGTAGATCTCGAATGGCACGAAGTGGACGGAGATGATCGCCTGGCCCGCCCGCGTGAGCTCGTACACCGAGATCACCGACAGGAGCGACGAGCCCTTCACGAGCGTGATCAGCTCGTTGGTGAGCGGCGGCAGGACCGGCCGGAAGATCTGGGGCAGGAGGATGAAGACCAGCACCTGGCGGGGCGTCATGCCGATCGAGCGCGCGGCTTCCGTCTGGCCGCGGTCGATGGCCTCGATGTTGGCCCGCACGATCTCGGCGATGAACCCGGCGGCGTTGAAGGAGAGCGCGACGACGCCCGCCCAAAACTCCGAGAGGTTGATCCCGACGACGGGCAGCGCGAAGTAGACGAGGAAGACCTGGACCAGCAGCGGCGTGCCGCGGACGAAATCGACGTAGCTCCTGACGAACCAGCGAATCGGCGGCAGGCCGCTGAACGAGCCGAGCCCGAGGAGGAACCCGGCCACCGTCCCGAAGACGATGGCCAGGACGGAGATCTTCACGGTGGCCACCACGCCCTGGGCCAGGAGCGGGATGGCCTCCCGGATGATGGACCAGTCGAGCGTCACGCGGCGATCAGAGCGCGGGCACCTTGTCGGCGAGATTCATGCGGAAGCCGAACCACTTCTCCTGCAGCTTGCCGAGCGTGTCGTCGGCGCGCAGCTTGCGGATCTGCTCGTTGAGGAACTCGACGACCTCGGTGTCCTCCTTGCGGCACGCGATGCCGCACCAGTTGTCGGCACCGAGGCCCTTGACCATCGCGTACTTTCCGGGCGCGTCGCGCAGCACCATGGCGAGCGTCGGCACCGTGTTGTAGACGGCGTCCACCTTGCCCTGGGCCAGCGCGATGTACGCCGACGGATGGTCGTTGAACACCTTGACCTCGGCGAAGCCGTTGCCGGTGCGCGCCTTCACCTCGTCGCTCTGCTTCTTGGCCAGGATCTCGCCGGGCGAGCCGAGCTTGATGCCGACGACCTTCTTGGCCAGATCGTCGAGCTTCGTGATCGATGAGGCGTCGCCGGCGCGAACGAGCAGCGCCTGCGAGGCCTCGCCGTAGGGAATCGTGAAGGCCACGCGCTGGATGCGCTCGGCCGTATAGGTCATCGCGCTCATGATGACGTCGAACTTCTTGGCGTAGAGCGACGGGATCACGCCGGCCCAGGCGGTGTCGATGAAGTCGGGCTTCACGCCGAGGCTCTTGCAGAAGATCTCGGCGAAGTCCACGTCGTAACCGACGATCTGGCCGTCCTTGCGGAACGTGAACGGCACGTAGGCCGCTTCCACGCCGATGCGCAGCTTGCCCGATCCCTTGATGTCGCCGAGCGTGAGCCCGGACGCGGTCGCCATCCGTGGCCGGCCGCACACGCCCGCCAGGCCCACCGCCGTGATGGAAAGGAACCGTCGCCTGTGCATAGATCCTCCGGGCGCAGGAAGCGCGCCCGCATTCTACTACTCGGCGACGGTGACTCGGAGGACCTCCTCGACAGTGGTCGTGCCTTCCAGGACCTTGAGGAGACCGGCCTGACGCAGCGACTTCATGCCCTGGGCCTGCGCCATCGCTCGGATGTCGGTGACCGGCGCGTTCTTGAGAATGAGATCGCGGATCTCCTGGCTGGCCGGCATCACCTCGTAGATGGCCACCCGGCCCTTCATTCCGGTGAAGTTGCACGCCGCGCAGCCCCGGCCCTTGTAGAACTGCGTCCGGCCCACGCCGGTGAGCACGTGGCCGTAGGGCAGCAGCGAGTCCTCGTTCACCTCGTACGGCTCCTTGCAGTCCTTGCAGACCTTCCGTCCCAGCCGCTGCGCCATCACCAGCAGCAGCGACGACGCGACCAGGAACGGCGGGATGCCCATGTCGATGAGCCGGGCGATCGTCGACGGTGAGTCGTTGGTGTGCAGCGTCGAGAAGACCAGGTGGCCGGTGAGCGCGGCCCGGATCGAGATCTGCGCCGTCTCCAGATCGCGCGTCTCGCCGACCAGGATCACGTCCGGGTCCTGGCGCAGGAAGGCCCGCAGCGCCGAGGCGAACGTGCGGCCGATGCCGTCGTTGATTTGAACTTGATTAACTCCCTTCAGGTTGTATTCGACAGGATCTTCGGCCGTCATAATATTGTGCTCGGGCGAGTTGATCGTGTGAATGGCCGAGTAGAGCGTCGTCGTCTTGCCCGAGCCCGTCGGCCCCGTGATCAAGACCATCCCGTGGGGCTGCCGGATCACCTTTTCGAAGTGCTCGAGCGCCCCCGGATCGAAGCCGAGCTTGGTCAGATCGAGCTGCAGGGCGTCCTTGTCGAGGATTCGGAGGACGGCCTTCTCCCCGAAGATGGTCGGCAGGACCGACACCCGGAAGTCGATCTCTCGCGTGTTGTAGCGCAGTTTGATGCGGCCGTCCTGGGGCAGCCGGCGCTCGGCGATGTCGAGATTCGACATGATCTTGATACGCGACGTGATGGCCGCCTCCAGCCGCTTCGGCGGCGACAGCATCTCGTGCAGCACGCCGTCGATGCGGAACCGGATGCGGAAGACCTTCTCGTAGGGCTCCCAGTGGATGTCGCTGGCGCCCTTCTGGATGGCGTCGACCAGCACCATGTTGACGAGCTTCACCACCGGCGCCTCGTCGGCCGACTCCTTCAGCTCGAAGACGTCCATCTTCGTGCCGTCGTCGTCGCCCACGACCTCCACGCCCTCGAGGTCGCTCGAGATCGTGTTCATCGCCTCCGCCATCGACCCGGCGCCACTCTCGTAATACTTCTCGATGGCCTCGCGGATCGCGCCCTGGGCGGCCACCACCGGCAGCACGCGCAGGCCCGTGATGAAGGTGACGTGGTCGATGGCGTGCACGTTGACCGGATCGGCCATGGCGACCGTCAGGCTGTCGCCGTCGCGCTGGATCGGCAGCAGATCGTAGCGCCGCGCGATGCCGCCCGGGAGGAGCTGGATGACGCTCGACTCCACGTTGACCGAGGACAGCGTGATCGACGGGACGCCGTACTGCTGGGAGAGGAAGCCCGCGAGCTGATCCTCGTTGATGAAGTGCATCCGCACGAGGATCGAGCCGAGCTTCTCGGTCGAGCCTTTCTGCTTGCGCAGCGCCTGGGCGAGCTGATCGCGCGTGATGAGGCCGCCCGCCACCAGGAGGTCGCCGAGCGGCATCAGGCGTGCGCGCGGCTCCGATCGCACGGCCACCGGCTTGACCGGCGGCTTCGCCGGCACCTTGCTGGCCGGCGACGCCGTCCTCACCGCCGTCGGCACCGCCGGGGCCGCGGGGGCCGGCGCGGGCGATGGCGCCGTTGCGGTGGCGGTCGCCGCGGTCGGGTTGCGACGGGCCCGCACCAGGCGAGCGGTGACGCTCGCGAGCTTCTCGCGCTCACCGAGCTTGACGTAAATTTCTGCGAGGGCCTCGAGGGCGCTCACGTCGGCCGGATTGGCCTCGGTGATCATCTCGAAGACCTCGGCCGTCTGGCCGAGCTCGCGCCGCTGGTCAGGGGTCAGGTCGGGCATGAGCGATTAGGGCAGACGCGGCTCCCACGATGGCCGCACCTCCCCGGGCCGGAGCGGCGTGGCGAATTCACCCGTCCGCTTGGGACGGCTGCGCGTCTCGGCGAGCACCGCGGCGACACCCTTGCCCGCCTCCTTGGCGAACAACCGCACCATGCCCACCGTCGTGCGCTCGTCGAAGATGGCGAGCAGGATCGCCTCCTCGTCCACCGTCGAGACGTGGATGGATTGCTTGATGCCCTCGTGGAAGAGGACCGTGAACTCGGTCTCACCGAGGAGCTGGGCCATGGCGCTGGTCGAGCTGAACGCGGCCGCGGCGAGGGCAGAGATGGAGACGGTGTCGAGCGCTCGGGCCACGCCGTCCATGGCGAGGAGCTGGCCACTCCGGTCGATGAGCAGCGCCTCGATCGCGGCCGACTCGCTCAGGAACCGCTGGAGGATCTCGCGGATCCGTGTCGCATCGTTTTCCTGGATGACCATGTCTCGCACCTTCGTCATCTTGCCCCCTTCCCGCCGTCGCCGAACTCGCCGGCGAGGACCATGCGTGACACCGTGTTGAGGGTGTCGAAGACACCCTTGCCTTCGACCGCGACCGCCTCGAAGAAGGGCACCCGCCGGGCCCTTCGATTGAGCAGGTACTCGAGGTAGTCGATCGGCGCGATGTTCGGCAGGTCGCGCTTGTTGTACTGGATGACGTACGGAATCTCGTCGAGCGAGGACTGATACCGCTGCAGGTTCTCGTCGAGGTTCTTCAGGCTCTCGACGTTCTCGGGCAAGCGCTCGTACTGCGAATCGGCCACGAACACGACGGCGTCGACGCCGCGCAGGACGAGCCGCCGCGTCATGTCGTAGTGGATCTGGCCGGGGACCGTGTAGAGCTGGAAGCGCGTCTCGAAGCCACGGACCGTGAGCGCCGACACGGGCAGGAAGTCGAAGAAGATGGTGCGGTCGTCGCCGGTGGCGAGCGACACCATGTTGCCCTTGTTGGTGTGGGGCAACGACTTGTGGACGTACTGGAGGTTGGCCGTCTTCCCGGCCACACCCGGGCCGTAGTACACGACCTTGAAGTTGATGACCTTCTCGGCGTGATTGATGATCGACACGCCCGCCTCCTCAGCGCGCTCCCAGTCGCGTCACCGCGCGCTCGAGCTCCAGGCGGGCCAGCCCCAGGCGATCCACCGGGCCGCCGCCGGCGACGAGGAGCGCGGCGGCGCCGCGCCCGGCGTCGACTTCTCGCACCACGAGTCGGTCCTCACCCATGCGCAGGATGAAGGACTCGAGCGGGCCCAGTGCGCTGCCGCGCATCGCCTCGCGCAGGGCGCGCGCATAGTGAGCGAGCGGCCGCGCCGCCAGCCCTGGCGCCAGGAACATGTAACAGATCAGCGACGATGAGCGGTCCTGGAGCACCGTGGGCACCACTTTCCCGAAGGCCCGGAAGGATTCGCCGAGCGTACGGACGTGGGACGGCACGGTGGTGTCGCGCAGGTCGTCACCACCGTCGCCGTATCCATTCATCGAGCTCGAGCGTCGGCCGTTCAACGCCCCGGCTTCGACCGCTCGCAGCGCCACGCGCTCGAGATAGGCCAGCGGCGCGCCCGGAGCGACGGCCACGGCCAGCAGCGGCGCCGACTCGGCCAGCACACCGAGGGGGGTCAGCACGATCGCGCCCTGAGCGCCTCGAACCGTCGCTTGCGAGGCCGGCGCGGGCAAGCGTCGATCGTCGAGGAGTGGCGCCAGTATGGCCGCGCTCTCCACCACCGCGTCGGCGGCCAGCTCGGGCGACGCCACGCTGAGCACGGTCAGGCGGCCCACCCGCTGCTCCTGGACCTCGAGCGCGCTCAGGATCGGCTTCAACAACGCAGCGACACGGCTCGGCTCGGCGCGCCGGCGACGCTCGATGAAGGGCGCCGACACGCGCGGCGGCTCCAGCTCTTGCTCGGCGACCGGCACGACCTCGCGCTCGGTAGCGGCGGCGAACCGAACGCGCTCGGGCTCCGGCTCGCCTTCCACTTCGTTCTCGACGACGACCTCACGTTCGGCCGCGCCGATCGGGTCGGACATCACCGGCTCAGGCTCGGGCTCGGGCTCCGGCTCCGCAGCCGGCTCTCGCTCGAGAGCAGCCTCCCGCTCGACGACCGGCGCGTGCTCGAAGCTCGGCGCTCGCTCGACCAGCGGTGTTCGCTCGATGACCGGTGCTCGCTCGAGCACCGGCTCGCGCTCGACGGCGGGCTCGACCGAGACGGCCGGCTCTTCAAGCTCGGGCTCGGGGGCTCGGGTAACGTCGAAGCGCTCGATGGTGAGGGACCGCGCCACCTCGGCGACCGGCGCGGCCGGGCGCTCCTCGGACGGCGGCGGCACGTGGGGCTGGAACGGCGGCGGAAAGTCCTCGATGCCGCGCACGTCGACGATGGGAGAGGACAGCGCGAAGGCGTCGCCGGGTAGCTGACGGATCACCTCGTCGAGCGGGAGGGTCAACGCCCCTTCCGGGAGCCGAGCCGCGATGTCAGCGTCGGACACCGTCACCGCCTGGCGCGGGAACTGCTCGGCGACCACGCTCCACTGCACGCGGGCTCGACCCTCGGCGAGCTGCGGCCCCAGCAGGCGGCGTGGAACGAGGAGATGGCCGGGCTCGAGCAGGTTCGCGCCGAGACGATCGAGCGGCAGGCGAAACGCGTCAGCAGGAAGCTGACCCGCGATGCGCTCGAACGAGATGCGCACCATCTCCTCCGCCGGCTCCGAGTGCGGCGGTCGAGACGCCTGGGCCGGCGTGACGGTGGCCTCTTCGCGTCGTGGCCCTTCCTGCCGCTGAACGGGCTGAGGCGCCGGCGATGTGACGTGCGGCGGCGGAACTGGAGACGGCGCGGAGACTGGTGGCGTGGAGACTGGCGGCGGCGTGGCAACCGGCGACTTCGCGACGATCGGTGGCGGCGTGACGACGGAAGGAGGAATGACGGCGGGCGGCGTGACCGCAGGCGCGGGCGGCCGCGGCGGCACGATTTCGGCCTTCACGGAATGTGGGGGCGACGCTGGCGCGACCAGCGGTGGCGGCGCCGACGCGACTGGTGCCGACAGGAGAACAGGCGCTGGTGCAGGCACCGGGCGGGGCGCGGGTGCGTGAACGGTCGCATGTGCAGGTGAGCGCATCGCTTCGGGTGCACGCTCCTCCGCCCGGTGAGGGCGCTCCTGGGAGCGCTTGCTCTTCTCCTTTCGCGACCGCGGCCGGGATACCGCGAGCGGCGCCAGGCTCGTCGCGACGGCGAACATCTGTAAGCCGACCAGCGGCGGCAGATCGATGACGCTGAGCCCCACCGCGCGCTCGGCGGCTATGCCCATGACCTGCACCAGCACGGCCGCGGTGGCGATCACCAGCATCACGTGGAGCGCGCAGCGACCGACGAAGATGCCGAGCGCGCGGAGGCCCACACGACGAACGAGCGCCGTCAGGGCCAGGAAGAGATAGAAGCCGAGGGGCGCGACGAGCGCGTGCATCGGAGTCAACGTGAGCGGCGTTCCCGCGAGTTGCCACAGATCGTACTTCACGACCGCGTACGCACCGCCGCCATAGACCACCAGGCCGAACAGGAGGGACGAGAACACCGACCCGCGCGCGGCCATCAGAGGGCCCGCTCCAGGTCGGGCAATGCCTTCCTGACGACGTAACGCGCCTTGCCGAGGGCGGAGGCGTCGGCCACGACCACGGCGAGGAGCGCCGAGCGGCCGACGGCGTGCAAGAGCAACATGCCGTGCTGATATTCGAGAATCATTCCGAGCAGCCCCCCTTGGGCGAGATCGCGGCCGATCCCGTGTGACGACTCCGCGACGCACGCGCTGAGCGCGGCGGCGACCTCGGCATCCAGAGCGTGGTCACCGGCCGACTCGATGAGGAACCCCTCGCGATCGGCGAGCGCGGCCAGTCGCACGCCGGGCGTGGTGCACAATGATTCGAGCCGCGACTTCAAATCGTCTCCAGAGAATTCCTCACTGACCTCGAGCGCCGCGATCGGCTCCGCCGCGGCCCGACTGGCCGCCGCGCGCGGTGGTTGCTGCGCGACCGGCGGCGGGGGTGGAGGCGGAGCGGGTGGCGGTGGCGCGGTCGACGGCGTCGGCGCGCGCTCGGGCACCGGGGGAGGCGCCACGCTCCCACGGGGCGCGGGCGGCGCCGGCGACGCCGGAGCGGCGGTGATCACCCGCGAGCCGAGCAGGCCCTCGATCTTCCGCACCAGCTCCTCGGCCGCGAACGGCTTGAACATGACGTCGTTGGACTGCACCTCGGCCGCGCGCGCCAGCACCGTGCTGTTCACCACGCCCGAGATCAGGAGTACCGGGATCCGCGCCACCGCCGGGTGCGCGCGCACGAACTCGCAGACCTTGTATCCGTCCTTGTCGGGCAGGATCACGTCGCAGACGACGATGTCGGGCCGCTCCTGCTCGATCCGCTCCATCGCCTCGGTGCCGGTGGCCGCGGACAGGACCTCGACGCCTCGCCCCGTCAGCGCCTTTTCGACCACCTTTCGCACGCTGAGGCTGTCGTCCACGACCAGGACCTTCGGCATGATCGCCTCCTCCTAGTTGCTCGACACGCCGGCGGCGGTGTCGGCCCGGCCCTCGTCGATGCCGGCCGCGGTGCTGAGGAGCAGCGACTCCACGCTGCGCTCGATCGTCCGCTGGAATGAGGTGGCCGCCTCCATCGGGTTGAAGAAAAATGTCCCGCCCGGCGCGCGATGCGACGTCACCACCAGCGCGGTGAACGCCGGCTCGCCGACGAGGTGTCCGAACTCCGCGTGGACGATGCGTCCGCGGTCGAACACCACCGTGCCTTCCCCGGAGGCCAGCGCGAGGACCAGATGCCCGGTCTTGCCGCCGAGCGCGATGGCCTGGGCCACCTCGGCCAGGTCCATGACGTCGAGCGAGCCGCGCAGCCCCTCGGGCGCCGCCGCCACTGCCACCGGCACCGGCTCGGACTCGGACTCGGGGATCGTGCGCGCGGCCAGGAGGCTCCTGACCTCGGTCACGATCGTCTCCGGCGAGAACGCGCCGACGAGGATCCGGTCGGCGCCACCCTCGTCGAACGCTCCCGCCGGCACCTCGTCCTCGGCGTCGGCCAGCACGACGAAGAGAATTCCCGTGAACTCGGGGTCGCTCCGCACGATGCCGCAGAGCTCGTAGCCGTCGATGTCGTGGATGCGCGCCCGGCTCACGATGAGATCGGGGCGGTCGCGCTCGAGCATCGTCAGCGCGAACGAGCCGCTGACCACCGCGGACACGTCGGTGAGCCCCGCCACGGCGAGCGCCTTCTGCAGGGCGGCCACGGTGCCGCGATCGGGATCAATGAGCAGCAGCCGCGCCATCGCCCGCCGCCAGCGTCGAGACGTCCACGAAGGTGACACCCTCGGGCACCCGCGAGCCGCCGGGCGGGCCGAATTCCAGCACGGAGTCGATCGGCACTCCGATGTCGGCCCCACCGCTTCGAGTGAACAGACAGAGGAATGGCGGCAGGCCGGTGGCGCCGTCGCCCAGTCGACGACGCAGATCCACGAGCGGCACGATGCGGCCACGATGCACGGCGACGCCGAGGATCGCCGGGTCGTCGCAGGGTACCGGGGTCACCATGGAGATCCGCGCGATCTCCGCCACCTCGGCCCCGTTTACGGCCACGCGTCGATCGCCGAGGGCGACGACCATGAGCGCGCGGGGGTCGGCCGCCGCCGTCATACCGCCACCTGCCTCGGCCAGGCGCGGGCGAGCAACCCGCGGGGCGCGATCACGACGACGACGCGGTCGTCGAGCAGGGCCAGCCCCTCGAAGTGCACGCGCTCCTGGCCGCGAAACACCGGCGGCAACGCCGTGAGGGCACGCTGATCCAGGCGGGCCGGCGTCCCCACGGCGTCGACGACGAGCGCCGCCGTCCGGCCGGCCCCGTCGTCCATGAGCAGCACGCGCCCGGTCCGCGGCCCTGCCGGCAAGCGAAAGATGCTCCGGAGGTCGATCACCGGGAACGTGGCCCCGTCGAAGGCGATGGATCGTCCCGCCTCGCGTCCGGCCGGGAACAGATGCCGCACGCGGGCCGCGTCGATCGCGTAGTCCACGCACGCCACCGTGAACAGCGCCACGCTGCGCGTGCTGCCCGGTCCACCGTCGCCAGCGCTGCGGCCCCAGTCAAACGGCACGCCGGCCTCGCGTGACCGCACGCACGATGTCGTCGACATAGCCGTTGAGCGTCGGAGGAATGTCGTCGAGCGGGAGCACGGCGTTCGCCGCGCCCGCCTCGGCGGCCGCCCGCGGCATGCCGAACACGACCGACGTCGCCTCGTCCTGGGCGATGATGAGCCCGCCCGCTCGGCGGATCGCTCGCGCGCCAGCCGCACCGTCGCGGCCCATGCCCGTGAGGATCACGCCGATGCTGCGCGCGCCCACTCTCCGCGCCATCGACATCATCGCGAGGTCGGCCGACGGGCACTCGCTGTCGCGCGTCGGCGGCGCGTGGAGCACGACGCGCCCGCCCGGGGCCAGCGTCAGGTGATGCGAGCCGGGGCACACGTAGACGACGCCTCGCTCGATCCAGTCGCCGTGAACGGCCTCCTTCACCCGCAGGGCGCACCGACCGGCCAACTCACCAGCGAAGGCGGTGGTGTACGGCGCCGGCATGTGCTGGACGATCAGCACGGCGGCCGGGAAGTCGCCGCCCAGCCGGGGAACCAGCGAGAGCAGCGCGGCCGGGCCGCCGGTCGACGCCGCCATGAGCACGCAGGGCGTTGCCTCCCAGTGCCGTCGGTCCTCGTTCGGTGGCTCACTCGACGTGGCGACAACCGCGGAGGGTGGCGCGGCCGTCGCTCGACTCGCCGTTCGCACGGGACGGACCCGCGACGCCATGCGGATCTTGCTGACGATCTCGTCGCGGAGGGCCTCGAGACCGAGATCGACGGTGAACGAGGGCTTGGCGACGAAGTCGACCGCCCCCAGCTCGAGCGCCCGGATGGCGGCCGACGAGTCGCGCCGGGTGTACGCGCTGATCATCACGATGGGCGTCGGCCGCTCGCTCATGATCCGCTCGACGGCGGACAGGCCGTCGGCGCGCGGCATGTCGACGTCCATCGTGACCACGTCAGGGCGGAGGGCCGACACGGCGTCCACGGCCTCCAGGCCGTCGGCGGCCGATCCCACGACCTCGATGTCGGGATCGCGGCTCAGGATCGTGTTGATCACGCCGCGCATGAAACGTGAGTCCTCGACGACGAGCACGCGGATCATGGCGCCGTCTCCAGCGCCGATGCGGCGACGAGAGCGTCGACGAGCCGGACGAGCGTGTGCTCGTCCACGGGCTTGGTGACGCAGTGACTGACCCCGAGCTCGCGCGCCAGCGCCGCGTGCTTCTCGCCCGCCCGCGTCGTCAGCACGACGACCGGCACGTCGCGCATACCCGGGCGGCGCCGGATGTCGCGGATGAGCTCGTAGCCGTTCAGGCGGGGCATCTCGAGGTCGGTGACGAGGACGTCCACCTCGAGCTCGCCGAGCCGCTGGAGCGCCTCGAGGCCGTCGTTGGCCGTGACGACGGAGAAGCCGCCGCGCTGGAGCATCTGGCCGACGAACTTGCGGATGCTGATCGAGTCGTCGACAAGGAGGACCCTCCGCCCGTCGACCACCGGCCGCGCCGGGGGCGCGATCTCCTCGGCGGTCACGTCGGCGCCGGCGGAGTGGTCGGCCAGACGCGTGGCATCGAGCAGCAGGATCACCCGGCCCTCGCCCGAGATCGTGGCGCCCGAATACGGCCCGACGCCTTCGAGGAACGCGCCCAGGCTCTTGATCACGATCTCTTCCTTCCCGAGCAGCTCGTCCACGGCGACCGCCAACCGCTTGCGTCCAGCCCGCAGCACGAGCACCGGAACGGCCGTGGGCTCGGAGCCGCGCGGCAGCCCGAGCACATCGGGCAGGCGGATGAAGTCGACGGGCTGGCCTTCGACGACGACGGTCGGGGTCTCGTCGATCGGCCGGACGTCGTCGGACCGGACCCGCATGACGAGCTGCACGGCCGAGACGGGAATCGCCAGCACCTCGCCGCCGACCTTGACGAGGAAGACGTCGGCGATCGCGATGGTCAGCGGCAGCTTGATCGTGAAGCGGGTCCCCGTCCCGACCTCGGTGTCGACCTCGATGTCGCCGCCGACCCTGGTCACGTTGGTCCGCACCACGTCCATGCCGACGCCGCGACCCGCCGCCGTCGTGACGCTCGCCGCGGTGCTGAACCCGGGCAGGAAGATGAGGTCGAGGAGCTCGCGGCGGCCCATCGAGGAGGCCGCTTCGGCGTCCACGAAGCCGCGCTCGACGGCCGAGGCCCTGAGATGGTCGGCGTCGATGCCACGGCCGTCGTCGGCCACCTCCACGTACACCGCGCCGCTCTTGTGATAGGCGCGCAGACGCACCGTTCCCGCGCCCGGCTTGCCCCGGGCGAGGCGCTCGTCCTCGGGCTCGACGCCGTGGGTGATCGCGTTCTGGATCAGGTGCAGCAGCGGATCGGCGATCTGCTCGATGATGGTGTTGTCCATCTCGACCGTCTCGCCGCTGACCTCGAGGGTGACGGCCTTGCCGGCGAGGCGGGCCGCCTGGCGAACCTGACGCGAGACGCGCGTGAACAGGCGCCCGACCGGCACCATCCGGGCTCGCGTGATCTGGCGCCGCAGATCGCCGGTGAGGCGCTGGACCTGACCGGTGTCGTCGCGCACGGTTCGCACGACGGCGGCAAGCTGGGCCTGGATCTCGGAGACGTCGCTCGAGATCTCGCCGACGCTGCGGGCCAGGATGTTGAAGTCGTCGTACCGATCGAACTCGAGCTCATCGAACCCGGGCGGACCTCCGGCCACCCTCACCTCGTCGATCCGTGGGTCCAGGTACTTGCGCTCGAAGTCGCGCACGACGGCCGTCATGCGCGACTGGCTGAAGACGAGGAGCTCGTTCACGCGCTCGAACTGGCTCAGCCGGCGCTCGAGGCGGCTGCGCGCGATCACCAGCTCGCCGACGAGATTCATGAGGGCGTCGAGCCGGTCGAGGTGGACCCGGATACTGGGACGGATGATCGGCCGGGGCTCGGCGGCGTCTTCTTCGACCGTCATGTCGTCGGCGGGAATCGGCGCGAGTGGAAGGGGTGTCAGCGCAGTCGCGGCCGGCGCGAGCGCCGTCGGCTCGGCGGGAATCGGCAGCGCGTCGAATAGACGCCTGGCCTGCTCGACCAGCATGTCGAGCTCGGTCGGCGCACCTTCCGCCGACGCCAGCATCGCGCGCAGGGCGTCGGTCCCCGCGAAGACCGCCTCGATGACGGCCGGGGTCAGCTCGATCTGCGACTCGCGGACGGCGCCGAGCAGGTCCTCGATCCGATGAGCGAGGTCGCCGACGACTCGGCAGCCCACCGTGTACGCGGCGCCCTTCAGCGTGTGGACGGCACGAAAGAGCGCGGCCAGCTCGGCGTCGCTGGCGCCAGCGCGCTCGAGCTTCAGCAGCGACGCGGTCATGGCGTCGAGGTGCTCGGCCGCCTCGGGGCCGAAGTACTCGAGGACGTCGGGGTTCTCGGCGAAGAAGCTCGCCAGCTCACCGAGCCGTGGCTCCTCGACGGGAGCCGCCGGCGTCGGTGCGTGCGTGGTGGCCGTGGCCATGAGGGTGGCG
>Ga0209160_1001672_pt1 | contig 18722 bp, 15 predicted proteins | sample GraSoiAngelo_153_FD_186167 | JGI IMG/M metagenome (GOLD analysis project Ga0209160, IMG submission 186167) | Grasslands soil microbial communities from the Angelo Coastal Reserve, California, USA - 14_1009_12_40cm (SPAdes) (version 2) | ecosystem: Environmental > Terrestrial > Soil > Grasslands ... | reverse complement strand
GGTTTCGACGGGGCCACGCGCGAGCTCCCGCAGATCGACCTGTAGCATTGCTCCGCGAACCTAAACCCTTGTGGCACTTGCGTCAAGCGAACTCTCAGTGGGGCGGCGACAGGTCGCGCAGCTCGCCTCCCGAAAAGAAGAACGCGACCTCACGCGCGGCCGTTTCCGGGGAGTCGGAAGCGTGGATCGCGTTCTGCTCCTTGGACCGGGCATAGCGCTGCCGGATCGTCCCCGGCTTCGCCTCCGCTGGGTCGGTGGCGCCGATGACGTCGCGCAGATGCGCCACGGCGTTGTCACGCTCCAGGGCGAGGGCGAACACGGGCCCCGACGTCATGAAGGTCACGAGGGGGCGATAGAACGGGCGCGCGGCGTGCACCTCGTAGAGCGCTTCCGCCTGCGCGATCGTGAGCTTCATCAACCGGGCGGCCCGGACGACGAATCCCTCCTGCTCCAGGTGCGCGAGGATCTTGCCGGTGTGCGCCGCCTGCACGGCATCGGGCTTGATGATGGCCAGGGTAAGCATCGGGTCTCGGGTGTCCGGTGTCAGGTTGCGATCAGGCGGCGGATCAGGTCCGCGCGGGTGAGGAACCCCACGAGGCGCCCCTCGCGGACCACCGGGAAGCGGTCCACGTCCCGCGCGCTCATGAGATTCGCGACATCGCCGAGGGTCTGGTCCTCGGCGACGCACAGCACCGAGCGGGCCATCGCGTCGCGCACCGGGATCGTCCGGGGATCCGTGGAGCCGCGCTGCAACTGGCTCTTGGTCGGGGGGACGAACTCCCCGCTCTTGGTGCGCTGCAGGTAGCTCGGGAGCAGGTATTTCAGCAGGTCACGGTGCGTGATCATCCCGACCAGCGAGCCGGTGTCGTCCACGACGGGGAGTGCCCGCACGTCGTGCTCGACCATGAGGTGCGCCACCTCGCCCAATGTCTGCTCCGGCCGGGCGGTGCGGATGTGCGGCGTCATGATGTCGCGCACGAGCAGCTGGCTGGGCAGCTCGACCGCCGCCAGCGCGGCGAGCCCCGCGACGTCCTCCGGCGTGCGGGCGGCCAGCAGGGCCGTCACCGTCTCGGGGTCGGAGAGCGTGCGGGCGAAGGCGCCGACCAGCTGCAGGTAGGTCGCCGCCTCGCGCTGCGGCGCCACGATGAAGATCACGATCCGCGCCGCCCGGTTCGGGTCCTTCTCCCACTGGATCGGAGCGGGCGCGATCCCGACGGCCGTGCGGAGACCCCGCACCGCCTCGGTGCGGAAGTGCGGGAGGAAGGCATGCTCGCCCGCGCTCACCAGGTCCTCGGGCCACGCGTTGCGGATCACGGCATAGAGCCGGTTTGGCTCGGCGACGGCCCCGGTCTCGACCAAGCGGGCCGCCAGCAGCTCCGTCGCCTGCTTCACCGTGCTGGCCCGCAGCGGGACCACGATGTGCTCTGGGCGGAGGACGTCTCTCAGGTTCACAGCCGGTCCTCGAGCAGCGGCACGACGTCCGCCGGGCGCTTCATCACGCTGATACCGGCGCGCTCGAACGCGACCATCTTCTCGGCCGCCGTCCCGCTCGAGCCTGAGATGATCGCGCCCGCGTGGCCCATGCGGCGGCCCGGGGGTGCGGTCTGGCCGGCGATGAAGCCAATCACGGGTTTGGTCATGCCGCGCTGCGCGAACTCGGCGGCTTGCTGCTCGTCCGTGCCGCCGATCTCCCCGATCAGCACGACGGCATCGGTGTCCGGGTCGGCCTCGAACGCCGACAGGCACTGAATAAAATTCGTGCCGATCAGGGGGTCGCCGCCGATCCCGACGCAGGTCGACTGGCCGTGCCCCGCCCCCGTGAGCTGGTGGATGATCTCGTAGGTGAGCGTCCCGCTGCGCGAGACGACGCCGATGCGCCCGGGCTTGCAGATGTTCCCCGGGATGATTCCCACCTTGCATGTGGTGGGAGAGATCAGGCCCGGGCAGTTCGGGCCGATCAGCCGAGCGCCGCGCTCGTGCAGGAATGGGAGCACCCGGGTCATGTCGAGCACCGGGATCCCCTCCGTGATGCACACGACGAGCGGCAGGCCGGCGTCCGCGGCCTCGAGGATCGCCGAGGCGGCGACCGCGGCGGGGACGTAGATCACCGAGCAGGTGGGCTTCGTCTCGCGCACGGCGTCGGCCACCGTATCGAACACCGGCACGACCCCGTCGAACAGTTGGCCGCCCTTTCCCGGCGTCACGCCCGCGACGACCTTCGTGCCGTAGGAGATCATCTGCCGCGTGTGGAACGAGCCGTCGCGGCCGGTGATCCCCTGGACCAGGAGGCGGGTTTCCTGGTCGACGAAGATGCTCACGCCGCCTTCCCCCGCGCCCGCGCGACGGCCTGCTTCACTGCTTCGTCCATGTCGGTGAGCGCCGTATAGCCCGCCCGCGTGAGGATCACGATGGCCTCCCGCTCGTTCGTACCGGTGAGCCGGATGACCATGGGGACCTTGAGGGGAAGCAGCCGTGTGGCCTCGACGATGCCGTTCGCCACGTCGTCGCAGCGCGTGATGCCGCCGAAGATGTTGAAGAGGATCGCGCGCACGTTGGGGTCGGCGGTGATGATCCGGAGCGCGGCCACGACCTTCTGGGGATTCGAGCTGCCGCCGATGTCGAGAAAGTTGGCCGGCTCACCGCCGTAGTACTTGACCAGGTCCATCGTCGCCATCGCGAGCCCCGCGCCGTTGACGCAGCAGCCGACGGTGCCGTCCAGCTTGATGAAGGACAGGCCGGCCTCGCGGGCCGCGAGCTCCGACGCCGCCTCGCCCTCCGGATCGCGCAGCGCGGCGATCTCGGGTCGGCGTTCGAGCTCGTTGTCGTCCACCACGATCTTGGCATCGAGCGCCACGACCTTCCCGTCCGGCGTCGTCGCGAGCGGATTGATCTCGGCGAGCGACGCGCCCACGGCGTAAAACGCCGTGTAGAGCCGCTGCATGATGTCGGCGGCGGCACGGGCCTGGGCGACGTCGCGATAGAGCTTGAGCGCGAGGCCGAGCGCCTGATGCGACAGGAGACCGTAGCGCGGATCCACCGCCAGCCGTTGGATCTGGGTCGGAGTCTCCGCGGCCACCGCCTCGATGTCCACGCCTCCCGCCGCGCTCACCATCAGGACGGGGCGCTGCGACCCGCGGTCCACGATCATGCCGACGTAGCTCTCCGAGGCGATGTCAGCCGCCGGGACCACGAGCACCTTGCGCACCGCGAGGCCCTTGATCGTCATGCCGAGGATCTGTCGGGCGTGCGCCGCCGCCTCGGTCGGGTCCTTGGCGAGCTTCACCCCGCCCGCCTTGCCCCGCCCCCCGGCGTGCACCTGCGCCTTGACGACGACCCGGCCGCCGAGCCGCTGGGCGATCGCGCGCGCCTCGTCCGGCGTCGTCGCGACGTCGCCGTCTGGCACCGGGATGCCGTAGCGCCTGAGGATCTCACGCGCCTGGTATTCGTGCAGGTTCACGGCCCCGCCCTCACGAGTGTCGTCCCGGTCTCCCCGCGCAGGGCGACGAGGCCGTGCGCCAGCTGCGCGATGATCGCCCGCTCGCCGCCGGCGCGCACGAAGGTCGCTGCCGCCTCGACCTTGGGCCGCATGTTGCCGGTCCCGAGTTCCTTCCCCGCGAGCAGGTGCTCGGCCTGCGCCAGGTCCATCCGCCGGATCGGCTGCTGATGCGGCGTGCCGTAGGCACGGAACACCGCGTCCACGTTGGTCAGGATCAAGAGCACGTCCGCGCCGATGTCACGGCCCAGGATGGCGGCGACGAGATCCTTGTCCGCGACGGCGTCGATTCCCTCGAGGCGAAGCTTGGGGTCGTCGTCGACGGGCGGACCGCCGCCGCCGCACGCCACGACGATGTGCCCGGCTGAGACGAGGTGGCGCACCATCTCCCGCTCCACGATCGCGACGGGGCGCGGGCTGGGCGCGAGCCGCCGCCAGCGTCCCGGCCGCTCCTCCACCGCGGGCACGCCCCGCGCCCGCAGGCGGGCGAGCGCCACAGTGTCGAGAGCGTGGCCGATCGGCTTCGTGGGGTTGCGCAGGTTGGGGTCGTTGGCGTCGCACAGCGTCTGGGTGATCAGCGTGACCACCTGCCGCTCGATGCCGGCGCGCGCCAGCGCGTTCTGCAGTGACTGCTGGATCATGTAGCCCATCCACCCCGCCGTCCCCGCCACCAGTACGCCGAGCGGCAGCGGCTCCACCTGATCGGCCGCGATCTCGTTCCGGGCCAGCTCGTCGCCCACCTGGGGGCCGTTCCCGTGAACCAACGCGATCCCCCAGCCGTCCCGGGCCAGGTCGACGATCGGCGCCAGGCTCTCGCGCGTGTGGCGGAACTGATTCGCGATCGTGGGGCGCTCGCCCGGCGGCGCGACGGCATTCCCCCCCAACGCGACGACGATGGTGCCTGGCATCACGGGGGCGCAACCTAGCGGGGGCCAGGAGGGGGGGCAAGCTTGCGGCGGGCTACGCCGAGCAGCTGTTTGAGCGCGTCGTACAGACGCCCGAACGCCTCCATATCGCTCGCCGCGAGCGCCGAATCGGCCTGCGCCGCGAGCCGGCGCGCCGCGTCCCAGCGCGCCGCGAGAGACGTGTCGCGGCCGGCGCGGCTCGCGCCCGCTGCGAGCAGGTCATGCAGCGCCTGCGTCGGCGTCTGACCCTCCCCGGCACGGTCGCCCCAGGTGAGGTAGGACTTCTGCACGCGTGGCGCGTCGCCGTCGGTCGCGGCCTGCGCGAACAGGGCCTGCGCCGAAACGAGCGCGCCGCTTGCGAGCCATAGCCGCAACACGCCGGGCGCCGTCTGGGGCGACCCCAGCACCGGGCCGGGGAGACGTGTCGCCTGACTCGGGCGCCACAGGAACAGTCGCGGGCCTGTGGGCGCGACCGTGCCCGCGAGCAGCCCGGCCACCTCGCCCCGCGGCCCCGCTTCGAACCCCAGCGCCACCCACAACCGTGTCGCGCCCGCCCCCCCCGCCCCCCCCGGCCCCCCCGCGGCCGGGCTTGGCGCCACGAGGTCGAACGGCTCCCGCGGGCGGGGCGTCCAGGACACCGTGTCCGACCGCGAGCGCGCGACCTGACCGGCCGCCGTGCGGAACGCCAGGCGCGGGTACGGCAGCTGGTCGCGCAGGCTCGGCGGCAGGCTATCCAAGGGCCGCACCAGCGGCGTATAACGCCGTGCCCAGGCCCGGGCGAGTGAGTCTGCGCCGGGTGCGAGATAGAGCAGCGTCTCGCCGGTGGCGGCGCTCACCGCGCCGAGGAAGCCCGCACGCAGGTAACGCACCCCACGGCCTTCCCACTCCACCGGGCGCGCCAGCGGAAAGGCCTCCATGCCGACATAGCCGTAGGCGATCCACCACAGCGCACCGTCCGCCACCACGGGGACTGGAACGTCGAAGCGCGCGAACGGGGCGAGCCGTCCCAGCCGCTCGGCGACGTCGCGCCGCCAGAGGAGCACGAGCCCGTCCGTCTCCACCCGCGTGAGCTCGGGGCTCTGCAGCACCCACGCGAGCGCGGTCCGGCGCCACCACGCGGCGAGGGGAATGCCGGCCGGACGGGCCTTGGGCCACGTGTCGGGCGCGGCGACGGCGAACTCGCCGAAACCCTCTCCAAACCACGCCACCGAGTCGCCCCCAAGCACGGGCGCGAGCTCGAGCCCGGAGTCCGCCTCCGCGGCAGCGAGCGCCCGGCCCGTCCGGGCCCAGGAGCCCCGATGGATCTCCGTCCAGGGCGGCGGCGGCTGGGTGCGAGCCAGCCGGTCGAGGTCCGGCGCCGCGCCGATGAGCCACGTGGCCCGTCCGCCGCCCAGGCGGCGCGGGGACAGCGCGGCGGCGGCGACCGTCCCCGTCGGGCCGAGCAGATGCGCCCGGCGTGCGACCCCCGCCACGCGCTCGGCGTCCCAGGCCGGCAGCGCGCCCACGGCCGCCTCCGGCGTGGTGAAACCTGGCGGGCCGCGTTGCTCCAGCCACTCTGTGCCGAAGGCCACCTGCTCGAGCCTGCGCCGGTCGCCCTGCAGGGCCGGCTCGAGCGCGTCCGCAGCCGCCGCGCGCCCGCTGCGCAGGAGGCCGGGCAACACGAGGTATACCGCGAGCGACGTGGCGAGCAGGGCCGCCCAGCTCCCGACGAGCAGCGTGGCCTGCTCGCGCAGGCCCCACACGAGACTCGCCACGGCGACGAGGATGCCGAGCGCGACGACGAGCCCCGCGCCCGGCACCCGGATCTGGAGCGCGGCGCCGTCGAGCGCGCCGTGCAGGCCGGCCACCGTCTCGGCGGGATCGAGGGCGGCGCCCCAGGTGAGGGTGAGGGCCAGGGCGGCGAGCAGCACGCCGAGGTGCAGCCGCGCGTGCGCACTGGCGACCGGACGCCAGCGGCGAAAGTGCAGCGAGCCGATGCCCAAGTAGAGCAGCGCTACCACTACGGTCGCGGCGCTCGTTGCGAGGAGCGCGTAGGCCTGGGAGGTCAGGGCCCACGGGAGCTGTGCGACATAATAACCGAGGTCGCGGTGCAGCACGGGGTCCGCGATCCCGAAGCGAGGTGGCTGCGCGGCGAGCGTGGCCTGGAGCCACCAGTCGCCGGTGCCGAGCGCGAGTACCAGGCCGAACGCCACGCCGGCGAGCAGCGTGCCGCCGAGCAGCACCCGCTGCGGCACCGCCTCCACGATCTCGAGGTCCCCGAGTCGCCGGGGCAACTGCACCGAGCCGATGGCGCGGTACACGATGTAGAGGTTGCCGATCCCCCAGGTGAGGGAGACGAGCAGGATGATGCCCTGGACCAGCCGCGCGAGGTCGCGGGCCGCGAGGTAGACGTCGCCTCCCGTCACCGTGGCGGCCCAGGCCCGCTCCGCGGTCTCGATGGCGAGCCAGCGACCGCCCACGAGGACGACCACCAGGGCGGCGGCGGCCCAGAGGAAGGCCCGCCGACGCCGCGCCGGCGTCACGGCGCGACGCCCTCGGCCCGGAGCCAGTCTTCGACTTCGCCCCGGTAGGCGCGGAGCGCCGCGTCGCTCGCAGCCTCGAAGCGCAGCACCAGGACCGGCTGCGTGTTCGACGCCCGCAGCAACCCCCAGCCGTCGGGAAACGAGATGCGCACGCCGTCGAGCGTCGACACCTGGTACCGCGCCGCGAAGTAGCGTGCGGCGCGCGCCACGACGTCGAACTTGCGCCCGTCCGGGCAGGCGATGCGGATCTCGGGAGTCGATACGGTGGGGGGGAGATCGGCGAGGAGGCGCGACAGCGGGCCGCCCTGCTCCGCCACGTAGCGCAGCAGCCGGGCGGCGGCGAAGAGCGCGTCGTCGAAGCCGTACCAGTCGCCGCCGAAGAACATGTGCCCGCTCATCTCGCCCGCGAGCGGGGCGCCGAGCTCGCGCATCTTCTCCTTGATGAGCGAGTGGCCCGTCTTCCACATCGTGGGCTTCAGGCCCGCGCGCGCGAGCTCCTGAGGGAGGACGGCGGAGCACTTCACGTCGAAGATCACCGCATGGCCCGGCCCCATCCGGCGGACGAGGTCTCGCCCGAACAGCACCAGCAGCTGATCGCCGAACACGACGCGCCCCGCCTCATCCACGGCGCCGATGCGATCGCCGTCACCGTCGAACGCGATCCCCAGCTCGGCGCCGGAGCGCCGCACGGCGGCCTGGAGGTCGCGCAGGTTCTCGAGCACCGTCGGGTCGGGGTGGTGGTTCGGGAAGCGGCCGTCGGACTCGCAGAACAGCGGCACGATGTCGGCGCCGAGCTGCCGCAGGGTCTCGGTCGCGAGCAGACTGGTCACGCCGTTGCCGCAATCCACCACGGCCTTCACCCGCCGGGGCAGCGGGCCGTTTTTCTGGGCGATCGCGTCGCGGTAGTGCGTTAGCACGCCGGCGTGCGCCGCGTGACGCCCGCCGACCCGCGTGGCGGCGAGGTTGTCTTCGAGCAGCTGCCGCAGCCGCTGGATTCCGGCGCCGTACACCGCCTCCCCGCGCAGCACCAACTTGAGTCCGTTGAACTCGGGGGGGTTATGGGAGCCCGTCACCTGCACGCCGCCGTCCACATCCAGCGTGTGGGTCGCGAAATAGAGCGCCGGCGTCGGCAGCTCCCCGACATCCGTCGCGATCGCCCCGCCGTCCACGAGCCCGTCCCGCAGCGCCGCGGACAGGGCTGCGCCAGAGGGGCGGTTGTCGCGCCCCACGGCGATGCGCGGTGCGGCGCCGAGGCGCTCCCATGCAACGGTGGCGAACGCCGTGCCGACGGCCTGCACGACCTCGGCCGTGAGCTGGTCGCCCACGGTGCCGCGGATGTCGTATTCCCGGAAGATGGTGGCGGGGAGCTTCACGGAGCCCTCCGGCGCCCCGCGTCAGCGGGCCGTGGGTGCGTGCGCGGCGGTGACGGCCGGCGCGGCCGGGGTCGCTCCGGGCGCGGGCTGCACGGCGACGCCGCCGGTGCGCGCGAGGTCGAGCAGGCGGTTCGGGCGCACGCCCAAGAACAGGAGCCCGGCGACCGAGACCGTCACGACGGCGTAGCCCAGCCGCCCCAGCCGCATTCCCACATGCGCCTCCGCGAACGGCTCGGGCTTCATGTACATCGCCATGATCACGGGGAGATAGTAGCCCGCCGAAATCACGCTCGTAAGGACGAGCACGGCGGCGAGCACACCCTGCCCCGCGCTCGTCGCCGCGGCGAGGATGTACCACTTGCCGATGAAGCCGGCCGTGCCGGGGAAGCCGAGCAGGGACAGCATGCACACGGCCAGAGCGAAGGCGAGCCACGGATGGCGCGTGGCGAGCCCGGCGAGGTCGTCGATCAGCACGTCCCGCTCGCCATGGCGGCCCTTGGCGGCGAGCAGCGCGAAGGCGCCGAGCGTCATCAGGGTGTAGGCGACGAGGTAGAACAGGAACGCCGCCGAGCCGGGCCCGGGGCCCGCCGCCACCGCGACGAGCAGGTATCCCGCGTGGGCGACCGAGGAGTAGGCGAGCATGCGCTTCACGGCCCGCTGCGCCAGCGCGATCAAGTTGCCCACCACCATCGTGGCCACGGCGAGCCACCACACGATCTGGTGCCAGGCCGCGACCGTCGGGAACGCCTCGCCCAGCACGCGGAACAGGGCCGCGAAGGCGGCCGCCTTGACTCCGCTGGCCATGTAGGCCGCGACCGGCGTCGGCGAGCCGTCGTACACGTCCGGGACCCACATGTGGAACGGCACGGCCGCGATCTTGAAGCCGAACCCGATCAGCAGCAGCGCCAGACCGATTACCAGCATCGTGCCGCCTCCCCCCCCGCCCCCGCCCCCCGCCCCGACCTGGGCTCCGATGGCGCGGAGGCCCGTCGTGCCGGTCGCGCCGTACACGAGCGCGATGCCGTACAACAGGAAGCCGGAGGCGAACGCGCCGAGCAGGAAGTACTTGAACGCGGCCTCGGCACCTGACGCGCTCTTGCGGTTGATTCCCGCGAGCACGTATACCGCTACCGACAGCAACTCGAGCCCGAGGAAAACCACCATCAGGTCCTCGCCGCCTGCCATCAACATCATGCCGAGCGTCGCGAACACGATGAGCACGTAGTACTCGGGGACGAGCAGCTCCTCGCGCTCCAGGTAGTCGAACGAGAGCAGGACGGTCAAGGCGGCGGCGCCGAGGAACAGCCAGTCCGTGACGAAGCGGAAGTCGTCCACGGCGAGCATCGCCGCGAGCGGCGCCGGCGCAGCGCGGGCCGTGTGCCACCACAACCACCACACGGCGGCAGCTGTGGACGCGAGTGCGGCGAGCGTCACCCAGCCGGCGAGCCGCAGGTCCGCGGCGGTGCGGTGCCGCCAGGCGATGACGAGCAGCAGCACCAAGCTCCAGCCCGTGAGCACGAGCTCCGGGAGGAGCGCGAGCAGCAGGTCCCGGGAGCTAGAGAGGTCGAGGATCATGGCGCGATCGCGCTGGCGGTGGGCCGCGGCAGCCGCACGCTCTCGATGAACTGGCGCGCCGCGGGCTCCATCCGATCGAGGATCGGCTTCGGATACACGCCGATCCACACGATGCAGGCGACGAGCGGCAGCAACACCGCCAGCTCGCGCGGCGTGAGGTCGAGCAGCTTCTCGTTCTCGGGCTTGTCGAGCGGGTTGAAGATCACCCGCTGCAAGGCCCAGAGCAGATAGGCCGCAGCCACGATCACACCGGTGGCCGCTATGCCCGCGGCGACGGGGTGCGTCCGGAACGCGCCCACCAGCACCAGGAACTCGCCGACGAAGCCGTTCGTGCCGGGCAGCCCGATCGAAGACAGAGACACGAACGTGAGGATCGCGGCGAACAGGGGCACGACGCGCGCGATGCCGCCGTAGGCGGCGATCAGCCGGCTGTGGCGCCGCTCGTAGATCATCCCTACCAGAAAGAACAGCGCGCCGGTCGAGATGCCGTGATTGATCATCACGAGCAGCGCGCCCTGCACGCTCTGCAGCGTCAACGCCCAGATGCCGAGCATCACGAAGCCGAGATGCGCGACCGACGAGTAGGCAATCAGCTTCTTGAAATCGGGTTGCACCATCGCGACGAGGCCGCCGTACAGGATCCCGACGAGCGACAGCGCCACGATCGCGGTCGCGACCGGCGGCGCGAGTGCCACGGCCGGGAAGAACGGCACCGCGAACCGCAGGAACCCGTAGGTCCCCATCTTGAGCAGGATGCCGGCGAGGATCACCGAGCCCGCCGTCGGCGCCTCCACGTGCGCGTCGGGGAGCCAGGTGTGGAACGGAAACATCGGTACCTTGATCGCGAACGCCAAGAAGAACGCCGCGAACAGCCAGAAGGCGAGCGGCCCGAGGTCCCCGAGGTTCCGCATCAGGTGGAAGTAGTCGAACGAGAAGATCCCGGTGCGCTGGCCCACCAGGTAGACGAGCACGAGGATCGCGATGAGCATGAGCAGCGATCCGAACATCGTATAGATGAAGAACTTGATCGCCGCGTACAGGCGGTTTTCCCCGCCCCACACCCCGATGATGAAGTACATCGGGATGAGCATCACCTCCCACATGACGTAGAACAGGAACAGGTCGAGGGCGACGAACACGCCGATCATGCCCGACGTCAGGACAAGCAGCAGCGCGTAATACGCCCGCTCCCGGGTCGTGATGTAGCTGTAGCTGCCGAGCACCGAGAGCGGAACGAGAAAGGTCGTGAGCAGCACCAGGAACAGGGAGATGCCGTCCACGCCGACGGTGTAGCGGATGCTCCACGGCGCCCCGGTCCCGAACAGCGGCACCTGGATCCACGGCGCGTCGAAGACGAACTGCATGCCGCCCGACGGTACGAAGGTCCACCACAACGGGACGGAGATGACGAACTCGATCAGGCTCGCCGCAAAGCCTAGGTGCTTCGCCCAGCGCGGCGGCGCGACGAGAATCGCCGCGGCCGCGACGGCGGGCCAGGCGAGCAGCGCGGTCAACACCCAGCGCGCGTACATGGCCTAGCGCACCGCGGTCCAGAGCACGGCCAGCACGCCGCCCACGAACAGCACGACGTAGAGCCCCAGTTGGCCGGTCTGCAGGCGGCTGCCGATCCAGCCGAGCGCCCGGGCGAGCCGGGCGGCGCCGTTCACGCCGGCGCCGTCGATCACGCCGAGATCGATCGTCTTCCACAGCACCTCGCGAGACAGCCACACCAGGGGCCGGACCAACAGGAAGTCGTAGATCTCGTCCACGTACCACTTCTTCCACAGTACGCGCGCGAAGCCGCGCTCCGCCGGCGCGAGCCGGGCCGGGACGAGGTCCTCGGGCCGGAGCAGCCGCACCGCCCCGAAGATCCCGAGCCCGGCGACGGCCACCGCTGCGATCACCAGTGCCCACTCGGTGCCGTGCGGCACTTCGATACCGGGTCGCAGCCGCGCCGCGACGGCCGTCACCGGCTCGAGCCAGCGCTCGAGCCACGCTCGGCCGCGGAACAGCGCGGGGACATTGAGCGCTCCGCCCGCGACGCTCAGCGCGCCGAGCACCACCAGGGGCCCCGTCATGACCCAGGGCGCCTCGTGCAGGTGCGCGGACTCCCGCTCGCCCGTCCGGTTCGGGCCATGGAAGGTGTAGAGCATCAGGCGGGTCATGTAGAACGCGGTGAGCAGCGCCGCGAGCAGGCCGAGTAGCCAGTACACATACCACAGCGGGTACACGTCGCCCAGCGAGAAGGCGGCGCTGAGGATCGCATCCTTGGAGAAGAATCCGGCGAAGGGTGGGACGCCGGCGATGGCGAGCGTCGCGACCCACATGAGCTTGGACGTCCACGGCAGGTGGCGCGCGAGGCCGCCCATGTTGCGCATGTCCTGCGCGTCCCCCTGGGAGTGCGTGGCGTGGTACGCGTGGTGGAGCGCGTGAATCACGCTCCCCGAGCCGAGGAAGAGGAGTGCCTTGAAGAAGGCGTGCGTCGCCAGGTGGAAGATGCCCGCGGCGTAGGCTCCCGACCCTACACCCAGGAACATGTAGCCGAGCTGGGAGACGGTGGAGTAGGCGAGCACGCGCTTGATGTCCCATTGCTTGAGCGCGATCGTCGCCGCGAAGAAGGCGGTGAGCGCGCCGATCCCGGCCACGACGGCGCTCGCCACGGGCGCGAGTGCGTACAGCACGTTGCAGCGGGCCACGAGATACACGCCTGCCGTCACCATGGTGGCGGCGTGGATCAGGGCCGAGACGGGTGTCGGGCCCTGCATCGCGTCGGGGAGCCACGTGTAGAGCGGGATCTGCGCGGACTTGCCCGTGCACCCGAGGAAGAGAAACAGCGTGATCGTGGTGATCGCGGCCCCACCTGGCGTAAACAGCTTCGGCGCCTGGGCAAACACCGCCTGGAAGTCCAGGGACCCCGTGTGCGCGAAGATCACGAGCATCGCGACCAGGAACCCGACGTCCCCGATCCGGTTCACGAGGAACGCCTTCTTGCCCGCGTCGGCGTTGATCTGCTCGTTGAACCAGAAGCCGATCAGCAGGTAGGAGCAGAGCCCCACGCCCTCCCAGCCGACGAACATGACCGGGAAGCTCGCCCCGAGCACGAGGACCAGCATGAAGAAGACGAAGAGGTTGAGGTACGCGAAGTAGCGCGCGTACCCGGGGTCCTCTCCCATGTAGCCCACGCTGAAGACGTGGATCAGCGAGCTCACGCCGGTGACGACGAGCAGCATCACCGCGGAGAGCTGGTCGAGCTGCAGGGCGACCGTCACGTGGAGGTCCCCGACGGGCATCCACTCCCAGTAGGGGAAGACGAGCGGACCGTCCGCTCCCCCTCGGACGAGCGCCAGGACGATCGCGATGGAGAGCGCGAACGCGGCCAGCAGCACGCCGACCCCGATGATCGACACGGCGTGCTTCGCTCGGGGGCGGCGCAGCGCCAGGGCTCCGTTCGCCACGAACCCGGCGAGCGGCAGCGCCGGGACGAGCCACAGGAGCTGCAGGGCGCCCGGCATGTCAGCCCTTGAGGAGATTGATGTCCTGCAGGTCGACCGTCCGCTTGTGGCGGTAGATCGCGAGGATGATCGCCAGGCCGACCGCCGCCTCAGCGGCGGCCACCGCCATCACGAAGAACACGAAGATCTGGCCCGCCACGCCGAACGACTGCGCCAGCGCCACGAACGTGAGGTTCACGGCGTTGAGCATCAGCTCTACGCACATGAAGATGACGATGGCATTGCGACGCAGCAGCACGCCGGCGACGCCCAGCGCGAACAGCACGGCGGAGACGCCGAGCGACGGTCCGAGCAGCATTCAGAGCTTCCGCTTCGCGAGCACGACGGCGCCGACGATCGCCGCCAGCAGCAGCACGCTCGTGATCTCGAAGGGGATGAGGTACTGGGAGAACAGCGGACGCGCCACGGCGCCCACGATCCCCTGCTCCTGCTGCAGCTGCGCCATCGCGTTGCCCGCGGGCGTCCCGGCGGCCGATGGTGTGGCGCCGCGCAGCAGCTGGAAGAAGAGCAGGCCGCCCAACAGCGTCGCCACGGCGAGGCCGACCGGCCCCTTGAGATCGGACGGCCCGGGCCGTCCCAGGTTCAGCAGCATGATCACGAAGAGGAACAGCACCATGATCGCGCCGGCGTAGACCAGCACCTGCAGCACGGCGATGAACTGCGCGTCGAGCACCACGAACAGCGCCGCGAGCGAGAACAAGGTCTGCACGAGCCACAGGGCGCTCGCGACCGGACTGCGCCGCGTGATGCACATCGCCGCTCCGAACACGGCGAGCGCCGAGAACGTCCAGAACACGATCTGCGTCAGCGTCACCGGTCATTCCCCCCGGGGGTCGGAGGGGTCCCACAGGGTCGAGACGGGGTGCGTCTGCGCGCACAGACGCTCGAGATCGTAGACGAACCGGTCGCGCGAGTACTCGGAGTTCTCGTAGTGCACGCCGACGTGGATCGCCTCCTCGGGGCAGACCTCCTGGCAGTAGCCGCAGAACACGCAGCGGAACTCGTCGATCTCGTAGATCAGCGGGTAGCGGTTGCCCTGCTCGTCCTCGCCCGGCACCAGCTTGATGCAGTTGGCGGGACAGATCTGCGGGCACAGGCCGCACGCTACGCACTTCGAGCGCCCCTGCTCGTCGGTCAGCATGCGGTGGGTGCCGCGCCAGCGGGACGAGATTGTCCAGTCCTCGGTGGACTTCTCCTCCGGGTACTGCATCGTGACCTTCGGCCGGAACAGGTGCCGGAAGGTGAGCGCCATCCCCTTGAGGGTGGCGCGCACGTACGACGTGGCGGACCCCGGCCGTTTCATCAGCTTCACACCGACCGCCATCAGGCCTTCCCCTCTGCCCGGGCCGCGGAGCCCGAGACGATCCGGCCGCGATCGAGCCACCAGAACAGCAACCCGGCCAGCACGGCGTTGAGCCCGAACAGCGCCCAGCCGAAGGCCGGCCCGTAGGCCCAGCCGAGCCGCTCCTTGAGATACCACACCGCGGTGGCGAGCACGGTCAGATAGACGAGCGCGAGCGGCAGCAGGACCTTCCACCCCAGCGCCATCAGCTGGTCGTAGCGGAACCGCGGCAGGGTCCAGCGCACCCAGATGTACAGGAACACGAAGCAGGCGGTCTTGGCGCAAAACACGGCGCCCGTTGCGAGGGTCTTCGCGAGCGTCCAGGGAGGCCCGTTGTCCCAGCTCGTGAACGGGATGTCCCACCCCCCGAAGAACAGCGTCGCCATCAGCGCCGAGGCCGTCACCATGTTCGCGTACTCGGCGATGTAGAACATCGAGAACTTCATCGCACTGTATTCGGTGTGGTAACCGGCGATCAGCTCGGCCTCCGCCTCCGGGAGGTCGAACGGCACCCGGTTCGTTTCGGCGAACGCGCTCACGAGGAAGATGAAGAACGCGACGAGCAGAGAGAGCACGTACCACCCGCCCGCCTGTTGCTGGGCGATCACCTGCGAGAGGGTCACGTTCCCGGCGAGCAGCAGCACCGCCACCGTGCTCATCCCCAGCGCAATCTCGTAGGAGATCATCTGGGCGCTCGCCCGCAAGCCGCCGAGCAGCGCGTACTTGTTGTTCGACGACCAGCCGGCCAGCGTCACGCCGTACACGCCGAGCGAGCTGATCGCCAGAATGTAGAGGAACCCGACCGGGAGATCCGCGACGACCATCGGCACGTCGCCCCACGGGGTGGGGAGTGGCGTGGCGAACGGGATGACGGCGAACGTGAGCAAGGCGGGCGTGAAGGAGATGGCCGGCGCGAGCAGGAAGAGCACCTTGTCGGCCTGCGCCGGCAGCGTCTCCTCCTTGAGCAGGCTCTTCAGGCCGTCCGCCGCCGGCTGGAGCAGGCCCTGCGGCCCCACCCGGTTCGGGCCCAGCCGGTCCTGGATGAAGGCGCAGATCCGCCGCTCGAGCAGTGTGATCAGCGCCACGGCCACGAGGATTGCCGTGAACACCACGACCACCTTGGCGATCGAGCTGACGAGGAAGAACGTCACGCGGTCGCCCCCGCCTGCGCGGCGACGACCTGGCCCGCGGCGCCGAGCCGGGCGTACGAGAGACCGCGGAAGGCGTCCGTGGCGGCCGCGAGCGCATCGAACGCCTCGGCGGCGCTTGCGAATTGCCCGCCCCCGTCCAGTTGCGCCAGCAGCTCGGACAGGACCCACCAGGCGGGGCGCGCCATCCCGGGCGCGGGCTTCGCCTGGAAGTAGCGCTGCACGCGGCCGTCGCGGTTGACGTAGGTCCCATCTTCTTCCGTCACGTTGGCGATCGGCAGCACCACTTCGGCGTCGTGCGCGCTTTCCGGAAGGACGGTGCCGAGATAGAGGAGGGTGCCGGCCGTCTCGATCGCGGCGTCGGGCTCGTCGAGCACCAGCACGACGGTCGCCGTGCGGGTGGTCGCGAGCGCGCCGGCGTAGTCGCGGCTATAGCCGAGCAGCTCGGCACCGCGCGCGTTGGGTGCGCGCTCGGCCCGCAACGCGAGGTTCGGCACGCCGGCGAGCGGCGCCTCGTCGCCCATGACGACCTGGAACGCGCCGGTCCACTCGAACCGCGCGAGCAGTCGCCGGGCGAGGAAGAGCGCCTCGGTCGAAGCCCGGGGCGAGACGAGGGCGACCGCCTTCCCGCCGGCGCCCCGCAGCACGGTGGCTGCGCGACTCAGCGCCTCGTCCCAATCGGTCGCGCGCCGCCGCACGAGGGGCGCCTCGATCCGGTCGCCGCGATTCATCCAGCGGTAGTTCAGCCGGCCGTGATCGCAGATGAAGTACCGGTTCACCTGGAGGTTCGGCCGCGGGCGCACGCGCACCACGACGTTGTCGCGCGTATCGAGCGTGACGTTGCAGCCCTGCGAGCAGCCGCTGCAGATCGACGCGGTCTTGTCGAGCTCCCAGGCTCGAGCCCTGTGCAGGAAGTCCTTCGAGAGGAGCGAGCCCACCGGGCAGAGGTCCACCACGTTCCCCGCCCAGGGGTGGTCCAGGCGCGCGTTCGGATGGATACCGATGTAGGCCCGATCGCCGCGCTCCGAGACGTTGATCACGGGCTCCCCCGCCACGTCCTCCATGAAGCGGACGCACCGCGTGCACAGGATGCAGCGGTTCGGCACGTAGAGGACATCGGGCCCGAAGTCCTCGACGGGATTGAAGCGCTTGGAGTACTCGACGTAGCGCGTGCCGGCGCGGCCTTCCTGAAAGACGAAGTCCTGGAGCTCGCACTCGCCCGCCTGGTCGCAGATCGGACAGTCGAGGGGGTGGTTGATGAGCAACAGCTCGAGCACGCCCATGCGGCCCTGCTTCGCCTGCTCCGACTGGGTGCGCACCACCATCCCCTCGGCCACCGTGGTCGCACAGGCGATCTGGAGCTTCGGCGCCTTCTCGACCTCGACCAGGCACATGCGGCACACCCCTGCGACCGCCAGCCCCGGATGGTAGCAGTAGTGCGGGACGAGGACGCCCGCCTGTTTCGCGGCCTCGATGACGAGCGTTCCCTTCGGGACGCTGACCGGCACGTCGTCGATGGTGAGGCTGATGAGCTCGTCAGGCATCACCCTTCCCCCGTCCCCCTTCCCCGCTCAGGCCACCATGACGGGGTGCTTGCGTCCCGCGATGTAATCCTCGAACTCGTTGCGGAACTTCTTGATGCCGGAAACGACGGGTGCGGCGCAGGAGTCGCTCAGCACGCAAATCGTCTTCCCGGTCATGTTGTCCGACAGGTCGAGCAGCAGGTCGAGGTCGGCCATCTTCCCCTGCCCCGCGAGGATCCGCTCGAGGATCTTGGTGGTCCACGCGGTGCCCTCGCGGCACTGGGTGCACTGCGCGCACGACTCGTGCGCGTAGAAGCGGGCCAGCCGCATGATTTGGTAGACCATGTCCGCGGAGTCGTCGAACACGATCACGCCGCCCGAGCCGAGCATCGTGCCCTTCTCGACGCAGCCCTCGTAGTCGAGCAGGCAGCTCTCGGATTCGTCGCGGTTGAGGATGGGCACCGACGAGCCGCCCGGGATGCACGCCTTGAGCGTGCGCCCGGGCCGCATGCCGCCGCACAACTCGTGCAGCAGATCCTTCAGGGGGAAGCCCATCGTCACTTCGTAGTTCCCCGGCAGGCGCACGTGCCCGCAGACTGAAAACAGCTTCGTGCCAGTGCTCTTGGGGTTGGAGAGCGACATCGCCTTGTACCAGGCGGCGCCCTGCCGCAGGATGGGCGGCACGGCGGCGAGCGTCTCCACATTGTTGATCGTGGTCGGCATCCCGAACACGCCGAACGCCGCGGGGAACGGCGGCTTGATCCGAGGGTTGCCGCGCTTGCCCTCGATCGAGTTCATCATCGCGGTCTCTTCGCCGCAGATGTACGCCCCGGCCCCGCGGTGCAGGTGGATCTTGTGGTCGCCGAGCACGCCGGCCTTCGTGGCCTCGGCGAGCGCTTGCTCCATGATGGCGTAGGGCTCGGTGAACTCGCCCCGGATGTAGACGTAGCCTACCTCGGCCTGGATCGCCCGCATCGCGATCAGCGTGCCCTCGAGCAGCGCGTGCGGCGTCCAGCGCATGATCTCCCGGTCCTTGAATGTCCCGGGCTCGGACTCGTCCGCGTTCACGCACAGGTAGTGGGGCTTCTTCTTCTCTTTCGGCATGAACGACCACTTGAGGCCCGTGGGGAACCCCGCCCCGCCCCGCCCCCGCAGCCCCGATTCCTTCACCACGTCCGTGATCGCCGCCGGCGCCATGGTCTGGGCCTGCTTCCACGCCTCGTAGCCCCCGCGCCTCGCCCACCCCTTGTAGCTCCTCGCCTCGGGGTCGCCGAACGACTTGGAGAGGACGACGGTTTCCTTGGGATGCGGTTTGTGGGGATAGCCCAT
>Ga0209160_1001671_pt1 | contig 18724 bp, 31 predicted proteins | sample GraSoiAngelo_153_FD_186167 | JGI IMG/M metagenome (GOLD analysis project Ga0209160, IMG submission 186167) | Grasslands soil microbial communities from the Angelo Coastal Reserve, California, USA - 14_1009_12_40cm (SPAdes) (version 2) | ecosystem: Environmental > Terrestrial > Soil > Grasslands ... | reverse complement strand
ACGTGAACGCGTTCCATGTTCGAGGAACATTCGAATGTTCCCAAAACATGGAGCGAAAAAAGTGAACGAAATCGAACTGGTGGCCCCAACGGGATTCGAACCCGTGTTTCAGTCACGATCACGTTTTCGCCAAGTCCATTCGACACTTACACAGCAGCAGCGCGGCAGCAGGGCGACACGACTAAAACACGCAGCCCGATGTTCCTGCAAACCTGGCCCGCACTGGTTCAAATCGCGGGCTGGATTTGAACCAGCGACCTTTGATGGGATGAAAGCGCTGCGTCTCCGCCCGCGGTCAGATTACCGTGGGCGCTGGACAACACTCGACGGCGTCCGCCACGAGAGGAGGCGCAGCACACGGAGATGCTGAAGCGCCAACTTCGTATCTGTTCCTGGAATCGCGGCGACCTATCGCTCACCGCCCCGAAGTGACTGCCCGACTGCCACAGATTCCCACAGATTTTGTAGTGGAGACCACGCGCCCGGGCGCGCTAGCTCGGCGGATGAACACAGGTTCGCCGCCGTTCACCGTGAGACCGTAAACTTCGTCGAGGTCGGTGGCCAGGAGTACGTGGCGGCCGGATGACATCACGGCGCGGGCTACGATGAACGGTCGCTTCCACTCCAACTCGGTCGAGCCGGCACCTCTTACCTGCTCGGAGCTGACGTAAGGGATGCCGGACAACACGACCTCACGTCTCGACTCGCTCGGCGCGCTCGCCGATCAGCAGCGGCTATCGGCCCCGGGCATGATGTCTGGCCAGTTCCCGGATGAGATCCTCGATCCTGTGATCCGCGAGATGGAGCAGAAGTTCGGCTTCGTCCCCGATCACGACGCCCTACGCGCGCGGTTGGGTGCCGGACTTTCCAGGCCGGATCACCGCGCTCCGCGACGCCGGCGGGGCCGCGAGGCGGTCCAGCAAAACGCTCAGCTCTATGTTCGCCAGCACCAGCGCGCTCCTGCAGGATACGATGTTCCTCCGAGCGGGACCGCCTCACCTCAATCCGGCGTGCGTGGGCGCTCTTGCATCAAGTTGTGAGGCTGGCACTCACGGCCCCTTCCCTCGCTGCGACACGCTTCTTGATCCGGTCAAGATCGTCGTCCTGGAACTCGTACATCAATTGGTTCAGTGGCCCTCGGTAGTACTGGAAGATCCCCCTTGGGTTGCGGCGCACATGGCCGAGGAGGGCGCCGGACTTCCGGACTTCCAACTGGAAGACATGCTCCAAAGTGGGGCGCTCGCGGAACTCAATGCTCATCGTCGGCTCCACTGCAAGATAGAGTTAGTGCTTGCTCGGGTCGTGTGGCTCCTCTATCGAAGCCGCGCGACGATATCGGCCGGGAGTCCGCTGGGCTCCGCGTCGCGCCATTGAATCAGCCGAGACAGATTCGCTTCGGCCTGCGCGGCCGACAGCACGCCCATCATAATTTGAGTCCTCGTCTCCCGAAGCACCTCGCGCTCACGGCTCAGGCGATGCAGCGCCGCTGACACGTCGTTGAGCCACTGCTCCACCTTCACGATGAGTTCCGGATTTTCCACGTCGCGTCCTCCCTTGAGCGATCTTTTACGCCTTCGGTAGTGGGGGAAGGCAAATCTCATACCGAAAGGTGATCCATACATATCAGTAGTTTCTAGAACTGCGCGCCACGCAACTTCGGTAAGTTTCCACCCGCACAGATTATCTGCGAGCCATCACGTTTCCGCACTCCAAGACCCAGAGAGCGTTTAGCTCAGTGACTGTGCGAACCGCCCAACTACTGTGCGCCCAGCTATTGAGCGATCCTGGACAGGCTAGTCAGCCCTGCCGCGCGCAGCAGATCCAGCTCGGCATCCTCTGGCGTGACCGGCGCAAATGTGACTCCACACGGAGGCGAGGGTGGAATCGAGTATCTCCTTTCTGAAACAACATGAGTAGTTCTTCAGGTTGTTTAGCACTTGAAAGTTGAGAGTTATGCGGCGGCACCCATAATTACCGGAACCTTGCGGACTTGGCGGGCAGCGTGCGAATCTAAGAGGGAGTGCTCGACAGAACTGTGCCCGAGTCTACATTTCTTCAGGTAGTTACGAGCTAGCCGCGTCCGCGGCGTCGGTCGTTTTTTCCGGGACTTTGCCCGAGATACGCCGATGTACGAGAAATCCAGGGAAGTTGCTGTCTGGCTCCACGACAACCACGCAAGGCTCATAGTCGGCGCCGCGCCAGCGAACAATCCTAGTCGCTGGGCGATACGTGGAACCATTGTCGAGGAGATTGGCGTGGGGCTCTGGCTCAGGACCAACACGATTCAAGAGTTCCGTCCGATTACTATTGGCGCGAAGCAGGTCAACTGGCAGTTTGCCTCAACCGAGCTCCTCATTAGGTGGGATGCGGTTATTACGATTCAGGTGTTTGAGGGTAGCGGTAAAGAGATAGGCTTCAAGCCTGCGGCACAGTAAGCCGCGAGCTTCGGACTGTAAGTCATGGCGCTCTCGTCCCGCGCAGGCTATCAGTTCGACGCCCCATCCTTCACAGTTCGCACCGGAGCATCTGGCCGGCCCGATGTGCATTCCGAAGCCGTCGAGCGGTCTCTTCGAGTCGGCCGTGGGCGGCAAGGTCAGTGTGGTCGGCGATCTCTTTGTCGTCGGCTGGAAGACGTACTTCTGGAACCCGGCAGCCGAGCGCTTCGACGCGATTCTGACGAGCGAGTGACCGACGCTATCCAGAGGATCGCGTCGGAGATTGACCCTGGCCGTCGCGTCCCGCCGTAGACTTTCTGGTTGCGCATACTAGCGCCGTCAGCCGCACGGAACGAGGTCGCGGTCCCGAGAGCCTTGACAAAGTTTGTCAGTCCCATTGCCGTCGTGCGTCGTTTCCGGCAAACAGTCTTCTCGAAAGCCCAGGAAATCGCTGAACGCGTGTTTTGGCAGGAGAAATGCGACCGAAGTGTGTGCCATGGAAGTATCGCTTCGTCGCAACCGCCACCGGGTGCATCTCGCGGTCCTGTTGTGCGGTCTGGTGCTCCTCACGTTCGCGGAGCGCCGGCTGGCCGAACTGGACTTCAACTCTACCGGCGTCGTACGGATCGAGAACAACGAGAAGCCCGATGGCGACGAGATCATCAACCGGCTCGTTTTTGTCGACGACACGACTGAACCTCTTGCGCCGAAGGTCGGCGATGCCTGCCACGCCGCGCACATTCCGGTCGCATCGTGCCCACGGTCGCTCATCACGGTCCGACTCTCAGAGTCTCGCGCCCCGCCGCTCGCTCTTCTCCTGTCCCACGCGTAAGTGACGCTCCGCTACTAGGCGGAGCCCTAAGTAGCAAACCTGACGAACGTTGAACATTCATGGGAGGAACGTATGCTTCGCTTTTGGAACAAACGACATTTGAACTTTCGCAACCAGCGAGGCTTCACCCTCATCGAGCTGATGATCGTCGTCGCGATCATCGGCATCCTGGCGGCCATCGCCATCCCGCTCTACGCCAACGTTCAGGCGCGCGCGCGGATCGCCAAGGCCCAGGCTGACGCGCGTGCCCTTGCGTCGGCCATCTCCATCTACGCCGCCCACATGGCCGTCGTGCCGACCACGGCCCAGGGGCTCAACTCGCTGACGGTGCAAGCAGTCAATAGCCTCGGCCAGTCAGCCGGTCCGTTCATGGCGAAGATTCCGCTTCCCCCGGCGGGCTGGGCGAGCCCGTATGCCTACACCGGCGACACGACGGCCGGCACCTTCGTGATCACCTCGAGCGGCGACAACACGACCGTCTCGCTGCCGTAACGGGCCGACGTCGCGCCCACGGGGGAGGACCGGCACTTCCCCGTGGGCCTTCATCGCTCGAACTTGACCGCGCTCGTCGCCGGTCGCTAATGTTAGGACGCTGAATTCTCTGCCGTGGACGGTCCACCCCCGACTGAGAACATTCGCACAAGCCGGTGCCTTCGGGCCAACTTCCAGTTCCCTTCTCTGTCCACAGCACCCACGCGCTAGGCGTGGGCGGTCGCGGCCGAGGCGAGCACACACAGCGCAGCGATCGTGGACGTTCGACCCAGTCGCATCATCGCTTGCCCTCCTCGGCGGTCGCCCGTCGCATCACCGTGACCTTCTCATACGCTCCCCACATCTTTGTCTCGGTCACGCCCGGCTGGCTCACCCGCTGGACGCGCACATGGGCATTCTTTCCGCCGTTGGTTGTGTACGGTCGCCCCACTAGATCGCGGGTAGCTTGTACTTCGCAGCGAGCTTCGTGATGTCGTCTGCGTGATCCATGAAGAACAGGGAGCCTTCGACGATGAGCGAGCTGCCTCGTGCCGTGTTTATCCTGGCGAAGATGTTAGTCACTTCGGGCAGTTCGGGTGCCTCAACCATCTGGAAAGTCAGACCCAATGAACGAGCGGCGGCGCGTGCGGCCTCTGAATTTCGCTGGGTCACCGGTACCTGTGCCAGTCCTCGAGGATCTCTGAGATTTAGATTCCCAAAATGCTGACCTAGACGGGGCTGTCACGTCAGTTTCAAGGAAGGGACCCTGCCACGAAGTGCCGGTGAAAAAGGAGTCAAAAATATGAAAACGCAAGTGACACGAGGCCTGACGGTCGCGCTCGTGCTCTTGGGTGTGATGATCTGGATGCCTCCCGAAACGGAGGCCCAAGGACTGATCCGCTTATCGGCGGAGTTCCAAAACTTTGATGACACAGAGAGCGCCACGAACCTCGTAGTGCCAGGGAGCGTCGTCTACAGGAAGCCCATCGTTGTGGGGGACCGGCACGACTACCTTGTACGTCTGACGGCCGCGCTCGTGCTCTTGGGTGTGATGATCGTGGTGGCGGCGCAGGCGACTGCCACGATAACAACATCTACTACCAATGGTGCGTCGATCTCTCTCGCAGCGACCGCGCGGCGGTTCCCGTTGCGGGCCCTCACACCGTTGACATCCGGATGGCTTCGTCGAACGGCGGGTTGGTGTTCTTTGAGGCGGCCCACTTCTACATAGACGCGACTGGGCCCGGCTACTGCAGCCCGTCAACTCCCGTCCCTGGGGGGGCGAGCGCGGTTCCCAGTCAAAGGCGGAGGTAGATTTTCGTCCCCCACTCCCGGCCCCGGCGGGCGCGCTCGGGGCCGGGAGGCTCCTAAGCCCACGGAGGCCTGTCACATCCATGAGGGAGTCCGTGTTTCGCAGTACGACGAAACGTGCTTAGTGCGTTGCGCGCCCCTGAGCGCGACCGTTATACGCACGGCGGGACCAACGTGAGTGTCATGAAGGTTGCAGCGCCGCAGGGGCGTCCAGGTCGAGACGTTCTTCATCCCGGTTCAAAAAGAAGGCTGGCCTTTGTCGGCGGACGTTGGCGTCAGGGTTCCGGTGAGGCATCATCCAGCCGGGAACGCCACAAGGACGTCGAAAGAGCGTGCGCCTCCCATCCCGTTCCGGTCGCGCTCGTCGGCGAGTGCTCTATGCCATCGTATGACCGCGCCCATCACGCCCTTTGGGGGCATAAGCAGACCCCCAATGCGGATTCAACTAGCCTTCGTGATCGCGGGCGCCCTACTCGGCGGGTGCGCGGCGGGACCCGTTCGACCCCCGGCGCAGCTCTCGACGGACCGCGCCCGAGTTCAAGGGTGTGAACTGCTGACCCTCGTGAAGGATAGCGACGTGGACGACCTCCGCGAGAAGGTGGCCAAGGCCGGAGGCAACGCCGTGCTCGTGACGGGGCAGACGGGATCAGATTCCGCGGTCATCGTCGAGATCAGCCGCATGAAGTACGTCGGCGAGGTCTATCGCTGCCCGTGACCATCACGCTCGGCGCCGCCCTCGAGGCCTTCATCCGCGAGCACGAATACTGCGGCGAGCTCGACACCGGGCTCGGGGCGAGGATCGCCCAGGCGGTAGGCGCCATCGCCCAGCCTGGAACGGCTATCTGCTCACGGTGTCATGTTCGAGCCGTGGGTGACGCATCGCGAATCCGATGGACGGCCTCTCTCGGTGGCCAGGGAATCAACAAGGAACTAGACCGATGTACGCGGGACTGCTGCCGGCCCCCTCTGCCTTCGTCGAGTAGCGCCTTTCAGGAACACTATGGCTTGCGGCGTGAATCGCACAACGGTGTAACCGAGCGAAGAAGCCTGGCCTTGCCGAATCCGCCGCATCCTCCTGTGGCGGCGCTCGTCGGCCACGGGGTCCTGCGCCACTCGGCGATCCCCCGCCCGTCGCTCCATGATCACCTTAACAGCACGCATGCCGGCGAAGGCCCGCTGGAGATGGTCGTGGAGCGCCGTGTCGTTTGGACGCACGACGATGAGCACTTCGGCATCGGGAAATGACTTCGACGGAAGGAGTTCGAGGAGCCGTCTTTGATGATCTGCGCAGATGCAGTGTGTTGTCGCGGGGTTGTAAAACGGCTCGCGCTCACCTAGATCGCTAGGCCGGCCCTCGCTCTCGCACCACGCGCAGATTGCTTTCATCCTGGCGATGCGACTGTGCCAATGCCGTGCCAGCCGAATTCGCGGTGAACCTCGTCGAGAAGGTCCCGGGGGGCGAATGGTTCGAGGCTCGCTGGTGCGCGTCACGGCGTTCAGCTAGACTCCCCGCCAGCCATCCTCCACCGAGGTGCTCATGCGGGTGATCGGGCTCGCGGTCGTTTTCATTCTCCGCCTCGCTTTTGCGTCGGCGGCCGAAACGCAACAGCCAGCGAAGATTCCGCGCCTCGGGTATCTTGTTGTCGCCCCTCTGAGCGAAACGCCTTCGCCCGAGCGCGCCGCATTCCTCGCTGGTCTTCGCGAGCTGGGCTGGATCGAAGGCAAGACGATCACGATCGAGTACCGTTCTGCGAAATGGAATATCGAAGATCTCGCCGAGGAGTTGGTCCGCATGGAGGTCGACATCATCGTCGCGGCCGGGTCCGGCGCACCGCTGAGTGCCGCGCGGCGGGCAACAAGCAAGATCCCGATCGTCATGACTCTCGCGTCGGACCCCGTCGGCGCGGGATTGGTCAAGAGCCTGGCGCGACCGGGTGGCAACGTGACGGGAGGGTCCAGCATGACGCCCGAGCTGGGCTCGAAGCGGCTTGAGTTGCTAAAGGAGGTCGTTCCTCGTGTCGCCCACCTGGCTGTCCTCTGGACGCCCGCCGCCACTTTTGAGCTGCGAGCGACACGGGCTGCGGCCCACAAGCTCGGGCTCACCCTCAAGCTCATGGAGGTGCGGAACGCTGACGACCTGGCACGCGCGTTCGCAGTGCTTGAGAAGCAACGACCAGATGCCCTCACGATGCTCTTCGATGCGTTGACGACGGGATACCGAGGACTCGTCGCGGACTTTGCGAAGAAGCACAAGTTGCCGACCGTCTTTGGGGCCAGGGAGTTCGCGGAGGCCGGCGGCCTCATGTCCTACGCGCCAGACATCGCCGAAGGCTTCCGGCGTGCCGCCATCTACGCTGACAAGATTCTCAAGGGGGCCAAGCCTGCCGACCTCCCGGTCGAGCAGCCGACGAAGTTCGAGCTGGTCATCAACCTGAAGACCGCCAAGGCGCTCGGCCTCACGATCCCGCAGACACTCCTGCTGCGGGCCGACCACGTGATCGAATAACGCATGCTCGACCCACGCGGCCAACTCCTGCGTGCTGCTGTCGGCTTCACCGGCTGCTCGATGCTCTCGTACGACCGCGCGCTCTGGGCGCTGCGGTCCTGGCTCGACTCCTGGTCCGGGATCGGGCACGTCGCCGTCGGCATGGCGCGCCAGGGCTACGACCTCCAGCTCACGCGCTACGACGAGAAGGGATGGCGCGCGACCTTTTACACGATCGGGATGGAACACTCGCCTACGGGCGCAATCGGGACGAGCCGGGAGCGCACACCGTGGTACGCGGTGCAGAGGGCAGCGTGGGCGGCCCTCAAGAAGGCGGAAACGAGCTAATTAATTGGAGCGATCCAGCCCTTGGTGCGCGCGAACGCCCACGCGGCGTAGGCGTGGTGACTGGGGGTGATTTCTACGACTGAGGTCTAGCAAACGGAGAGGGTTGCGTCAGCACTTCACGCACTCTCTCGGCAAGCTGGTCGCCTGTGAACGGCTTAGCGATCAAGGGGCGTCCTGCCACGCCCGACACGGAATAGCCTGACATGAGGAGCACCTTCGTTTGAGGGCTAAGCGTTTTGATGCGGTCCGCTAATTCCGTGCCCTTCATCCGAGGCATGACGACGTCTGTGAGCAGTAGCTGGAAGCAAACGCCCGATTTAACCCAATGCAGAGCCATCTGGGGATCGCCGGTAACGAGCACCGTGTACCCTTTCATCTGAAGCATGTCTCGCGCGAGGACTAGGATATGGTCCTCGTCATCGACGACCAGAATGGTCTCCATGCGCCGCTCTACCTCCGCTGAAGTTGTGACAGCAAGTCGGAGACCACCTCCGAATAGGGGCCTAACTCGGCATGAACCCGCTCTTTCCTGCGTCTAGTCTGTTCCAGAAACCTTGATCCGGATGATTTCGTAGCAGACCGATCTCGACCAGTTAATTTAATTAGCTTCGGTCATGGACCGGGCCCGCTGCACAACGTCGACTGCCCGGGATGTTCGTTTTCAGCTTCTATCCGCGGGCAGGCGGGCTCATGTCCTACGGGGCTAACGCCGAAGATCTCTACCGACGCGCAGCCGAATACGTGGACAAGATCCTCAAGGGCGCCAAGCCGGCGGATCTTCCGGTGGAACGGCCCACCAAGTTCGAGCTGGTCATCAACCTCAAGACCGCGAAGGCCCTCGGGCTGACCATCCCGCAGTCGATTCTGCTGCGGGCCGCCCAGGTCATCGAGTAGCGCGTGCTCGACCAACGCGGCCAGCTCCTGCGTGCAAGCAGTCGGATTTGCGGGGTGCTCCATGCCCTCTTACGATCGCGCTCTCTGGGCACTCCGCACGTGGCTCGATTCGTGGGCCGGGATCGGGCACGTCGCGGTGGGCATGCATCGCCAAGGTTACGACTGCAACTGACTCAGTACGATGACCGGGGCCAGCGAGCCAGCTTCTACACGACGGGGATGGAGCACTCGCCCACGAGCGCGACTGCCACTGGGTGGGAGCGGACCCCGTGGCACGCGACGCAGGCCGCTGTGGGAGGCGTTGCCAAGGAACGACTGATTTTTTCCGGAAGCCTGACAGGAGCGGCACTGGCTCGAGAATGATCGGTTCGGTCAGAGACTCGCCAGGCCAGCTCCTGGCCAGTTCCGCAGAAGTTACTGATCTTTCTGGAATGCGATTCGGGTATCGGATTTGCGGTGGAGTCCTGCCGTGGACAGCTCCAGCTCTAGTGCGGTGACGCCTGCTCCGCGACCGCGCGGCGCCGGGCGCCCGTCGACCGTGGAGCCGTACGCGCCTCAGGTCGCGCAGTGGCTGCGCGAGGATCAGGACCTTCCAGGCGCCGAAATCCTGCGGCGCATCCGGCTCGCCGGCTATCGCGGTGGCAAGAGCGCGCTGTACGAGCTCGTGAGGCGGCTGAGGCATCCAATAAACCAGTCCAGACGTTCCTTGCAGAACTGACAGTAGCTGTCGAGAGTTCGCGGAAGGGGCCACAGGTGCGTAGTCAGCGCGTTCTCATTCTTGCCGAACGGGCCGAGAGTGGAGCCCTCTCGAAGTTCTTCGGGCTGTTCGAGCACGGTCGCGCCTACGAGGTGTTCGCCGCCGAGAACCGTCGCGAAGTCGTTTCCGCCATGAAGCGGGGACGCCCCGATCTCATCGTGCTCGATCCTCAGATGAAAGAGCTCGACGGGCTCCAGCTGCTCAAGCAGATTCGCGTGATCGACCAGGCCATCCCGGTCATCATCGTGGTAGGAACACAGAAGACCCAGGAGGCCGTCGAGGTGCTGAAGGCCGGAGTCTTCGCGTACGTCCCCAAGCCCTGCGACTTCACACGGTTCGAACATCTCGTCGCGCTCGCGCTCCCGGCGGGGCGCCCGGGCACAGGTGACGAAGCCGCCCGCCCTTGAGGCTTCCTGGAAAGGGTCGTGGGAGAGGATCGAAAACCGCAAGACCACAGGAGACGACAATGAGCGCGACGTGCCAGAAGCTGGAAGTCAAGGACATCGGCGACCTGGAGAAGCTGGTGGCCGAGAACATCGAGGGGATCGAGTCCGGACTGCAGGTCATCGACTCGCGGATTCGGCTCGGACACGCGGCCATTGACCTTGTCGGGCTCGACGCAAAGGGGGCGCTCGTCCTCATTGCGCTCGACTTCACCGCAAGTGAGGGGCTCCTGCTCCGGGTCATGGATGCGCATGCCTGGTGTCTCGAGTACCCGGACACGACGCGGCGGCTGTACCCGATGGCCACGGTCTCGTCGACCCGGCCGCCGCGAGTCCTCTTCATCGCCCAGCGACTGACGGACGCGTTCGTGCGGCGGATCAAACAGCTCAGCTCTCTAGAGGTTGACTGCCTGAAGTTCTGCTATCTCGACGTGAACGGCGCCCCGGCGCTCTACTTCGAGCTCGTCGAGCGGGTACCGCGGGCAGGCGACCCCAAATCATAGGGAGACGCGACTAGAATCGGCCTCACTCCTTGACGATCTCGCTGGGCGAGTATTCGCGCCCCACGCGAGGCGCACAGCGACGCCCAAGCCGAATTTCCGGAATTTCGCGCCGCCTAAGTGGGGACGCGGTCGTTTACGAATACGGCTGGTATTTTCAGGGGGGCCGCGATCATGCTGGCGACGATCGGCCTCCTGGCACTCCTGCGGTCGCGCAATTCGTGTACGCTCCGAGGTGCTCGCTCGCAGTGGAAGCTGCTCCTGACCGTTCTCGTGTCGATGATCGTCGTCTACGTGGCGCTCTATTGGGGCGACGACCTGGCTCGGCCGCGCCGCCACGTGATTGGGGCTCGTTAGCCACGCACCCGGCCGTTCACGAGCGCGCCCCATGTCGCCACGGAGAACGGCACGAGGTAGGTGAGCGGCACCTTCCAGATCAAGGCGACTGGCCATCTCGCGCCGAGCAGCACGTCGCCCTGATTGATGACTGTCAACACGGTACCGACGACGAGCGCGATCGCGATCGACCGGCTGAGCATCGGGCGGTGCCGGACCGCGCACCTCCTGCATTTCAGAATGGGTCCATGGGCGGTCTGAAACTGGAACGCCGCCGCTCGCTCGAGCGAGATCGCGCACCCGTCGCAGCGGCCACCCGCGGTCACCCCGCGATCATGAACGAAGCAGCCTTCCCACGCACGTCGATCTCGACGCGGCTGGTGATCTCGGGTGAGCGCTCCTCGAACGGGTTGACGTCCGGGTGAGCCACCCGGTTCCAGATGGGTGCGAACATCACCCGATCGATCGTGAGTTGCTGGATGCGATGGAGCAAAACTTCCCGCTTCGCGGGGTCTCGCTCTCGAGCCTGTTGTTGGAACAATTCGTCGATGTCGGGATACCCGCCATACGCGTAGCTGCCCTTAGAGTATATGAACGCCTCCACGCGGGTCGCTGCGTTACCCGAGTTCCCCGCCGCGGTGAGGAATAGCCCGCGCAGCTTCTTCTCCTGCCAGGCAGCGTAGAAGAGCGAGGTCTACTCGACGCTCTCGCAGCGGATCCGCGTCACGCCGCGCACCGGCTACAACGTGCGGTTCTGGGCGAAGGTCGACCGCATGGAGCACGACGGTGACCTGTGGCTGAGCCCGAACGGGAGCTCGGTGGCGTGGGACGATCCGAAGATCGAGGTGTCGGGCGCCGGCAAGGGCTGGCAATTCTACAAGCTCGACTTCAACTCGGGCGATCGCGTCGACCTCGACATTCGCTTCGTGGCCGAAGGTCCGCTGAAGGTGTGGGTCGACGACGTCGTCGTCAGCCGCGTCCCGGCGGGTGAGACGTGGGTCGAGAAGGCCCGCGGCTGGGTCGGCTCACTCTGGGCGATCTTGCGATAGGTCGCCGCTCTCTTTCACGTCCGGGCGGTGCTAGGATGACGAGCGTCGGCGATGCCCCGGGCGGATAGCTCAGTTGGAAGAGCGCGGCCCTTACAAGGCGGAGGTCCCAGGTTCGATCCCTGGTCCGCCTACCACGCAACATCGCTCGCGTTCTGCGCTTTCTCGCGATCTTCAGGCCTCTGACTCGTCACCCCCAAAAATCACAGAATCCCCCCGAATCACCCCCGGGAATGGCAACGAAATGGCAACGGCTCGGAGCCTGCCTATACAACCGCTCGCAAGCGCTACTTCGAGGCGACCCACTTCTCCCGCAGACTCCTGACAAACGCTTGCGCCTCCGCAAGCGACATGGGATCACGCGGCGCTGGCCGTCTTGGCTCAGCCGACGATGCCCGGCGTCCCGAAGAAGGAGAGGCCCTCGTCGCCTCCAGATCTTGCTTCTACAGCCGCACGTGCGCTTCTGGCGGCCAAAGCTGAGGGCCAACGCACTGTGGCCTCGCCGATGCCCGCTGCTCCGCCAATAACGGCCGCGATCCATGGGCTTGCCTCCGTAGAGGGTCAGTCGGGTCGCATGCTCGGTGATCGCGTCGGCCCAGGCCAGCACGTGGCGGGCGTCGTCGACGTGCAGGTTCTCGATCAGGCGGCCGTCGACCATGTCAACGCAAGCCGGGTCTCGGCTACCGCCACCGCGACGATAGGCTGCTCGAGCCGCCGAGACGGCATACACACCGACGATGATCCACGACTACCCACGACTCGTCTGTACCGGAGACAGATCACAGCGTTCGACCCGAGCGCGTAGGACGGGCTGAGACCTGCCAGTCGATCACGGGCCGCTCGAGCGACCCCGATGGTTGGCGGTCGGCAAAAGGGGGCCGCAACGGTGCTGCTACCGGAGGACGCGGAGTTACCAGGCCGGGTCCCGCGAAGTGACCCCGGGCACGTCGTCATCATGTCCAATCGCCGCGACCGGGCGGTGTTTGACCTGTGGCGCGTGAACCTCGTCGCGCGGGAAGCGACGCTGATCGCCGAGAACCCGGGCGACGTGATGGCCTGGCTGACCGACTGGGACGGCGCCCCCCGAGCCCGGCTGCGCCACGGCGGCTCGCGGGAACGCTACCTTGAGGTCGCTGACGCCGGAGGCTGGCGGCGCCTGCAGACGTTCGACCTCGAGGAGTTCGACGCGAGCATGCTGGGCCCATGAAGCTCGGGTACGTGCCGCTCTTCCTCAAGTATGTCGGCGACCCGAGCCGGCCCGAGGACCGCGCGCGCCTCGAAGCGAAGTCCCCCCTCTTCCGGGCGGAGGACGCGCAGCGGCCGATCCTCATCATCCATGGCGCCCGCGACGAGCGGGTGAAGCTCCGGGAGTCCGAGCAGATGGTCGAGGCCCTTCGCCGCGCCGGCAAGGACGTGCGCTTCGTCGTATTCCCCGACGAGGGCCATCGCCGCGACTACGGCAACTGGCGCAACGCCCTCCAGCACTACCGCGAGGTCGAGCTGTTCCTGGGGGATTGCCTCGGCGGCCGGGTGGGGCCGCCTCCGGCCAACTGAGGAAAGCCTATAGTCCTACTCCACGTCGGTGGCATGGACAAGCCGTCGAGCCTCCTCTTCGCTCTCGGCCACAAACACGTGGGTGATCGACCCGAACGGATGCCACTCCGGAGTCACGCTCATCATCAGGCCATCATCCCGCAGTCGATGATGCGCCGCTTCCGGCAACATCGCGGGATCGAGTGGATGGATCGCCCTCGGATTGTGGAACACGTTGACGCCCTCACACCACCTCTCACCATAATCAGGGCCTCCGACGATCTGCTCGAACACGAGCGGCTCTACCGAATCGGGATCGTGGTTGTAGGCAGTTCCGACTCTCTTGAGCACAAGACGTTTCGAGCCAAAGCCAGCGAGAAGCCCCATCCGGTTGAACTTGGAGATCGTCCCACTGTTGCTGAACAGTACGGCGCTGACATTCTCGGCGTCGGGCAGATCAAAGAATCCGGATGGAATTTCCTTATTGCCCCATCGGTGTGTCGCGATCTTCTTCGGTGACGCAACGAGACGTCCGGCGCTGTCGTGGTGCCACTCGTAGTTGTAGCCATAGAGATAAGGGGACAAAGCCGATTGTGTGTAGACCATCGACGCTGGCCCGGAAAAGTCTTGGATCGCGAACAGCAGTGGCTTGCCCTGGGCGCTCGGCCGTTCCCAATACTTCTTGGCGAGTTTCGAGGTAAGGGTGCTCCCGAATTTGATCGGCATGTACTGCGACACGAATACGGCGAGTTCCTCGGGGGCTTTCGCGGCGGCGGCGCGACGGGCGCGCCGGTACCGTCTTGGGTCGGGTTGACCGTCATGGCCTCCACAGCAAATGTGCCCAGAAGACCTCTACACACGAAGTCGGGGACGGCGTGAATGCGGTCGATGAAGTAGCTCATCTCGGCGAACACCGCGAACAGATAGAGTTCCCACAGCCTCGCACCGAACCCGGTTGTCTGGAACTGCTCGATGAAGTTGCCGTCTGGGTCCTCGTACCAATGCATCATCGGCTCGATCATTCCACGCGCTGAGGAGAAGGTCTCTGCCTCCGTCAAGGCCAGGAAGTTGGGATGGAGGCGAGCGCGCTCAGCGCGAGGTGTGAAGAAATCGAGCGGCACCCCTTCCTCGTCGCCTTGGTAGTACTCCTCGTCTGAGGCCATCGCGAGGCGTTCCATCTCGCGCCGCAGCAACGCCTGCGCGCGCCGCCGCGTCGGCTCGAAAACGGTGACTTCAACAGCCCGGAATCGGCCCCGCCGGTCACGAGCCATCACGATCCCGGTGAAGTCGTTGTCAGTCCGGTCCCGAACCACAATCCCCAGGACCCGTTCCGATCCGTGTTCGAACCAGGCCGTCTCCTCCGAGAAAGCGGTCGTCATCGGAACCCGGGCGTAACCGGCAAGCGCATTGAAGCGAACAAGTGGCAAGGGACGCATCCTTCCCACACTACCAGACAGGGCGCGGCGTTCACGCCCATCACACTTCCGAGAGGCCTTTCACCTCGCGATCACTCTACAGAAGGCGCACGTGCGCTTCTCGAAGCACGCCGGAGACGTCCGCCAGCGCGTGGTGGGGTTGGCATTTCTCCTCTGAGCCGACTAAACGGGGGCCGAAAGGCCGCTGAGAACAGCCCTCCCGAGCAGAGGCTCACTCTACCCTCAGCTTCCTACAGAAGGAGTACGGAGAAGTCCGGCGCGTGAACGACGGCTAGTTGAACCACCCCGCGCGCCGGATCTCGCTCCGCAACGCGAGCGCCTTCCTGAACTCGGCCCTGACCTGAGACCACGCCTCCGCGCTCCAGTGCGTGTGCAAAATCACGCGCAGGACTTGGTTGATGCGGAGCCAGGGTGCCAGAGGCGCGCATAGCCCACTAGGGCCACCTCACGAGGTCGTACTCTCGCCAGTCCCTCTCGTGCCCCGAATCCCCTGCGCAACCTGCCCGGCGTGCGCATGCAACACGTCAGCGGCCACACCGAGATAGTGGAACTCATATCTCGGATTCACCTTCCCCAATTCGCCTGCCTCATACAGATACCGCCACGTCTCGAACAGGGCGCTACTCCGTTGGAGGACCGAGGCAAGCGACTGATCTGGCTTCACGGTTTTGGGCGGACGGACTTCTTCAGGCCCGTCTTTACGCGTGATGGATAGGTCCAGGGCAATGGCCTCACCGGCAGGAGGCGGTTTTGGTGTTGCCTCATACGCCGCCTCGACAGATTGGCGAAGGTCTTGAGGAAGATCCGCGTACAGTTCGCCCAGGGCGTGAGTGCGGATCGGCGCCAGCCCCATCACCATCCGCAACGCCTTCAGGTACAACTCGACGGAGAGGGCGAGGGTCGTGGCAGACGCCACCAGCCCGCCGAAGTCCTTTATGGCTTTCGCGATGGCCGCGTCGATGCTCAACCCGGCCACCTTCTGGCGGAACGGGCGCGAGCACGCCCTGAACGCGTCCGCTGATAGGAAGACCAAAAGGAACTCACCAGCCCACAGCCGCTGCTGCTTCGGCTGCGGCTTCTTATTTCTCCTCGCCTTACCCATGGCCGACGACCTCCCTCTCGCTAGCCACTCGGCTCGGCCTTCTTTAGTGCCTCCCACGCCGCCCGCTGCGTCGCGTGCCACGGCGTGCGCTCCCATCCGGTACCCGTCGCGCTCGTCGGCGAGTGCTCCATCCCGGTCGTGTAGAACGTCGCGCGCCAGCCGCGCTCGTCGTACTGAGTCAACTGAAGGTCAAAGCCCTGACGGTGCATCCCGACGGCGACGTGGCCGATGCCAGACCAAGAGTCGAGCCAGGTGCGGAGCGCTCAGAGCGCGCGGTCGTACGAGGGCAGCGCGCACCCGGCGAAGCCGAGAGCTGCCCTCAGGAGCTGGCCGCGTGGGTCGAACATGGGCTACTGGATCACCTGATCGGCCCGCTGTAGCAGCGACTGCGGGATCGTCAGGCCGAGCGCCTTCGCGGTCTTGAGGTTGATGCGTAGCTCGAACTTCGTCGGCTGCTCGACCGGGAGGTCGGCGGGCTTGGCACCGCGGAGAATGCGATCAACATACCAGGCGCCTCGCCGGAACATGTCGGACTGGTTCGGCGCGTAACCGATCAGACCGCCGTCGGTGACCCATGTGCTCTCGGACCATATGGCGGGAAGCCGGGTCCGTTCGACGAGCCCCAGAACCCGCGGGCGCTGCGAAAAGAGGTTGGGGTTGCCGACGACATAGAGCGCGTCAGGGCGATCCTTGACGATCACCACGAGCGCCCTTTCAAACTCGTCCGGGTCTCGGACCTCGACGACCTGCAGCCGAATACCAAGCGCAGTAGCAGCCTTCTGTGCTTCTCACACGTGAGGTGGGCTCATCGGACTCGAAGGACTAACCACAAACGCCACTCGGGTAAGCCGAGGGACGATCTGCTTGAGAAGTTCCAGGCGCTTCCCGGCGAGCTCAGGGTCCATCCCGGCGCAGCCTGTCAGATTGCCGCCCGGGCGGGCAAGGCTGTCGACGAGCCCGCCAGCGACAGGATCTCCAAGAGTCATGAACACAATCGGAACTTCGGCGGTCGCTTGCCTTGCCGCCGCGGCCGAGACAGGGTCAGAGGCGAAGATGACATCCACCTTGAGCCGCAGCAAATCGCCGATGAGCGCGGGTAGGCGCTCAGGTCTGCCATTCGCGGAGCGAATTTCGATCGCAAGGTTCGATCCCTCGATCCAGCCGATGTCTCGGAGAGCTTGAATGAACGCTATGCGGAGGGGGGAAGGAGAAGTCGGCGGACTTACAAAGAGGTAGCCGATGCGTGAGATCTTCCCCGCGGACTGCGCCTCTGCGGTGAGCGGCGCAGCGAAGAGGCTGACAGCGAGAGTGATCGCGAGCCCGATCAGCCGCATGGGGCACCTCGGTGGGGATGGCTGGCGGGAGTCTAGCAGACGACGGCGGGCACTCGCCCCGGTTGGACGAACACCGGGGCGTCGGCGGTGCGCGAGCACGAGTATTACCAGATCCGCATAGGGCAGAGTTCTGCGCTACGGGGTGTACGGGGCGCCCGGCATACCCGAGTTGTGCACATCGACAATTAGCCAGCGACCGCCGGTCTTGACCCACGTCAGGCTATTCCGCTGCATCATCGTGCTCATCCTTCCGTTCTTGTCCATGAAAATCTGGTCGGTATAACTGTTGACTATGAAGACGTTGCCGTCCTGAAAGATGCGGCGGGTGACCTGTTGGGTCAGTTCCTGGCGCGTCGGATAGTTCTTCCACAGATTGGTAATGAACGCGCGCACTGCCTCCTTGCCCTCGATCCGGAATCCCGCACGGGCTACGGTAAATACCACGTTGTCAGCAAGGTCTGCCAGCCATGCATCGACATCGCCCCGGGCGGCCGCCTCCGCTCGCTTCCGCGTGATGTCCGCGACCTCCTTGGCCGGATCAGCCTGAGCCCATACCACAGGTACAGTTCCCAACAGCAAGACCAGGGCGAGAAACCCGCTCAGCATTCTCATGATGTCCTCCTTCATCCAGATGGTGAGAACGACCGCATGGGCACCTCGGTGAGGATGGGTGGCGGGAGTCTAGCAGACCCTGAAGGTTACTTCAGCTATGAATCCATCGCCATCCATTGGCGCGGGTTGACGAGCGGCTAGCGTGTGCTACGGCTGAAGGGCCAGACGCAGCAGATCCAGCTCAGCATCCAGGGGCGTGACCCACCGCTCAAACACCACCCCACACGAGCACGCCACCGTGAGCAAGTAACCGTTCCACGCGGGCTCCGTGGCATCGGCGACCAGCGAGCCGTGCCGACGGTGGTCGTGGCGAACTCCTCAAGGTCGGCGAAGAGGGCTCGAGACGATGGCGTCGCCCCGCTCCTCATTTTCCCGGATGGTCGAGGAGTCGCTCGACGGCCGCGACAAAATCACTCACCTTGAGTGGCTTGCTCTGAAAGGCGTCGAACCCGGCGTCCGTAATCTTCTGCCGGTCCGCAGTCATCACCGACGCGGTCATCGCCATGATGGGAATCTCTCGAGTCGCCTCCTCGGCTCGCAGCTGTCGTAGCGCCTCGATCCCGTCGATTCCGGGGAGCCGAATGTCCATCAGGATCAGGCTCGGATGTCGCTCTTGGGCGAGATGGACGCCCTCTTCCCCCGTCTCCGCCTCGATGATCTCGTAGCCCTTGAACGTCAACACGTCCCGGACGAGCTTGCGGTTCTTGTCGTTGTCCTCGACGACGAGGATCAGCTCATTCGCCACGGCGCACCGGGATCATGAACGTGAAGGTCGAGCCCACGCCCACTTGGCTCTTGACATGAATCCTGCCGCCGTGGAGTTCGATGAACTTGCGGCAGAGGGTCAGC
>Ga0209160_1001669_pt1 | contig 18739 bp, 17 predicted proteins | sample GraSoiAngelo_153_FD_186167 | JGI IMG/M metagenome (GOLD analysis project Ga0209160, IMG submission 186167) | Grasslands soil microbial communities from the Angelo Coastal Reserve, California, USA - 14_1009_12_40cm (SPAdes) (version 2) | ecosystem: Environmental > Terrestrial > Soil > Grasslands ... | reverse complement strand
TCGGGGATTCCGGAACAAACAGAATTTCATTAACGCGATTTACTTCCACTGCGGGAGTCTCGATTTGGCTCCTTCGCCCACTAAATAGTCGGAAGCGCCAAATTTTTAAACAGCCCAAAAACATTTTTGCTTCCAGGCACTAGACGTCCACTCACGCGCAGTGCCGCCCACGCAATCTACCCGTTAACCATCACAACTCCACCGAGATTTGTTGTCCCTCCCGAAAATCACGAATCGACTTCAAAATCGGACCAGTAACAATGTGAAGCTCGCGCACTGCCAAAATGTGGACGGGGCACAAGAATATGCAGCCGTGAGAATTGCGAAGGAGGGATAACTCCCATCTGCTCAGATATTTCGAGATCTTCGGGAGGCACAGTTGGCTCTGGCCGCCTGCTCAGCCCCGCCGCTTACATTGCTCAGTTTTTCGCGGCCGCGCTTGCTGCAGCGCTTTCGATCCGAGACTCAAGATCACGCGCCCGCCAATCGTAAGGTCAGGTACTACAAACTCCGTAAATCCATCACGGTATGACGGCGTCAGAACCTCGCAACAACCGCGTTCCGGGCTGGCGAACCGCACCGACCCAAGCTCCCCTTTCACCTGCACTTGCACTTGCAGCAACTCCTGCGCATAATTCACCAGCTCGATTACGGTTTCGTCCGTCTTTTCTCCTTGGTAGGCCGCCACTAAGGTTGTCAGGGAATTCCACAGGCTGACGGGAACGCTTTGCTTCGCCATCAACCGACGAATGTCCCGCGCAAACGTTTCAGGATCGCTGACAGCTTCTCCCAGTTCGATGACGCGTCCCTTCCCCACAGGATAGGAAACGGAGTGCGCATTCGTCTTCGCCGGAGGCGAAGTCTGCCACGGATAAGACCCGGGCAGGTTTACGAGCACGGCGATCCCGCCCCGCTCGGCGAATTCCGCGATTGCTTGAATCTGCGTCGCATCGGGGTTGGCAAACACAACCAGGATGTCAAACGCTTCAAAATTCTTCGCGTCTCGTTCCGTGGATGCCGCCAGCACCCGGAATGCAATGTTGTGGCGGGCCATCAAGTTGAGCGCTTCGTAAGAAGAGTCGTAGTCGCCCGTCAAAACGGCGACGCGAGGCGCAATTTCCAGGGCTTCGTCGCGCCGGGCGAGCGCATAAAACTCCAGGTACACCTTCACTTGCCGCCAATTTTTCAGCGCTTCTGCGTCGCCCCTCGCCAGTGCCCGCTGTTGGTTCTCCGGGATTTCCAGAAGCAGGTCCGCGTGAAATGCGAGTGCTTCGGCTACAGCCAACGCGTAGTCGCTCGGGCTTGGTCCCTGCTTTTGCTGCAAAGGATCAGACAAGTCCCAGGAAAAGGTGTAGAACGGAGGCTGGTTTGGGTCGAAGGCCCGCGCGAAGCGCACCAGCGGCAAGTTCGAATCCACCCACGGCTGCGAAGTGGGGCTGGACACCTGCAAAATTCCATCCCGCTTGAACACCAGCCACCCTTTCATGTCCGGCTGTTTTCCTCTCGCGTCGAGCACCAGAATCCGAAGCTTCGGAGCTGTGTTCTGCACTTTTTGGAGCACGCCCTCTGCAGTGGCTCGCTCTCCGGGCGCCAGTCTCAGAATGACGCCCGCGACGGCTGCGTTCCGAACCGCCTCTGCGACGGTCGGCAGCGAAGCCGTCGTAGACTCCACGTAGCAGCGATAACCTTGTTTGCGGGCCGTTTCAAGCAGGCTCTTCGCATCTTCATTCCAGGGAATTACGATGTCGCTCATCCCCAGTGTTTCTGCTGACGGCATCTCGCCCACAGTCCAACGCACGCGGACTTCGCCTCGTACCGAAAGAGGCAGCGCCACGCAAATCCACAACAACGGTAGGAATCGCCTGCACGGTGTCATTCCGTTTTCCTTCGATCAGTTGACCCACAACTGCTCTTCCCCGAACTCGTTTCAGCGTTTTTCCGCACGTTTGTGCCCACGACAATCTGCGGACCACCGGAGGCGACTTCGATTTGGCCTTCGGCCGCCGCGTCCGCTATACTCTTCACCATGGGTTTTCCCTTTTCCGGCCCAACCAGCAGCAAGGTCGTTGATAGCGCATCGGAGGCGGTGCCGGTCTTCGCCACAAGGCTCAGGGCGACATTTGTCTTCAACGGCTGGCCCGTCTGCGGATCGATGATATGTCCGGCCCAATCGTTCCCGAGCAGGCTTGCCGGAGTCTGCTCCGAGGTTGAAACGCTGTTGTCGCAAAGCAGCACTTGAGGATCCACGCGGCTCGAAGGGTCCCGCAGATGCACCAGCCAACCAGGCTTTCCGGGCGGCGCGCCTAGCCCGTAAATAGTGCTTTGCCCCGCGTTGATCAATGCGCTCTCGATCCCGTAGGAGCGCAGCATGTCCGCCGCTCGGTCCACGGCGTATCCTTTTCCGATGGATCCCAGGTCGATGCGCATGCAGGACGAGTGAAATTCCACCCGGTCCGGCGGCAGCAACTGGATTTTCTGATAGCCTACGCAATCGCGCAGCTTTTCCAGCTCTTCTGCGGGAGCCGCCCGTTCGGCGCGCAATGCCGCTTTCCACACGTCCACGAGCGGTCCCACGGTGATGTCGAATTGCCCGTCGGAGAGTCTCGAGTATTTCATCGACTCTCGAATCGCCTCATACAAGTCACGCGAGACCGTCTCTGCATGAAAATGCCCGTTGCGATTCAACCGGCTGAGGTCGCTCTCCGGTTTGTAATTGCTCATCACGCCATCGAGGCGCACGATTTCGTTCAGTGCTTTGTCGAGCGCCTCCGAAGCATGGTCCGGCGATGGATCGTAAGCAACAATTTCGTACACCGTGCCCATGATGTACTTCTTTTTGTGGACCAGAGGCGTCCCCGACTGCGGATCTTTCGCGAAGACCGGGGAAAAGCAGCCCAGAATCAGCGCGGCCCCCAGTCCGCTATTCCAGCGCATAGACCTCACCCCCGTTGCCCGCCACGTAGACTACTCCCTCGGCAATCACCGGCGCTCCTTGAACCGAGCCACCCGGCCCGGCGCGCCAGAGCAATTTTCCCGTCGCTGCGTCCAGCGCCAGCGTTCCCCATGACTGCACATATACCACGCCTTCGCTGAAAACCGGCGGCGCCGTGATCACTTCGCCGGCTCTCGTCTTCCACTTCAGTTCGCCCGTCTTGACGGCCAAGGCATACAGGAAACCGTCCTTGCTTCCGATATACGCAACATCGTCTGCGACGGCCGGCGAGGAGGAAATCCCCAATCCCGTTTCATACTTCCAGAGAACCGCGCCACTGTTTGCGTCCAGCGCGTAAACAAAAAAATCCTCTGATCCGAACAAAAGGGTTCCGCCAACCAACGCGGGCGAGGAATCAATGCCGTTTCCGGTCAACACGCTCCACTGCATCTTCCCGGTTGCCGCATTGAGACTGTGAGCGTGTCCATCGCCGCAGCCGACATAAATGCTCCTTTCGGCGGCATACGCGGTCGAATATACGCGCCCGCCGAGCGCTTGCTTCCAGCGCAGCTTTCCCGTCCTGGCGTCCGCGGCGTAAAGATGTCCGTCGGCGCTTCCGAAGTACGCGGTTCCCTGGCGTACCACTGGCGAGGCCCATACTTCGCCTCCGGTGCTCGCTTCCCAGAGTTTCGTTCCGGAATCCTGATGCACGGCATACACTTTCCCGTCGTCGCAGCCGAACAGCACCTTTTCCTGGAAGCGGGAAGGCGTGGAGTAAATTTGTTTTGGGGCAGCGAAATTCCATTTCTCCCGCCCTGTTTCCACGTCGATCGCATGCAGCTTTCCCAACAGGGAAGCCGCATACAAAGTGGAGCCATGCAAAACGGGCGCGGAACGAATGGAACCACCGATGCGCGCTTGCCAGCGAGCGCGCGAGGGTGGCGCGATAGGCGGTGCTCCTTGCCCACCGGCCCTCGTATTGTCCTGCAGCAGCGTGACCCATTCGGTTTCCGCTGGAGACGTCGCCGCGAATGCCGCTGTCTCTTTGCTCATCGCGTCAGCCCATCAGCAACTGGCGATGATCGATCTTCTTCAGATCGGATTCTCCGAGCCCGAGCTTGCCGGCGACCGCGATGTGCCCCGGCTGGCGGTAAAAGAGGTTCTTGTTCGCGTCCTGGTAAAACTCACCGTTATTCGAGGTGATGCTCTTGGGATTGCGTTCCCATACCGAGGGCGCACCCTCTGTCTGCCGCTTCTTCTCGATCAGGTCCAGCTCGATCGTGTCCGTGGCCACCGGATCCGTGCTCACCAGCAGGATTCCCGCTTGATAAATAAAACTCTGGTTTTGCGTCAACGGCCCGCCATGCCAGACCATGCGCGTTCCGTCCATGATGTTCAGCACTGTCTTGGAGCGCAGCGGCTCGACCGAGCACATCACACCGATCAGGGGATTGGTGAACGAAAATGGGGCGCGATGCGAACGAGCTACGTTGTTAAACGTGCCGTAGCCAACATTCTTCAGGCACCCGGTCACGCCGGAAGCGGAATGGTCTTTCAATGTGGGGACATTAATGATTTTGTCCACTTGGCGGGCAACGACGCTCGCCATGTACGACCTGGTTTCCCACTCGCCGAAAAAATCGGCCTGGCAATAAATCTCCGCATCGTAGCCCGAAGCATCCAGCCGGTCGTCCTGGACGCCAAGCACGCGGATTCCCGGCGGCATCAGCACCTGGTAGCCCCCCATGTCCATCTCATAGCCAAAGCGGTCATAGACCACGATGTTTCTCGCGGGTACCCCGGCCGACTGAACAGCGTTGATGATTTCGCGCACCAGTTCCGGGGAGGAACAACATGCCGGCGCTCCCGAAGGATTGATTTTGATTCCCACCACATCTTTCGGTTCGACGAACTTCGCCCACGCGGCTCGGGCCGAGGATTCTCCCGTCAGTTCCCTCATTCCCCGTTCCAGCATCTGCCGCACGATGGGTTGCGATACGCGGTTCCCCGCGATCGAGCGGTGGTCGGACAATTCCACGACCCGCCCCGGGTACAATCCAGGCATTCCCAGCGGCGATCGTTTCGCGAGCGGCGCTTCGCGCACATCGATAGGAGGAGGCGGCGGAATCTTGACTTCGTCGTCGTACGCCAGCGCATCCATGCCACCGAGAAACAACGCTGCGCCCACACAGGTACGCTTTACAAAGGTCCTTCGATCCATAGCTTGGTCAGGTCTCCGCAATTCCCTTCCGCCAAAGAAGCGTACTATCACCGTCTCTCGAATTGCCAGCACCGTCCGAAAGATTTTTTCCCGTCGGAGTGACAACGCCCTTGCGACGGAGTAGACCTTCGATTCATTCTCCCTTGTCCGTGATTAATTTCGGGAGTTTTTGCGACCGGCTTCTCTAATGAAGTCAGTTCAAGGTTGAACACCTGCGGACTATTAGCATTTGAGCCGCCGCAGGTTATTCGATTCATTCCGCTGTGGCCGCGTCCGCGACGCTCCAAGTAGCAGGGAGCGCGTTACCGGAGGGTCTGATGAACACTTGCCGCCTCGCTCTGTTACGTCTTGATGAATGCGATCGCATGGAGGGTATCAGCACCTGCATGGTGACCTGCGCAATGACATCTCTGAGCAGCGTGGGTTCCTCACGGCAAAAACAGATCCTCCGGATCACTGGGGCTATGGTGGGCGGTATACTCTGTGGTATAGTAGCTCAGGTCTTCATCATTCCAGGGCTGGACACGATCAGCGGATTCGCAACGTTATTTGTGTTGGTCACATTCATCGCGGCCTGGTTTGCCACCAGCAGCTCACGACTCTCGTACTTCGGTCTCCAAATGGCGTTAGCTTTTTATCTGGTCCACTTACAGGAGTTTTCACCGCAGACCAGTCTAACGGCAGGCCGCGACCGAGTCGCGGGGATAGCCCTGGGACTCCTGGCTATGTGGCTCGTATTTGACACGTTAGGTGCAAAATCGGCAGTAATCATGACGGACACGTTCGCTCGCAACCTCGACCTCCTGGCGGAACAGGCAATCCCGTGGCGGGACGGAAAACCTGCCGACGTAGCACGGCTTCGCGCACTGCAGTCTCAAATCAGCCAAAACTTTGCTCAGGCCAACGCGCAGGCGGATGCGGTTCTCTTTGAAATAGGTCCATTGCGGCAGATGAAATTGGCGCAGCGAAGGCGCCTCCTTGATTTGCAGCCAGGCTCAGATCGACCTTCTTCGTAGAGATTGCTCTGCTTCAGTACAGGATCACGATGCAACCCCAAGCGGTTGACACTCCAGTATTCTCGAAGCTCAGAAGGCATTTGACGAACACGCAAGCGCCGCGCTAAGAAGACTTGCTCAAGCATTTCGATCGGGTGAGGTGTCCGGCCCTCCAGATAAGGATGAGTTCATATCAAGAGCGATTAGAGACGGCGGTGCGAGCCCAGAAAAATGCTCAGACCGCGCGAACGGATGTTCTCCTGATCCTGTTCTCGCATCTCAGCGCGCTACTCGACACCCTGCAGTCGGATAGTGCCTTCTTTCAAGATGACCGGCTGACATCTCCAGGGAAATCGAAGGTTGCCGGGCGGCTTCAGCCGGGAGCGACGCAAGCGCGGGCGCAAGCAGAACTTGACTTGATTCACCGCCGTCTGCTGGAGCAGCAACTTTTGGAAGTGGAGCAACCGGGTCAAAGAACGCAGCAATTTGTTCGCGAGAGCCATCTGGTGCTGCGGCCTGCGCAGAACGGGCTGACCAGTGGCTTGCGTGAACAATATGCGTTGCCCTGAAATTGCTAATGGCGATCGCCGCGGGAGTGCTGCTAGTCGCCTGCGCCAACCTTGCGAACTTGTTGCTGGCGCGTGCTTCTACTCGCCGGCGTGAGATCGCGGTGCGCTTAGGATTGGGGGCCGCAAGAGGGCGTGTAATACTTGGATCCGTCGTGAATTTCACTCTTTTCCTTCAAAAGTGGCCGAAAATCTAGCATTTGTCTCCAAAATGTTTGCATCAGTCGCTCGATTTTCGCAAACGTAGCCTCAGGCCTCCAGGGGTTTACCTTATGAGATCGGCGTAATATTCTCTCTGTCCACCCTTGGAGGCAAGTAAGGAAGCGGCGCAATTGAAGCATTCGACTGAATTCATTGAAAAACAGAATTCCACCATAGTGCGTCAGACCCGCATGGCCAAAGGAGATTTCTATATTTCTAGGTGAATAGCGCATGCTGACTAAATCCTAACAGACAGTTAGGATTTAGTCAGAAGCCGAAACTGTAAGGAAACGGCGTCAAATAAGGCGCAAAATCAAATTCACTACGGGTTTTCACGACGGATTCAGGTGATACGAATCCGGAATCGCTTCCAGCGGCACCGACTGCCCGCCGCGACTCATGCGAACCAGGATGCGCCCAACGTTCAGATTGGGGTCCTCCGTCGAGATAAAAAAGACCTTTGTGGTGTACCCTGCCTGCCTTGCGCTCTCTAGCAAGTCCGTGTCGACGTGAGATCCTCAACCGCAAAGGAACGCCGCTCGCGTAACATCGCGCAGGGTTGGTGCCGAATAGGCGGAACCACAGTTGGGAGGCCCTCTTTAAGGTGAGCTAAAACGTACCAACCTGGACGCAACATCGTCCGTTAAGAAATTGATGCCTGGGCTGTCGGTCCCTGGTGTGAAACTCGCGTTCAGATGTAAAACTGTCTCCGTCTTTGTCCAGGCCCAGTTCTTTGACGCTAAACTATTACTTATTGAGTTACTATAACGCTTCTATTAACCATACGTTAATCGAGTGCGAGGCGAATCCAAGCCGCAGCGCAGAATAGTGCCTTCAGCAGGCGGTCGTCCGAGGTCAATTTTGGGCGCTTTCCTGGAGACCTCTGGAGCACGCCGATTTGATGGCGTAGAGCCAGGTTCTCGAGCCCGACGGAAGCACGCGACCGGAAGATCGAGGCCAAAGATGCGAGGAGTGTCGTGAGAAAAATGAGCAGCGGCTAGAATTATGCAGGAAATACAACTCCCGTCCCGTCAGATATTTCCAGATTTCCGGGAGGCACAGGCGATTTCCCTGATTACCAATCCAGAACTCAGCAGTGGGAAGGTGTTTGGACTACACGCTCAGAATCGCAAGACGAGGAAAAGCAGCTCGGTACAAATGATCATCCAAGGTCAGAAGCCGGAACCCATGGTGCAATGCGTGAGCCCCGATGAGGAAGTCGGCAAGAATTCGGCGCGGGCCGGAGTCCCGCTGTGTTCTTCGGCGAGCAACGTACTGTTGGAAGGCACGGCCCGCAGCGCGCCAGGTGGCTTCATTGAGATTCCAGTCCACCGCGATGCCTGTTTCTTTGCAGAAGGAATCAAGGAAGGCCTCCGACCTACCGGGGGCGGCAAGAAGCTCCGCGAAGACCGGCGCAGCAACAACTAGGCTGCCCCGAGCCAAAGCGGTATCAAGTGCCGAACGAGCCTGAGTGTTCAAAGTGTCGTCCTTATTCCAGAGGGCGACGAGAACATTGCTGTCGATCGCGGTGGTCATCGTCCGCGCAGCTTGCTAACCCATCGCACAACTGCCTTCTTCCCACTAGCAACGCCCGGGCTCCCGATGCCGCGATATTTTTCGAATGGGCTCTTGGCTCGGACAGGCCAGACGCGAACGCCCACTCTATCCCTCTCGAAAAGCAATTTGTCACCGGGCCGAACCCCTAGAGCGCGTCGAATTTCGTGCGGAACGGTAATCTGTCCTTTGCTTGTGATGCGCGCTGCCTTCTTCATGACAAGTTCTCCATTCCTTACTATATCATATCGCTCCTTACCCGGGTAACGTCAACATGTTAGGAACCAGCAAGTACTCACACTTGACACAAGTCGCGATTCGCTGGTAGAGCCGCTGGAAAGGATAATCAGGGCGATTAGATGGTGGGGCGTGACGCTGACGGCCATTTCCTCGGTTTCCGCGCGAGGCTCAATTGTGAAAACATGCCTGTGATCCCGGCCTGGCTCGTGAGACGCAATCTCAACGATCCGCGCAGAATCCCCTATCTGTCGGTTTGGAAAGATGAATGCGACGGCGAGCTCAAAGAGGCCGTGCGACTAGCAACGCCGAGCGCCAATCGCGCCAGAGGCGCGACAGACAGATCCACAGCGGGCGGTCGCCCGAGGTCAATTTTGGGCGATTTCCTGCAGACCTCTGGAGCACGCCGATTTGATGGCGTAGAGCCAGGTTCTCGAGCCCGAGGGAAGCACGCGACCGGAAGATCGACCACAGAGTTGCGAGGAGCGTCGTGAGAAAAATGAGCACCGGCTAGAATTATGAAGGGAATATAACTCCCGTCCCGACAGATACTTCGAGATTTCCGGGAGGCACAGCCAGGCCTCTTCCTTGAAGGCTGCACGCTTATGTGTGTGCCCGCGTTCCCCCAGCAACTCCGCACTACTCTCCGAACTCAGATTTTAGGTAAGCCACTGGTTCCACCAGTGAGACCAGAAAAGGTTTGACCGTTGCGTTACGGCATGACATCCCCCGTGGCTTGGTGAGGGCCAGAAAAAGGCGGATGTTATGTCGGAAACGTATCAAAGGTTAGCGCATTCCAGTTGTGACTGTAAGTATCATGTGGTGCTTGTGCCCAAGCGGCGGCGCAAGGTGCTGTTTGGCCAGGCACGGCGCAAGTTGGGAGAAGTATTTCACGCCTTGGCGCGGCAGAAGGAGTGGATAGCGTCGGGATAAACCGGCATGGGGTTACGAATGAAAGAGTCATCAAGAAAGGAACAGCCGACCATCTTGAATCCGAGTCATGCGAGTGCGACCGCGAGGCCTCACTTGAAGCGTTGACAGGTGCATATGCAGGCAGGGAGATCGAGCTTCGAAATTGCCAATCCGGGGGCCGATGGACTCATTCTATCTGGAAGGCAAAAAGGCGACGCGCGATATAGGCGAGCTCGTCGTCACCCGGCGGAGTCGTAGCAGCCCAGGCATGCATAGAAACTCCATGTGCGAGAACCGAGAGACCCCGTTGTCGCCTGTGGCGGAAACGTGACAGGCCGATGGGAGAAAGCGATGAGCAATAAGACCCATATGCACGACAACGGGGAGTCGTACAGCGGATTAGTACCTGTGAAGCCGTCGAACAAAAGCGGGAGACCGCCAGCGGAGACGGTGGAGGGAAGGACGCTGACCAAGGAGAACGTGGGACGGCCTAACCCGAACTGGACACCGAGCCAGGGAAACGGGTCAAGTGGGCTGGACCGCGTGCGCGAAGCAGCAAGGAAGAACGGGAAGTTACGGTTCACTGCGCTACTACACCACGTTAATGTCGACTTGCTACGGAGCAGCTACTTCAAATTGAAGAAGAAGGCTGCACCGGGAGTGGACGGCGTGACCTGGGAAGAATATGGAAGAGAACTGGAGGCCAAGTTAATTGACCTGCATGGGCGAATCCATAGAGGAGCGTATCGAGCGCAACCATCACGCAGAGTCTGGATCTCGAAAACCGATGGAAGGCAACGACCATTGGGAATCGAAGTACTGGAAGACAAGATCGTTCAGTACGCGGTAACGACGGTTCTCAACCAAATCTGGGAAGAGGACTTTCTGGGCTTCTCGTATGGGTTCCGGCCAGGGCGCAGCCAGCATGATGCGCTGGACGCGCTATACGTCGGGATTATGCGCAAGAAAGTGAACTGGGTGCTCGATCTGGACGTCCGATCATTTTTCGACAAAGTCGATCATGACTGGATGCTTCGGTTTGCCGAGCACCGCATTGGAGACGAAAGAATCCTTCGCCTAATTCGGAAATGGCTGAAGGCGGGGGTGATGGAGCAAGATCGGTGGATAGAGACGGAGGAAGGGACGCCCCAGGGTGCGGTGATTTCACCAGTACTGGCAAATCTCTACCTGCATTACGTTCTCGATCTCTGGGTTGTCCAGTGGCGGCGGAGGAATGCGAGAGGCGATGTGATCATTGTCCGATACGCAGATGACGCCGTGCTGGGGTTTCAATTCCGAGACGAAGCCGAGCGATTCCTGCAAGAGCTGAAAGAGCGCACGGCGAAATTCGGATTGGAACTACATCCAGTGAAAACGCGTCTGATTGAATTCGGGCGGTTTGCCGCCGAACGACGGAAAAAGCGTGGAGAAGGAAGTCCTGAGACCTTCAGTTTCCTGGGTTTCACTCACATCTGTGGGACGAGCCGACAGACGGGCTATTTCACCATAATCCGAAAGACGATCAGCAAACGCAGAGCAGCGAAGCTGAAGCAAATGCACGCCGAGCTGAAACAGCGACTGCATGATCCGCTGGCGGAGACGGCCAAATGGCTACAGTCAGTGGTGCGGGGATACTTCCAGTACCATGCTATTCCTGGAAACGAGAGGAGCCTGGATCAATTCCGGAGCCCTGTGCTTCGTTCGTGGTTGCGCCAAATTCGTAGGCGTAGCCAACGCAGCCATTGGACCTGGGAACGGTTCCTAGAGCGCCTCGGAGGCCTGCTTCCGGCAGTCTGCACCGTGCACCCGTATCCGACTACGCGCTTTGACGCCAAGTATCCAAGGTAGGAACCGTGTGCGCTAAACACGCCAGCACGGGTCTGTGCGGGGGGTGCCGAGCGATCGGCATCCCTACCGCGACCCAGATCATTGAGGGACACCTGCTGCCGGACCATGTGCACATGTGCATCGCGATTCCTCCGAAGTATCCGGTGGCCTCAGTGATCGGATTTCTGAAAGGGAAGAGCGCCATAGCGATGGCCCGCTTGTGTGGCAAGGAGCGGAATTTCACGGGCGAGTACTTCTGGGCCCGTGGATACGCGGTGTCCACGGTGGGTTTCGAGTTGGAGCAAGTCCGCAAATACATCCGCGAACAAGAGGCCGCGGATGGTAACAGCGGCAGTTTCTAAACTCATCCACGAAGGCGCGCCTTAGCGCGACGCCTAACCAACGGGACAACCGCCTTTGAGGCGGCCCCACTCACCAAGCCACCCGCTCCGCGGGGGGTGTCTGACTGCCTTTACGGGTCTGAAAGAATAGCCGACTGCGACCTCCGTCCCAGCGATAGCCGAGGACCGTAGTGATCGACATCTTCGACCAATTGAAGGAGTGAATCAGGACTGGGTTTCGCCTTTTGGAGCCCAGGTCCGACGGACGGAGGGGCGTTGTGAGACGCCGCTCTCGTCTTGGAAGAGGATCCAGGCCTTGCGGCGGCGAGCTTTTTTTTTATCTCCGGCCAAGTCTGGGTCAGCCAGCGCCGCACTTTCTCCGGCTTGCGCTCGCGGGCTTGCTTGGCGGGACGTTGCAGGCTCCAGTCCAAGGCGCGCAGGATCTTCCACACGTGCCCAGGGTGATAGTGCACGCCGGTTAAGCGCTCGATCACTATCGCCACCCGGGGCAGCGTCCAAAGATTGGTCGCGAAGCCGTGGGCGCGCGCTCCTTGGCGCAAAGCTTGCTCGACTTGTTGGAGTTGTTGGCGATTCAGCTTGGGCTTGCGGCCCGCGCGGCCGGCAGCGCGGAGGGCGTGGCTGCCGCCCTTTTTCCATTCGGCGTGCCAGCGACTAACACTCTGGCGACTTACCTGCAGTTCCCGGGCGATTTCTGCCAAGCTTAGCTTACCGGCAGCGAACAAGCGTGCCGCTGGCATGTACCACTCGTCGCAGGTTTCGGGCTCAAGCCAATGGTTGGATCGATGCAGAGAACCCGCGTCTGGCTCGCCCACTGCATCGGTTGTCGAAAGCACGCAATTCGGTCCGGCTCGTGCTGGCCGCTCACATCTTTGGTCCTCGAGGATGCGTGGAGTAAGGGAAATATTGGCCCACCCGGGCAAGAGACCCATGGACCACCGAAGACGATCGGAATTTGGCGGTCGCCAGTCAAAGACGGCAGCTCAAAACAACAACGAGCCACCTTGCCCCAGGAAATTTTTGACTCAGCCGACGGAATTTGAAAAATCAGGGGTTTTGCAACACCCTTTAGCTAAGCTAGAGACTCGAGGACCAAGCTCCTGTCCGTCTTGCATGCCAACCCAGTGAATTACTGAATCGTGACCCAAATGGTCGAAGACTGAGACACAGGGCCATTTGTAGCCTGCACACCCATGTACGTTGTGCCCGTGGCCACAACGTTGAGTGTCGAGGATTGCGAGCCCTGATTTTGACTGTCTCCGCTGTATTGTGCATAAATCTGATGCGTTCCCACAAACGGCAGGGCCACTTGACTGGACGCCGAATTGGCTACGACGGTTAGCGGTGGCGTGAGTGCTCCGTCGTTGCCTTTCTCCCAGAAAGTAATCGTGCCTGCGACGGTTTTCGTGGACGTTACGTTTGCACTCAGGGTTACAGAGGGGGAAGTCCCTGCAGGAACCTTTGTCGCGGAGACTGTGATTGCAACCGAAGTGGGCACTGGCCCGCCACCTCCGCCCCCGCCACCCCCACCCGCTGATCCGCCTCCACAACCAAATACGTATAGCAGGCTAGAGGCGGCCACTAGAGCGAAAGCGAGACGCTTCGTGCGACTTTGCCTTGGCAGAAAAGACAGAAGCAACGCGACCAGGCACACCAGATCAAGCCCTACTGGCCAACCTCGTCCCCCAGGCCAACGAGGCCACTTCACGCCGGGGGAAGCTGGAAACGCCGCTGTCGAGGTTGCTGACGGTGGAAGAGTTGCCAGCGTTACTGTCGCTGTCGTAGGCGTGCTGTTCGTGAGGTTTACGGAAGTCGGGCTGAACGAACATGTGATCCCAATTGTTGCGTCCGGGCTGCAAGAGAAGTTAACTGTGCTGGCCAAGTTGTTTGCAGGCGTAATCGTCAGCTGCTGCGAGCCCGTCTGGCCAGCGGTTATTGTCAGATAGGCAGGGTTCGGCGCCATCGAAAAGTCTGGCAGAACGACCGTCACGAAGTTGCTGGACGCCGAGACAGAGGCGTAATTGGAGTCGCCGGCGTAAGTGATAGAGAAGCTTTCACTATTCGAAGGCGTGACGGTGGCGGCCACCTGAATTTCCCAATTTCCGCTTCCGTCAGGAACCGTAGTGATCGTCAGCCCACTTCTGATTGGCCCATCAGCATTGCCGTAAAGAGAAACCGTGCCGGTCGGTTTCAAGGCGACGTTCGATGCCGGCACCGTAGTATTGATCACGCCTGTTATCGTCACTGTGCTTCCGTAGTTCAAAGTCGTTGGGCTGGCGCTGATGTTCGCGGTCGTGCGGTGAAGCACGTTCAACGTAAACGGACTGCTCACGGAAGAGGCGTAATTCGAATCACCACTGTATTGCGCGGTCAACATGTGCGTGCCCGCGGTTGGTATTGTTACGTTCGTGAAATTGGGATTGAGGCTGAACCCTGGCGCTGAACCGTTCTGCCCAGGGAACCCGGTCACGGAAAAGGGGCTGCCCAACTGGGTTGTCCCATCGAGGAAAGTAATCGTACCTGTGGGAGCCGCACCCGACTGCGTCTGCGCGCTTCCACCCACGAGAACCTGAAATGGCACGCCTTCTACAGGATTGCTGACCAATGGTTGTTCTGTGGTCGTAGTCGGCGCAGGCGTGATCGTGATCGCATAAGTGCTCGCACTTGCGCTGTAGCTGTTGTCACCGCTGTAGCTTGCGGTGAGGACGTGGGAGCCGCCGGAAAGCTGGATGCGCTGATCCTCAGTGTAGCCCTCACTGTTGAGTGAAAACATGCCTCCGTCGAGGGGCGCGGCAGCAGCACCGTTCAGGGAGTCCGTCCAAGTGATAGTTCCGGTAGGGCAGCTTGGGGGAGTGCAAACCGGCTTGGGTGGAAAGGAAAGAGTTGCTTGCGCGTTGCCTACGTCCATGCGAGCAATGTAGGGAGAGCCATATACCAAAGAGGTGGGAGTATTGCCTGCTTCCATGCCTGTCTTAACGTCGAATGTAGGAATGCTGATCAAAGTCTTGCTGTTCTCGGCGGTGATGGTTACCGGGATTCCGGGGCTAGAATCACTCGAGCCAAAAGTTGCATCGCCTTGATAGTGGGCGGTGAGGTTGTAGGAACCGCCCGGTAGGATGACGTTCGTGCCGCTTGCCGAGCCGCTCGAAAGGGTAAGAGCTTCGACCCCGAGGGAGCCGCTCGGATTCCCAGGCGTGGGATTGGGTGCAGCGACCAAAGCGACCTGTCCCGTGGGAGTACCGGTGGCGCCGGTGCCTGCCGTAACGTTGCTACTGACGCTGACCGGTGCGCCATGGGCAACTGTGATTGAAGAAACGACAGTCCCATTCACGCTGGCGGCTAGCGTGGTGGCCGAAGGGAGGAAGTTGACGGAAGACCAGTTATTCACCAGATTCTGCACATTCACGGAACCAAGACCAGTGGCAAGGTCATATCCGGCGCCGGCGTTGTAGCCGGAGAGGACACCGTATTGGTCAATGGAACTAGAGGTCGTGCAACTCAAACTGTTCTTGGCACAAGGCATCGCGATGGTTCCCGACGTCACGTCGTTGAAAATGCATGTGCTAGCGGGCCCTGTGCTTGAGTTGCAGCTTGACGCTGATTGTTTTGTGGCGAGCTTATAGAGAACCACGTTGGCGTTACCCTGGCGAGACTGAGTTTTTTGGTTGACCAGAGCCATAATTGCACCGAAGGCGGGAGCCGATGCCGATGTACCACCGATAGGAAACAGATTGGAGCTGCTACAAAAACCAAGGACATCTGTTTCGCAAATGGCGTAAGAATTTCCAACGAACCCATTGCTAGCAAAGAGAGAGACATCCGGAACGTCACGCTTGCCATCGAGGGGAACGCCCGTGCCAAATTGCCACGAGGGTTTGGAGTAGCCGCCCGCACATGCAGCAGGGGTTTGGCCCGACGGTGTCGTACAACTGCTCTTGCCGCCGCTGCCGCCGGCGGTGAAGACGAATCCTGTCAATCTTGAGTTATTGCAATTCGTTTCGGCGTTTGTGCTGAAGCCTATGCGGGGATCACCAAAAATGGCGTTGGTACAGGAATCGTTCCATGTAGTCTCCGGGATATACCCGTTGGCGGACTGCTGCGTTGTTGAGTTGTTCGTCGTGCTCCAATAGGTTGTGAAATTGAAGAAGTCATTAAAATCCGTTCCACCCACGGCAATGTTGTAGGGCGTGGAGGCAAATCCGCTAACCTGCAAGCCGTTTTGAGCGGGTTGCGGCGTCTGTCCGGCGAAGAAATCACAGCCGGCTGCGCCGTTGTCTCCCGATGAAACGAAGACAGAAATCCCTTGCGCAGCTGCCTGCTGCCAAAGCTGATTATAAAACTGGTTGCCAGCTGCGCCGAGGTTGAGTTCACAGTCTCCGAAACTCACGCTGAGGATGGGGGCCAGATTGTTATCGACGACGTATTCCGCGGACAGATCGACGCCAGCGGTCGTTTCGGTGGCCTGAGAAACGACCAGCTTAATGGTGGCCCCTTTGGCTACTCCGCCTGACATTTCCACGTCGAGGTCGGCTTCCGTTTCGATATTGGGAACAAGCCCCGGGTCAGGGCCGTTAAGAACGACGACAGGGTCGTTCGCGGGCAGTCCAAAGATAGTGCGAAAATCCCGGACATCTTGAACTTTAATGTTCGATTCGTTAGCGATCGCGATCGTTTCTCCTGTGCCGTCGATGGCTGGCGTTGCGTTCCAAAGGGGCAGCACGTTGTAAATGGCGGCAAAATCATAGGGGCCGAGCTCGGAACAGTATATTGGTTGGCCCGTATTCGGGTCAGAGCCGCACTGATAGGTGAAGTCGGGATTTGCAAGCTGAAGCAGGCTCGCCCGGCTGGTGTCCTTCGACCAGTTAAGTACGGCGGCACGGCGGTACTGCGTTTTTCGAGGAAAGTTGTGCAGGCTGACAATTCCAGCCACAACACGGGTAAGTGCCGCGGGGATTTGGGGATCGGACGTGTTGGCGAGGTGCTCTTGACCGTTTACGAAGTAGTGGTGGATTTCGGTGTGGAACGCGTTTCGGACTTGGCCGACGTCGCCGGAAAATTCGATCAAATTTCGGCCGGGGCCAACTTCGACGCCTGCGAACCCATGGGTCGCGAGCCACTGGGTGATGGTTTGGATGTCGGCGTCGGCGGGACCAAACTGTTTGCCGAATTGATCCGGAGTCAGCCAGGCGTGATATTTTGGAGAAGATTTGCTCTGTTGATCGTCGAGAAGTTGGCGCAGTGCAGACTCTTGGGCTGCGCTTCGTTGCAACAGTAGCAGAATTCTGTTCAGCGGCTGCGCCTCAGCAACAGGTCCTTGATCGAACTCCGGCCGGGCGAGCGGATGGACGTTTCCCTTCAGAACAACGAGATTATTCTCATCCACTGCCTGAGTAATGCGAGCGGGGATGCTTGTTGTTTGCGCAGCGGCATGTCCGCAAGAGAGCGCCAAAATGGAAATGAAGAGTAGGGCACCACGGCACAAGCTCACTTTTGGGAGTCTCATGTTCTACCCCACGCAACGAATGGAAGTAGAAATTCTGCAAGTCCGGGGACGGAGGGAATGTAGTTTCCATTAGATAGTAGCGATAGCAAGTGAATACCGTATTCGATATTAAGGTAAAGACTCTACTGCGATTTCATCGGGAGGCGCAAGCCATTCGGCGCTGAATCATCCGAAGATCTGCACGATTTATGACGTGGGCGAGGCGGATGGGAAGGCGTTCATCGCCATGGAGTTTCTGGACGGAGCACCGCTGAAGCATTTGATTAACGGCCAGCCGATGGAGCTGGAGCGGCAGCTGGACCTGTGGATTGAGGTGACCGAGGGACTGGACGCCGCGCATGCGGAAGGCATCGTGCACCGCGACATCAAGCCGGCGAACATTTTCGTGACCAAGAAGAATCGCGCGAAGATTTTGGATTTTGGGCTGGCGAAGGTGAGCACGGCGAAGGCGATCAGCGGCAGCGGTGGCGACAGTGCGATTGTGCCTCCCGAAAATTCGGAAGCACGCCATTCTGTTTGCGGCGACACTACTCTGCGCCCGGAAGCTGATGCCGATGATGGAGGACAATCCAGACACCAGCAAAGAGCTTCTGACTGAACACTACCGGTGGCACGCAATCGAGCAGGCGCATCGTGTGCTCAAAATGATCGACAAGCGTTGGCTGCGGAGACGGTCAGCGAGCCGCAGCTTTTCGTCGCAGATAGTAATGATCCATCAGGGTCACTGCGCCGAATCCCCACATTCGGCCATGGAGGGTTACAAGCTCTCGCCGTGGCTACAACCATTCTTTACGCTCTTGGGCTGGTCACCATTGCCCTCCTCGTGCGGAGTCCAATAGCCATACTGTAGTCAAAAGCGGTGATAGCTGTTTGAAGTTTGGTGGACGAGAGGGGATTCGAACCCCCGGCCTCCTCGTTGCGAACGGGGAATCACTAAAGCTAAGACGCGTCGCCACAATCAGTTAGCTTTTTGAAAAGGCCGTGAATCGCCCAACTCGCCCAACCAAATCATAGAGCTTCTTCACTAGCCGTCAGCTCATCTCCAATACCTCCACCTTCTTGGGAAGGGAGACCCAGCATTTCCATTGGGTTCGAATCCGACGGGACTTGGACTGAAGGACTGAAATTACCACGGGCGTTGCAATGTAACTCACAGCCCGTTGACGGCAAGAAACGGAAATTCAGGACAACCAAACAATACGGCTTGTTTCAACCTTCCAACCCGCGTCATTTTTCGCCAGAAGGAAAACAATCCCTAAGCCGGAGAGCCAGTCCTTCTGGGGCCTGTGACGGGCACATGTCCGAGTAAGCCACTATACGTCCAGGTGACCACTGGAAAATTCGGTCCAGGGATGACCTCCGAGTGGCCGAACCATCCGGGAGTTGGTCGGTTCGCTCAACACTACGGCGTTTGGGCGAAGCGGCTGGCGTA
>Ga0209160_1001666_pt1 | contig 18757 bp, 23 predicted proteins | sample GraSoiAngelo_153_FD_186167 | JGI IMG/M metagenome (GOLD analysis project Ga0209160, IMG submission 186167) | Grasslands soil microbial communities from the Angelo Coastal Reserve, California, USA - 14_1009_12_40cm (SPAdes) (version 2) | ecosystem: Environmental > Terrestrial > Soil > Grasslands ... | reverse complement strand
AACCACCGCGCACGAGTTCGGCACGGTCGAGTGGTTGGCGCACTGCACGGTGATCTCCCAGCCCACAGGGACGGTCAGTACGAGCGAGCCGTTTCCATAGCCGTCGTAGTTGAACTGGTAATCGGTGGCGGGATAGCCGGCGATCAGGGTCACGGTTGCGGTCTTTGTCTTGGCGTCGACTTTGAGGTACTGCTTGGGGTCGGGCGGCGTACCAGAGCCCGTTCCCATCACGGGGTCGCACGCGGTAGCCACCACGATGAGCAGCGTCGCGAGCAAGAATGATCGGGCCGTGACAAAGCCTCCGCCTCGCCTGGTGTTGTGGTGGGAGTCACTCGAGACGTGGAAGCAGCTCGCGCTGTCGTTTCCTGTCTTCGCGGTCCTCACCTTCCTGCTCAACATTGGTCCTTTTTACCAGCCCATCGGGCGTTCGGTGTTCTACGGATTGTTTGAGGGCGGAGTGCTGGCAGGCCTCCTGGCCGTGGCCGCTCGAAACGAGGGCGAGGGCCGCAAGAAAGATCGACGATAGCTCGACCCTAGACTGATTCAGTGAACATGAAACTCGAGCTCGTCGCTGTTCCTGTGACCGATGTCGACCGCGCCAAGTCGTTTTACGTCAACCAGATTGGTTTCCATGAAGACCACGATCACAGGGTCACCGAGAACCTGCGCTTCGTCCAACTGACGCCGCCGGGATCGGCCTGCTCGATCGTCATGGGAGTCGGCATCACGCAGATGGCGCCAGGGTCTCAAAAGGGACTTCAGGTCGTCGTCGATGACGTCGAAGCGGTCCGGCAGACCCTGCTGAGCCGCGGGGTGGAAACCGGCGAGGTCGAGGTGCAACCATGGGGATCGTTCATCTACTTCGCCGACCCGGACGGGAACACGTGGTCGGTGCAGCAGATCCCAAAGCGTCAGTAATCCGGCTGGTCCGGTCGATCGTTTCGAGCTGGCCAGCGCCTCGAGCGCGGCACCCAGCGGTCAGCTGGCGTGATTCGATTTCGTTCGGGGATGCAATCGAAGCGACTTGGTCAATTCCCCGGCTTGGCGCAAGGTCAGCTCCACAAGCTTCATCGCCTCGAGTTCGGTCTTGGTGAGCTGGCTCACGGCAACAAATTGACGAACACGTTCGGCGACCCGCGCCAGGTCGGTCGAGAGGTCAGTATCTGGTTGAGCCGCAAGCGATGGTTGCCGCATGAAGTAGCTGATTGGTTTGCCGGTGCGGCGAGCGATCAACGCGAGTATGCGTTGGGACGGACGGGACTTGCCTGTCTCGACGAAGTGGATGAAGGTGCGAGATACGTCGTCTCGCGCAATTTGAGCGAGGCTCAGACCAGCCTCAAGCCGCGCCTCTCGCACGCGCTCGGGGTCCACCGCGATTCCCGAGCCACGAGCGGCACCCTGCACGCTGTCGGATCCTAGTGTTAAGTGTTCGTAAAGCGACGGAAGTTTGAATGAAGACTGTCCGCTCGGTCGTGGTCATTGGGAGTTTGGCTTCGTCACGAAGAGCACGACGCTGGTGGCGAGGACCCAGACAAGGAACAGGAAGTATGGAAAGAACCAGATCGAGCTCAGTGGGGCGGCGCCCGCCAGGAACAGGCCAATTCCGATCACAGGTGCTGGCCATCCAAGCCAACGGGGAAGCGCCCGGGTCGAGAGAGCTGCCAAGCCGGAGGCAGCGAGGAAAGCAGCAATTGCAGACCAGCTGACTACAAAGATCCCGTTCGAGAGGCCGAAAAAGATGCTTGCACCAGTTGCATCGAGGTCAGCGCGTCTGAACGTCTGGGCAATAGCGAAGGCCAGCTCAGCCAGCCAGAGAACCATGAAGGTGCCTGCTGCCAGTAGGACCAGGGTCGACGCGACATGCGACCGATCACCAGCAACGCGGAACCTGACTGCGAGAACCGCGGCAAACAGTGCAAATCCGAACAGGCCAAGAACTCCTACCAACCACAGCGCAAAGGGCAGATCTGCCTCCGACTTTGCATAGGCCAGGAAAGCGTTCGAAGGAGCGTCGAAAGCGGGTTCTGGTATGGAATGGGACAGCGGCATCAACGCAATCAGAACTACTAATGAAACGAAAAACACGATGCCGCCCACGCCCCCGACCCGAGTCCAGAACCGGGGGCTGTCTACCATTCAGGGTGCCTATGGCTACGTCGTGGGCGGACTGGTATAGGTGCGCCTGGCATCGATCACAGCTCCGCCGCCAGCCAAACCAACGAGCGCCGGCAAGGCAGTGAGGTACACGGCGATCGCCAATGGCGGGCCGACTGGCATGAAATATACGAACGCTGATATAAGTGCGTGAACTGTGCCGATGATCGTTGCACCGAGGTAGGCCCACGACCTCGAGCGCAAGCCGTAGATGATGAACAAAACCATCAGGCTTACAAATACTGCCTCGAGAACTACTGGACCGATAGAGGCTGCGACACCCCGCCGCGGGATTAGCTGGAAAATCGTCCCGTACGGAACTTCGATCGCCAACGTGACCGCCCAAATTAGGAGCAGGGCAACAGTTGTCTTCTGCCAGATCGTTAAGCCGCTCCTCACTGCGCCATAGTGCACGACTGAGGGTCCGTGGAACAATCGAGGTTCGGCGATGTGCGGCAGAACTCGTGCCGCATCACAGACCAAAAACGCCGAGTCATGAGGTTGGGTCTTCGGCCGTCAGTTCGTCCTCCCCCGTGCCCTTCTCGAGTAGGCAGGGAGCCTGTCGAGCTCTGGCGCTCAGGCGAACACGATGGCCTCGTCGAAGTCTGAATAGCCCGCCTCAAACGCGCTCTTGCTGATCCAATACTGACCGCGGATGGGATCGTTGATCAACACCTCGCCGGGGCTGACTCCAACGACGACGTACACGTGCGAGGCGTAGACCGGGCCGATCCATGGAATCGACCGCCCGTCGAAGCTGATGTAGTCGTGGCGCGGGTGCCAGAGCCAATCCCACGTGGCGAACGCGACGACTGGGTGTCCTGCCAACACGCGCTCATAGATCGTCAGGGCTGACATCGACCCGTACGCCAGGATCCGCGCGCCATGTGCCTTTGCGACGCGGACCAGCGGCGGATAGTAGGTCCCAAAGCCTGTGTAGTCACTCTCGTTGCCATCGACATTTCCGACGAAGGTCTCGTAGGGGTTGCCCCAGTGAACCCGACCAGCCTGGTCAACGTACATCGGCCGTGAGTCGGCTCCCAGCTCGCTCAGGATCTGGTCCTGGCTCAAGGCGATTCCTTGATGCGTCAAAGCCATCGACATGGACGCCTCCTCGCAGCTCAACGGATGGTCCTGGTAGTAGAACGCGACGCCCGAGACCACGCGCGTGTCGGTGCACTCAGCCGCGGCCAAATGCAACTGGCCCGCGGCGCACAGCATTGATCCGCTCGGCTCTGCCGCTGCAGCCGTGCGGGGCATGAGCGCAGCAGCGGACAGGCTGAACAACGCTGCAAAGGCGATCGCATGATGCGCGGCGTGCAGAGGCAGAAAGGTCGATTTAGCGTGCTGAAGTAAGCGCAACAATATCCCCGTCAGGCGCGCACCCATCGGGGTGGCGCGAGCTAGCGGGTGAAGCTACGAGTCACTTGACGAAGGATCTGCGGCCTCGCGGTTAAATCGGCGTAATGATTGTGAATTCCGCGCGAAATCGCGAGCGCGGAGCCGGGTTTGGCGGGATGGATGGGAATCGAACCCACCCAGGACGCCTCAACAGCGCCCCGCAAACAGTTTTGAAGACCGCGGGATCCAGCGTCCGCCGGCGTCCAAGAAGGTGCGCCTACTTCAAAGCTAAGAGGCCGGAATCCGTGCTCGTGCGCCATGAGTAACTGCGGTTCGCCGTCTTGGCTGGCACTTCGGGCTGTCATTGCGACTGTCAGAAACGAATGCGGAGGGCGTTCCCGTCACCGCCCTCCGTCGCGACTTCTGCTTGCCTAGACCAGTATGAAAATGGTGAAGCCCCTGCCCTCATCGGTGTAGTCGCTGCTGGAACCGCCGCCGAGGATCAGGTGGATTCCTTCACCCACACTTGGGGGCGGCGAACCGAGTACACAGAAGATCGTCAAGACGCCATCCTGGCCGTTACTGAAAGACACGCGCAGCTTCGCCATTCCGCCCGTGGCCCCACCGGGCAAGCCGGGCCCAGGCACCGCCGTCCCATAGCTCACGAAGCCCTGGACGCTGGTTGCGTGCCAGGAACTAGGCGGGCCACCGTTGATCGAGAACGAGCCGCCGCCCGTGGCAAAACCTCCCGGACCGGCCTCGAGTATGCCGTGCCCCTGGATGAAGATGGTCGATCCATCGGGGGCTATAGCCGTATCGCCCGCCACAACCCATTTGTAGGCCTCGTGGTTCCCGTTGGCGTCGGCCGCAATTGCGGGCGCCGTCGTCAGAGCGATCGCTGCAAGAGAAATGCCGAATACCGCAAAGATCTTCACGCAACACCTCCCGTCAACAACAAAAGGACTCATCCGCCGGGTGGATGAGCAGCCTCCCCTAAACGGACGATACTCCGCTACCGCGAAGGTGACAAACAGGCCCGCAAGCGGTCAGGAACCTTCGGACCGACCGCCATCCAACTGCACAAACGAAACCGGCTGCTGTCGGTCGCATTGGCTGTCATCTTGGCTGTCACAAGGCTCTGTGTGACCGGAAGTTGACTAATCAGTCGATGCTGCCCGGCGGTGCTACCCACTCGCATTTCTGTCCCGTCACCGCGGCGATGCGGTCGAAGTCTGCGTCGTAGTGCAGAACGATCAAGCCGGCGTCCTCCGCGGTCGCAGCGACCAGAAGGTCCGGCACTTTTCGTCCCCGTTGGCTTCGTCCCGCGAGCATGCGCTGCACTTGGCGAGCGCGTTTCACATGACGTCCCTCTGTCTCGACCAGGTCGAAGGCACCCAAAGCAGAGTGGAGCTCGTCCCATTCGCGCGCACTCCGCGCCGAATATCCAACTTCGAGATCCGAGATGCCCGGTCGTCCGACTCGACCCACCGCGGCGAGTGGTTCAATCACCGCTCGAACCGTTGACTCGCCAAGGCGTGTGAGTACGCTCGTGTCCACCAGGTGCGTCAGCGCCATGCCCGGTCGCGATCCTCGAGCCGGGCGCGCACAAGGACATCGATCGCTCGGGAGACGCCCTTGCGCCGACCGCGGCTCACCCGCCGCAGGGCCTCGTTCACGGTCTCCTTGATCGTTTCGGTACCAAGTTCCGCCCTGGCGGCTCCAAGAGCCTCGTCATCAATGTCAACCAAATGCTTCGCCATTCCGGTCAGTATATACGATGCGGCTGGTCTATATACGCTGCATTCCTGCGCTTACATGTCGTAAGTGGATCTTTTCCGACAGCTTGAGCTTTCCCAGGATGCCCCACGCAGTTGCAGCTGCCTGTTGAGGACGACTAAGCGCGTCTAGATCTCAAATGGGCGTTTCATGAATGCAATCCCTGCCGCAATGTACAAAACGATGATTCCTGCAGAGACAGGCTTCGGGACCTGGTCTGCAAACAGAACAACCACCATGGTCGCCGTCAACAGAGCAGCCGCGATCGCTCCTCCCACAAGAAGTCTGTGCTTGAGGAGACTTCGGATTGCAATGAGTGCTATTCCCACCAGCATTCCTAATACGAGAGCCCCAGTGACTATGGGTGGGCGTCCAGTCGCCCCGCTGAGCATGCCTAAGGCAATGACCGCCACCTGATAGCCGGCTGCCACGTACAGGACTGCGTCGCTTGATACGACTGCCGCAAATCGGGTCCGACTCAACCCCAGTACCTCATCACACGCGCTCCACGGTCACGGTCCTGTTGACGGCCCGCCAGTAAGGAAACCGCTACCTAAACAACACTCCCCGTCCTGAGCATCCCGCCGCACCGGTGGCTGTCAAGTTGCTGTCACGCCCGCGGAATTTGGCGGGGATGGATGGGAATCGAACCCACCCAGGACGCCTCAACAGCGCCCCGCAAACAGTTTTGAAGACTGCGGGAGGCACCAGCCCCCATACATCCCCGGCGCGGCCTAATTATCCGGGGTTCTCTTGCGCCGGCTGGATCGCCGCCACGACCCAGCCCGTCTGCGCCTGAGGCGGCGGCAGCAGCGTCCTGCAGTAGTGGCAGATCCGACCGGTGTCGACATCGATCGGCGCTCCGCACGTCGGGCATTCGAGGCGCATCTCAGCCGGACTGGTCGCGCCAGCGGGGCGGCTGAAGGTCCAGAACTCGGTAAAGGCGCCCGGCCCTCCAAGCGTACGGCCGCCTACTTCCGCGGAACCCAGATATGAGAGGGCGACGGCCTGGATCCGTAGTGTGATTGCGTCACCGAGCGACCCGCGGTCGGCGGCCGCGACTGTGATTCGGGTCGGCACGAGGCCGTCGAAGTGCTGGACCGCGTCTCTTGCGACCAGACTGGCCACGTCCTGGCTCACCTCGTCAAACACACGATCTGACAGGAGGTCCAACACAGGGGTCAGGTCGCGCGCCTCGACCGCCTGCTTCACGCCGAGAAATGTGTCGGCCGCCTGCCGCTTGAAAAGCTCGAGGTCGAAAGCCGGGTCGGCCGCCTGGATCTGTCCGAGCCCGACCGCCGGGTCCGTCGGGAGCGCTGCGCTCACGGGGTGCCGGCGGTTTGCTCCGTCTCTGTCAGCGCGTGACCGCAGCTGCTGCAGAACCGGGAGGTCGTCGCGTTCATCGTTCCGCAGCTCGCGCACCTGACCTGCACGGAACCGCTCGCGGCGACAAGGCCGGCGCCAAGGTTCAGGCCGGCTCCGATGACCGCGGCGCCACCTGCGCCGCCACCTTTGGCCGCGCCTTCGCCGATGCCCTCGACGGCCTCACCCGCGGCTGCGGCCTGGAACGAACCGGCGAGCTTGGTGTACTGAACGTCACGGCGGTATTTCTTGAGCGCGCTTTCGTCGTCGGGTTTGATCGAGATCACAAAGTTGCCCATGCGGGCGACCTGCAGGCCGTAACCGGCCAGGGCAGTGCCGGCCCCCTCGATCACCTCGTCCTCGATCTCCGCATTGCGCGCGGCGATGCCGAGGATCGGCCACGCCTGCGCGGTGATGTGGCCAACGACGGCCTGGCGGAACACCTTGAGCAGCTGGTCGCGCATCCAGTCGGTGATCTGGTCGTTGCTCAGCAGATCCCTCGTGCCGGCGAGGTTGACGATGAGCTTGTCCGGCGCGGTCACCTTGAGCGAATAGTCGCCGAAGACTCTGAGCCCGACTCCGAGCTGCGTCTCGGGATCGATGACGTTGTCGACCATGCCGCCGAATGGGAGGTTCGGAAACTCGCGCGTCGAGACGAAGTAGAGCTCGGTCTTGAAATAGTTGCCGCCGGTCAGCGAGTCGACCAGGTCGCCGAGAAATGGGATCTCGGATGAATCGAGCGTGCTGACTCCCGGCTGCAGGATGCCCCGGACCGTGCCGTCGCGGAAGAAGACGGCCACCTCGTCCTGCTCGATCGTGACCTGGCTTCGCCTCCGGATATTGGTGTCCGGCCACTTGAACAGGATCTCGGCCTTGTAGGCGTCGGGCCGGGCGATGAACTCACGCCGGAGGTCGCGCAGGAACCCCATGACGCGACAGTATGCGGGCGGTTCCCCGGCCCGGCTACGCCTTATCCAAACGGGGCATGGTGAACGCTCGGCGGAGGCGCTCCGCCTCCATCCCCGCCGCGCAGCCCCGCAGGTGGTCGTTGATCAGGCCCATGGCCTGCATGAAGGAGTGGACGGTGGTCGGGCCGACGAACGACCAGCCCCGGCGCCGTAAATCCTTGCTCAACGCGACCGCCTCAGGTGGGATGCCGCCCTCCATCACCTCCGCCCAGTCGCGCCGGCGCCGGCGGCGTTTCGGCTCGTAGCTCCAGACATAGGCGGCGAAGGTGCCTGCTTCCTTGCGCAAGTCGGCGAACCGGCGGGCGTTGTTGATCGTCGCCTCGATCTTGGCGCGATTGCGCACGATGCCCGCGTCGCCCATCAGCCGCCTGACGTCGCCGGTGCCGAACCGGGCGATGGCCGGCGGGTCGAAGCCACGGAAGGCGGCGCGGAAGTTCTCCCGCTTGCGCAGGATCGTCAGCCAGCTCAGGCCGGACATGAAGCCCTCGAGCATCAGCTTCTCGAACAGCCGCCGGTCGTCGTCGACAGGGCGGCCCCACTCGCTGTCGTGATAGCGCCGGTAGTCGTCCGAGTCACCCCACGAGCATCGCGCGATGCCATCCACCCCGACGCTGATGCCGGACGGAGCGGCGATCTCTAGATCAGCGCTTCGAGCTTTGCCTTCAGGTCGCCCTTCATGTTCGGGCGATACCCGACCGTGCGCTCCGCGGGCTTGCCGTCCTTGAAGATGATCACGGTCGGGATCGACATGATCCCAAGCTGCATCGGCACCGACGGGTTCTCGTCGATGTCCATCTTCAAGACCTTGATCTTGTCGCCCAGCTCGCCGTGGATCTGCTCCACGATCGGGGCGATCATCCGGCAGGGTCCGCACCACGTTGCCCAGAAGTCGACGAGCACCGGCTTGTCCGCTTTGAGGACCACGCTTTCAAACTCGCTGTCGGTAACTTCCTGGATGTTTGCCACCTGCATTCCCTCTACTGACTTAATCGCTTGATTCTGATTTTGATTCCGGTTTCGAATCGGGTTTGGACTCGGGTTTGGACTCGGGTTTTGACTCCGGCTTCAAGTCGGAGCCTGAGCTGGAACCGTTTTCCGACTTGGCCCTGTCCGGCGCCTTGTAGTCGGTCGTGTAAAACCCGCTGCCCTTGAAGATCACCCCGGTGGGATACAGCATCTTGGTCAGCTTGCCCTGGCACTTGGGGCAGGCCTGGAGCGGCGCGTCGGACATCCTTTGCTGGATCTCAAACTCGTGGCCGCAGCTGCTGCATCGGTAACCGTAAATGGGCACTTTGTTGGGTTCCTAACTATAGACGGCGATCTCGTTCCAACCGGTCGAAAACCATCCCAGATGGAGGCTTGGGGTGGAAATACGTCGCCTTCTGAGGAAGAGTTTTCCCTTGTCGGGCCAGGTTCAAAACCTGCTGCAGGTCGGGCTGGTCGAGGAAGAACGCGGCGGTGCCGACCCCTTCGTCGACCCACCGAACCGCCTCCGCTGGATCGCGCGTGTACAGGAGAAACTCCTCCGGGTTCCGCTTGCCGATGATGTTGTCGATCACCTGCTCGTGCAACTCCACCAGTGCCACATCGCCGTCCAGCGGAAGGACCTGGTACTGGTGGTTGCGGTAGGCGCCTGCGGCCACGCGGCCGCGCAGGGAGCTCAAGGCCTCGCCCAGGGACCCCTTTGGCTCTCCGCCGGTGATCGCGATCCCGCTCTTCATCACTCGATGGGTTGGCAGCACGACCAGGCCGGGGTCGGCCAGGTCGGTCAGCAGGGCAAGCGTGAAGCGCGAGGCAGCATCGGGGGGTCCTCCTACCTCGTCGGCGTAGGCGAGCGCGGTCTCATAACGATGATGGCCGTCGGCGATGAGAAGCTGATGCTGCTCCAGCGAGGCATGGACCGTGGCGTGGATGGCGGGGTCGGAGATGACCCAGAAGCGATGCTCGGTGTCTTCCGGGCCGGTGAACGCCACCGCCGGCGCGCGCGAAGCGACCCGCTGCAGCAGCTCCGGCACTCCGGTGCCCACCCCCTCATACAGAAACCAGAGCGGTTCCAGGCTGACCTTCGTGGCGCGGAGCAGCGCCAGCCGGTCCTCCTTGGGGCCAGGGTGCGTGCGCTCGTGCGGCAGCACGACCCGGTCGGCGTACGGCTGCAGCCGCAGGCTGGCGACGAGGTCCCGGCGCACGCGGCCGTCGAACTCCACCTCGTGGACGTACATCGAGCGCGGGTCCGGCTCGAGGATCCGGTCGTCGAGCCAGCGCTCGAATGTGCGCCCCGCGGCCTCGTAATCCGTGCCCGGCCGGGTCAGGTGGACAACGTTGTACGGCGACAGTGCCCGGTAGTGAGCAAGGTCTGAGTCCGGAATGACATCGTACGGCGGCGCAACCAGCTTGCTCGGATCCCCTGCCCGCGCCAGGTAATACCTGACGCCTGGCAGCGCCCGAACGTCAGCCGTCGGCGTCGCTGCCGAGTTCTACATAACGCAGATCCGACATCCCCCCAACCTCTCTCAGCCGTCCCAGGACGTCCGGCGCAACCCGATCGTCGACGGCCAGGATCATCATCGCATTCCCCCGAGGTGCGTCACGGCCGACCTGCATGCTGGCGATGTTCACGTCGTACTCGCCCAGGATGCTGCCCACCTTTCCAACTACCCCGGGCCGGTCCTCGTGACGGCTGACCAGGAAGCGCCCATCCGGCACGAGGTCGACCCGGAACGAGTCGATGCGCACCGCGCGCGGCTCGCCCATCAGCACCGTGCCGGCGATCTCGTGGTCCTGCATCCGCAGCGTGACCAGGCTCGCGTAGCTGCTGTGGGAACGGCTGCGCCGCTCGACGAGCTTGATGCCGCGGTTGCCGGCGATCAGGCGGGCGTTGACCGCGTTGATGCGCTCCTCGGTAAACGGTTGAAGGACGCCTTTGACGGCGGACGCGACCAGCAGGGTCACGTCGTGCTCGGCCAGCTCGCCTTCGCAGTCGAGCTCGATCGCGCTTACTCGGCCACCGAAGAGCTGGGCGTGGAGCGCGGCGAGCCGCTCGGTGAGACCGGCGAACGGTCGCAGGTACGCCATCTCCTCCGGCGGCAACGCAGGCGCGTTGACGGCGAAGCGCGGGAGGTCTCCCGCCAGCACCGCAGCCACTTCCTCTGCAACGTCAAACGCCACCGAGACCTGCGCCTCGGTCGTCGAGGCGCCGACGTGCGGCGTGGCGATCAGGTTGGGCAGCGCAAGCAGCGGGCTCTCACCGGGCGGCTCCTTTTCGAAGACGTCCAGTGCGGCGGCGGCGATCCGGCCCGAAACGAGCGCGGTATGCAGAGCCACCTCGTCCACGATGCCTCCACGGGCGGTGTTGATCAGCCGGGCGGTCGACTTCATGCCGGACAGCTCTTTCTCCCCGATGAGATTCCGGTTGGAGTCGACGAGCGGCACGTGCACGGTGACGAAGTCGGCCCGTTCGAGCAGCTCGCCCAGGCTGACGAGCTCCACGTTGAAAAGCTCGGCACGCTCGACCGAGACGACCGGGTCGTACGCCACCACGTCCATCTCGAGACCGTGCGCCCTCTTGGCGACCTCTGACCCGACGTTGCCAAGACCGATCACGCCCAGGGTCTTGCCGCGGATCTCAGTCCCGACGAATTTAGAGCGCGCCCACTCGCCGCGCTTGACCGAGGCGTCGGCCTGCGGGACCCATCGCGCGAGCGCAAAGAGAAGCGCAATCGTATGCTCGGCGGCGGCGACGATGTTGCCGCGAGGCGCGTTGACGACCAGGATTCCCCTGCGCGTCGCCGCGGTCACGTCGATGTTGTCGACTCCGACTCCGGCTCGTCCAACCACGCGCAGCTTTCGTCCGGCCTCGATGACAGAGGCCGTCACGCGGGTCTCGCTGCGTACGACAAGCGCGTCGAAGTCGGGGATGCGCCGGATCAATTCGTCTTCCGCCAGCTTGCTGACCACGGTCACCTCGCCGGCCTTGCGCAGGCGCTCGATGCCGTCCTCGGCCAGAGGGTCGGCGACGAGGATCTTCGCCACCACTAATTTGCCCAAAGACGGGCGCCTAGCGCGCCGCGGCGGGTATGCCCTGCACCGAGGCGGTGACCGCGGCCACGCCGCGTCCGTCCGCCGGCGCGATGTCGAGCTCCTCCAGCGCCTGTTCGATCGCCCAGATCACCTGCACCACGTCACCTTCGGCGACAGCGCCCAGGTGTCCGACCCGGACCATCTTGCCGGTCATCTTGCCCTGGCCGCCGGCGATGACCACTCCGTACCTGGTGTCGAGCAGCTTGCGCAGCGCGGCAACGTCGAGGCCGCCGGGCGGCAACGCCGACGTGACTGTGTTCGACCGGTAACCGTCCTGGGCGAACAGCTCAAAGCCGAGCGCTTTCAGTCCTGCCTGCGTGGCGCGAGCGAGCCGGGCATGGCGCTCGTACACGTTGCCGAGGCCCTCCTCCTCGAGCATGTGCAGGCCTTCCTGCAGCGCGAAGGCGACCGGGACTGCCGGCGTGAACGGCGTCATGCCTTTCTCCGCCCAGGTCCGGGCTTCCTTCCAGTCGAAGTAAAAGCGTGGCGACCGCGCCTTGGCCTGCTGCGCCCATGCGCGCTCGCTCACGCTGACCAGCGCCAGCCCCGGTGGCGCCATCCATCCCTTCTGCGAGCCGCTGACCGCGACATCGATACCCCAGGCGTCGGCCTCGATGTCGATCGAGCTGATCGAGCTGACGCCGTCGACCACGACCAATCTTTCTGCATCTCGAGCAACACGTGCCAGCTCTCGCAGAGGGTTGGTGAGCCCAGTCGACGTTTCGTTGTGTGTCAGGAGCACGATCCTGGCGTTGGGATGGCGCTCGAGGATGATGCGAAGGTCGTCGGGGTCGACGGGTTGGCCCCACTCGAACTCCAGGCGCACCACGTCGGCGCCGTAGGCCGCCGCCAGGGCCGCGAAACGCTCACCAAAGTTCCCGCACAGGGCTGCCACCACCTGGTCGCCGGGTGAGACCAGGTTGGCCACCGCCGACTCGAGCCCCCCGGTGCCCGACGACGTGAGGAGCAGGAGGTCGTTCTTGGTCTTGAAGACGCGCCTGGCGCCGGCTGTGATCTCGGCCAGGATCGCCGCGAACTCAGGTCCGCGGTGGTCGATCATCGGCCGTTGCATGCTCCGGAGCACGCGCTCAGGGAGCGGAGTCGGTCCGGGGATTCGCAGCTGGCTCTGGAATGTCATGGGCGCGCTCCAGTGATGGCTTTGACGGCCAACAAATCTTGACTTAGTGCTGCTCTGTTGTGTAGGGAAGCAACGCGATCGCGCGGGCGCGCTCGAGCGCCGTGGTCAGAGGACGCTGGTGCCGCGCGCATGTGCCGGTGACGCGACGGGGCAGGATCTTCCCCCGGTCGCTGACAAAACGGCGCAGCCGGGAGACCTCCTTGTAGTCGATGTAGGAGATCTTCTCGGCGCAGAACGCGCAGACCTTGCGGTGCTGCCGCTTCGGTCCTCGCGGACCGCCCGTACCGCCTGAGGACTGTTCGCGTGAAGGTGGACGGCTGACAGCCATGGGTATCTCCTAAAAGGGAATTTCGTCCGGGTCGACGTCGCGAGGCGCGTCGTCCGGAGCTGGAATGTCGTCGGAAGCCGCGGGCCGCTGCCGCGGTGTGCCGTCGGCGGCGCCGCCGCTGCGGCTGTCGAGGAACTGCACGTCGTTGGCGATGATCTCGGTGGTGCGCCGCTTCTGGCCATCCTGGCCTTCCCAGGAACGCGTCTGGATGCGTCCCTCGATATACACGAGGGCGCCCTTGCGCGTGTACTGGGCCACGACCTCCGCGAGATTTCGCTTGCCGGCGTTGTAGGCCACGATGTTGTGGTAGTCGGTGAATTCCTTCTTCTCGCCGTCGGGCCCCGTCGACCAGCGGTTGGTGGCGATGCTGAAGTTGGTCACCGCGGTGCCGCTGGGCGTGTACCGCATCTCCGGGTCCTTGGTCAGCCGTCCGATGAGCAGGGCCTTGTTCAAGTTCGACATCTATGTCTCCTCCTCCCGATCCCGGCGCACTGCCCCCGCCGCATTTTCTGAGTCCGCGACGACCGGCGCTAGCACGACCTCCGCCGGCGGCGGGGCCACGGCGGTCACTGGAGCAGCCTTCTCCGGCTTGCGCACGACGAGATGGCGCAAGACCTCTTCTGTGATCTTCAGGCTGGACTCGAGCTCGGGCACGCGATTCGGCTCGAGCTGGAAATCCTGCAGCACGTACGCCCCCTCTTTCTGGTGCTTGACCTCGTAGGCCAGCTTGCGCTTGCCCCAGAGGTTGGTGCGTTCTATCGTGCCGCCCGATCTCTCGATCAGCGTGTTGACCCGCTTGACCGCGTCCTGGACCTTGTCGTCGTCAAGGTCGGCGCGAACGATGTACAGAACCTCGTAATCCCGCAACAGGGAACCTCCTTCCTATGGGTTTGAGGCCTCGGTCAAGCGGGGACACGAGTCCCCGGCCGAGACCAGAAAGGTCAGGCCGGTATTCTACCGAGCTGTGGCCAGCGCCGCCCAGCCAGGCAGCATCTTGGAGCTCAGGACGCCGATACGTGCGTCAGGGGGCCCGGCGCAGCGTCGTCGCGCATACTCCGATGCGCTCCTCCTAACGCCACCCCTTCCTTCGTCTCGGCGCCCTGACCGGCGACCTGGCGGTCGCCTGCTCCAATCTGCGGCCCGTCCGGACGGCGCAGGCCACTGATGGCAAACAAGGCCCGAGCGAAGGCTGCCGCGGGCTCAGGCAAGGGCAAGTCGGCCCGCCGGCCCCCGGTTCGTGGCAGGAGCGGCTCCGGCGTGCCGCTGCTGCCGGTCGTGGTCGGCAGCATTCTCGGTCTGCTCGTCATCGCGATGATCGTCGCAATCGTTTATAACAACCGGCCTCAGCCTGGGCCGTCGACCGTCTCCGGCATACCTTGCGACCACCTCGAGCACTCCCAGGTGCACTACCACGCCGCGCTGCAGATCGTCTACAACGGCAACGTCGTCAACCTACCTGACAACGCCGGCATCCAGACCGACTCCACCGGCGCCAGCGTCACCTGTTACTACTGGCTGCACGTCCACGCCGCGAACAAGAACGTGATCCACATCGAGTCCCCCGCCACCGCCACCTTCACCGTGGGCCAGTTCTTCGACGTGATGAACGCCTGGAGCCTGGCCAACGGCAAGCCCGCGCAAAAGCTCGACGCCACTCATGTGTCGACATTCACGATCGGCGCAGATCAGAAAATCGTCACCTACGTCGACCTCGGCGACGGGAAGGGAGCGCAGCTCTACGACGGCGACCCGCGCAAGATCCAGCTCAAGTCGCATGAGGTGGTCACGATCGAGATCACGCCTCCGACTGTGACTCCGCCTCCGGCGTTCGACTGGCATTCGTCGGCGAACTCGGGGCTTTAGGACCGGCTTCCATCAGAACTCTCGCTGCCCGGAAGTGCTCCAGCTCGTCGTGGTTGTTGCCGTAACGGGTGGCGCGGTCGGCGAGCTTCAGATGGACTTCGACAGGATCACCCTCGACCTGAAACCGGTCTCCGCGCTCGACCGCTCGCAGCCGCTCAAGTCGGTAGCGGTCATTGTGCAGCTCGATCTGCTTTCTCTCCCCGGCGAGGATCGCTGCGGCTTCATCCCTGCGCCCCAGAGCGATCAGGGCCTGGGCCTGGGACACCCGCGCGTCCGAGCCGAGCGGCCAGTCATATGAGCTGAGGGCCGGCTTCAGCGAGAGCAAGGCCCGGCGGTGCTCACCCTTCAGGACAAGGACGCGCCCTCGCTCCAGGGCCAGCTCGCGTTCGATGCCCGCCTCCTGGCCTTCGAGGAGGTACTCCACCTCGGTGCCGAGGCGCTCCGCGATCACTCTCAACACGCGGATCGACGGCCTCGCCTTACCGAGCTCTACCTGGTTCAGGAAGGCTCGACTGAAGTCGTCGCGGACGACCTTGGCCAGGCTCATGCCCCGCTGGTTGCGGATTCGCTTGATGCGCTGGCCGAGCGTCTCGTTCTCCGGCATCCCAGTCGCCCCTATCGTAAACGAGCGATTTACAGGTAATCCTGTGGGTTAAGACTGCGGGTCAGCCGGGTGAAGTTCTTGAAGCCTTGATGGGTCACCATCCCCGTGTCTTCGACGCGAACCCCGCCCAGGCCCAAGAGATAGACACCGGGTTCGACCGTGACCACGTCACCCTCCCCGAGCGGGGTGTCGGTGGTCTCGCGCAGGTTGGGCTCTTCGTGGACGTCGAGGCCGACGCCATGGCCTGTGCCGTGGTTCATCTTGGCGACCCCCTCCGGACCTTCGTAGCCGAGGCTCGTGGTGCCGAAGCCGCGGTCGACAAGGACCTGGCACACGGCGAAATGAGGTTCCTTGCCCGCCACGCCCGGCGCGATCGACTCGATCCCGGCGTCGAGCGCCTGGACCACGGCGGCGTGCATCCGGCGCACCTCGTCGCTGGGGTCGCCGACAACCACGGTCCGCGTGATGTCTCCGTTGTAGTGCGTTTTGCGGCTGGTCGGAAAGATGTCGATGATGACCGGCGCGTTGGCCATGATCGGTCCCTCGCCGCGGTAGTGAGGAAGCGCGCACTCCGGTGAACCCGCGATGATCATGTCGGGGCACGTGAACCCTTTTTGGCCGAGGTGGAACTGGGCCGCGGCGTAAAGCTGCTCCGAGGTCAGCGGGCCTCCGTTCGACCACAGGATTCCATCCTTGACCTCGGCCTGCGCGAGCCCGCGCACCACCTCGACGACCGCGGACTCGGCCGCGCTCTGGGCCTCCTGGATAGACGCCGCCTCCGCGGCAGACTTACGGCGCCGCTCCGCCACGAAGAGTTCGCGGTCCACCTCGACCTCGAGTCCTTGCGCGCGCAGGTCCTCGAGGTGCGCGGCGCGAAGGTTCGGTGAGACACGTGCCCGCGTGATTCCCTTCTCACGCAGAATCGCCGCACCTGCCCGTGCCCACGCCTTGTGGACATAGGCTTCCCGGTCCTCGACGATCCGGCTCGCACGGCACTGCGCTCGCGCGCGGTCGATCTCCAGCGGGCTGGTGACGAGGATGTCGTCCTGGTCACTGAAGCGGATGTACAGCGCGTTCTCCACGCTGAAACCGGTCGCGTAGATGAAGTCTGCGTCCTGCTCCCCGCTCGGCATCAAGACGATCGGCGCGGGGCCCGTCTTCCGTGATCTGGTGCGCTTCGGCGCGATCACGCTCGAGTGGTCGGTGTCACGCCACAGGCCCGCCGTCTCGACCGCCTGCGCCACCGCCTGGAGCAGCGCGTCGTCGCCTCGGCCACGCCCCCGATGCTTCGCCCGGCCCTCGAGGTTCAGCTTCTCCTGGACCTCGTAACCGCTGGTGTACGCGACGTCGTAGCCGAGGTCACGGAGCTCGGTCAGGTCGCGCCGCAGGGTGCGTTCCGACACTCCGGCTCGGTCGGCCAGCTCGAGAGGGTTCAGCCCGGGCTCCGCGATGATCGCGGCCAGGACTCTCAACAGTCGAGCCAGCCGCTCAGCGCGATTCACAGAAGAGCGCGGGTGAGGACGGCTGTCCTCCCCCGCGGAACCCCCTCCTCCCACCAGCCACGCCTGGTGGCGTTTGGACGGGCACTGCTGGGGGACGGCCGGAGTGAATCCGGCCTACAGCTCCACCGCGTTGCTAGGAAATCTCTTCCCAGGAAGTGGTGGCGTTCCCACCCTCGAACGGGTCGGGCTCGGCCTCCTCCTGGTTCCCGACTTTCTGGTGGAACCGACTGGCGATCATCTGGTAGGCCATCGCTTTGGGGATGCCGAGCTTGGTGAGCGACTTCACCTCGTCGGCCATCACCTTGTCGCGCGCCGCCTCGATGGCGGCCAGGACCTCTTCGATCGATGCGGTCTTCTTGACCATGCGGAAAGTGATTCTACCGGGTGAATTTAACCGAGCCTTAGACTTGAAGCTCGTAACTACCGCGGCCGCTCCTGGTGGGGGTTTGGATGGCGACTGATTACGCTCCCGACAAGATCAGAAACGTGGTCCTGCTGGGCCACTCGCACGACGGGAAAACCATGCTCGCCGAAGCGATGCTGTTCGCCTCCGGCGCCGTCGCCCGGATGGGCTCCCCCGACCAGTCGACCGCCACCATGGACTTCGAGCCCGAGGAACAGAAAAGGAAGATCTCGATCAACCTCGGGGTCGGCTTCGCCGAGCACAACGGCTACAAGATCAACATCCTGGACGCGCCCGGGTTCTTCGATTTCGCCGGTCAGGTCTTGAGCGGTTTGCGCGCGGCGGAGGGCGCAGTGGTGGTCGTCGGCCCGACGGCCCAGCTCGCGGTCGGGACGGAGGTGGCTTGGGAGCACTGCAATCGAACCAACAAACCGCGCATCGTCGTGGTCAACAAGCTCGACAAGGAAAACTCCGATTTCTACGGCGCGGTGGCGGCGATGCGCGAGCACCTCTCGCCGCGCCCGTTCCCACTGCATCTTCCCATCGGCTCGGAGCAGGACTTCCGCGGCATCGTCGACCTGCTCCACCTAAAAGCATTCGTCACCACACCAGACGGCAAGGGCAGCGAGGTTCCGATCCCGGACGACATGAAAAAGCTCGTCGAGGAGTACCGCGGGCAGCTGATCGAGGCCGCCGCGGAGAGCGATGACTCGCTGCTCGAGAAGTACCTCGACGCCGGCACGCTGAGCGAAGAGGAGATCCAACGCGGCTTGCGCGAGGGCATTCTCGAGGGCAAGGTCGCCCCCGTCGTGTGCTCGTCGGCGACCAAGCTCCTCGGCGTGCGCACCTTGATGTCAACCATCGCCGAGCTGATGCCGCCGCCGGACGCCGAGGCCGAAAAACCGGTCAAGGCGTTCGTGTTCAGCACCGGAGGCGACCAGTTCGGACGCGTGAGCTACTTCAAGGTGGTCGCCGGCACTGTCAAGGCTGATGCCCATCTCCCCAATCTCAGCCGCGGCGGTGAAGAGCGCCTCGCCCAGATTTTCTTTCCGCGCGGCAAGGAGCACGTCGCCGCGACGGAGGTACGCGCGGGAGACATCGGGGCTGCCACCAAGCTCGCCCACACGCTGACGGGCGACACGCTCGGGATGAAGGACGGAGGGCCTCTGCCAACCCTCGACCTGCCGGGAGCCGCCTACAGCCTGGCCATCACTCCGAAGGCCCGCGGAGACGAGGAGAAG
>Ga0209160_1001665_pt1 | contig 18760 bp, 16 predicted proteins | sample GraSoiAngelo_153_FD_186167 | JGI IMG/M metagenome (GOLD analysis project Ga0209160, IMG submission 186167) | Grasslands soil microbial communities from the Angelo Coastal Reserve, California, USA - 14_1009_12_40cm (SPAdes) (version 2) | ecosystem: Environmental > Terrestrial > Soil > Grasslands ... | reverse complement strand
GGCATGCGCAAACACGTTCTGCAGCATCTCGTCCAGCGCAGCCTCGAGCAGAGCGGCGTCGCCCCAGACCTCGCCCTGCACGTCCAGCTGGACGCGAAGCTCCACGCCTGCCTCATCCATGCGCTGACGCACTCTGTCGGCCGATGCGCGCGCCACCGAAATCAGGGAAACGCGGACGGTGAAAGCGAGCTTGAGGGGTAGCCGCGACATGAGCATCACCTGGTCCGCGATCCGCATCACCGTTTCGGACTGCATGGCCAGGCGGCGGGCGACCAGCGGCATCTCCTCGGCGGGCACCTCGTTGTGGCTGAGCATGTCTGCATAACCTCGGATGATCGCCAGCGGCTCCTCCACTTCATGCGAAGCCAGCCGGACCGCCGATACCGGAGTGCGCGCACCGGCGCGATCGGTGGACTCTGTTCCTCCGTCGGCGTCAAGGCGCGGACTGATCAAGCCGGCGACCACGAGCAGAAGATCAACGTCCCGTTCGCTGAAGATCCTGGCGCCCTTTCCGAGCACCGCCAGCGTGCCGTACGGCGTCCCATCCGCCACGGTGATCGGGACGCCCAGGTAGCTGGTCACGTGCAAGAGGTGGCGCATGGGCAGGTCCCTGAAAGGCTCCCGCTTGGCGGCGTCGCGGACATTGACCGGGGCGCCGTCCTCGCCCGCGCCCGCGAAGGTGTCGTCGAGGGGTATCCGGAGCCCGATCTCGATGGTCGGCCCCTCGGCGCTGACCGCATCCACCATCTCGAGTGCGCCGTCGTCGATCCGCGCCACGAATGCGGCGCGTACGCCCAGAGCCTCCACCAGGCACTCGAGCGACCGCTGAATCAACTCGGGCAGCGGCCGGCTCAAATGCGGCAGCAGCATGCGGCGCACGTGGGACAGGTGCGACTGCCGGTCAGGGCTCATAGGGGGCGCCCAGTTTATAACACGAGTTACCGCCTCTATTGCGCGCGTTACGGCGCGCGCTTTGGGCCGGCGGGCACGGCTCGGGCCTGGATCGGCCCTCGCCTCCATAATGTCCCAACATGGCTGACCTTTCCAACGGTCACGCCAACCTGCACCTGCATACGGTCTTCAGCGACGGCGAGCTCCAGCCTGCGGATGTCGTCAGGGCGCACGCCCGGGCCGGGTTCGCTGCAATCGCGCTTACCGACCACGACACCCTGGCCGGGGTTGACGCCCTCGGCGATCTGCAGGGTTGGGGCGTGCGCATCCTTTCCGGCGTGGAGCTGTCGATCGAGGACGAGCCCGACCGCGGCCTGATCGAGGCACACCTGCTCGGCTATGCCTTCGACCTGGACGACGCCTCCATGCGTCTCCGCCTCCGCCTGGCGAGCGAAGAACGGGAGACGCAGAAGCGCGAGACCGTCCGGCTGCTCGCGGAGGCCGGGTATCCAGTCGACTGGGAGGCGGTGCGCAGGCGCGCGCTGGGGAACGTGGGCAAGCCACACATCGTAGCTGCGGTGGAGGCGGCCAGTCGCCAGGTCTCGCGCGAGGAGCTTTACGCCGTCATGGGTCCGGGTGGCCGGGCCCACGTCGGCCGAGCCCAGGACCTCCGCCTGGACGACGCCGTGGCGCTGGTGCGTGCCGCAGGCGGCGTTGCCGTGCTCGCCCACCCGGGAGTCTATGACCACGTGGAAGACCTCGAGCTGTTGTTTCGGACCTGCGCGGCCGCTGGTGTGGGCGGTCTTGAGGTCACCTACCCGCAAGACCCGCAGGATCCCTACGGAGAACGAAGCAGGAAGTTGATGGACCGCTTCGCTGAGGTCGCCCGCCGATATGGTTGGGTCGCGACCGGAGGCGATGATTTTCACGGACCGGTGGTCACCCCTCGGATCCGGCTGGCAGCCTGGACAGCCACCCCGGCCTCATGCGTCGACGAGCTACTGGCTCGGGTCTGACCGGCGGTCAGCTGGCAGTTAGGAATTCAGTCACGGCGGCGCTCACCACGTCCGGCCGGTCCAGCGGAAGGAAGTGCCCGCCGGGATCTAACACCTGCAATTTCGCGTTTCGCAGCTTTCCCTTCAGATGCTCCCCCCAGCGCGGCTCCAGGAAACGATCGTTCGCTCCCCAGAGGACGAGGGTGGGAATGTCGAGCTCATCGATGTGGCGCGACCGGCTGACCAGGTCGCGGTTGTTGAGCGCCCGGGCCGCCCGCAGGTAGGCTCGACGGCCGGCCACGTCGTTGAATGGTCGGACCCATTCGTCCACCAACTCATCAGTCACGCGGTCGGGTGTGGTGATGCCGGCTTCGAGTCCCTTACGCAGCCCGGCGCGCAGGTCAAGCCCGACCATGATCTGGTCCCAGGCGGGCTCCTTTAGCCGGGCGATCTCCGGGATGGGCCAGGCGTTGTCGACGATGCTGTCGATCAACACCAGCTTGGCCACCCGCCCGGGCGCGTCGACGGCGATCAGCTGGGCGATGCCGCCACCGATGTCGTGGCCGATCACCGCGGCTCTGTGTACCCCGAGCGATTCCATGAACGCGACCAGGTATCGCGCCTGGGCGGCGACGGACAGGTCCGCATCCAGGCGCTTGTCGGAATCGCCGTACCCGACCAGGTCTGGCGCCAGCACATCGAAATGCTCAGCCAGCGGGTCGATCAGGTCGCGCCAGAGATATGACGAGCTGGGAATGCCGTGGATGAGGACGACCGGCGGCCCCTGGCCTTTGCGCAGATAGGCAATGTCGCCGACGGACACCCGGACGCGGCGCTTGCCCTGGGCCAGGGGCGCGGCGGCGATGGGTGGCAGACTGGGTTGAGACGGCGTGGCGGACGTGGGTGAATGCTCGAGCGGCGACGGCGGAGCGTCAAACCTGGGCGCGGGCGGCTGAGCGGCCTCGGTTGGAGCCTCGACCACGCTGAGCTCCCCGCGGCGCGGCAGGATGAGATTGGTGGACGTCGCGTAGGCGACCAGCTGGTTCTTGCCGTCCACCACATTGGCCTCAGCGACGGCAACCTGGCGCCCGCGGTGGATGACCTTCCCCGTGCTCCGCAACGTGCCCGACTCGACCGTGAGCGGCCGCAGGAAATTAACCTTGAACTCCGCGGTGGTGAAGTTCTCGCTCGGGGAAAGGGTGCTGAAGACCGCCAGGCCCATGGCGCTGTCGGCAATCGACGCAATCGCCCCGCCATGCACAACCTGGTTGGGGTTGTAGTGCTCCTCGCGAACCTGCATCTCGAAGGTCGCGCTGCCCTCGGCGAAGGCGGTCAGTCGCATGTTGAGGAGAGAGGCGTACGGTGGACCCGGGATCCGACCGGCGAGCACCGCCGCCAGGTAGTCCCGGCCTGAAGGGCCTTCCGGCTCGGGCATGGCCCGCATTGTAGTTGTAAGCGCCACGCAAAGTGCTAACTTGCGAGGATGAGCATTGAGACCAGCCGGCCCGTTCAGCAGCGAACGGTCGAGACCGTTTCCGCCCGGGCGGTGACCGATGAAGGTGCCGCCCAGATCCAGATCCGCGAGGTCTTCACCGGAAAGGACGGCGCCCCCACATTTGCCATGCGCCGGTTCGATGTCGCTCCCGGCGGCCACACGCCCTTTCACGTCCACGCCTGGGAGCACGAGGTCTACATCCTCGATGGCGAGGGTGAGCTTCGGTTGGAGGACGGCGTGCGACCGTTCAAGAAGGGCGACGCGCTAATGGTCCCCGCCGGCGTCCGCCACCAGTTCGCCGGCACCCAGCGCGGCTCATTGCAATTCCTCTGCATGATTCCCGTCCAGGAGAACTGCTAACTACCTACGCGAAGAAACTAAGCCGGCGATTGCGCTCCGTTCCGGCCGGCGCCGCGGCACTCGCACCAAATTTGATGTGCTCGTTTGCCTGACGCCGGCCTACTCCGCGCTCGCCGGACGCTAAAGCTCGCTCCGCTCGGCTAAAGGCCGCGCCTGCGGCGCGGCTGCGTCTTTCTAAGCCCGCGCACCCCTGTAACGGTGGGGTCACGATGGGGTGATAGAGCGTCACGCCGATGCAAGGCATGGCCAACTTCCCGAGTTCAGAGCATATAGGCCCGTGACCAGCGCGGGTCGCCGGAGATCAAGGGGGAATTTCTCTGAAGAACGCTGCGCCACGCTATGCGACGCACTCGGCCGTTCTGATAGCGGCCGTGGCGTTGCCCTGGCTCGTGCTCCACGTGCCGGTCGGCGCCGCGCCCGCACTTGCCCAGAACCGCGCCACGCCAGCCCTGGGCGTGCGCTCATCGATGGCGGGACCCGTGGTGGACGGCATCAGCTGGTCGACCAGCGGATCCCTGGTCATCCCACCCCTGACGGTCACCCCGCCGGCGGTGAAGCACCGCGACGTCATCCGGTATCGGGCCGTCCAGGGTGATAGCCTGCGCGCCCTCGCCTCGACCTACGGCCTGAGCGTCAATACCCTCGTCTGGTCAAACCCGGGGGCGGTCGACCGCCTGACAGCTGGACAGGAGATCCTGATCCCTCCGGTGGACGGGGTGCTGGTGACCGTCCAACCAACTGACAGCGTCGATGCGCTGGCCCGCAAGTACCGGGCCGAGTCGGACGCCGTCATCGAGTTCAACTTCCTCGAGCACCCCGAGAGGCTGGCCGCCGGCAGCTACCTGATGATCCCGTACGGCGTCGGGCCCGAGCCTCCGGCCGCGCCGCCCGCCTCGCCCCACAAGGTGGCGGCTGGGCATCGGGCGGTTTACGTGACCCCCATCTACTCGGCGGGCGTCGGTACCAGTTATCCCTTCGGACAATGCACCTGGTACGTCAACACCCGACGAGCCGCGCCCTGGGGCGGCAATGCCTGGCAGTGGTACGGGCGCGCCCGGGCGTGGGGCCGCCCGGTTGGCTCCACCCCCCGGGTGGGCGCCATCATGGTGACCTGGGAATCCCCCTACTGGGGGCACGTCGCCTACGTGGAGCAGGTCTACTCCGACGGCAGCTGGTTGGTGTCGGAAATGAACTACTACTCCAACGGTGGCGGCTGGGGACGCGTCAGCTACAGGCACGTGATTCCGGGCACGATTCCGCTGATCGGCTTCATCTACTAAGCCTCCAGCGCTCGGCCCGCGGCGAACAACCTGCTTTCCTCTCCCCAGGGCGCGACCAGCTGCAGGCCCACCGGCAGCCTCGAGTCAACCGGGCAGGGCACCGATAGCGCCGGCAGGCCGGTCAGGTTGAAGGGCAGGGTCAGCCGTACCAGCGCGGCGTCGACGGCTTCCTCCTTCGAGCCCCAGCGCACGCGTCGATCGCCTACCGGCGGCGCGACGATCGCTGTGGTCGGCATGGCGAGAACGTCCACCTGGTCGAAGGCGCGTCGAAGCGCTTCGCGTAACCGGACCCGGGCGCGTTGGGCTAGCACGTAGTCGGACGCGGGAATAAGGGCGCCGAGCTGGAGCCTGGTTCGGACGTCCTCTCCGTAGGACCGCGGGCGGCGGCGCAGCCATTCGGCGTGCACAGCGGCTGCCTCCGCCCGCAGCGTCACCAGCTGGATGGTTTCCGCCCAGGCCAGCTCGGGGATCTCGAGCCTCCGGGTGCGCATCCCGGCGCGGCGCAGCTCAGCCACGGCGGCCTCGACCGCGCTTGCGACAGCTGGTTGGACCAATCGGAAAGTCGGCCCTTGCAAAACGCCGAGCCGTAGCTCGCGCAGCGCCGGCCGTCGTGTCCGTGTACGAGAGGTGAGGACCTCGAGCAAGAGCTCGGCATCGTCGACGGTCCGGGTGAGGGGACCGGCATGGTCGAGCGTCCATCCGAGCGGAAAGGCGCCCTCCACGGGGACGGAGCCGTAAGTTGGCTTGAGGCCGACGCACCCGCACAGTGCCGCCGGGATCCGGATCGATCCGCCCGTATCGCTTCCCAGTGCCGCGGCCGACATCCCGGCCACCACCGCGATCGCCGAGCCGCCGCTCGACCCGCCCGGAATCCGGGCGGGATCAACCGGGTTGCGCGCCGTGCCCCACCAGGGATTCGCATTGGTGACTCCGTAGGCGAACTCGTGGAGGTTGGTCTTGCCGAGGATGAGAGCGCCCGCGCCGCGCAGCCGGGACACGACCGCGGCGTCCGTCCGCGGGACCCAGCTTCGCAGGATCCGCGACCCCACCGTGGTTCGCACACCGGCGGTGGCGAACAGGTCCTTGATCGCGAGCGGAACGCCGAGCAACGGCCGGGCGTCCCCGGCCAGGAGCCTACGCTCCGCCAGGCGTGCCTGCCGTCGAGCGGACTCCGCGGATACGGTGATGAACGCTTTCAGGTCACGCCCCGCTGTGATGCGCTCTAAGTAGGCGTCGACCAAATCTATGGGGGACGCCTGGCGCGACTGCAGCAGCCGGGCGATCCGCGTCAGCGGCGCGCTGGTCAGGTCAGTCGCTGCCAAGTGGATCCGCGGTCTCGTGGAGCGCATCACGCAAAGAGGTGACCAGCGCGGCATAACGCTGCCACGGTTTGACCAGGCGATCGAGGTCCGCCGCGGTGAGTCGCAGCCCCGCGGCCTCGGCGCGCGCGGCCAACTGCTCCCTCTTCGTCACGCAAACAGTATGCCAACGGGCTGGTCGTGGTTCTGACAGTGACCGCGTTTGACAAGCGCATGTGAGGGTCCTAAGCTGCGCATGGCCATTTCGCCATCCCGCTGGGGAAGGTGCTGGCTGGCGGGCCGTCGCTGTACCGTTTCAACCACTTGGTGTAAGGAGCCCTCAACGATGCTGCTGGTAGAAGTCCGCCGCCTTGACGTCGCGCCCTCGAGCGAGCAGTTCTGGACCATCGTCTCCCGGATCAACGGCCCCGAGTTCATGGGGGTCCTCTATCGGGCCCGTGAAGCAATTTTCGACAGCGCGGGGATCAGCTTCACCATCGACCTGCTCAGCAAGTTTCTCCAGTTCGACGTCACCCGCAGCTGGTCTGCCGCCGACGAAGGCGAGCTTTTCTTTGGATCGGCGGCTGTGGTGGGTTGGCTCCGGGTCCGCCGGCCGGGGTCGGCCACACTCCGCGAGCTGCGCTCCGACGACATTCACTTCATGGAGCTGGAACACGCTGCCAAGCCGGCGTTCCTCGAGGTGGGACTCGCCTACCGCCCGGGCGGAGAAAAGATCAGGACCGATTTCCTCAAGCGGATCCGCTCTGCCGCGGGAGAGGTGATGGGCCAGGAGATCGGTACGCCATCGTCCTGGCCGGTGCTGGCCCCGATTGGAACGCACAACTTTGAGGCCATCCGCAAGTCCCGACAGGCAGCCTACGAGGCCTCGCCCGAAGAGAGCGCGGCGATGGCCGCGTTCACCACGCCTGAGATTCGGGCCCTGATTCGCGACCTGGAGCGAGTGGGGTCACTGACGGTTTCGGATCTACCCAAGATCCTGGGGGAGGCCCAGGGCACCGCCGTCGCCGGCCGGCTGGGTGAGCTGCGCAGCCTCGGCCTGATCCAGTCCGAGTACGTCATCGTCTGTTCCCGGACCGGCAACGCCGTCCTGCGTACCGACGACCCCAACAAACTCTCCAAGATGGCGCCGGACTGGATGAAGTGCGCCTGCGGCCGCGCCCTCAACGAGGAGCGGGTCGACCAGGTGATCATGCCGACCGAGCGCTCCGCCGAGCTGAACGACAAGAGCAAATGGATGACCACCCTGGCGCTCACCGCGCTGCCGCGGATCGGAATCAGCCGGGACTCGGTGATCGTCGAGGGCACGCCCTCGTCGACCGACATCGTCCTCGATCTCAGCGGCGACCTGGTCCTGGTGGTTCTCAAGGACCGCGAGTTCAACCTGTCGGATGCGTACTCGTTCAATGCCAAGGTCTCCCGGATCAAGGCCAGCGAGGGCGTGATCGTGGCCAACGAGGGTATGTCCAGCGATGCCAAGAAGCTGGTCCAGGAGGAGCTCGGTCCCCAGCGCGCCCGGGTATCCGATCCGTTCCGGGTCACCTATATCGAGGGGCTGCAGAACCTCGAGCACGAGCTCGGCCGGGTGGTCGAGCGGCGGCGCAGGCAGTATTTCCTGCGCGCAATCGGTGACCTGGCCACCATCCAGGGTCTCAACATCGGCCAGCTGGCGCTGGCCAAAGTCGAGGCTGGCGGCCGGTCGGCTAAAGATGCCGTGATCGCAGCGGAGGCGGTCGCCGCCGAGGCTTAGTTTCTCTAGGGCAAGAGGCACCTACTCAGAGTGACGTCTCAAACGCGGGTGTGGCACGTCCCGCGCCACCCGCGTGGGGCGACGCCCCGCCTGTAACGTTGCAGCAGAGTAAGTAAGGATGCGTGTCTGGAGCCTCACCCTGGGCGTGATCTGCCTCATCACCGGAGGGATCTGGTTCTTGCAGGGGGCGGGAGTGATCAAGGGCAGCTTCATGACCGGGCAGCAGCTCTGGTTGATCATCGGAATCCTGGTCGCCCTGGTCGGGCTGGGGCTCGCATTCAGCGGTCTGCGCCGGCCGGCGCGACGGTGAGACTCACCCGGCGCGAGGCCCTCGTCACCGGCCTGAGCACGGGCGCGATCGCGCTCGGCCTCAACTACCTGGGCGTCTGGCTGATCGGAGTGCCCCTGCTTCCGGAACAGGCGGGCAACCTCCTGATCAAAGTCCTTCCGCTCGGCGCCTTCGAGGGCTTGCTCCATACCTTCGGTGTCCTGGCCCGCCCCCTGCTTCTGGTCGGTGCCTCCGTGGTCGTCGTCCTGGTGTTTGGGGTGGCCGCGGTCCTGGTCGACCGCGTCAGCCGGCGCGGCCAGTCGCTCATCCTGGGTCTTGCGGCTGCGGTGGTGACTGCCGCCATCGGCCTGATCGCTGCTTCACCCGCCAACTCGGTGATCTCATTGCTGATCGAGATCGCGATCTTTGGCGGGTCCCCGCTCGTCGTGTATGCCGCGCGCCAGGAGTACGCTCCCACGACGGCAGTTAGCTCCGACCGCCGGCTCTTGATGCGAAACCTCTTCTACGGCGCAGTCGGTATCGCCCTGCTCGGCGTTGCCTATGCCGATGTGCGGCGATTCGTCACTGCGCTCGCGGTTAAGGAGGGCAGCCGCGCCATCCAGGAGATCACCCCGGTCAGCGACTTTTACGTGGTCTCCAAGAACCTGGTCGGCGACCCCGTGGTGGATTCGGGCTCCTGGCGGCTGAACCTGCCTACCCGATCGATCACCTACGCGGAGCTGCTCGGCCTGCCGGCCCAGCGCCTCGAGCTCACCCTCGAATGCATCAGCAACGACGTCGGGGGAACCCTGATCAGCAACGGAGCCTGGTCGGGCCCGCGCGTGCAGGACGTTCTGGCGCTGACCACAGTCCCGGCCGACGCCCGCTACATGTTGATGGAGAGTGCCGATGGATACACCGAGAGTTTCCTGTTGAGTGAGCTCACCCCGGATCACCTGCTGGTCACCCACCTCAACGACCAGCCGCTGACGCCGGCCCATGGTTTTCCGGCCCGATTCATCTTCCCCGGCCACTACGGAATGAAGCAGCCGAAGTGGGTGGTAAAGGTGCGGTTCTCGAGCGTTGACCAGCAGGGTTACTGGGAGAACAACGGTTGGGACGAGCGGGCCATCGTCAAGACCATGTCCCGGATCGACGCTCCGGCGGACAGCGCCCTGGTCTCAGCCGGCCGGGTCAACTTTTCCGGCATCGCGTTCGCCGGCGCCCGTCGTATCAGCGGCGTCCAGCTCACCTGGGCCGGGAACGGGGAGTGGCATGACGCCACCCTGGCGGACGAGTTTTCACCGTACGCCTGGCGTTTCTGGAACCTCAACACATCCCTTACGGCTGGCCATTACCAGGTATCAGTGCGCGCCCTCGACGGCGCGGGCAACTGGCAAACATCCACTCCGACCAGCACCCTCCCGAACGGGGCCGACGGCCTGCACTCGATCGGCATCGACGTCCGCTAGCTCGCTGGTTTCCTCAGATTGGCCTAAGCCGATCTCAGGGACTGGCGTGCACGGCCCGATTACCGTAAGGTTCGAGGCCGTCGGAAACCATGCGAAAGCCCGTTGTTTTAAGTAGGGAGAGGACGATGTCCTCCAATACGGCGCTGCGTCGAGCGTCGATGCTGGGCACGCTGCTGCTGGCCGCGCTCTTTTCCGGGTTGGTGATCGCATCGCCCAAGCCGGCGCAGCCGCCGCTTCATCCAGCGGTCAAGCCCCTGCCCAGCGATGCGGCGGTCCAGAGCCAAAGCTATGTCTCTTGAGGTGGTGGCGCGGCACTTCGACGCGCTCGGCTCGACCTGCGAGCTCCAGGTGGTGGCAGGCAGCCAGGCGGCGCTCGAGCGATGCGAGCAGCAGGTCCGTCTGGCGGAAGCCCGGTTCACCCGGTTCGTCCGGGACAGCGAGCTCAGCCAGCTGAATGCCAGCCATGGACGGTACACGCCGGTCAGCCCGCAGATGTTCTCGATGCTCGAGGCCGCGGTCTGGGCCTACCAGGAAAGCGGGGGGCTGGTCAACGCTGCCGTGCTCCCGGCCTTGATGGCGGCGGGATATGACCGGCCGTTCATTGAAGGTCTCAGCCAGCCCGCGTCTGTGGTCGCGGTGCAGCCCGCGCCTCTTGTCGAGGTGCTGGCGCTCGATCGCCCGACCCGGTCCGCGGCTGTTGCGCCCGGCGTCGCCCTCGACCTGGGTGGGATCGCCAAGGGCTTCCTCGCCGACCAGCTTATCGATGAGCTCGGTGACAACGCCGTCTGCAACCTGGGTGGAGATCTCCGGCTGCGGGGCGGCGGTCCGGAGGGAGATGGCTGGCACATCGGCCTGTGCGATCGGAGCGCAGTGGCGCTCACCGATGGCGGGGTCGCCACCAGCGGTGTCACCCGCCGGCGCTGGGGACAGGGGATGCACCACCTGATCGACCCGCGCACCGGCCTGCCTGCCAGGACCGACCTGCTCGAGGTCTCGGTAGTGACCGACTGCGCCCTCCGAGGTGAGGTTTATGCCAAGTGCGCGGTCCTCCTGGGTGCTGTCGGCGGGGCCGCATTCCTCGAGGCCCGGGGCGTGCACTACGCCATGCTGCCGGCGGAGGCTTCAAGGGCCGCGTGAGCACCGACCAGCTTCTCTGGCTGACCTCGCGCACGGCTGCGCTGACCGCTTTCGTAGTGTTGCTAGCCGCGATCCTGACCGGCCAGGCCCTGCGCACCTCGCTGCTCGACGGCTGGGTACGCAAGCGCGCGGTCGCCGACCTCCACCAGTTCCTGACAGTTTGCTGGCTCCCCCTGGTCGCGGTCCACGTCGCGGCCGTGACCCTGGACGCGGTTTCCCGACTCAGCTGGTTGGACGTCCTTGTTCCGTTTCGCTCCTCCTATGCTGCCCTACCCATCGGGCTGGGGACCTGCGCCTTCGACCTCTTGATCGTGGTCACGGTCACCAGCTACCTTCGGGATCGAATCAGTCCGCCGACCTGGCGCTGGCTGCATCGCCTGAGCTATCTGATGTTCGCCCTGTTTGGCTTGCATGCCCTGCTTGCCGGGACGGATATGGCGAAACCGCTGGTCGCCGCAGGTTTCTGGGCATTGCTCGCCTTCACCGTCATCCTGACCCTGGCCCGGGTGGTCGTCGGCCGCCTGGCAGTCCCGGCGGCGAGGTAACCGCCGCCGCTACCATTCCAGGGAATGGGTGCGCCCGCGGCTGCGGTGCTGGATCTGCAATCGATCCGCCGGCAATTCCCGGCGCTTGGCCTGCGAGTCGACGGTGACCCGGTGGTCTACCTGGACAACCCGGCCGGCACCCAGGTTCCGCAGCAGGTGATCGACCGGACTGCGGAGTACTGGCGGTCCATGAACGCCAACCATGGCGGCGTCTTCATCACCTCCCAGCGCTCCGACGCCATGGTGGACCGGACCCGATACGCGGCCGCCGCGTTCCTTAACGCCTCCAGCCCCGAGGAGGTCATCTTCGGCGCCAACATGACCACCCTTACCTTCGCGGTCAGCCGGGCGATGGCTCGCGAGTTTCAGCCGGGAGACGAGATCGTTCTTACCCGGCTTGAGCATGACGCCAACATCTCGCCCTGGATGGCGCTAGAGGAACGCGGCGTTCGCGTCCGATTTGCCGACATCAAGGTCCCCGAGTGCGTCCTGGACCTGGCCGACCTCGAACGTCAGGTCAATCCGCGGACAAGGGTGGTCGCGATCACCCACGCCTCCAATGCGGTCGGCACCATCCCGGATCTCAAGGCAGTCGCACAGATCGCGCATCGGGTGGGCGCCTGGCTCTGGGTAGATGCGGTTCACTACGGACCGCACGGCCTGATCGACGTGCAGGCCGTCGATTGCGACTTCCTGGTCTGCTCCTCATACAAGTTCTACGGCCCGCACCTGGGACTCCTCTACGGAAAGCGAGACCTGCTGCGCCGTCTCCGCCCCTACAAGGTGCGGCCCGCGACCGAGGAGCTGCCCGGCCGCTGGGAGACCGGCACCCAGAACCACGAATGCCTGGCCGGACTCTACGGCGCTTTCGAGTACCTGGCCGACCTGGGCGGTTCCACCGCACCGGAGCGGGCGGCCTTCGAACGCGCCGCCGCCCGAATCCAGGCTCATGAGGGTGCGCTGGTGGCGCGCCTGATAGATGGGCTGCTCCAGCTGCCAGGGGTCAAGATCTATGGCATCACCGACGGCGAAAGGCTGAACCAGCGGGCACCCACGGTTTCGCTCAGATGGGATCCGCACCGGCCGGAGGATCTCTCACGCTGGCTGGCCCGGCACCAGATCTTTACCTGGCACGGCGACCACTATGCGCAGGTGCTGATAGAGCGGCTTGGCCTGGCCGATCGCGGCGGTACGTTGCGCATCGGGATCGCGCATTACAACACCGCCAGCGAGATCGACCTGCTGCTCGAAGTCCTCGCCGGATTTCCTGGTGCCTAGCCCGGCCACAATTCGCCACGCCCAGGAAAGCGACGCGAACGGCCTCGCGGCCCTCTGGCTCGAGTTGGGGAGACACCTGGTTGAGCTGAATTCGTCTGCCTTCAAAGTGCCCGAGCTCCCCGGGCTCGCCGAATGGTTCCGAACAGTGCTCGCGACGTCACGCAGCGACGAAAGCGGTACGTTCGTCGCCGAGGTGGATGGTGCCGTGGCGGGCATGGTCAGCGTTCGCCTGGTACCGCCCATGAAGGACGCGCCCCGCCAGGTGCTGCAGGACGTGGGGGTCGTCCGTGCTGAGATCGATGCTCTCGCGGTACTCGAGCCCTTCCGTCGGCACGGGATTGGACGGCTCCTGATGGAAGCAGCCGAACACTGGGGGAGAGAGCACGGGGCCAGCCTGTTCTTCCTCGATACATATGTCATGAGTCCGCTGAGCGTCCCCTTTTATGAGCGGCTCGGATACGCGCGCAGGTCCATCAGGTTCGTTAAGCCGCAAGAGTACGGCGTGGCCGCCGGGGTCATCGTGGGCGAGGGAGCCCTGTCCATCCGTCGGATGAGGGACGAGCCCGGGGAATTCGAGCGGATGGCCCGGTGGCGAAACCAGCCGCACGTGCGTGAGTGGTGGGACCCGGACGAGCCCCCGCTATCGTCCGAGGCGGCCCGCAACGAGTACGGCCCTGACACGCGTGGCGAGGCCCTGACCGCCGTCTGTGTCATCGAGTTCGATCGCCGGCCGGTCGGGTTCCTCCAGTTTTACCGGTGGGCCTCCTTCGCCGACGAAGCCCAGACCATCGGCATCCCTTTCGACCGGGACACCTGGGGCCTGGACATCTTCATCGGTGAGCCGGACCGGATCGGCCAGGGCCTGGGTTCGGCGGCCGTCGACCTGCTCTGCCGCCACCTGTTCGAGCGGGGCGCCACCGCGGTGGCGCTGGTCGCCGCGAAGGAGAATGCCAGAGCGCTGCATGCTTACGAGAAGGCGGGCTTCCGCCGGGACGCATCCGTGCTGGACCTGGACACAAGGCATGGCCGGCGGGTCGAATCCTGGCTGATGGTGCGCCGGCGCGATTCCTGAGCCGGCCGTTCAGACGCGCCGGCCTGCGGTCCCCTGGCTCCATTGAAGGTATCGATCCGCCGACCGCTTGATGGCATCCTTTCCATCCCTGGCCACGACCCGGTCCCACCAGCCACCGTAGACGCGGTCGAAGCGATAGGGCTCGACGGTCGAAACGATCCGTCGAATCTCCGCCTCGGACAGTGGAATCAGGTTGGGGTAGCTTCGCATGAAGCTGACGAAGCGGCGGTCCGGGACCACCGTGATCGAGTCACCGGTGAGCAGGGCGCCGAGACCGTCCGCTCCCTCCGCCCAATGGAGGACGGCGCTCCCTTCGAAATGGCCTCCGCACTGGATCAGCGTCAAACCGGGCAGCGGCTTGAGGATTCCCTCCCAGATGGTGACTGCCGGGTCGGGTCGCATCACCCATTCGCGGTCGGCCACCGGGATATAGATCGGAGCGCCACCGAATGCCTGGCTCCACTCCACGCAGACTCCGTAAAAATGCGGGTGCGACATGGCAATGCCATGCAGGCCACCGCGTGCGCGCACTGCGGCGACACCCTGCTCGTCGATGAAGCCCAGGCAGTCCCAGAGAAGATTTCCGGCGGCGGTCTGCACGAGAAGGGCGCGCTGGCCGATGCCGATGGTGGGATCGGCACCGATCCCGCTGAGCCCGGGCTCCAGGTCTCGGACATCGATCCGGCGCCCCTCGGCGGACAGCTCGTTGAGGGTCGCCCACCGCTGGCCTCCGGGGGGCACGTATTGCCGCTCGTCCTCACAGACGGCGCACCCCGGCGGCGGTGCCGGGCTGGCCGCGTGCTGCACTCCGCAGGTGCGGCAGACAAAAGCTTCCACGGCTCTCAGTCGGCCACCCGGCGCACGGTCGTCCCACTCACGTAGTCGGCAACCCGCTGGCGCCGGCGCCCGGTGAGGAGGAGGACCGCATCGGCCAGCCACAGCACAGGCACGAGGGCGAGGATATTCCTGAGCGAGGCCCGCCACAATCCCGGGACGCTGCCATCGGGTCCGTGGACGGAGATGCCCATCATGCGTTTGCCCAGCGTCTGCCCGGTAGCAGCCTCCATCGGAATCCGGTAAAGGAGCGCCACCAGCACCACGAGGAGGAGCCCCTCCGGGTCGAACACGACCTCGGTGTTCTCGAAGCCGGCCAGCGCCGTCAGGGCGAAGACGGTAAATCCAAAGATCAGGGCGAGGTCGAGGAAGCCGGCCCAGAAACGCCGCAGGAGTGGGTATTGCCGCCAGCGTGCGCCGGCGCCACCGTGCCAGGGCAGGCGTGCCTCGACCGAGTCGGCGAGGTCGCGGCGGAGTCCGAGCACGATCGGCTCGAGGGTGGTGAGCGCGCCCCGGCGCGCCAGAAACCGGATCGAGAGGACAACCGCGAGCGCCAGCAGGAGAGAGACGATCACAACGAACAGTCGGTGCTGCACCCGGTGGAACATGCCGACGATGCGGTCGCCGGCAAGCACCCCCGCGCCGATGAACACGGCCATGTAGACGACCACCGAAGGCACCAGCCCGGCAAGGAATGTGAGCCGGGGGATCTTGCTCACCCCAGCCACCTGGGTGGTGCTAATTCGCAGACCAGGCGTCAGACGACCGATGAAGACGGCCTTCGCCCCGCCTCGACGCAACGTCTCCGTGGCCCGCTCGACCGCCTGTCGAAAGCCGAGTGCTTCCGCCGCCTTCAGCAAGGCCGGCCGCCCCACCAGCGAGAAGATCTCGCGGCCCAACAGAGATCCCAGGACGGTGGCCGCCGCCACCCCGGCCAGCATTGGAAGGGGATCCGCGTTATCGCTCGCGATTGCAATCCCGGCCAGCAGCAACAGCAGGTCACCCGGCGCGAATGGGACGGGCACGCCGATCTCCTCGATGAAGATCAGTCCGCAGATGGCGGCCACCAGCAGGTCGCCGCTCAGGTTCTGGAGGGATCCGAGTGGATTCATAAGGATGCCCGAGCCCGGGCGGGTCTAGGCTAGGACCAGTTCACGCACGAGCGGAATGGGCAGGTTGCCGCAGGCCAGAAACGCATCGTGAAACGCCTTCAATGAATAACCGGGATCGCGTTCGGCGTCGTGGCGCAGCTCATAGATCAGCAGCTTGCCGAGAGTGTAGTTGAGGTAAAGAGGATCCCAGGCCCCGCGGGTCGCCTCCCGCCGGGCCGGTAGCTCGCTCTGGAAGCCTACCCGCATGAAGGTCTGGACAGCCTCCTCCATCGGCATCTGCCGGCAGTGAAGACCAAGTGATGTCAGAAACCTGCAGTCACGCAGGAGCGCGTCCACCAGCTGAGCCAGCTCGAACAGTGGATCGGTGGAGTAGCCGGCCTCCAGCATCATCTGTTCGCAGTAGTGGGCCCAGCCCTCGCCCGTGCTCTGCACCCAGAACACCTGGCGGGACAGGGAACGGGCCTGCCGCTCGTGAAGTCCCTGCAGGTAGTGCCCCGGGTATGCCTCGTGGATGGAGGTGTTCTCCAGCACCACGTAATTGAGGTAGCGAAGCCACTCGTCGGTTTTTTGCGGTCCCCAATCGGCCGCCGGTACCGTGACGTAGTAATAGCTCTCGGTCGCTCGGGTCTCGAGTGGCCCAGCGCCGTCAAGGGCCGCCGTGATGAATGCCATGTACGCGGGCGTGGCCTTGACCTGGCAGCGCACCTCGGAAGGGACGCTGGCGATCTGGCGGTCGAGGATGAAGGAGCGGATCTTCTCGAGCATGTTACGGACGTCGCCGACCAGGGAGTCGACCGTGGGGTGGCGCTGCTGGAGGGCGGTCATCGCCGCCGCAACCCCGGAGCCTGGGGCAATCCGGTCTGCGATCTCGGAGGCGCGCGCGAGGTTCCGCTCGACGTCACGGTTGACCATGCTTTCCAGGCTTTCCACGTCCAGGTCGACCATCTCCCGCGCCCGCAGAAACCGAATGAACCGCTCACACCCAAGCGCGTAGTCGTCGTGCGCCTGGGGCCGCCTCCGCTCGAGAAAGTCGACGAAGCTCGTTACCTCGCTCGCGGCGTCCCGGACGGCGGTGGCTGTCGACGCATCGGCCTGGGCCACCGAGAGAATCTCCCCCTCCAGGTAGTCGAGCTGTCCCCTGGCCGCTTCGATCGCGACCTCGAGGTTTGGTCTGGGCAAGGAGGGCTCGAGATTGCTCCTGGCGCTCTCCAGGTATCCGGCATAACCGCCCAGGTGGTTGCGGAGGGCTGCCAGCCGGTCTGGGAGCGGCGCGTAGTCCCGTTTGACGTAGGGGCTGATGTCGAGCTCCGAACCGAACCCGGCGTAGGTAAGAGGGTCCGTGTACGGGCGTCGCAGGTCGGCCAGCTCGAACTCCTCGCCTCGCAGCTGGGCGATCAGCGCTCGCCGGTCGATCTCCTGGTCGCGGCTCAGCCCGTTGGGTTTGGCGAGGTCCTGGAGCTGTTTACCGACCTCCGCCAAGCGGGCCGCAATGGCGGATCCGGAGAGGTCACCGGCAAGGCCGTCGAATCGATGGTCCCCTGCCCTCCGGGCGAAGCTGGGAGAGAAGCGGAAGAAGCCATCGATGACCTCCCGCTCGACATCCAGCCACCCCCGCACGCGCCTGAGAGTAGCAAAGAGTCCTCGGCTGGCGACGTCGCTGCCGTCACAGGTGTCGTAATGCGGCGCTGTTACGTTGGCGTCACCGCAATGATCCAGATGTTATCGACCTGTCACCGGATGCCCGCCTTGCTCCGGACAGGACTCTCTGCCGGCCTCGGGATCAGCCTGGCGCTCGCTGCCCTGTCGCCGGCTCCAGCGCTCGCCGCGGCGGGGCGGCACGAACGGCTCGACCGGGAAACCCGCAGCGCGATGAGCGTTGGCGCCGCCGTCGATGTGATCCTGGTTGCCCAGGCAGGCCTGCCCGAGCTCTATGCCGACCTGCGACACGCCGGCATCAAGCAGGCGGTCCGGGTTCCGATCGCCCACGGGGTTGCAGCCCGGCTTACGGCGTCGCAGGTCAGCTTCTTCGCGAGCGACCCCAGGGTCGACCGGATCATTTATGACGCCCCGGTGCAGCTCTCCGACACTCCATTCGATCCAGGTGCGCTGGCGAGCCTGTATCCGCAGGTCGTGGACGCGGCGGCCAGCTGGAGCAATCGCCCGTCGCCGCTGACCGGCAATGGAATCGGGATCGCTGTGATCGATAGCGGAATTGCGGCCCACCCCGACCTGGCCGGTCGGGTCGTCACCAGCAAGGACTTCAACCCGAATGTCAACGACGCGAGTGACACCTATGGGCATGGCACCGCCGTGGCCGGCATCATCGCGGGCGACGGAACGGCCAGTGGAGGCGCGTATGTCGGCGTCGCGCCGCGGGCCAGCCTGATCAACATCCGGGTTAACGACGGCACCGGGGCGGCGCCCACGTCCGCCATCATGAACGCCCTGCTCTGGGCAACCGTCAACCGCAAGACCTACAACATCCGCGTCATCAACCTGTCGCTGCAGGCATCCGTCCAGGAGTCGTATCAAACCAGCCCGCTGGACGCGGCGGTGGAGTATGCCTGGCTCAAGGGCATCCTGGTGGTCGTTGCCGCCGGCAACAAGGGTCCGAACAGCGAGCTGTACGCGCCCGCGAATGACCCCTATGTGATCACGGTCGGCGCCACCGATGACCGCGGAACCAGGACCATCGCGGACGACACCATGGCAGCGTTCTCGAGCTACGGGATCACCCAGGACGGGTTCTCAAAGCCCGACCTGGTCGCTCCCGGCCGGCACATCGTGACCACGCTGGCCGCCGGAAGTGCCTTCGCCGTCGGTTATCCGGGAAACCTCGTCGGGAGCCGGTACATCCAGCTCAGCGGATCCTCGATGGCGGCTCCCCAGGTCTCCGGGGTGGCCGCCCTCTACCTCGAGGCGCACCCATCCATCGGACCGTCACAGCTGAAGGGT
>Ga0209160_1001660_pt1 | contig 18796 bp, 16 predicted proteins | sample GraSoiAngelo_153_FD_186167 | JGI IMG/M metagenome (GOLD analysis project Ga0209160, IMG submission 186167) | Grasslands soil microbial communities from the Angelo Coastal Reserve, California, USA - 14_1009_12_40cm (SPAdes) (version 2) | ecosystem: Environmental > Terrestrial > Soil > Grasslands ... | reverse complement strand
CCCCGCACCACATCGAGTTCTGGTCGCGGGGCGGGCCGAATGACCTGCCGAACCTACTTCCTCTCTGCTACTACCACCATCGGCTCGTGCACGAAGGCGGATGGCAGGTGGTGAAAGCGGGCGACGAGGTGAGGTTCATCCCACCTGATCGTGTGAACGTGCGGCGTGCGCGAGGACCAGGAGTGCGCTGGGCCGCCTAGACCGGTGAACCTAGGGCTTCAGCATCGCTCCGTCTGATGCCGAACCCACCAGCAGCGCGTAGCGGGCCAGGACGCCCTTGCGGTAGTTGGGCTCGGGCGGCGACCAGCCTTTCAGTCGAGCGACGACGTCGACACCTTCCACGTTGAGGCGCCGGCTTTCGACATCGATGTCGATGATGTCCCCATCTTGAAGGGCGGCAAGCGGGCCCCCGACCGCGGCCTCGGGTGCGACGTGGCCGATCATGAATCCCTGTGTGGCGCCTGAGAAACGACCATCCGTGACCATGGCGACGGTCTCGCCGAGCCCTTCGCCGACGATGGCGGCGGTCACCTGCAGCATCTCCCGCATGCCCGGGCCACCGCGCGGACCTTCGTAGCGGATCACGACTGTGTCGCCGGGCTTGATCTTGCCGCCGGTGACGGCGGCGAAGGCGTCCTCTTCCCGATTGAAGACGCGAGCCGGGCCGCGATGCGAGGTCGGCGTGTGCTGAGTCACCTTGACCACCGAACCCTCCGGAGCCAGCGACCCGCGCAGCACGACGAGCCCGCCCTCGGGGCGCAGCGGTCTGGAAAGCGGCGCCACCACCTCCTGTCCAGCCGTCTCTTTGACCGACTCGCATTCCTCGCCCAACGTCCGGCCCGTGACCGTGAGCGCATCGCCGTCGACGAACCCACCTTCGATCAGCCGCTTGGTCAACACGCCGATGCCGCCGGCTCGATGGAGCTCGACGGCGGCGAAGCGGCCGCCCGGCTTGAGATCGCAAAGGAGCGGTGTGCGACGGCTGATGCGGTCGATGTCGTCGATGTAGAGCTCCACGCCGACCTCGCGAGCCATCGCGAGCAAATGAAGGACCGCGTTGGTGGAGCCACCGCTCGCGGCCACCGCAGCGATCGCATTGTCGAAGGCGCGACGCGTGAGGATGCGCGAGGGCCGAAGGTCCTGGTCCAGCACCTGCATGACCAGCCGGCCCGCAACCTCCGCCGCGCGCTTCTTGTCGGGGTCCGTCGCGGGGATCGAGTTGAAGCCGAAGGGCGAGAGCCCGATCACCTCCATGAGCATCGACATGGTGTTCGCGGTGTATTGCCCTCCGCATGCGCCAGAACCAGGGCATGCGACCAGCTCCAGCTCCGCCAGGTCGGCGTCGCTCATCTTGCCCGCGGCGACCGCGCCGATCGCCTCGTACACCTCGCCAACCGCGACATCGCGCCCACGGAACCGCCCGGGCATGATCGAGCCGCCATATAAAAGGATGGCCGGGCGGTCGAGGCGGATGAGGCCGATGGCGGACGCGGGGATCGTTTTGTCGCAAGCGCAGATCGCGCACATGGCGTCGAATTGGTGGCCGCGGCCTACGAGCTCGATCGAATCGGCGATCACCTCGCGGCTGACCAGAGAGGTCTTCATGCCCTCGCTGCCCATCGTGATGCCATCGGAGATGGCGATGGTGTTGAACTCCATCGGGTTGGCGCCGGCGGCGCGGATGCCGGCCTTCACCGGCACCGCCAGCTCGCGGAGCCCGAAGTTGCACGGCATGGTCTCGAGCCAGCAGTTGGAGACTCCGACGAAAGGATTCTTGATGTCCTCCGCCGTCAGCCCGATCGCGTGGAGGAACGATCGTGCGCCGGCGCGGTCGCGGCCTTGGTACAGGGCACGGCTCGGCAGCTCACGAGGCGGCACGAGTGGGAAGTCTAGCTCGACCTCGGGACGAAGAAGCTAAGCTGTCCCGTCATCGAGAGGGAGAGCAGCGTCCGGGTCGCCGTCACCGGCGGAGCGGGCTTCATCGGCACGCACACGGTGGAGCTGCTGGTTGAGTCCAAGGCGTTGGTGCTTGTCATCGACGACCACAGCCATCCGTGCGGCGAGCCGCTGCCGCTGGAGGTTGAAGTCGTGTCGGCCGATTGCGCCTCACCGGCCGCGGCGAAAGCGCTGGCGACGTTCAAGCCCGACGTAGTCCTCCACCTCGCCGACAAGGGCGGAGTGCAGAGGGCGGCGCGCGACCCTGGCGAGCACGTGAAGATGAGCGTCGCGAGCACAGTTGGGCTCCTGGATTCTGCGATCAAAGCGGGCGCGGGACGAATCGTCATCGCGTCGTCAGGCGGATCGATCTACGGCGAAGGCGCCAAGCTTCCGGCGCGCGAGATTTACAAGCCGGCGCCGCTCTCGGCTTACGGCGCGGCCAAGCGCGCAGAAGAGATCTACATGGTCGCCCTGGGACTGCGCCACGGGATCTCGACGCTCGCGCTGCGGTATGGCAACGTGTTCGGCCCGCGCCAGGACGGCACCGGCGAGTCGGGCGTCGTCGCCATCACCTGCCACCGCCTTCTGAATCGCGCCGGACCACGTATCTACGGCGACGGCGGGCAGACGCGCGATTTCGTGTACGTGACTGACGTCGCGGCTGCGAATGTGGCCGCGGTGTTCGGCCGCACTTCCGGCGAGGTGAACATCGGCAGCGGGCGCGAGGTCAGCGTGAACGCCATCGTCAAGCGGCTGCTCGAAGAGTCGGGCCGCCACCCGAAGACCGAGTTCCTCCCTGCTCGCGAGTTCGAGGTGCGGCGCGCGTGCCTGAACCCGACGCGCGCCCAGCGCTACCTGGAATGGAAGGCGAAGGTCTCCATCAACTCCGGCCTCAAGCAAACCTGGGCGTGGTTCCGCAAACGGCATTCGGCTCAGAGGGCGGTCACGCTGGGCCTACCGTAGCCCCCACCTCACACGCGTCCGATCGTCTGCGTGCTCGCTGCCGAACCACCGGAAGAACACCGCCAGGGCCGCGACGGCAAGGGTCGCTTTGCCCAGGACCATCAGTACTGCGCCGGCGAGGGTCTGGTCGATGATTGGCGTCAGCGAGTCGATCAACCTCGGCACGTGGACGTAGAACTCGTAGAAGGGAACGCGCGAAAACAGGAGGACGAGGGCGACTCCGTCCTGCGGCAGGGTCGCGGCAAGCATGTACATGAGCTTGAGGACCGGGGAGAGCTGCCACCGAGCCTGGGCCGATGTCGCCTCGAGGATGGGCCAGTACAGGACGAGCCCGGCGCCGATGAACATGAGGTGCTCGACGACGTGCAGAGATTCCGAATGAAGGGTGGCGTCGTAGAGCGCGGGCAGATGCCAGCCGATCATGACTGCGGCGGCGACGACCTGTGCAGGAACTGGCTCGGTGACCGCCCTCACGAGTGGGACGCGCGCCAATGAGCCGGCCATCTTCGGCGAGAGACCCAGAAGCATCAGAGGCGGCGCGACGAAACCCAGCAGGACGTGCTGCAACATGTGGACGCTGTCGAGGTAGTGGTCGCTGATGGTGTCGATCGGCGTCTCGAGCGCGACCCATAACGTGAGGACCCCGAGGCCGAAATAGAAGGTGTGCTTGGCCTGCGCGTCGTCGGCCCCGCGGGCCAGCCAAGCATGGCCGAGGAACAGCGCCGCCAGGCCCGCGTAAACCGTGGGATCGAACGGCCAGCTCACGCGATGAGCCTAGGTGATCAACCTCCCGCCGTAATTGGTTGGGCCAAGATCCAGAGGCTGGTCATCGTGTACATGACCATCAGCAGCAGCATCGGGTACTGGCTGAGCAGCGCCCTTTGCGCTGTTCGGAACTTCTCGCCCGCCTTGAGGTGCGAGAGATACACGGCGATGACGTGGCCGACCACGATCAGGATGATCTGGGCGAACCAGACCGTCGACGCCTGGGCCAGCGCGAAGCTGGGCTTGTAGCCGGCGAGCGCCGGGACGAGATGCCATCCCTTCGCCAGCGGGTCGTTGAGCAACGGAAACAGCGCCTGCGACTGCACCACCACGTAGCTGTAGTTGTGCGCGGCGTTATACACGAGGGCGATAGGCACGAGAGTCAGGGCGAAGGCGGTGACTGTCGCCTTCAGGTCGAGGCGCCGGTTACCGAAGTAAATGACCAGCTCCATGAACGCGATGAAGATGAGCAGGAAGGCTCCGGTGAGCAGCACCAGGCCGGTGGTCTTGACGGCGAAGAAGCCCCACGCACCGAGTGGCAGCCACAGGGGCTCGAGGGTGATGTTGAAGTTCTGCCAGGACGGCGTGGCTTCGATGCCGTCGAACGCGAGCGTGCTCAGCATCAGGATCACGAAGAGCACGCGATCCCAGCCTGTCGGGCTGGGCTGGAGCAGGCCGACTCCCCACGGCCTGACGTACACGGCGTTGATGCGTCGCTGCCCGTCGCGCTCGGCTTCGAGGGGGCTGAAGCGGCCGACGATTCCGAACAACACAGTGAAGGCCTCGCAGTGCTCGAGCCACTCGTCGCGCCCGAACCAGACCATGCCGGCGAGGGTCACAGCGGTGTAAGCCGACGCCGTGATCGCCACGATCCACGGCCGGTTTGCCATTCCGCTGGTGAGCTCGAGGCACGCAAATGCGAAGTAGGCGACGACCGCAGGCCATATGCCTACGTTGGGCAGCTTCCAGACTGGGCCTAGGCGCTCGAATCGCGTAATCGCGTCGTAAATCGCGGCCCACGGGTTGAGCAGGTACCAGAGGTTTCCGACGAGACCGGAGAGGATCACCGTTCCCGCCCAGAAATAGATCCACGTCAGGTACTCGGCGGGATTCAGCTCGGCTTTGCTGGAGCCGAAGAGCCCCGTCACGATGATGGTGGCGAGCCCCAGGACGCCGATGATCCCACCGGCGACGCGCGGCCACGGCGTTTGGGCGACACGCAGCAGAAATGGCACAGCGCGCCGCGGGTAGACGACCGCCTTGGCACCCACCTGGTCGCCCGCGAACAGGACGACCAGCACGAATGAGATGACTACGACGCCGCCGGCTGCGAACAGGTACAGAGCGAGCGATGCAGGCAGGTCGTAGCGCTGCCCGAATCCGTGCAGAAAGATGGCGGTGGCGAACATCACGACACAACTAGATGGCCGAGGTGGGTGCTGGTCGACTCCCACTCGATCTCGAAATCAGCGCTCTTGTCAGCTTTGAACGTCTGCGACACCACCTGGCCAGCCTTGGTCTCGAAATGGACGTCGTAGCCGTGCAGGTGCACCTCGCCGTCGGTGTCGCTGGTGATGTTGATGGTGATGGTGTCGTTGTGATGGGCCGTCAAGGTGTCGGGCGACATCGACTTGCCGCCGGTCACAGTCACGTTGAACGTGACGTCCTTGCCGCCGGCGCTCTGGTTGGCGAAGATGAGGACTCCGCCTGCGACCACGAAGATGGCGACGACCGCCACGACAATGGGTATGCGATATCGGTTCACGGGAAATTCCTCCTTACCAAAATTGGGGCGCGCGTATTCGCGCAGCGATCAGTTACAAGCTGATGCGCAAGGAGGTCGGCGGTCCGCGCTTGGCCAGGGATGAGCCTGCCACGCGGGAAATGAGCCAGGCCATGTCTGGCGCCGCAAAGGCGGGTACCACGGACGGCGCCGGTGCGGGGAGCATGGACGAGGCTGCGCGCACGACGTCTCTGATCAGCCCGACGGCCGATTCGACGTGTGTGCTCAGCCATCGCAGCGCTGACGCGGCGACGATGGCGACCGGCAGCTGGCCCAGCGTGCCCCAGAGCAGGAGGTCGGCAGCCGACCCAAAGCTCGTGCCGGCGGCCAGGGCCTCGGCGATCTCCTGGAGTGCAAAGGTCGCCAGCTGGAGGCTGAAAAGAACCGCGAGCAGGCTTATGAACGACGGCTCGGAGTCGGTCCGCACGCGGCGCCCGCTGAGGATGCGAGCGAGGCCGACGAGCACGAGGCCGGCGATGAGCGCCGCCGAGATGGCCCCGAGCGCGGTCTTCGCCACCATGGGGAAGTAAGCGTGGGCGCCCGTGCTCTGGATCTGCTGGGCGGCGGCCCCAAACCGGAGCTGGTAGGCGAACAGGTGCCCAGCCTGAGAGCCGAGCAGGCCCAGGGCCAGTGCGGCGAGCGCGAGGCGCCTGCGGTTCATCGCCACGATGATAGGACTCGATGCATAAGCGGCCGCTAAGCGCTCGAAATTCCAGCGAACTACAATCCGGCTCATTCGAAGCAACGCTGCGATGGGGAGGTTAGCGATGAACGCGCGTATCCCGGTACTGGGGCTTGTGGCAGCCACCGTGTTGGCCGCTTGCGGTGGTTCGACGCCAACTACTACCTCGGGTGGGCCGAGCAAGGTTGCCAGCATCGCGAGCCAGGTCCCGTCGACGATCACGGGCCCGATTCAGATCGCCACGGACGCGACCTACGCGCCGAACGAGTTCGTCGATCCGAACACCGGCGCGATCTCCGGTTGGGACATCGACCTTGGCAACGCGATCTGCAAGGTGATGGGCCTCGTCTGCACCTTCAACAACGTCACCTTCGACGACATCATCGCCCAGCTCAAAGCCAGTACCCCGAGCGAGGTCGCGGGCGGCGACAAGCCGCGCTACTCATTCAGCATCTCGAGCTGGAGCCCCACTCAAGCGCGTGAGGACAGCGGCATCGACTTCGTCACCTATTACAAGGCAGGAGAAGCCTGGATGGTCAAAGTCGGAGGCCCGACTATCAACACCGCCGCGGACATGTGCGGCCACACCGTCGCGGTTGAGGCAGGCACCACCGAGGAGAGCGACGCCTGGGGCTACATGGGCCAGCAGGTTGGGGGTACGGTCATCGCCGGCGACAAGAACAATTGCAAGGCCGCGAGCAAGACGGACATCAAGGTCCTCAGCTTCCAGACCCAGACGGACGCCAACTCAGCGCTGCTCTCGGGCCGGGCCGACTTCGGCTGGCTCGACCAGCCTGTTGCGGACTACCAGGTCAAGCAGTCGAATGGCAAGTTCAAGATCGGGGGCCAGCCCTGCAGCGTGGCGCCATACGGCATCGCCATGGTCAAGGGCAGCCCGTTGGAGAAGCCGATCATGGACGCAGTCAAGTACCTGATCGACAACAACGGCTACTACAGCAACATCCTCAAGAATTGGAACGTCACCGACGGAGCCATCGCAAGCTCGGATGTCGCGCTCAACAAGAACGACGCCATCGGTCCCACGTGCGTGCCGTCCTACTGACATCGACACAAATCACTAAGTGACCGAGACCGTCTCCGGTCCGTCTGTCCCCGGTTCACAAGCCGGGCAGCGGCCGGAGACGATCAAGGCGATTCCGGTCCGGCATCCGTGGCGATGGCTGTCGGCGGTTGTAGTGCTCGGCGTCGCGGCCGACATCGTGTACACAATCGTCACGGCACCCAACCTGGACTGGGGTGTCGTCGGGACTTACCTCTTTGGACGGCTCATCCGCGAGGGGATTCTCGTCACGCTCGAGCTGACGGTGCTTGCCATGTTGATCGGCGTCGTCCTGGGAGCCGTCATGGCCGTGATGCGACTATCGCCGAACCCGGTTGTGTCGTGGGTGAGCTGGCTTTACATCTGGTTCTTCCGGGGCACCCCGGTGCTAGTGCAGATCTTCTTTTGGTACAACCTGAACATCGTCCTTCCCCACATTGGAATTGGCATCCCAGGAACCTCGCTCAACTTGCAGGCAGGCACCAACCAGCTGATCAATCCGTTCCTCGCCGCCACCCTCGGCCTCGGCTTGAACGAAGCCGCGTACATGGCCGAGATCGTCCGCGCCGGCATCATCTCGGTGGAGCACGGCCAGACCGAAGCCGCGCAGGCGCTGGGCATGACCCGGCTGCAGGTGATGCGCCGGATCGTCCTTCCGCAGGCGATGCGGGTGATCATTCCGCCCACCGGCAACGAGACCATCTCGATGCTGAAGACGTCATCGCTTGCTTTCGTGGCCGCGGTGCCGGAGCTGTTCACGAGGTCGGAGCAGATCTCGAGCGCCAACTTCGCTGTCGTCGAGCTCGCGATCGTGGCCAGCATCTGGTATCTCGCGATGACGTCGATCCTGACCGTCGGCCAGTACTACCTCGAGCGGTACTTCGCCAGGGGCTCGCAGCGTGAGCTGCCCCCGACTCCGTGGCAGAGGTTCAAGAAGATTCTCTTCACGGGTCATGCGCCGCCGCCCTCGGCGGTCGAGGCGGCTGTGTCCTTACCAAGGGCGCATTGATGAGCGTTGTGCCGATGGTGAAAGCCGAGGCCGTGCACAAGAGCTTCGGCCGGCTCGAGGTCCTGCGCGGCATCGACCTGGAGGTCGCGCCCAAAGAGGTCATGTGCATGATCGGGCCGTCGGGCTCGGGCAAGAGCACGTTCCTGCGCTGCATCAACCACCTGGAGAAGATCGACGCGGGCCGGCTGTCGGTGGACGGCGAGCTGGTCGGCTATCGCCAGCGCGGAAACAAGCTCTACGAGCTCCCCGATTCCGAGGTTTGCCGCAAGCGCTCGGAGATCGGAATGGTGTTTCAGCGCTTCAACCTCTTCCCGCACATGACGGCGCTGGGCAACATCATGGAAGCGCCGCTGATGGTCAAGAGGGAGAAAGGTGCGACGGCCGAAGCGCGTGCGCGGAAACTGCTCGACCGGGTCGGCCTCTCCGACAAGGTCGACTGCTATCCAAACCAGCTCTCCGGCGGCCAGCAGCAGCGCGTCGCCATAGCTCGGGCGCTGGCGATGGAGCCGAAGCTGATGCTCTTCGACGAGCCGACGTCGGCCCTGGATCCCGAGCTCGTCGGCGAGGTGCTCGACGTCATGCGCGGTCTCGCCAAGGATGGAATGACGATGGTCGTGGTCACGCACGAGATGGGCTTTGCCCGCGAGGTCGGCGACAGCCTGGTCTTCATGGATAGCGGGGTGATCGTCGAGACCGGCACGCCTCGCGACGTGCTGGCGAACCCCAAGCACGAGAGGACGAAGGCCTTTCTATCGAAAGTCCTCTAGCTGCGCGAAGCCCTCCACTCCTTCCAGTCGTCTCGGACCAGCCTTCCCATCGTCGTCGCCGCCTCGCGCAGCCACGCCGACTTGCGCCGCTTCAGGTCGGCGAGGATGGCTTTGCCGGCCCCCCGAGTGCCCAGGTGGATGTTGCCGGATTCCCACCCCATCGCCCTCAAAAGCCTCCCCTCGTCGCGCTGCACGGGCAATGAGTCGAGCTCGATCCGGCTGCAGTCCGGGGACAGGCGGCGTACGAGCCAGCCTTCGCGGACCTCGCTGAGCGGGTCCGGACAGCGCACCGCAGACGCGGCCAGGTCGAGATAGAGGATCCGGCCTCCGGCGTGGTCCTTGTGCGCCCATTCCCACGCGGAAGGCGCGAGGGCCTTGGCCTCATGAGCGACGGCCGATCCGTGCCAGTCGGCGATCGCGACCAATCGCTCCCGCCCCAGGCTGCCGAGACCTGAGCGTCGGCGCACGAACCGCACGCTGTTCGCTCCGGATGGCAGCCGGCGCACCAGCAACGGCTTGAGATTGGGCGGCAGCCATCCGCGGGCCGTTGGCAGCGCTTGCATTCGCGCCCAGAAGGCCACAGGGTCGCGCAGCCTGCCCGACGCCATCTTCCGGAGCCAGCGATCCCGCTCGGCCAGGACCATAGGCCGGCCGCCGGCGCGCAGCGCACCCGTGTACCCCGCGATGATCGCGGCGCACGACTGCTTGAGGTCGATGTTGAGATGGCCCTCCGCGGCGGCGAGGCCCGCGCTCGTGGCCAGCCGCACGAGGTCGAACGTGAACGGCATGCGGCAGGCCTCGTCGAAATCGTTGATGCCCCAGACGAGCCTTCCGTCCGCGTCCCTCCACGTGCCGTAGTTCTCTACGTGAAGGTCGCCGACCGCCAGCACTCGAACGCCTTCCGCCAGCTCGGGCAACACCTGAGGCGCCAGCTCGGCCCATCTATAAAAGGTCGCGCGAAGGAAGCTGAACGTGTCCGCGGCCATCATCTCGTGCTTGTAATCGAGCTCGTGCTGGCGCAGATGGATGTGACCCCTCAGCCAACGCTCGAAGCCGCGAGTCGATTCGACGATGTCGGAATTCGCGGCCACGGGAGTTATTGTCGGGTGGGCCGATTGAACTTAGTGGAGAGATTCTCCTGGGGCCGCGCCTTCCCATGCTGTCGTCTCCCAGTTGTCCTGCCTCGGTTTTAGCGGCATCCACGGCGGAAGGTCCATCAGGAGCTCATGGCTCAGCGCGAACGCATAAGGCTCGTAGCCTTTGCGCAGCTTCTTCAGCCGGTCGCGAAACTCGGCCGGAGCGACTGTCATCCCGTCGCTCGACAGGAGGTCGATCATGGCCTGCAGCTCGGGTTCCGACAGGCGGTCGGGGACGTCGAAAATCGGTGCGGCGCGCAGGACCTGGCTGAGGTCGCCGAGAGCGTGGCGGCCCATGGCATAAACTCGGCGCGCCTGCCACGTATGACCAGTCGCCCTGCTCGCCTGCCACAGCGCGGCGAAGTCGAGGATCGCGGTCAGCGCCGCCACCCATGACTGGTTCTCGTGCTGCGAGCGGAAATAGCAGAGGACCTGGTACGAGAGGTGGCTCTCGAGCAGCTCCGCGGTCCAGTGCTCCCAGGTCGACATGAGGGGTATGAGCTCCTGGATCTCATCGGCCTCCGTTGCGCGGCGGAGCAGGTCGCCCGCGCTCGGCGGCGACCCCGCGTACTCGTCCAGCATCGAAATCGTCGTCTCGCGGCGCGAAAAGCCCTGATAGAGCACGGGCAGGTACGAGATCACAACGGCGAGAAACCCAAACCCCAAGCCTGCTTCGACGACGGTGACGAAGCGCGCCAGGTCTGTCTTGGGGGCGAAGTCACCGATGCCGAGCGTAGTGAACGTCCACCCGCTCACGTAAAGGGCGACGATCGGGCTGCTGAAATCGAACCCAGCAGCCCACAGCACGAGCGCGAAGCCGCTGATCAGGATCCCGCCCCACAGGCCGATCAAGAGCAGTAGCGAGATCGGTCCGTATGTGCTGAGGAAGCTCTCCCGCCGCTCGCCGACCACCATCCGGCGGCCGATCGCGGCCCACGGCTTCCAGGTGAGCTGGTAGAAGACCTTCGAGACCCTCACGCGCCCCGACACCCGGCGCGGCAGGACGATTGTTTCGAACGCGTCGCGCAGGACGACGAAGACGAGAAACAATCCAACGATTCCGCCACCGATATGCATCGTCAGGTGAACCCCAATCGGGCTGAGGAAATTCTGACGCTATTTTCGCGACGCGAGCGCGGGGTTCCAGCCGCTCAGCGCCAGCGCGAGCGAGCCGAGCAGCTCCGCCCGCTCGACAAAGACGGCCGGCACCACCTCCACGCGTTCCGCTGCGGCGAGCACGGCGTGGCGCCGGATCGAGTCGCGGATGGGCTGCAGCAAGAGTTCGCCGGCGCGGCTCAGCAATCCGCCGACGATGACGCGCTCGGGGTTGATCAGGTTGCAAAGGCCCGCGACGGCAACGCCGATCTCCGTTCCCGCATCGGAGATGGCGCGGCGGCACCGCACGTCGCCTTGCGCAGCCAGCTCGATCACCTGCGCAAGCGTCAGCGTCTCGGAGCGGCCCTGGCCGACCAACTGAAGGATCGCGGGCCCGGATGCCACCGTCTCGAGGCAGCCCCGGTTGCCGCAGTAGCAGAGCGCGCCCGCCTCATCCAGGGTCGTATGCCCGATCTCGCCGGCGGTTCCCGATGCTCCACGCAGGAGCTTGCCGTCGATCACAAGCCCGGCGCCGATGCCGGTTGCGGCCTTGATGTACGCGAAGTTGGAGCAGTCGCGGCCGGCGCCCCACGTGAGCTCGGCGAGCGCGCCGCAGTTGGCGTCGTTTTCGATCTCGACCGGAAGCCCTAGGCGCTTCTCCATCTCGGCGGCGATTTGAAGGCCCAGCCAGCCGGGCAGGATCGTCGCAGACCCGACCATACCTCGGGCGCGGTCGACCGGTCCGGGGATGCCGATGCCGGCGGAGATCACGTGCGTACGCTGGACGCCGGCCTCGACCAGCACCTCCTCGACCATGCGAGCCGCGGCGTCGAGAGCGTCAATCGCGTGCTCTCTGACGTCGAGGTTGCAAATTCGTTCCGCGAGCACGTCGTGGGCGAGGTCGGCGACCGCGACCTGCACGTGGCTGTGTCCGACGTCGATGCCGACCACCGCCATCGATGAGTCTTCGAGCACGAGCTGGACGCCCGGCCTTCCTCCTCGCCCCTCGGGTGCCTTGGCATCGACCTCGAAGACGAGTCCGGCCTCCCTAAGCCCGGCGACCAGCGTGGAAACCGTCGTCCGCGAGAGACCCGTGGAGCGGGCGATATCGGCCTGGCTGGTGCGCCCGAGCGTCCGCAGCACCGCGATCACTCGCTCGCGGTTGCGTTCGCGCAGCCACCCGAGCGTCCCGTCTCCCTTCTTGTTGTTCGTTCTGCGCGCCCCCCGGGAATCATGGCGCACGCCGGAGGTTTGTCAAGAGATCGGACAAAGATCACCGGTCACCATATCGATCTCTTGACAAACTGGCGGGCCTGAGCAATGCTCTGCGCCGGCGGCGCCCCGCCAAGGCTGCTGAGTAGAAACCTGCTTGCCGGCGCACTCTCGCCCCGGACTCGGCCGGGAAGAAGGCAACAGGAATCGCTTTTGATAGGAGAGAGCCACATTGAGGTTCGCCAAACTCGTCCCGGCGCTCATGCTCGCCGGGCTCGTCGTGATGGCATGTGGAGGCGGAGGCACCTCGACGGCGTCACCGGCCACGATTCCCTCGTCGCTCAGCGTTTCTTCGTTCGACGTCAGCTTCTCGGCCATGGCCACGCTGAAGGACTTGCACGCGGCCGGAAGCGGCCTGGTCGGTGTCCTTCTGCCCGACACCACCTCGTCCACACGGTGGGTCAACTCAGACCTTCCCTACTTGACGAAGGCGTTCCAGCTGGCGGGATACAGCGCGACTGAGTTCAAGATCGACAACGCGCAGGGCAACGACGCCACGCAAATTGCGCAGGCCCAGGCGGACATCACTCAGGGCGCGAAGGTCCTGGTGGTCGGCCAGCTCGACATTCCGACCGCTACGACGATTCAGGCGGCGGCTGCGGCCAAGGGCGTCAAGGTCATCGCCTATGACCGGGCCATCTTCACAGGCACCAACACCTACTACGTGAGCTTCGACAACGTTCAGGTGGGCAAGCTCATCGGACAGGGCTTCAAGGACTGCATCACCGCATGGAGCGTCTCCAGCCCGAAGGTCTTCACGCTCAACGGCGGCGAGGACACCGACCCGAACGCGATCGACTTCGCCAAGGGCTACAACTCCGTCGTCTGGGGCGATGCCGTACCGCAAGAGACGGTGGGCAAGACCGCCAACGGCGCCACCCTGGTCGGTGACCAGGTCGCACCCGGCTGGGACAACGCCAAGGGACAGCAGATCTTCCAGCAGCAGTACACCGCGCACCCCGAGATCAACGCCACCATCGAGGCGAACGACGGGCTCGCGAACTCGGTCGTCACGGTTCTCAAGCAGAACCACGTTCCTGCCAACAAGGTCCCGACCGTCGGCCAGGACGCCAGCCTTGGGGGCATTGAAAACGTCCTCTCCGGTTACCAGTGCGGCACCGTGTACAAGGCCATCTATCTCGAGGCTCAGGACGCGGTCGCATTGGCGACCATCCTGCGCGCCGGCCTGACTCCTCCGGCCGCGCTCGTCAACAGCACCACGTCGCCTCCAGCGGGCAAGGCGGGCAGCACGCAGCCCGCGTCGCTCCTGGTTCCGCTGTGGGTCGACAAGACCAAGGTCGCCTCGACCGTGGTCAAGGACGGCTTCGTCGACAAGGCCGCGCTCTGCCAGGCGGTCACCGCCGCCGTGTGCAGCGCCAACGGCATCTCCTAGCAACACTCGGTAGTCAATTGATGCCGCCGCGTATCGTGCGCGGCGGCATCTTCATTCATCGGCGACAATGGAGCAAGTGGCGCAGCTGACCGCAGACTCGCCGTCAGGGACCGAGCCCCTGCTGAGGGTGCAAGGCCTCGAGAAGCATTTCGGTCCTGTACAGGCCCTTTACGCAGTGGACCTCGATTTGCCCGCCGGTCAGGTAACCGCGCTTTGTGGAGACAACGGCGCCGGCAAGTCGGTCCTCACCAAATGCATCTCCGGCGTCTATCAAGTGGACCACGGTCAGATCTTCTGGGAGGGCCAGCCCGTCCACATCCGCAACACGCGCGATGCGGCGCACCTCGGCGTCGAGACCGTGTACCAGGACCTGGCTCTCTGCGACAACCTCGACATCGTCCAGAACATGTTTCTCGGCCGCGAGCTGCTGCGTCGCCGGCTGCTCGACGAAGACGAGATGGAACGGCAGGCAGCCAAAACGCTTACAGGCCTGAAGGTGACGACCGTGCGGTCGATCCGCCAGCCGGTGGCTTCTCTCTCGGGCGGCCAGCGCCAATCCGTTGCGGTCGCGAAGGCTGTGATGTGGAACTCCAAGCTCGTGATCATGGACGAGCCCACCGCGGCCCTTGGAGTGGTTCAGACCAGGCAGGTGCTGGACCTCATGAAGCGCCTTCGCGACCGCGGCCTGGCGGTGATGATGATCTCCCACAACCTCACCGATGTGTTCGAGGTCGCCGATCGTATTGCCGTGCTGTATCTCGGCCGGATGGTGATCCAGGACAAGGCGTCCAAGTTCGACCGCCAGAGCGTCGTCGAATACATGACCACCGGCGGCATGAGCCGGAACGGCAGCAAGGCGAAATAGATGGCGACAGCACCCGAGCAAGCGCCCGATCTCACCGCCGCGCCGGAGGCGGCAGAGGCCGAACTTCCGCCAGAGCTCGTCGCCCAGAGCTTCGGTGAATACGCGCGGGCATATGTAGCTCGCGTTCGGAACGGTCAAAGTGGCGTGCTGCCGGTCGTCATCGGCCTGGTCGCAGTCCTGGTGGTTTTCGAGGTCATCAGTCCCCACCATGTGTTCTTGTCGGCGGGCAACCTGGTCAACCTCTTCCAGCAAAGCGCTGTGTTCATAGTCCTGGCCATGGCGGAGACCTTCGCCCTGGTGCTGGGCGAGATCGACCTCTCGATCGGCTATGTCGGGGCGTGCGGCGCGGTCATCACCGTCCAGCTGGTGCAACCCGTGACGACCGCCTGGCCATGGTGGGCCGCCATCCTGGCCGGGCTGGCCTTCTGCGCCGCTGTCGGCACCGTCCAGGGCACGATCATCAGCCGGCTGGGCATACCTTCCTTCATCGTCACGCTCGCGGGCTTCCTGATCTTCAACGGCGTGATGCTGATCCTGCTCCTGCTCGGACCCTTTTCCGGCTATCCGCTCATCTCGGGCGGAAACAGTCCGGACACGCAGGTGCTGTTCAATCTGATGTCGGGCACCATCGATCCAACTGTGAGCTGGATCGCCATGGCTGTGATCGTCCTGGGACTCGCGGCCATCCTGTGGTCTGCGGATCAGCGCCGCCGAAGGAGCGGGCTCGTGGCCCCGCCGCCGAGCCTCACCGTGCTCAAGATCGTGGTGATCGCAATCGCGGGGATCGTTGTCGTGGCCATCTCAAACATCAACCGGGCTAACTTCGGAGTCCTGGCCGGGGTGCCGTGGGTGGTCCCGATCGTCCTCGGCGTCTTGGGCGCCTGGACCGTCCTGCTCGAGCGGACCAAGTTTGGGCGCTCCATGTACGCGATCGGCGGCAACCCTGAAGCCGCACGCCGGGCCGGCATCAACCTGCCCGTGGTTCGGACCATCGCTTTCGCGCTCTGCTCGATGACCGCCGGTATCGGCCTCATCCTCTATGCCTCGTACATCGGAGGCATGTCCAACAACGTCCAGGGCGGCCAGTTCGTCCTGTTTGCCGTCGCTGCCGCCGTCATCGGCGGCACGAGCCTGTTCGGCGGCCGCGGCAAGGTCATCCACGGCGTCCTTGGCGGCCTGCTCATTGGCGCCATCGACAACGGCATGTACCTGCAGAACTACGACGTGCAGAGGATCTTCATCGTGACGGGGCTGGTCCTGCTCGCCGCCGTGTCGATCGACGCCCTGTCCCGACGCAGCGCGGCCTCCGGGAGTGCCGCCCGGGTTTAGGGGGAGCTGGTTCGGGGCAGTTTAGGGAACCTTCCCCAGATTGGGAATGAGCCAATAGGGGAAAAACGTTCACTAGTTATGAACCGAGGAGACCCTGAAAATGCCAACGCCTAAGTCTGAGCTGCTTCCCGTCATGCCGATGGACGACGTCGTCGTCCTCCCGCATATGACCGTCACCCTCGCCGTCGAAGGCGACACCGCCAAGGCGGCCCTCGAGGCTGCCCGCCAGGGCAACCGGCTGATCTTGCTCGTGCCCCGGATCGACGGCCAGTACGGCACCATCGGCACCGTCGCCCGCCTGGGCGAGGGGACCGAGCTCCCGACCGGCGCCGAGGCGTTCATGCTTCGCGGCGAGTACCGCGCCCGCCTGGGCAGCGGACAGGCCGACATCGGCGGGGCGCTCTTCGTCAAGGCCGACCCCATCTCCGACCCGGAACCCCCGACCGAGCGGGCGACCGAGCTTGCGCGGGAGTACCGCGCACTGCTCGAGAACCTGGTCGAGTCGCGAGGCGTCCCGCAGGTCGTTCAGTTCCTGCGCGCCGCCAGGACGCCGGGACACCTGGCCGACCTGGCCGGCTACTCCCCCGACCTCTCCACCGAGCAGAAGCTCGAAGTGCTCGAGACGGTCGACCTGGAGGAGCGCCTGGCGAAGCTGATCGGCTGGACCAAGCAGATCCTGGCCGACGCGTCCTTGAAGGAGAAGATCCGGACCGACGTCGCCGAGGGTATGGAGAAGACGCAGCGTGAGTTCCTGCTCCGGCAGCAGCTGGAGGCGATCAAGAAGCAGCTCAACGAGGGCGGCAGCGACGTCGTTTCGACGTACCGCGAGCGGGTTGCCAAGGCCGGCATGCCTGATGGCGTGCGGGTCGAGGTCGATCGCGAGCTCGACCGCCTGGAGCGCACCAGCGAGCAGAACCCTGAGTACGGCTGGATTCGCACCTACCTGGACTGGATGCTCGACATCCCCTGGAACGTGCGATCCGAGGACAACTACGACCTCGCGGAAGCGCGGCGAATCCTCGACGAGGACCACACCGGGCTGGATGACGTGAAGGACCGGATCATCGAGTTCCTCGCGGTGCGCAAGCTGCGCAAAGAGCGCGGGCTCGAGGTTCTAGGCGGGCGCGGCTCGGGCGCGATCATCACCCTGGTCGGACCTCCCGGAACCGGCAAGACCTCGCTGGGCGAATCGGTCGCCCGCGCGCTCGGCCGGAAGTTCACGCGTGTCTCCCTCGGCGGCATCCGCGACGAGGCGGACATCCGCGGCCACCGGCGCACCTACGTCGGGGCGCTTCCGGGCCGCATCGTGCGCGCCCTGAAGGAAGCCGGCACAAAGAACCCCGTGATCATGCTGGACGAGATCGACAAGGTCGGCAGTGACTGGCGGGGCGACCCGTCGGCGGCGCTGCTCGAGGTGCTCGACCCGGCGCAGAACAACACGTTCCGCGACCACTACCTGGAGGTCGACCTGGACCTGTCGGAGGTTCTGTTCATCCCGACCGCCAACGTGTCGGAAACCATCCCGGCGCCGTTGCTGGACCGCATGGAGCTGATCAGGCTCGACGGCTACACAGAGCAGGAGAAGGTCGCGATCGCGAAAGACCACCTGTTGAAGCGCCAGGTCAAGCAGGCGGGATTGAAGGACGACGAGGTCACCGTGACCGACGAAGCCGTCATGACCGTGATCACCGACCACACTCGCGAAGCCGGGGTGCGGAACCTCGAGCGCGAGCTGGGCAAGATCACGCGCAAGGTTGCGACCAAGGTCGCGACCGGGGCGCTCACGCCGCCTGTCGAGATCACGCAGCTGCGCGTGCGCGAGTTCCTGGGCAAGCCCAAGTTCGACAACGAGGTCGCGGCTCGGACGGCCGTGCCAGGTGTGGCCACCGGCCTCGCCGTGACCGGCGTCGGCGGGGATGTGCTGTTCGTCGAAGCAACGGCCACCACCGCCTCCAAGGGCCAGGGCAGCCTCCTCCTCACCGGCCAGCTGGGCGACGTGATGAAGGAGTCGGCGCAGATCGCGCTCTCGTATGTGCGGTCACACGCCGCTGAGCTCGGGATCGAGTCCGACGCTATCGAGAAGGCGTTCCACATCCACGTGCCCGCGGGCGCTGTGCCCAAGGACGGTCCGTCGGCCGGCGTGACCATGACCACGGCGATCGTGAGCTTGCTCACGGGACGCCCGGTTCGGAGCACAGTCGGCATGACCGGCGAGGTCACACTGCAGGGCCTGGTGCTGCCGATCGGTGGTGTCAAGCAGAAGGTGCTGGCCGCCCACCGGATGGGATTGAAGGAGGTCATCCTCCCGAAGCGCAACGAGAAGGACCTGGACGACGTCCCCGAGAGCGTCCGCAAGGAGATGACATTCCACCTTGCCGGGCGGGTCGAGGAAGTGCTGGGGTTCGCGCTCGAAAAGCGCGAATCCGCCAATCGGGCTGCGTGATTGTCCCCACCCGCCCGCGCCCGCTGCGCGGGCGGGGTCGACCTCCCCACTAGTGGGGAGGCGTTTGAAAGTACTCGTCCCGGACGGGCCGCTGAGGCACGAGCTGGAGCCGCTACCTGACGGCGTCCAGCTCGTCGCCGACCCGGGACCCGAGGTCGAGTTCGTCATCCTCAACTTCGACATAGCAAACCGGCTGCCTGGCCTCTTCGACGAGCTCCCGGGGCTGCGGGTGATCCAGTCCCTCAGCGCCGGTGTCGACTGGCTGCTGCCAAAAGTGCCACCCGGGGTCGTCGTGT
>Ga0209160_1001658_pt1 | contig 18799 bp, 18 predicted proteins | sample GraSoiAngelo_153_FD_186167 | JGI IMG/M metagenome (GOLD analysis project Ga0209160, IMG submission 186167) | Grasslands soil microbial communities from the Angelo Coastal Reserve, California, USA - 14_1009_12_40cm (SPAdes) (version 2) | ecosystem: Environmental > Terrestrial > Soil > Grasslands ... | reverse complement strand
GCTGTACTCGGTCTTATACGCGCTCACGAAGTCGGCGTTGGAGGGAAACGTGTTGCCGATGTACCACGCGCTCGCGCTGCGAGCACCCCTGCCGGCCGCGCCGGCTTGCACCGACACCCTCGCCGTGTTGAAACCGTTGCCGCCAAGGAAATGGCCCTGCCAGCCCAGGTTCCGCGCAGCGGCCATGATCGTTGCCGGTATGCTGCCGAGCGACGTGATGAAGATCACGTCCGGGTTCACCTGCACAGCCTGAGTAACGTATCGCGTCAGGTCGGCGTCGTTCTTGCTGAAGGGGATCGTCTTGAGCAGCTGAATGTTGTACGTGCCGACCGTGTCTTGAACGATCTTGCCGCCGTCGCTCGAGAACTTGTCGTCCTGCGCGACCAGTAACACCCCGGTCTTAGGGTGCGCATCGTTGGCGTAGGACTTGATGTTGTCGGGGATCGCGGTCTGCTCGCCGAGGCTGTCCCGGAACACGTACTTGCATGGCGTCGGGTTGGGGTTCGCGGGGGTCCAGTTGCAGTCCGGGACGAGGTGGGTGCCGGTGGTGCTCACCGCGAGCACCGGCGTCTTCAAGGTCTCCGCAAGGGGGTGGACGGCGACCGCCGAGTTCGACAGCGTTGGCCCGAGCAGGGCCACTACCTGGTTCTGCCCGATCAGCGTCTGCGCCTTCGCTTTAGAGGTCGCCTGGTCGGAAGCGTCGTCCTCGAAAGACAGGTCGATCATGGCGCCGTTGACCCCGCCCGAGGCGTTGATCTGCTTGGCCGCCAGCTTCATTCCGTCACGGCTCTGGGGGCCGTAAACGCCGCCCGCGCCGGTGATGGATAGGACGGCGCCGAGCTTGATGGTCTTGCCCGCCCAGGGGTTGGTCCCGCCGTTGTTGCCGCCGCCGCTCGAAGCACACGCGGCGACGAGAAAGCTTGCCACCACCCAGCCGACGCGCTTGCGGATCACTCAGCCCCGCCCAACGAAAACGTAGTGATTCTCCAACTTATCAACCCGCGGTCGTCACTACGCCTTCAGGCGGCTCAGCAACCGCGGAACGTCGAGCTTGGGGTGCGGATACTGCGGATTCATCTCCTGGAGCGTCTCGGCCAGGATCATAGTCACGGCCCAGTTCCGATAGACCTTGTCGTTGGCCGGGATGACGTACCAGGGCGCCCACCTGGTCGAGCAGCGCGTGATGGCCAGTCCGTAAGCGCTCATGTAGTCGTCCCAATAGGCGCGCTCTTCGATGTCGTGTGGGTTGAACTTCCACTGCTTGTCGGGAGCCTTGAGCCGATCGGCAAGTCGCTTGCGCTGCTCCACCAACGAGATATCAAGACAGAACTTCACGACGGTGGTGCCGTCCTTCACGAGCTGCTTCTCGAAGTCATTGATCTGGTCATAGCGGCGCTCGATCACCGCCGGCGCCGCCATGCTGTGCACGCGCGCGATCAACACGTCCTCGTAATGCGAGCGGTTGAAGATGCCGATGTCGCCGGGGACCGGCAGCCGCCGCCGGATGCGCCAGAGAAACCCGTGGCGCTTCTCCTCGGGCGTCGGCGCCTTGAACGGCGTGATCATGACCCCCTGCGGGTTGAAGTTCCTCACCACGTGGGTGATCGTGCCGTCCTTGCCGCTCGTGTCCATGCCTTGCAGGACCACGAGCAGGGAGCGCTTGTGCTCTGCGTAAAGGCGCTCGTGCCACTCGAAGAGCACGTCCTGGTGCTTCGCGATGTCTTTCAGCGCGCGGCTCTTGCCGCCCTTCAGGCCAGTGCGAGAGGCGGGGTCGACATCGACCATCCGGAATCGGCCGTCAGTCATCTGCGCCCGGAGCAGATCCCGGACCTCTCGCTTGGCCACGGCCGCGAGTCTAGAGCCTCAGGTGTTTTTTTAGGTCAGCTCGGTTGGGACGACGTCCAGGTTGAGCACCTGGTCACCGCGCAGGACCGAGAGGGTGAGTCTCGAGCCGATCTTGGCTTCGACCATAAGACGCTGCAGGTCGCCGGCCTTGGTCACGCCGACATCCCCGACCGAGACGATGACATCGCCCGCGCGCAGCTTGCCGCCCGCGGCCGGGCTGCCGCCGACCACCTCGTGCACCTCGACGCCGGCCTTGCGACCGAGCCGCTGCGCCATCGCCGGAGTCAGAGGCCGGGTCCCCCCGGCGATGCCGAGGTACGCGCGGCGCACGCGGCCGCTCCGCATGAGCGCCGCGAGGATGGCCTGCGTCGTCCCGTTCATCGGCACGGCCAGGCCGAGACCCATCCCGGCGACCGCGGTGTTGACGCCGATCAATCGAGCCTGCGAGTCCGCGAGCGCCCCACCGGAGTTGCCCGGGTTGAGCGCCGCGTCGGTCTGGATCACGTCTTCGATGAAGCGGCGGTGTCCGTTGCCGTCCGCGGTCGCCAGCGAACGGCCTAACCCGCTGACGACCCCGGACGTGACGGAGCCCGCAAACCCCATCGGGTTGCCGATCGCGACCACGAGCTGGCCGACGCGCAGCTGGTCGGCGTTGCCGACGCGCGCCGGCTGCAGACCGTCCGCTCGGGCACGCGCCACGGCGAGGTCGGAAAGGGGATCCGCGCCGACGACGTCGACGTCGAACTCCGTTCCGTCGATGAAGGACGCGCTCGCCGCACCACCCGCCGCCACGACGTGGGCCGAGGTGACCAGGAAGCCGTCGGGGGTGATGACGACGCCGGAGCCGGCACCGCCGAAGCCGCGGCCGCCGCGCCCGATGCGCAGGCTGGCGACCGACGGGAGAACCTTCTCCGCGACGGTGGTGACGATCGACGAATAGGCGTCGAGGGCTTCGCTCTCGGTCGCTGTCTCGACCATGGTGCTTACAAGATTACCAAGTAACAGACCGGCTAAACATTCGCCTTCTGACGGAGGGATTTGAACTCCTTTTCGAAGCCGTCGACGATCCTCTCCGGGTCGGACACCAGGCCCTCATCGGTGGCCACACCCAGCATCACGCCGCCGGCGTAGCTGAGGATGCTGATGCCCAGGCCGAGGTGACCGGACTGCGGGACCCAGAACATCACGTGGTTCAGCCTGCGACCGGCGAGGTACAGCGGTTCCCGTGGACCGGGGACGTTGGTCAGGACGGCGGTGGCCTTGCTGCCGAAGAAGCGCAGGCCCAGCCTCTCCACCTCGACCGGCGCGAAACCCATCAGGTTCAACACGGCGTAGGCGACCAGCGCCTCCGGCGATCGCTTCAGCTCGTCCATCTCCTTTTTGATCGAACGGAGCCGCTTGACGGGGTCGACCGTGCCGACGGGCAGGGTCAGGAACACGAGCCCAAAAGAGTTGCCGAGCTTGTGCGCCTCGTCCAGCGGGCGCAGGTTGACCGGCACCGAGGCGCGGATCGACACGCCGGCAGTCGGCTCGCCGCGGGCCTCGAGGTAGCGACGTAGGGCTCCGGTGGCGGTGGCGACCAGGACGTCGTTGACGGTCGCCCCGAAAGCCCGGCCGATCGCTTTGAAATCGTCGAGCGGCACAGGTTTCGACCAGGCCGCGCGCTTGCGCCGCCCGAGCTCGCCTTTGAACGCCGTCTGCTGATCTGGCGGCAGGAGGACGAGCCGGCCGAGGCGATAGACGCCCTCTGCCGCGCGGCCCGGATTGTCGAGCAGCAGCTGCGCCACACCGACACCGCGGTCTAACGCGGCAGGCAGCCAGTCGAACGGTCCGCGGTTGTTTTGATGCTCCGACCGCTTTCGCGATGTCTTCGAAGTAGGCGATGGGTCGAGCAGGGACAGCATCACCCGCACCAGCGCGATACCGTCCGCGATCGAGTGGTGGATGCGCGCGAGCACGACCGAACCGCCGCCGTAACCGTCGACCAGGTGGATGTGCCATAGCGGCTTGGTCATATCGAGCGGCGTGCTCATCAGCTCGCTCACCAGCTCGCGCAGCGCCGCATCACCACCTGGCTCGGGCAGGGCGATGTGACTGACGTGGTTGTCGATGTCGAAGCGCGGGTCGTCCTGCCAGTGCAGCATGCCGGCGCGCGTCCGTGGCCGGACGACACGCTGGTGGAAGCGGCCGAAGGGAGCCAGCCGCTTGTCGAACAGAGTGCGCACTCGCTTGACGTCGACCTTGCCGTCGAGCGCCAGGACGCCGGTAACCATCATCAAGTTGGTCGGGTCTTCCATGCCCAGCCAGGCCGCATCGACGCTCGACATGGGGACCAATCTGGTCACCTCGGGCTGATCCTACGCGGGATAGACGGAGACCTCGGTCGCCTTCACCGCGACCCACACCTCGGCACCCGCGTCGAGGTGCAGCTCGCGGACCGCTGATGGCGTGACCTCAGCGACCAGCGGCACGGCGCCGCTGAGGCGGACCCGGACCCGCTCGCCCTGGAGGTCGAGGTCCTCGGCCCGGCCGCGCCAGACGTTGCGCGGCGTGCCCTCCGGCCGGGATGTGTAGAGCGCGACGGCGCGCGGATGGATGACCGCGAAGACGTCGCCGTCGCCGGCTTCCGGAGCGGCCAGAGCTGTGCCGCTCGCCAGTTCGATGTGATCGCCGCGGCCCTGGCCGCGCAGCAGGTTGACGCCCGCCAGGTCGGCGACGAAACGCGAACGGGGCCTCGCGGTGACCTCGGCCGGCGATCCGCTCTGCACGACCTTTCCATGTTCGAGCACGACGAGCCGGTCAGCAAGGGCGATCGCCTCGAGCGGGTCGTGGGTAACAAGGATGCGGACTCCATGAAATCCGGAGAGCTGGCGAGACAGCTCCCGCCGAACCTCCGCGCGGATGGTGACGTCCAGGGCCGATAGCGGTTCATCGAGGAGGAGCAGGTGCGGCTCGGTGGCCAGTGTGCGAATGAGCGCGACCCGCTGCGCCTGGCCCCCGGACAGCTCGCGAGGCATCGCGTTGGCCCGGTCGCCGAGCCCGGCGCGCTCGAGCCACTCACGCGCGATCCGCGTTGAGTCATGCGGCAGCCCGAAGGCCACGTTGTCGAGGACCGTCATGTGAGGGAACAGGACGTGGTCCTGGAAGACGATCCCGACGCGGCGGCGTTCGGTCGGGATGTGCCGGCCGGCGGCTGAATCGTCGAGCACCTGCCCGTTGAGCTCGACGCGACCGTTGATCGGCACCAGGCCGGCGAGCGCGCGGAGCAGCGTCGTCTTGCCTGCGCCGTTGGGTCCGAGGACCGCGATGGTCTCGCCGGCCCTCACCCTGAGCTGCACGTCGAGGGCGAACTCATCGCGCTTGAGTCGGATCGTTGCGTCGAGGCTCACAGCCAACCCAGCCAGCGATCACGCATGCCGATGAGGATCGCGAGCGAAACCGCCAGCAGGATCAGGCTCAGCGCGATGGCGCCTTCCGGCCGCGTCTCGAGCGCAACGTAGACGGCGAGCGGAATCGTCTGCGTGCGGCCGGGCAGGTCGCCGGCGAATGTGATGGTCGCGCCGAACTCGCCCAGGGCACGTGCCCAGCACAGCACCGCACCGGAAAATATGGCCGGCCGCAGCAGGGGAAGGGTGACGCGCGCGAACACCCTCCAGCCTGTGGCGCCGAGAGCGCGCGCGGCTTCTTCATAGCGCGGATCGAGCGCGCGCAGGCCGGCCTCCACCGCGATGACTAGAAATGGCATCGCGACAAATGTCTCGGCGATGACCGCGGCCGCCGTCGTAAACGGGATCTGGATGCCGAACGCGCCGTACAGCGGCGCGCCGACCAGTCCGCGGCGGCCGAAGGCAAGCAGAAGAGCCACGCCACCGACGACGGGAGGCAGCACCATCGGCAGCGTGGTCAGCGCGCGCAGGATGGCGCGCAGTGTTCCACTCGTGCGGGCGAGAAGAACCGCCAGCGGGATGCCGAGCACAAGCGCGACCGCCGTCGCTGAAAGCGAGCAGAAGAGGGAGAGCCCGAGCGCGGTTGCGGTCTCGGGTGCGATCAACGCCGGACCGACCTGGTCCCAGGGCGCGCGGGCGACCAGCCCGGCGAGGGGGAGGAGGAAGAGGAGAAGGCCTAAGCCGGCCAGCACCATCAGCGGAGCTGGAATCCTGGCCTGGCTCAAGCCTTCTCGAAACCGGCGCGGACAAGAATCGCCTGTCCCTGGCTCGACAGGACGTACGCGATGAACGCCTCGGCTCCGCTCTTGTTCGGCGTCGCGTTGAGCCTGGCGATGGGATAGTCGGCAATGACGTTCTGGGCGTCGGGGATCGCGAGGCCGTCCACATTGCCGCTGGTCACGATGTCGCTGACGTAGACGATTCCAGCGTCAGCCTCGCCGAGCGCAACTTTGCTGAGCACGCCCGTGACCTGCGGCTCGAGGCTGGCGGGGTGGACTGTGACCCCGGCTTTGGCCAGGGCTTGTTGAGCGTATTTACCAGCCGGCACCGAGGGGTCGGCCAGGACGACGACGAGTCCGCTGCGCGCGAGGTCGGCCAGGCTGTGGATACCTTTGGGATTGCCGCGCTCGACGGCAATCTCGAGTCGGTTGTGCGCAAACACCCGAGGAGGATCGGCCAGCAGACCGGCGTCCTGAAGCGTCTTCATATGGGCGGTGTCAGCGGAGGCGAAGACATCGGCTTGTGCACCCTGCGCGATCTGGCTCGCAAGCGTTTGTGATCCGGCGTAGTTGAAGGTCGTGTGAAGCTCGCCTCGGCCCATCTCGGTTCCGATCTTGTCAAAGGCCGATTTCAGTGATGAAGCGGCGAAGATGGTCGCGCTCGACATCGGCTGCGTGCACCCCTGGCAAGCGGGGCTCGGTCCGCACGCCGCCAACAGAGCCGATGTCGCAAGGGCAAGCCCAATCGCCGCGACCCTAATCACGAGGCAGCTCGACGTGGACATTCGTCGCCTTGACCACTGCGACCGCGGGCATGCCTGGCTTGAGATCCAGGTCGTCGACGGCCTCACGAGTCAGGAGCGAGACAAGGCGATGCGGGCCGGCCTGGATCTCGACCTGGGCTGCGACGCGGTCCTTTATGACGCGCGTGATGATGCCGGGAAAGCGGTTGCGGGCGGACTGCTTGACGGACGCCTCGCGCCTGTCGCCGCGCTTGGGCTTGGCGATCGACGCGAGGGATTCGCCGTCGATCAGGCGCTGCCCGCCCGAGCTGCGCACCGCGACGAGCCGGCCGTCATCGACCATGCGGCGCACCGTATCGACGCTGACGCCAAGCATCTTGGCCGCCGGTCCAAGCCGATAACTAGGCATTACGCCAGAAATCCTAGCATCGACCAACAAAGAAGCCCAATTCACTAGAAACGAGAGACGCTCTTGTGGCGGGCCCTCCCTCTCCCGTGGGCTCCCTCCCCCAAGCCCGGCCGACCGTACCACCTGAACCTACAGTTCCTTTACCGCCCCGCCAACTCAGCCTGTTAAGGGGACAGGCGGAGTGGCTCGCGCCAAGTGCGTAAGTTTGGGTCCGCTTTGCGCAAAACGCGCATTTGGATGGTCCATGAGTGGAGCGTTCTGCGCAGAACGCGCGAAATCCACCCCGCCCGCCCCCCTTACGAAACTTTCACAACCAGCTAATGCCACAAACCCGCCCCCAAGGTTCAATGAAGCTCGTGAGCCTCGCACCAATCGAACAACAGGTCACCGTCCCTCCAACTCGGAATCGCGGCATCACCCGCCGTCAGGCCCTCGCCGCCGCGGTCGTCACTGGCGTCGGGGTCGGCGTCGTCCGCCTCCTCGGTGGATCGATGCAGCAGATCGGATCGCCCCGAACCGCGACGACCACCGACTGGATCTCTCCTCTTGGCTCGGAATCCGCTCGCGTGATGCAGCTGCTTCGGCGCACAAGCTTTGGCTACACGCAAGCGCAGCTCGATGCCGCGCTGTCGGACGGGTTCAACAAAACGGTCGATCGCCTGATCGAAACCAAGCCCGCCGAGCCGCCGACACTCGCAGCGGCAAACACACCGGGCGGCCGGTTTCCAATCCAGCAGCTGCAGCAGTGGTGGATCGACCACATGCTCACGACCCCCACGCCCTTTGCCGAGCGGATGACGCTCTTCCTGCACGGACACTTCACGAGCGACTACCGCAAGGCCGCCGACGACACCTTTATGTACTGGCAGAACCTGACGTGGCGGCGCATGGCCATGACCGACCTGCGGTCGATGCTCATGCAGGTCACGACCGACCCCGCGATGCTCCGCTATCTCGACCTTGCCACGTCAACAGGACAGAGCCCCAATGAGAACTACTCGCGTGAGCTGATGGAGCTCTTCACGATGGGTGCCGGCACCTTCACCGAAGAGGATGTGCGGGAGGGCGCCAAGGCCCTGGCCGGGTGGCAGGTTCCGCAGCCCGACACCTACGCGACGGTGGTCGTCGACAAGGCCAACAACGTCACTCGAAAGCTGCCGGTCTATTCAGGTCAGAAGCCAGGAGTTTTCAACGCCCGCCGCGCCTACAAAGGAACAGTGAACTACCTCGGCAAAGCCGGTGCGCTGGACACCCAGGGCGTGATCGACCGGATCCTCGCCCAACCCGCGACCGCGGCCCTCATCGCGAACAAGGTGGCGCAGCATTTCGTGACCGCTCGCCCCACCACGACATACGTCAAAAAGCTCGGCGATATATTCCGGAAAAGCAACTACGACATGAAGACCCTGATGCGAGCGGTCTTCACGAGCCCCGAGTTCTCCGCCAACCAGAGCTACCGCAGCCTGGTCAAGTCGCCGACCGAGTTCATGGTCCACACCGGACGCGCGCTTGGGGTGACATCGATCTCCAGGCTGATCGCCGGGTCCGGCTCTGGCATGGGACAGAGCCTCTTCGACCCGCCCGACGTCAACGGCTGGCCGAACAACGAGTCATGGATCTCGTCCAACACGGTAGTCGAGCGAGTCAACTTCACGACCTCGGCGCTAGCCCAGGTGAAGGGAACCTTGCCGCCGGCATCGGATGCCGTGCGCAAGCATCTCGACGGGGTACTCAGCCCGCAGACCGCAAACCTCTTCAACCAGGCGGCGGATGATCGCGCCCGCTGGTTCATCACCCTCGCCTCCCCGGAATTCCAGCTCAAGTAGGTGCACGAAGCATGAGAAATCAAGAACACGGCATCAACCAGCTCAAGCGCCGCGACTTTCTCAAGGCGGGACTTGTCTTCGGCGCCGGCGCGTCGGGCCTGGCGGCCGGATACGCCGCGGTGCCGGACGCCTTCGCGCGCGCGGTCTACGCCGCAAAGAAAGAAGGAATGACCAACGACAACATCCTCGTGATGATCCAGCTCGCGGGCGGCAACGACGGCTTGCGCACGCTGGTCCCGCTGGCCGACCCGGCGCTGCACGATCTGCGCCCCAAGCTTGCCGGGCCCATGGTCTCGCAGGCCTTGCCGCTCAACTCGCAATACGGCCTCAACCACAAGCTCGGCGGCATCAAGGGGCTCTGGGACAAAGGCAAGGTGGCCATCGTCCAGGGCGTCGGCTATCCCAACCCGACCTTCTCCCATTTCGAGTCGATCCGGATCTGGGAGACGGGCGACCCGACGCGCCGCCAGGTCGACGGGTGGCTCGGCCGCACGCTGGCCACCAGCTACGACTCCAACGGCCATCCGCTGACGGGATGCGCCTGCGGCGCGACGGATGCGCCCGGCGCCCTGCGCGACTTGCAGGCGACCCTGACCGTGATCCAGAACCAGAAGACTTTCGGTTTCACCGGCGGCACCGAGGTCGAAGCCGCTGTCGGAGCACTGTACAAAGGGACGCCCGGGATCTACGGCGCGCTGTTCGACACTGCCATCGCCACCGCCACCGAGACGATGGCCACGCTGCGGACGTCGTCGACCACATATCAGCCGATGGCCGACTACTCGGACAAGGTGCAGCTCGTCTACTCGTCCAAGAACCAGTTGGCCGCGGCGCTGCAGCTGGCCGCTGAGCTGATCGTCACCGGCACCGGAGTCAAGCTCCTGCACGTCACGCTGGGTGGCTTCGACACTCACTACACCGAGCTCAACCGGCACGACGACCTGATGGGCTACCTGGACTCGGCGGTCTCAGCCTTTTACCAGGACCTCGCCGCGCACAACATGGCCGACAAGGTGCTGATCGCGACCTGGTCGGAGTTCGGACGCCGGCCGAAAGAGAACGCCAGCGGCGGGACCGACCACGGCGCGGCTGCACCGCTTTTGCTGATCGGTGACCCGGTCAACGGTGGGCTTTACGGCGACGAGCCGAGTCTGACGACACTCGACAGCACTGGCAACTTGAAGTACGCGGTCGACTTCCGGTCCGTGTACCAGGAGATCCTGAGCGGGCACCTCGGCGCCGACTCGAGCAAGATCCTGGGTACGTCGTTTGACAAGGTTCCATTCCTCAAGGCGCCGGTCGCGGTCTGACAATGCGCCTCTTTCTGATCAAGGCCGTGGCCACGGCGCTGACCATCGGCGCGACCGCCGCGTCGGCGGTCTTCGTGACAACGCATCTCAAGAATCCGGCGGCGCCGCTGCAGCCGGCGGTGCTGAACGCGGGCGGCGGCTCCACAAACACCACGCTCGATGGGACGCTGACGGTGGGACCATCGGTCCAGGCGAGCAACGCCGCGCCGATGACGTCGACCTATGCCTCCTGAATTTACGGTCGAGTCGCATCACTTCGAGGCTCTCGGCACCAGCTGCAGCCTGTTCGCGGCCGGCCAATCGAGAGCGCGCCTCGTGGAAGGCGAGTTCTGGGTCCGCCGAGTTGGCGCTCGCCTGACCCGCTTTGCCGTGGACAGCGAGCTCTCGCGACTGAACGCGTGCGCAGGTCACTGGATGGAGATCAGCGATGAGCTCCGACCCGTTTTGAAATTTGCGTTGACCGCGTACGAGGCGAGCGGCGGCCTGGTCAATGCTGCAGTGCTTCCTTCAATGCTCGCCATCGGATACACGCGACCGCTTGCCGACGGACCGGCGATCGCGGCGCTCGATGGAATTGGGGCGCTGCCCCCGCTGCCCGACGTGCTCGAGGTCAGCCATGACAAGGCGCGCGTTGCCTCCGGATCGGGCGTTGACCTCGGCGGCGTCGCGAAGGGTTGGATGGCGGATCGGCTGCACGAATTTCTGGGACCGAACTCGGTCGCCAACCTCGGCGGTGACCTGATGGCAATCGGACCCGGGCCGCGCGGCGAGGGTTGGCCGGTCGGCGTCGCGGGCACGACTCTCATGCTGCGCGACCAGGGCGCGGCGACCAGCAGCGTGCGGCGGCGGCGCTGGGGCGGCGTGCATCACCTCATCGATCCGCGCACCGGACTGCCCGCGCGGACAGGCCTCGAGGAGGTGTCGGTCGTCGCCGCAAGCGGGTTCGACGCAGAGGTCATCGCCAAGACCGCGCTGTTGCTCGGTCCTGAGATCGCGCCCATCTATTGCGCGGCCCATGCGATGGCGTGGTCGTTGGGCGGTGCGCATGACAGCTGATCAGTTCCTCTGGGTCCTCGCGCGTGTCGCTGGTCTCAGCTCATACGCCGCCCTGGCCATCGCCCTGGTCACCGGAATCGGCCTGCGCACCGCGGTGTTCGACTGGTTGGGCAGCAACCGCATGGTCCGCTCGGTGCACGAGTACACGACCGTGCTTTGGATCCCGCTGGCAGGGCTGCATGTGGTGTCCCTGCTGCTGGACACCACGGCCCGTGTCGGGCTGCTCGATGTGTTCCTGCCGTTCCACTCGACGTACGGGACGCTGGCGATCGGCCTCGGCGCGCTGTCGGTGGATGTGCTGATCGTGGTCACCGTGACTGCGTACCTGAAGCGCCGAATGCGTAAGGACCTGTGGCTCTGGGTCCACCGGCTGGCGTACGCAGCTTTCGGGCTCATCTTCCTGCACGCTGTGCTGAGCGGCACGGACTTCAGCGACCCGATCGTGTCGGCGATCACGTGGGGGACGGCGGCGACGCTGCTCACGCTCGGTGTGGTGAGGGTTTTAGCGGGCCGCCTGCCGGCCTGACCAGCCCGCTTCGCGGGCCCACCCTCCTCCCGCCGGTTCCCACCCCCAACCGGCTCGCCTGAACCGCAAGTCAAGCGAAAAAAACCGGTCTGGGAAACCCTGCCTGTTAAGCCGCCACCCAGTGGCGCAGCTGCATCACCCGATCCCGGAGCTGCTGCTCCGCCTCGAGCGGCGTGTCGATCTCCTTGCGCTCCCGGTGCCAGCGCTCCATGGCGAGGTCGAGTTGCGCGGTCTGCAGCCGCGAGACTGTCAGGTAGCCGCGCGGTCCTGCCCGTTTGAGCGCCTGCAGCCTCTGCCGCAGCCGTCGCCACGGGCTGGCCAGGATCGGCACCTCGTCGGGGAGGATGGCGCCCTGTCCGGTCGCCGCCTCCTTGCGCATCTGGTCGAGCAGGTTCTGACCCTCGTAGCGAATCCCAAAAAGCAAAAGCGCGATGACTCCCGCAGTGAACGGTCCCGTCATGACCAGCGTCCGCAGGTGGATCTCGACCAGACCGAACAGCGTGTTCTGGATCGGAAAGATCGTCGCCCACGCGTCCCACGAGAAGTGGCCCGCGATCGCGATGATGAAACCGGCCACGATGGCGAACACCTTCTGTCGCATCTGCGGTAATTGCCGAGCGATGCCCACCCCCGCCCCGATGTAGGCCGTATACGTGGCGTGGCCGAAGAACAGCCCCAACACCTGGCGGCCGTACCACTGGATCCCGGCCGCGACTCCGCCGATCCCCTCGGGCGCAAAAATCGAGTACTGGTTGGTCATGTAGCTGATGGATTCCAGGAAGTTGAAGCCCAGCCCGACCGCAGCGCCGTAAACGATTCCATCGACGACGTCGTCGAACTCGTTGCGCATGATCAAAAAGAGCAAGAGCACGGCGAGGCCCTTGGCGATCTCTTCCAGGATCCCGGCCATGAAGGCGAGCGACACGTCGAGCCCCGGCCCAGGCACGAGCGAGTGCTGGGCCGACACCTCCCAGATCGTCTCGCCCCAAACCACAAGGCTCGTCGCGACGATGGCGCCCCAGGCCGCGGCGACCAGGACAAGGCGCCACGGCTCCTTGTGGTTTCGGTCCATTCGTCTCACCACGAACAACCCAAAAGCGGTTGTGGGCAGACAGGCCACAGCGCAAACGGCGGCCACGCCAGGTCCGGCTGACTGCGTGAACAGGAAGACATCGATCACGAGCAGCCAGAGAAGGACGCCGAGGCCGATCAGCACGCCGGCGCGGATCAGGTGCTTTCGCCGCATTGCGCGGTCGCGGTCGAACGCGCGGACGAGGATGTATGTGCCGACGGTGATGAGGGCGACCGCGAGCAGGCCGTAAAGCGACGCCCGGCCCGGGATGGTGTCGAGGTAGACGTAGTTCAGGATCGAGCTCGCGATAAGGGCCAGAACGACCAGCGCCGCCACCGCCACCGCAATCCCGTAGCGACGCGGCCGGAGCTTCGACTCCGGGTCTGCGGCGGGCGGGTGGGTCGAGGTGATCATCGGTCGACCACGACGAAGCGGCGTCCGAGAACTTCCACAGGCACGCCGTCCTTCAATCGCTCGACGACAAAGGTGTAGGTGCCCGGGAGCACGTAGTGATAGCCCGGCGGCAACTGGACCGGTATCACCGTGTCACTGGCGAGTTCTGGCGGTGTGCTCGGCCCGACCTGTCCGTCGATGGAACCAAACGAGTCATACCACCGCGCGTCGACGGTGAGGTTGGCCGGGATCGTTGTCCAGTCGACCACCGCGGCGAACTCCTCGTCGCGCGCGAACTCCGACCGGTCAGCCCCGACCGTCTGCTTGCTGACAGGGTCGAACTTGAAGATGCCCACGATGTGCGCCCGCGCGCCGGTGGTCTGACCAGGTGGTTCGAAGTAGGCGAACTCCACCAATCCCGTGGCCAGGATGAGCACTCCAACGGTGGCGAAAACGAGCAGCGTGCGGTAGAGGGTCCTCAGCTGGTCGTAGGTGACGGAGCTCAAGCCCGCTCAGTCGAATGGATTTGCCCGCGCGTTGTCAAGAAAGAAAGGAAGAAACCGAAGGAGGAAGTCCACATGCCGCAACGCGCGTGGAGCGACAAGCGAGAGCGCCAGTACGAGCACATCAAGGAAGGCCTGGTCGAGCGTGGCACTGGCGAAGACAAGGCCGAAGAGATCGCCGCCCGGACGGTCAACAAGGAGCGTGCCCGCCACGGCGAGGCCAGGGAGGCGAGTCCGACATCAATCCACGACATGTCGCCGGGCAGGCGCGGTGGCCTGAGGTCGCACCTCGGATCGGGCGGCCGGACCTACGACCAGCTTCGCAACGAGGCCAAGGAGCGGGGCATCAAGGGCCGGTCGAGGATGAACAAAGAGCAGCTGGAGCGAGTTCTCAGTCGCTAGCGAGCGTGCGGTTGGCGCGATTTGACGACCTGCAGGCTCAGTTCGCGCCGCTTGTAGTCGCGCCCGTGCTCCTGGTAGGAGACGCGTTTTGCATTTTCGACGAATACGCCCCGTGGGCCGTTGTAAGTTGGGGCGCCGGGACGGCGATGATCCTGTTCTCGATTGGCCTACGCGGAGTTTGGCGGTCCAGGCTGAAGGCGAGTCCTGTAGTCGCCGTCGTCGCGATACTGCTGGCAGCCGTGGTGATGTTGGTGGTTGTGCCGTACGTCCAACTACCTGGCCTGCCCGGAATCGTGCTGTTCATGGTTCCGACATTGATCGGCCTGGTGTTCTGGCTCAAGATTCTCGACACGCCGGCATTCGCCCCTGATCCCGCGAGCTAAGCCACTGCGTTCCCGCCGCTGACCTCAACCGCGCTCGGGTAGGATTCCGGACGAACATGAGCAACCAATCAGGCCGCGTCGAAGCGATCTTTCTTGTCGCCGAAAACGGCAAGGCGGCCCATGAGGTCCCGTCGGTTGCGGCTCATGCTGGTCGCGGGCTCGAAGGGGATCGCCATTTCGATGACGCGGACTCGTGCGATATCACGCTGATCGAGGCCGAGGCGATCGAGCGGCAGAACGCTGAGCATGGCATCGTGCTCAACCAGGGCGACCCGCGGCGCCAGGTCGTTGTCCGCGGCATCGACCTCGGACAGTTCATCGGGCAGCGCTTTCACGTCGGCGAGATCGAGTGCGAAGGCGAGGAGCGGTGCGAGCCCTGCAATCACCTCGCGGGCGTGATCGGGACCGAGGTGGTGAAGCTCAAGGGTCTGGTCCATACGGGGCTTCGCGCGAGCATCGTCAAAGGCGGGACGATCAGACCAGGCGATGCGGTCGGTTTGACCGTGTCAGCTGGTGCGGCGGAGAGGAGTTGAACCTCCACGTCCTTGCGGACACTAGCTCCTGAAACTAGCGCGTCTGCCATTCCGCCACCGCCGCGAACGAGGCGAAAAGTGAGTATACCCAGCGCCTGATTCCCGCCCCATCAGACGCGTTAGGCGCCTAACGCACGCATCGAATCGCTCCGACAGCCGCGTTAGGCGCCTAACGCACCGAACCCGACGCGGACTAGCTCGCGACGAACAGCGTGTTCCAGGCCGCCTCGATGAGATCCGGCGTCAGCTGCGGACGCACCCCTCGCGCGGAGGACACGTCGACCAGGCGCTCCAGCAGGTCCCGCGGATGGTTGCCACGGGTTGGGCGGCCGCCGTACATGGTCTGGATCATCTCCAGCGCATGCGAATCCGGCGGAATCGTCAACCTCTCCCGCTCGCGCTCGAAGATGCGGCACCACATCTGCCACGTCGGGTCGGGCATCAGCACCTTGTAAGCCAGCCGGCGGAGGTACGCCTCGTCGAGCAGCTCGGCGGGTTTCAGGTTGGTCGACAGCGCGACCTGGGCCTGAAACGGGATCTCGACCTTGCGCCCGCTGGAGGTGAGGTTCAAGAAATCGGTGTCTTGCTCCAAAGGCACCAGGAGCCGGTCCAGGATCTGCTTGGGAGACATCCGCTGCCGCCCGAGGTCGTCGATCAAGAGCACCCCACCGTTCGCGCGGACCTGGAGCGGCGCGCCGTAAACCCGGCTGCCGTCCTCCCACGTCGGGTCGAACATCTCGAGCTGAAACTCGCCGCCCACCTGGACCAGCGGCCGCGACACGCGGCGCCAGCGCCGGTCCGCAGGCTGGTTCGGCTCCAGGCGATGCACCGCGCCGTCGAAGATCGTCATCACCTCGCCGCCGCCCACGTCGAGCGCGACGGGAATCACGATGGGCCCGCCCAGCAGGCTCGGGATCCGGCGTGCCAGCGTGGTCTTGCCGTTGCCTGGCGCTCCATAGATGAAGATCGATGAGCGCGAGTTCACCGCCGCGCGGACCGCCTCCATCACCCCGGGCGCGAGCTCGATCCCACTGAGCGCGAGGCTGACCTTGACCAGGTCCAGCGTCCCCGGTTTCGCGGCTTCGGCCAGCACAGCGCGGTACTCGGCCGCCGACACCGGCGCAGGTCCCAGATAGCGCGTGCTCGCGTCGGCGATCTGGTCGCTGCGCGTGCGCCCCTGTTTGGTCAGGGCGTAGGCCATCCGCTCAGGAAGCGGCCGGCCGAGCCACGGACCCTGTTCCTGGGCCAGGCCGAGGGCGTCCAGGAAGTTCGCGCCGGTAAGGGCCTTGAGGATGGGCTCGATCGCGCTGAAGGGCAGGGCGAGGACGTCTGCAACCTCGTAGCCCGTGACCTTGGTCGCCGAGGCCGCGACACGCAAGACCATGCCCTCGATCAGCGTGCGGTTGATCTCGGGCGGGGGAGGGGGCTCGATCTGGTGGGCTGGCGCAGGCACGGCCGAAGGCACGGGGCGCGGCGCGTCGACGTGCTCGAGGATCGCCCCGAACAGCTTCTTGCCGAAGCGCGCGCGGTCGCCGTGGTCGGGCGGCTCGCCCTCCCGCCGCCTGCTGATCCAGTCGGGCACCTCTTTGAAGACCACCGTGTTGCCGATCAGAAGCTGGACGAAGTCCGGCTCGTCGGCCGCGACGCGCACCGCGATCCGGATCAGGTAGCCCTGGCTCTTCAGCGCCGCCCAGCTGCGCTCCCACGCGACGTCGTTGCGGCCGGACCAGGTCTGCCGGACCGTGCGGTCGCGGGCGATCGTCACGTCCTGGCGGTTCTGGTAGCGCCGGCGCACGAGCTCGGTGACGTCTTTGTCGACGTCCTCCGCGACCAGGGCAGCAAGCGGGAGTGCGCGGTCGTCCACGGCGGGCCGGTTCTTGATCTCGAAGATCGTGTTCGCGGTGGGCGCGAGGGCGCGGATCACGCTCGCGTGACGTGGGCAGAACGGGGTTCGCTCGATGAACTGGATGTGGCGGCGGCACCACCAGCTGTTGCACTTCCGTCCGGTCATATCGGAATAGGCGCAGGCCCATCCGCGCCGCTCGTTGCAGTCGCTGTAGGTGCAGACGCCGGCCGGTTTCCGGCCGTCTGTCTTGGCCGGAAGAGGCTTCGGCTCCTCGACCTCCTCCTCGACGGCGACCTCCGAGGAGATGGCCTCCGCCGGCGGATGCGCCACCGCGGCCTTGGGCATGTAGTGGAAGGCGCCGGCGAACTCCTCGCAGCTCTGGAAACGCTGGCTGCGGTCTTTCGCCGTGGCCTTCCAGATGATCTCCATGATCGGCGAGGGGATCGCGGTCGACGCCCGCGGCCGGTCGAAGACCTGCGAGTGCAGCACCGCGGGCAGCTGCCCGGTGAAAGGCGGCTCGCCATGCAGCAGCTCGTAAAGGATCATGCCCAGCGAGTAGATATCGGAGGTCGCGTCGATGGGCTCGCCCTTGACCTGCTCCGGCGCCATGTAGGCGGGTGTGCCGACCATGCTCCCGGTTGCGGTCAGCCGGTGTTTGTCGTCGATCAGCTTGGAGATGCCGAAGTCCAGGATCTTGGTCTTGCCGCGGTTCGAGATCAGGATGTTGTCCGGCTTGAGGTCGCGGTGCACGATCTGGTAGTCGTGCGCAACCCCGACCGCCGAGAGCAGCTGCTGGATCAGGTCGACCGAGACGTCCACGCTGAAGCGCCCGTACTCGTCGAGCCATGAGCGCATCGAACGCCCGTCAACCCACTCCATGACGATGAAGAGGACCGGCCCGTCCTCGTCGAAGTCGTAGACGCGGACGATCCCGGGGTGGTTGAGCGAGGCCACGGTGGCAGCCTCGCGGTGGAAGCGCTGGCGAAAGCTCGGGTCGCTCGAGTACTGGTCGGCCAGGACCTTGATCGCGACCGGGATCTCGAGCCGGGGGTGCGTCGACCGATAGACCACTCCCATGGCCCCGCGGCCCAGCTCGGCTTCGATCGGGTACCGCCCTAGTTGTGTGGTGCTCACCTTGGCGTCTATGGGGTTGTCAGTATGCGGGAGCGGACATGTTTCACCTCCCCACTTGGCGGGGAGGTCGGCCGACGGCCGGGTGGGGGCGTTGGCCTAGCTGAACACGCTCAAAGGCAGGTAGAACGAAACCCCCCAGTTGGGCTGGTCCACGATCTGGCTGATCCGCAGGTCCCCGGCCAGGCTGCACAGGATGTACGCGTCCTCCCGGCTCAAACCGTGGTCCGCCTGCAGCCAGTCGATGGTGTACCGCACCGCGTTGCGGGCGTTCTCCATCAGGTCCGGGCCGAGGGCGCACACAGAGTGATAACCGGCGGCGTCGCTGCGAGGCTGGAGCGGCGCGGCGGGAGTCACAAAGTGGTAGCTCCAGGGCTGCGGCGAGCCGCCCTTGACCACTCCAAATCGGAGTGAGAACGTCATCGGGCATTCGATCCCCGTAACGCAGACTTCGCCGTCTCCCTGCGCGGCGTGACAGTCGCCCGCTGAAAACAGGGCGCCGGGCACAAAGACAGGCAGGTACAGCTTGGTCCCCGCGGTGAGGTGTCGCGTGTCGACGTTGCCGGCGCCCTTGGTCGGAGGCAGCACGTCGTGGGGTCCGGCCTCGTCGGTGGCGACGCCCATCGTGCCGCAGAAAGGCGCGATCGGGATGTGGA
>Ga0209160_1001654_pt1 | contig 18812 bp, 15 predicted proteins | sample GraSoiAngelo_153_FD_186167 | JGI IMG/M metagenome (GOLD analysis project Ga0209160, IMG submission 186167) | Grasslands soil microbial communities from the Angelo Coastal Reserve, California, USA - 14_1009_12_40cm (SPAdes) (version 2) | ecosystem: Environmental > Terrestrial > Soil > Grasslands ... | reverse complement strand
TGGCACTTACTACCAGCGCCAGGATGCTGTACCCCAGCCTGATCGTGCCCGCATTCCTGCACCCATAATTGTCACGAGCACAAAGAGCGCAGAACTCATCAAACATGCTTCAAACGCATTTCTCGCAATGAAGATTTCGTTCATTAACGCGGTGGCTTCGATATGCGAATCCGTCGGCGCGAACGTTCAGCAGGTTTGCCAGGGAATCGGAAGCGACACGCGAATCGGGCCTCGTTTTTTGAATCCCGGCATTGGGTACGGCGGCTCGTGTTTTCCAAAAGACCTGATGGCATTCCGATCCGTGGCGCGGGAGTGTGGTTACGATTTCCGATTGCTCGACGAAGTGATGAAAATCAATGAAGAGCAACGCCAACGTTTTCTACGGAAGGTGCGCAGCGCCCTATGGACATTGCGCGGAAAGCGACTCGGCGTGTTGGGACTCGCGTTCAAGGGTGGTACCGATGATATCCGCGAGTCGCCAGCCATGCTTGTGGTCCAGATGCTTCTCCAGGAAGGCTGCCAAATTACGGTATACGACCCCGCCGCCATGGACCGGGCCCGCGAGATCCTCAATTTTCGGGTTCAATTCGCAGAAAATGCCTATGAAGCGGCGAGCGGCGCGGACGCCCTCCTTATACTGACCGAATGGGACGAGTTTGCCTCACTGGATCTGGAACGCTTGAACGAAAAGCTGAAGTATCCGATAGTGATTGATGGCCGAAACTTGTACCAACCGGAGTTCATGGCCGAGCACGGTTTTACCTACTACAGCGTGGGACGCCTTCCCGCAATTCCGGAGAACCAGCCCGCTGGCGCGGGCGGTATTTTGCGGAACAACTACAAGAAAGCATGACCGCCCAACGCGCCCTGGTCACCGGCGGAGCCGGCTTCCTCGGCTCACATCTTTGTGATGCATTGCTGGGAGAAGGTTATTCGGTAATTGTCGTCGATAACCTCCTCACTGGTCGATTGACCAATCTAGATCACCTGCGTAACGAGCCACGCTTTGAGCTAAAGCAACTGGACATATGTGAACCCTTTGATTGCGGCAGGGTCGACTACGTATTTCACTTCGCATCCCCGGCAAGTCCGGTGGACTACATGGCTCATGGAATCGCCACCCTGAAAGTGGGTTCGCTGGGCACATTTCATGCTTTGGAAATCGCCAGGAAATATGGCGCGAAATACTTGATTTCTTCCACTTCAGAGTGCTACGGAGACCCGCTCGAGCACCCGCAAAAAGAAACCTACTGGGGCCACGTGAATCCGATTGGCCCGAGATCTGTATATGACGAAGCCAAGCGTTTCTCCGAAGCAGCCACCATGGCCTACCATCGCTATCACCACATTGACACCCGAATCCTTCGCATCTTCAATACTTATGGTCCGCGAATGCAAGTCAATGATGGGCGCGTTATCCCCAATTTCATGAAACAAGCAATAGGCGGCGAGGAGTTAACAGTTTACGGCGATGGCAGCCAGACCCGAAGTTTCTGCTACGTCAGCGACGAGATCGAAGGCATCATGCGGCTGGCAAGATCATCAGAGCACGAGCCGGTAAACATCGGTAATCCGAACGAATTCACGATTCTTGAGTGTGCCCGCCGCGTATTAGACGTCACCGGCTCCAAAAGCAAAATACGATTCGAAGCTTTGCCACAAGATGATCCCAGGCAGCGACGGCCTGATATCAGTAAAGCGAAAAGATTGCTTGATTGGGAGCCAAAGATTGATCTGGAAGTGGGATTGCAAATGTCGCTGCACTACTTCCAGACTGCAGCGCTTGAGCAAAAGGTTCGGAGCATATAACCAGTGGAGTGAAATTCACAGCGACAGCTAAAAGCCCAGGTGGCTGCTGGCGCGCTCAAGGCAATCCCGGCTCGAGGGCCTGTTGCGCATGCAACAGGCTGATCAACTGTTGCACATCGTCGCGCTCCTCCGCCGTTTTCGGTTTAAACCGTACTCCCATTCCAAATCCGGGATGTACCGATTGTACGATGCCACGAGTACGTATTTTCAGGTCACGAGTACGGACCAGGATTTCGACTCCTGTCTCCGGAGGAAATGGGGAGGTCGTTTCCACATAACAACCGCCCTCACTGATATCGCTCAAGCTGCAACGATGGGGAACGGGGATGCCCAACTGGTAGACCTCAGCTCCGAGTTGACAGGCGTGACGGGATTCGCCACGGCGATTACCAGGTGTGGCGCGAAAGCGAGCCAGTCCATCGTCCGCGTCAGCGGGTTTGGAAACTGGATCTGACCCCTTGGAAACTGCTGGCGGTTCGATGCGCGCCGGCACTCGCGGAACGGGTTTTGCCTCTCGAAAAGCATTCTGGCGCAGCCACTCCTTCAGCAGTTTGCGGGACGTCTGCGGCACGTCAACAAAGCGCACTCCCACTCTGCCCGAAGAATCTTGCCACACAACTTCGCCGGCCAGGCGCACCACGCTGCTATGTCCAGGTAAAGTGAATTGGAAGTAAACCTTTTCAGAAGCTGGCAATTTACACTGGCTTTGGATTGCTGTTCCCTCTTCGCTTAAGTCAATCAGTGTAGCGCCGGCGCTCTCTACATTAGAGTATGCGATGCCGGCTGCGGTGTGCACTGGAATGCGAGGATGCCGCCGCCGCTCGCGACGCATTAGACCGCGCGCCGCACGCAGACTGCTTCTGGCACGCTCTACGGAAATCGGCTTATACAAGATGAAATTCGCACCCATCGCAAATACCCGTCGCACGTCGTCGTGGCTGTGAACCAGCGCAATTACCAGCGAGGTCCCGTTAAGTGGTGAGAGCCGGGCTTTTTTCAGAACTTCAGTCGCAGACTTGTAGTCGTCACAATCTACAATAATGGCGTCCACCCGAGCCTCAGACAGCTTTGCCGCAGCGGAAACAAAATCGCAGCAGCGCTCGCCTTCGATATCGAGCTCTTCTAAGATGCTCCGCAGTATTTCTGCCGCATTATCGTCGGCGCACACCAAGAGGGACTTAAGTACCATATTCTCAGAATCCTAGGATCACATACCCGCGGCGACAAGTTACTGCGGTAATCCCCAAGCAAGTAGGCGGTTTCACAGCCGAAACAAAGAGAATGTGCCAGGAAAACGGTAAAACGTAACTGCCACATTCTTACGATGGTTCGATTCGTTAACTGATGATTGCATGCACCTGGTGCGGCAGATCATTCGTTGTGATTTTTCCTGCCGATGTCATATGTAGAAATGTGACGGTAAGAGAACACCTGCACTGAAAGTCAGATATTGACCTGTCTGAAGGGTGTTGAGCCAGGCATTTGATTGTGGCACCCGTCACTAAACGTATCGGATTACTAACGTTACTCATCTGAATTACGTTACGAAGGTCCAGCGCCCCACCGCTGTACCCTAGTGCTTTGACGCCCTTCAACACTGTCCCTACGATGAAAAGAGTCTGTATCAGGCAACCGGGCGACGGGCACACTCCTCCTCTGGGGTTCGAACACTTCCCCTATCACCCCCACACGGCGGAACTTGGTGGACAGAGAAGCAAAGTGGAGGGGCGGCATGACGTTTGTAAACAAGAAGCTCAGCGGCACTCATACAAGCGAGAACGCAGGTTCGCTGCGTCGAGGAATCCGCGGCTTCTCCTTGCTCGAAATGTCTGTCGTATTGGCCATCATCCTGATCATCAGCTGTATCGGCTTCATTACCTTGCAGCCGAGTTTAAAGGACCAGCGCCTCACGACGGCGTACAACGCGACACTCATGACATTGCGCCGCGCTCGGCAGCTCGCCGTAGACCAGCGAAAGACTTACCTAGTGACGTTTAATACGGGGGGAGCGCCAGCCGTCCCGGACAATATCACGCTGAACATCCTGAATGCAGGGGCTGTCGGCCCCCTTATCAGCACAACTACCCTTCCTCCAGACGTTCAGTTTCTTCAGGTGGCAGTGGGTAGCACGCCAGACAATTTCGGGACTGGCGCTTTTCCCATCGACTTTAACGTCAACAACGGCCCGGGTGGAAGCAATGTCATTTACTTCAAACCCGATGGTGGGGCTTACGACAACATAGGCAGAATCAACAACGGTGTGGTTTATATCTCCCGCGTAGGAGAGTTCGGGACCTCGCGTGCCGTAACTCTTTACGGCCTTAGCGGTCGTCTTCGAGGGTGGAAGTTATACAAGAATCAAACTGCAGGAACATGGCAGTGGACTCAAATATGAACAACTCAAATCGGTCCGCGCGAAAACTCGCAGCTCGCAAGCCGGAATGCGGCTTCATGATGTTGGAAGTGGTGATTTCGGGGGCCATCCTGGTGATTGGTCTGGTCGCGCTGTTGGCGGTATTTAGCCTTTCCGTGGCCGCGACCCAGTCTGCCCAGGAAGACATGATAGCGAAGCAAGTAGCTTCCGAAGCCATGGAAAGCCTCTTCACGGCGCGCAATACCTCACAAGTCACCTGGGCGCAGATTCAGAATGTAGCGGACGGCGGGATTTTCAAAAATGGCCCTCAAGTACTGCAAGATCCCGGTCTTGATGGCCTGGTGGGCACGGCGGATGACACCGCAGATCCGGACCCCAAATGCGCAGGACCAGCCAGGTGTTTAAAGACGCCTGGTCCTGACGGGATGCTTGGCACCAGCGACGACATCTATCTGCCGCTCAATCAGTTCACACGTGACATCCAGATTTTGCCAGTTCCCTCGCCAACTGGCGGGAACAATCCTTTTCTGAGACAAGTTACGGTCACGATTACTTACACCACGCCACAATTTCGGCAGGTGCAGAAGACTTACGTCATGAGCGCTTACATCTCGCAGTTCCGATAAGACTGAAGGGTGAGACATGCGGATTTCACGTCAAAATTCTAATCACGGCTTTACGCTGGTAGAACTGTTGGCCGCCCTGTTCGTGGGACTGATCATCTTGGCGTCGGCGACCTATCTGTTCAGCCAGGCTCTCAAGGCGAGCTTTATAATCAGCCAGCGGGCGGAAATGCAACAGAACGGGCGTGCCGCCGTCGGTCTGACCAGCAAAGACATCAGTCTCGCGGGTGCGGGCCTACCGGTCGGCGGCGTGCAGTTGCCGACCGCCACAGGGACCAATTCGAAGTACGGTTGCAGCCAGACGGCGTGCTATGTCGCCGGTCCATTCCCTGCCGGCATCGCCTATCCCAACAATCATCTTTACGGAGTGGTTCCCAGTCCAGGAATTGGTTTGCCGACGAGCGCCGGCGGTCCCAATACCGATATCATCACCGTCGTCTACACCGACAATACTTACGCTCTGAATCTGTACAAGGTTACGGCGTTCGGAGCTAACGGCGTCTCAATTTCCCTGATCCCACCCAATCCACAGCCCGTCCCGGCGGTTCCTCCCCTGTTGGATCCGGCATATGGAATTAAAGTGGGCGATTTAATTTTGTTGAGCAATAACAAAGGATCGGCCATCGGAGAAGTTACAGGAATTCCGGACAACAACACCATCAACTTCGCCGACTTGGATCCGCTGCGAATCAACCAGAGCGGCGCTGCCACCGGCAACATCAAGGCTATTATTGTGGCCGCAAACCCGTTAGGAACGGGAACGACAGCAACCCGGATTTTGGCCATCACATATTACGTCGATGTCCCCCCCGGTGCAGACGGCATTCGCTATACTGCTGACGATCCGCCAACCCGCCTCATGCGGCAGGTCAACGGACAGCCCCCCGTTCCTGTGGCAGAGAATATCGCCGACCTGCAATTTACTTATGACATTTTCGATGAGACTACTGGAACTGCAACCGCCAATTTGCCGGATGCAGGCCTCTCCACCGGCAAGTCCCCCAATCAGATTCGCAAGGTCAACATCATCAGCATGACCGCTCGTAGCGGCATGCGTGGTACCCAGAGCTTTCAAGCAGTTGACTTGGCGACATCGGTCAGCGTTCGCGACATGAGCTTCCGCGACCGATACCAGTGAATGGGAAAGGTTCAGGAGATTTGCTATGAGTGCAGAAAAACGCCGCGCAAGCGGATTTACGCTAATCGCAGTTCTGCTGCTAATGGTGCTGATGTCAGCTTTGGCCATGGGGTTGATGTACATGGTCAATACTGAGGCTCGCGTCGGCGGCAGCGATCTGGAAAACAATCTGGCCTACCATGCTGCGGAAGGCGGCATGGAAAAAATGACTGCCGACCTGGCAACTCTTTACGCTTCCAGTCAGGCGCCGACCGTCGCCAATATCGTGGCCTTGGGCGGGTCTCCTCCCTCCATCACAGGGGTCAACTACGTAGACTACTCAATCACCGTCCCGACTAACCCTGATGGCACGCCGGTAAGCGCGGTCGATACCATAAAGTCGGGGCCCAATGCGGGCCTGATTGCGGAAATCACGCCAATGACGCTTTCCGTAACGGCGCAACGGCCCTTGGGTGACCAGGTGCATATGCTACGCACCGTCGAGGTAGCGCAGATCCCGGTCTTCCAGTTCGGCGTATTTTCCGACAGCGACTTGAGCTACTTCCCTGGCCCGAATTTCGCTTTTGCCGGTCGAGTTCACACCAATGGCAATCTATTCCTGGCCTCGGGCTCAAGCTTGACCTTTAAGGACAAGCTTTCAGCCGTCGGAGAGGTCATTCGCGCCCGGCTATCGAATGGCTGGGACACGGCCACGAACTACACCGGATCCGTATATATTCCCAATGCGCCGGCAGGCTGCAACGCTGGAGGGCCAGCGGCGAACTGTATTCCCTTAGGGTACGCTCAGGGGAGTAAGGTCACTGATCCAAATAGTGCCAATAACCCGGCGTGGAGCGGAATCTCAACGGGTACCTACAACGGCTGGATCATCAACCACTCCACTGGCGCCACGCCCCTCACTTTACCTTTTGTGGGCGGCGGAGCCACGCCGGTTCAAATCATCCGGCGACCCGCACCCGGTGAGCTTCCCGGCTCTACGCTAGCGACTTCTCGGTTATACAACCAGGCGCAGATTCGCGTCATGCTAAGTGACAACCCGCTGGAGAATCACTACGACGGCAAGCCCGTGGATGCAGATGATGTTGAGTTAGCCAGCAAGGTCCCTGCTACTCTGCTTCCTAGCGGATCGGGATGGGCACAAAACGGCGTCACGGTGTCTGGCGTTGCGGGCACAGCTTATTTCGGCGAGGCCAGAACCGCTACTGATGCTGATTTCGTTCTTCCCCCCAATTTTCACGGCGCTGCGACGCCTGGGGGGACAACAGAATGGCCCCAGGTTGATGGCTATCTGCGGGTAGAAGTCAGGTACGCCGATGGCACCTGGCATCCGGTCACGCGGGAATGGTTGACACTCGGATTCGCCCGGCCACTCCAGCCCCCTGATTCTTCCGCCGGACGGCCTAACTCTATTCATCCCAAGGCAATCCTCATGTTCCAGGAACCAGCCGACCGCAATGGAAACGGGGTTTTGGATGGCACCGACCCTGTCACATTTACCGGAATCAACACTCAGTACAACTGGTTTCCGATCAACTTCTACGATCCGCGCGAAGGCGAGGCTCGTGACACCGACCTAGGGAATGGCACCTGCACACCGAACGGCCTCATGAATGCAGTTGAACTCGACGTGCGCAACCTCAGGGATTGGCTTGCTGGAACAATCCCTGGAACGGGTAATCAAGTGGATTGGGCGGTAATGAACGGTTACATTCTGTACTTCTCCGACCGACGCGGCATGATGCCGGATAAGAACGTCCTACCTAACACGAAGGTTGGTGAATACGGGTTCGAGGACGTGGTCAATGCCGCTTCTTCGGTCGGCACCCCCGATGGGGCGCTCGAGCCAAATAACCCGGGCACTGTCCAATCCCCGGAGGACGTTGACCAGAATGCAAAGCTGGATATCTGGGGAGCGTGGAACGTGGGTGAGGCCTTCGGCGCCGCAACTACTGCCGCTACGCACAGCCTTGTCTCTCCAAATCCCTTCACCCCTCGCATTGGAACCTGCGTGAGGACGGGCCGTAAAAACGCTGTCACAGGCGCTCGTCACGTTCTCAAGCTGGTGGACGGCACGCGCGGTAATCTTCCCACTCGGCCGGATGGCAAGGGAGGCTTCACCGTCGGCTCGGAGACCCCGGTCTATATCCAAGGCGACTACAACGCATCCGCTGCCGATAACGCGTGGGCCGATCCACACTCCGCCGCAGCTGTAATTGCTGACGCAGTCACGCTGCTCTCCAATGGCTGGAGCGATCTGAACAGCACTATTAATACGACTATCCCGGGCAACCGGGCGGCGAATCAGACCTGGTACCGCCTGGCGATCGCCGGAGGCAAGAACATCCCATTCCCACGACCGGGCACATGGGCGTCATCGCAGGACTTTGGAACCGATGGCGGAGTACACAACTTCCTGCGTTACATAGAAAGCTGGGGTCAGCCTCTGCACTATCAGGGATCGCTGGTCAGCTTGTACTATTCGCAGTACGCCACCGGTATCTTTAAGTGTTGCACAACCGTTTACTCGCCACCGACGCGCGATTACTCCTTTGACGTGTTGTTCCTGGATCCTGCGAACTTGCCGCCGGGCACGCCCATGTTCCGCGACGTGGACAACGTGAACTACCGGCAAGACTTCACTCCTTACTAAAGATATAAGCTAATCAGAAGCCCCGGTCGCTCTTGGAGCGAACGGGGCTTTTTGATTTTCGCCCTCCCAGGAATTCCTTTGGTGTCGTCGGGTCATATAATCACAAGATAGCTTCGACTATGACATCTCAAGCAGACAAAAAGTGGGGCAGCACTGTGCCGATGTCCATATTCACCGTTTGTGTGCTCTTCGGCGCGTGCCTATTTCTCATTCCTGCTTTTATCATCCGTCCATTTCGATACCAGTCTTCAAGGGCGCTTGCCATCGCATTAGGGGTAAAGCAAATCGCGCCTAGGTGGACGATGGTCGCAGTAGCATTAACGGTGATCCTTGCTGTGGTGCTCTGGAAGCGTGTTTCGCGGTGGCAAAGAGTCTTCTTCGTGGCCGGGCTTTTGCTTATCGCTTTTTCTGCAACCATGGCGCGGATTAATTATTTCGAATGGATGTTCCACCCAGTAGCTATCCCCGGATTTGAGCCGGCTGTGAGCGCAACGCTGGATGCTTCCGAAATGGTGATGGCGGTTCGTTTGGGCACCGATTCCCGCGCCTATCCCATTCGGGAGTTAGCCTACCATCATGTGGTCAACGATACTGTTGGCGGGGTGCCCATAGCTGTGACCTACTGAACGCTGTGCCACACCGGTCTGGTGTGGAAGCGGACGGTCGCGGGGCGCATTCTTCATTTTTATCTTGCCGGCATCAACAACCAGAATTTCCTGATGCGCGACAATGAAACTGGTACCTGGTGGCAGCAGGTTACGGGGAAGGCGATCTTTGGCCCATTAAGGGGATCTACTCTGGAATGGATCGCAAACGATGAACTGACTTTCGCACTATGGAAGACCGAATCACCCGCGGGACAAGTACTTGTGCCGGTTAGTTCCGATCTGAAGAACTATGAAAGCAATTGGGAACCGAAAGTCAGCAAGCTTCCGGTTGTGATCAGTTTTAAAGAAAGCGGCCTGGCGGATCGTGACGTCGTGGTGGGCTTGGAGATTCGCAATACTTTACGTGCTTATCCAATGAAAGCACTGTCCCCGGAGTCCCCCATTGAAGACCGCGTTGCCGGAATTCCAATTCTGCTGGCAGTCGGCCCCGACGGGAAATCTGTACGGGGATTTGTCAGGCAAGTGAACGGATCCGAGACCGATTTCTTTCGCAAGAGCGAGAGTCGCGAGTGGACTCTCATGGATTCCTACACGGGCAGCGACTGGAATTTCCAAGGCTGTTCAATTCGAGGCGCAGCAGTCGGAATATGCCTGGAGAGAATCGCGATATTAAAGGACTATTGGTTCGACTGGCGGAATTATCATCCAACCACTAGCGTGTACCGGCACTAGACCCCGGTAATGTTCGTTTCCGAAACTGGGATTTCTCAGAGTTTAATTCAACGGCCAGGAGCCATTACTTGAGGGTTGCGGAGGACTTGTTTGGCTGAGATCAGCGCGATTTTCTGGGATGTCGGTGGTGTGCTTCTAAGTAATGGGTGGGATCGCGATCAGCGGGAGAAGGCGTTGGAGCGATTCCATCTTGACTCAGAGGAATTCCATGACCGCCACGAAATGCCGGTGTCTTCCTTCGAGCGAGGCAAGATAACCCTGGACGAATATCTAGATCGAACAATCTTCTACCGCGTCCGACCTTTCACTCGCGCCGAGTTTAAGGAATTCATGCTTGGTCTATCACAGCCCCTGCCTGACGTCCTGGATTTAGCCCGGGCGCTGGCTGGGTCCGGCAAGTACCTCATGGGGACGATCAATAACGAGTCCCGAGAACTAAACCTGTACCGCATTGAGAAATTCGGGCTGCGCGAAATATTTGAGATTTTTGTGAGCTCTTGCTTTGTCGGTTACCGGAAGCCGGAAAAGGATATTTACCGTTTAGCGTTGGATATTACACAGAAGCTGCCCGAACAATGCTGCTTCATTGACGATCGCGATCTAAATCTTGAGTCTGCTCAAAAACTAGGTATGCGGACGATTCAGATGCAAAGTGGGGAACAACTTCGGCAAGAACTAGGCAAGCTGGGAGTGCAGCAAGCGTAAGATTTCCGAAGAGCCGGAACTACGCGATCTTTCGAGATGCGATCGTTTCTGAGATCACCGACTACGAATTAGTCGTGCCGGCCTCGAGTCAGGTCTCCGATCGTTCTATTCCAAAACTACGATCAGCGCCTTGAAAACTCGACCTTTCCTTCCGCTTCTGTGGGTACTCCGTTGCACATTGCAGGACGGTACCGCCAATGCCGAACGGCGTCCAACACTGCGCGATCTTGGTTTTCTCCAGCGCTCTCGAGGATCAATGGACTGTGAACCCGGCCATCAGTACCCACAATAAGGCTGACGCTTACCTTGGTGTCATGATCCGTGCCACTCAGCAGAGGGTTGGGCGTGGTCAAAGCTTCCGGCGGCTCGGTAACCTCACATCGCGAATTTGCGTTCGTACGCAGGATGTCGGCAAACTCCGCTTCGTGCATCGCTGGTTTCCACAACAGATTTTCGCGTGATTTAAGAGAAATTCGCGCAGAATCTTCACCAACTGCGCTGCAGTTAATCGCGGCCATGCATAGGGAAGGCATCAAAACCAAAACCCCGGACAAGTGTCTTAAGGAAATCATGTTCAAACCTTCGGCGAATGATCGCCTAACGGACCGGCCAACATTACTGTCGCAATGTGTAATCGCAATCGGTAGACCAAGCGCTGCCGTTAGCTATCTACAGTAGAATCAGTGGTTTGCGAGAATTGTAAGGAAGTATCTTTGGTAGCATGTGAAAGCTGTTGCACCTCCCGCCACCGTCGTATCTTCGTTTGGAGCAGCAGGGATAGTGGCAGAACGTAGGTGGTAAGAACTATCTGGCAGCTGCTGAGCGCAAGGTAAAGAATGTAACTTCGGGGGGACAATTCCACCGCACGGGAAGTCGAATGGTGCCGATCCCACGGTTAGTGTAGAGCATCATCGAACCAATCCGCCGAAGTCCAATAGGATACTTTCGCGCCAACTCGGGGAGGTAAAGCGGACCAATGAGCGGGAATCGTACTTGGCCACCATGGGAGTGGCCTGAAAGCTGGAGGTCGACGGGATATCGCGCCACTTTATCTGCGAAATCTGGCTCATGACAAAGAAGCACAACGGCTTCGCCACTTGGAATGCCGCGCAAAGTCTCACTGACGTTCGCCCCGCCACCGAGCACATCGTCAACACCAGCCAACCAGAATCTCGCGCCTTGGCGTTCTATGGGCAGGCATTGGTTGCGTAATACTTGGATTCCTGAAGACTGGAGCGAGGTGGTGACATGGTCGGCATCTGCAAACACATCGTGGTTGCCCAGGACCGCCACCGCCCCGTGGCGACCAGTTAATCCACTCAATAGACGCGCGCAGGGGTCGGCCGCATCCGCCGCCCGCATGGCTGCGCCTCGTCTTTCCAAGAAAGGCACCGTAACGAAGTCTCCCGTCAATACGACCAAATCGGGTTGCAGCTGATTCGTGGCGCTCACGGCAGTCTGAATCGGTCGAACTGTGAAGCGTGGGTCGTAATGAAAATCGCTCAACTGCGCCACCATAAAACCGTCGAGTCCCGCCGGGAGTCTTGGAAGCCTGACCTCAATCCGTTCCAGCCGAGGATGGTTTGGCTCCATGAAAGCTGCGTCAACTGCAATGCCAAGACCGCCGGCCGCGGCCAGCCCGGCACCGCCCTTTAGGAACTTGCGTCTCGTGAGTGCGAACTTAGTCAAGCAGAGTATTTGGAAATGAGGTTTCTGTAGGCAGGGTTCTTAATTGATCACTTTTCACAGTTTGAGAAGTACCTACGCACTCTTCGAGGTCAATTTTGCGTGACGATAAACTGCAAGAAAGTTTTGTGCGCCTTTTGAGCGGCCCACCGCGATGGAATCTATATACGGGCGCCCGCTTTAGTCCGGCTCGCCTGCCATTTTACCCGTTCTTTCGCCAGGGGAGTTGCAGCAAAAGAACTAAGAAACGATTAGTCCGGCATCTGGATCGATCAGTGGCGTTCACCAGAGTTCCAACTCATATTCGGGATTGCTGGGCTGAGAATACGCGTGAGTCTTTTGGGGAGATAAGTGGAAGGGCCGCCGATGGCAGCCCTTTTGCATTTAGGGAGAAGCTGCTTCAGAGCTTATCGCAACCAGCCTCGCTACACATGAAACAAATCACCAGGCCCCGGGGCCAAGCGTTCGGTACCACGGGCGGTAAACCCGTGCAGTGTTGAACCGAGCCTATGCAAACGAGGAATAATAGTTGTCAGACGTTTGTCATGAAATTGTTATTTTTTGTTTTTGCCGCCAAGCCTGTCTGACCAACTAAATGATTCTAGGATCGCTGTTCTGAGTCATCAGGGCCTTTGATAGACCGGTCCCGCTGGCGTGGATGGCTCGTAATCCTGTCCGTACTTGTTCTTGTGCGCATGCGATACCTGGCTTTCCGTGAGCCGGACAGTTCCCAATGACGAAGTGTTTTCCGACACCGTGATCTCTCTCGCCAGAAGGCTCAGATCCTGGGGCAAGGACGCTTCAGACCAAACGCGTAGGATATAGCGTCCCGGAGGAACGGCCGGAATGGCTAATTCTCCACGCTCAGTGGATATCGCGTAGTAAGGAGTGTTGAGGGCAATAACCACAGCGCTCATTTCGGGATGAATATTGCAAAATATGTACGAGATCCCCGGCTTATCAAAGTGCACATTCCGCGTCGAGCCCGCCTCATAAAGTCCAAGATCGAAGCGCTTGCCCTCAAAGAGCGAGAAAACATTATGGAAGAATGGATCGCGGTTGGGGAATTCCACCAGGGAACCGACCGGCACCACCAGCACGTGAGGATCGAAGCTCTTGTTCTTTTGCACAAGACGGGGATGGGGCGGGAACCGATCAGCAATCGGAATCGGACTCACCGTCGAATCTAACGGCGTGAGCCAGATAACAACATTTGCTGGGTCTGCCGCTTTCGCGTTTTTTTTGTGATGCTGTACTTCGACGTGCCCCGTCAAGGTGACTTCATTTGCAAATGCGACACCCATCGAGGAGAGCATTATGCATCCGCCCAGGGTCAGCGCCGTCTTGCGGCAATAAAAGAAAGCTTTTCTCATGCTCTCCTAAAACAGGACACCCATCATCAGGTTTACATGGTCGGCAGTCTTTGTTGCGGTGTAGATGTCAAATGTCGACAGGTGGCGATACTCTGCCGAGAACAACAGGTTCGAGCGCGGGCGATAGATGAAATTTAACAAGGTGCCACGGTTCTTGGACAGCTTGGGATCGAAGTAAGCCTGGCTCGCAGAGAAGGCCAACAGATCATCGTCTGCGACGTTGTCCATACCGAAAGCAGCGTTGAACTCCAACTTCAGAGCCGGCCGGAATTTTATCTGTGACCAACCTCCGATGGAATCCAGCCCGCGAACAAGAGTTCCAGAGGTATAAGGAGGACCGCTGAAAATCACGCTACGACCGATGCCTCCGCCCAGACCTCCCGCGGCTAGCCCACGGTAAAATTCTCCCGAGAAACTGAACCCGTGGCTGAGCAGAACATCCCAGTCGGCGGTGCCAGCCCAACCGTTAACATGCTGTCCAAAACTCCAATCCTGCGGACTGAAATATCCTCCCGCTCCCAGCGTCATGGACTGACCAAAGACGCGCCGGTGAATCGCTGTACGAAAGGCATATGCTGGCTGGCCTGTTCTTTCTCCAGCCTGTGGAATGCGTTGCGCCTGTAAAAAGGGTGGCTCACCGACCAGATTATCCAGGATGCCGGCCTGCAAGATCACATTAGAATCATCTCCAAAGTCGAAGCGATGTTCCACGCGCAGTTGAGGAATCCAACCCCAAAGATCTCCCATGTATGCAAAAGCCGGCACCGAGAGCGATGCAAACGATGTAGGAGAAAGAGGAGAAAAGAAGATGTTATCCTGCCCGGCGACAATGGAAGTGTGAAGCCAGTCCAGGTGAAGCGTCGCGGTGCGCAAACGCACCAGGCCCGCTGTGACTCCATTAACGTTTTGCGGAAAACCGCCGGAGAAATCCAACTGGACATCACCTCTGGTGCGTGCACCCGCCAGTTGCGGTCCAAAGATTTCCAATCCCAGTTCCGACTGTCGAAGAGTTGCGCCGAAACTTCTTTGCGACCCTCCCAGGGCAAGCGTCGGAAAATCCTGGTTGTCGACATCCCCACGATTACTGAATAGATTAAACAGGACGATCCCAGAGAGTCGTACCCGATACTTCGATGCGCTCTCTATCTTAGTTTGGTGCTGCTCGTCGACCTTGCCATTCAATAGTTGTGTTTCTTCTTCGACTTTGGAAATGCGGTCTTCCAGTACCGTCGGGCTAGTCGTCTCGGGACCAGTTCCCTCGTTCACAGCAGATGCTTCCTTGCTATGTGTGGCAGCAGGAGAATTTGACGCCAGGTTGCCGGTAGCATCGAGACGCTTCTGCGTTGCTCGCAATTCTTCCCGAAGTGCGGCTGTTTCCATTCGATACTGGGCGGCTTCCGATCGAATTTCAGTTACTGCTTCGCGCAACTGACGGACTTGCTCCTGAAGATCCCGGACGGATGATGAAACTGGGTCACTGGATGGATCTGCTGGAGTCTTTTCAGCCGTCTGCGCCCAGGCAACGCAATTCAAAAAGCAGCTCAAAAATATGAGCATTCTCCAGATGGAGAAATGGGAGACCTCCCGTTGAAGCAATCCAGTCCGCTGTTGCACAGTTGCCTCCTTTGAGCGAAGCTTGAAATGATCGACACTGCGGTGCGGAATCTCAATGCGATGGCACGAAAAGACTTTACGTCCAGAACCTAAGTGGAGAATCTTACTCGGCTTCTGCCGGGTTCGCGCGACTTAAAGGTGGGGCTCCAACCGTTTTCGCCGCTCCATCCGAATGATCTGCCGCAGACGTTAGCGGGAGAACTAACTTAAAAATGGTTCCTTCTCCCGAAGTTTTTTCCACCGTAACGTCGCCTCCGTGATCTTGGACAATTTTCTGTACCACCGTCAATCCCAGGCCGGTACCGTTCTCCTTGCCATAGCTCACAAATGGTTGAAACAGGCGGTCTCGAATGGGTTCTGGTATCCCGCGGCCGCTGTCAGCAACGCGTATTTCTACCCCACCCGGGATTGCGGCCGTCTTCACTTCAATCTTTCCCGAATTCCTGGCAACCGCTTCGCAGGCGTTTAGCAGCAGGTTGTAAATAACGCGTTCCAATTTCCTGCCGTCGAACCATCCCATCATATGGGCGTGGTGCAAGACTTCAATGTGTACCTGGTGGAACTCCGGATGAGACCGGATAGCCTGCACCGCATGATCAATAGTATCCTCGACGTTTCCGTACGACGGCCGCAGCGACTCCCGGGTTCTGGAGAATTCCAGGAGAGAATCAATGAGGTCGGTCATTTGATTCACCGCAACCCGAACTTCCTGATATAGCTCTTCTCGTTGGTCCCTGGATAATTCGCTCTCGCAAAGAAATTCCGCATTCGCAACAATCGCAGCCAACGAGTGACGCAGATCATGGGAAATGGAGCTCGCCATACGACCTATCGTTGCTAGACGCTCCGCCTCCAGGAGTTCCCTTTGGGTCTTAAGCAGATTGTTTCGCATCCGATCAAAGGCCCCGGTGACTTCCGCGACTTCGTCTCCTCCATGGGCCGTCAGCCGATAACTGAAGTCTCCTTTTCCCAAGGCTCGAACTCCTCGCACCAGATCCTGCAATGGGCGAGTGAAGGTGTGGGAAATCAGAAACACCAGCGCACTTCCCCCCACGATGGCAACCATTCCTAGCAACAAAAGGAGCCGGTTCAAGCTATCCAAAAATGCAGTCGCTTGATCATAGGACTTGAGAACATTGAGACGAATGGCCGGGGTTTTTCCTGGAGTCAGATCCAGAGATGTCGCCAGAAACTGCTCAGTGCCAAGCTGCACTTTCGCCGGCCCTGGACCGTTGGCAACCGCAAGTGTTGCTGGTTGGCGGGCCAGTTCCGATTCCTTTGATGCGGGTAACGTAGTTCGGACGATAGTGTCTCCGTAGTAGAAGGCCACCTGACTGGCTGAAATACGGCTCACTTCGGCTGCAAGACGATCGTCAATCTCATATCCCACCGCGAGGAACCCGAGTAACCGATTGGCAGATGCCGGGCCAAAGTAAATAGGCTTGAGGAAAACTTCATAGAGGTGTTGCCCACCGAACCACCACTGGCCAGAACCTTCCTGAGCCGAAGTATCTCGAATGAATTGTTGTGCGAGATCACGAGTTAGGCCGGGAGTCGTGGTATGCAGAGCAACCAGTCTTCCCTCCGGGTCCGCGAGCGCGAACAAATCGCTGCCTTCGAGCCGCCACAGGCTGGCAGAGGCATCCTGGATTGTGGCTTCGTGCCGGGTCGTCATCAGGGCGCGCAGATTTGGCAGATCGGCCAGCAATTCCGCGGAGCGGGCGAGTGTGTTTTCGCGCTGATTCTGGAAAATCTGGAAGGCGTTCACCGAATTGCGCAAGCCCGCAAAGATTTCACTGCGAACTTGTTTCTGAACGCTGTGGCGTACCAGGAGCAGGGTGGTGCAAGTGAGCCCGAAGGAAATCAGCAGCATGGAGAGTAGGAACTTGGTACGTAATCGTAGGCGAGCCACCCCTCACCACCTCCCTGCAGAGCCGTAGCCGTGCAGCGCAGCCCAGGCCTGCAAGTCAGCGCACAAATTTGTATCCTACTCCATGGACTGTCCGGAAATGTACTGGGTTGGTTGGCTCTTTCTCCAACTTCTGCCGGAGTTTAAGAATGTGGTTATCGACGGTTCGCGTCGAAGGGTAATTCTGATATCCCCAGACCTCTCTTAAGAGTTCATCGCGAGAGATAACCCGCTCTGCATTCTGCACCAGAAATTTCAGGGTGTTAAACTCTCGAGCCGTAAATTCAATGGGGTCCCCTTCGCGCACTACTTCCATCCTTGTGAAATTTATGGATATTCCATCGAATGTAACCACTTCACCGGGTTCGGTTCTACCCGAGCGCCGGATCGCCGCTCGTACTCGTGCCAAAAGTTCTCTGGGACTGAACGGTTTCGTCACGTAGTCGTCTGCACCGAGTTCTAGAAGCAGCACCTTATCTGTGACATCGCTGGCAGCACTCAGAATAATAATCGGCAACCCGGGAACCTGCTGTTTGATCTCACGGCACACATCCCGTCCCGACATAGCCGGCAACCGCAGGTCGAGAACAATTGCCGATGGTGAGGCGGCACGGAATGCCTCCAATGCCGACTTGCCATCTGCCTTTATTTCAACCGCGAAGCCGTCCGATTCGAACAAGCGTTTCAGGGCCTTTTGAACCGGACGGTCATCTTCTACCACAAGGATTCTTTCCATGGTGATGATCCTGGGGAAGCAAGTAACGGACCAATGCAGCTCAAGCTTACTACCACTTCGTCAATATTGAAGAAGGCAGCGGGGTCTTGACAATCTTTTTACATCTTGACGACAAGGTTGATACAAATTGCGAAACGCTCCCCTTCGTATGATACTTTCGCTTCGCGGATAGCCACCAAGCTTGCCGCGGGAGTGGTATCTCCGGATCACGCGATGTACCCCTGTACAATTGGGCGGAAAATCATGAGGATCGAGCGAGACTCAGCATGAGCCTTAATCCGACTCTGGCAAAGAGCGCAATCGTGGCCGCCCTGGGTGGTCTGCTGTTCGGCTTTGACACGGCTGTAATTTCTGGCACTACAGGGACTCTCACAAACACCTATTTGCTCTCACCGACGATGTTGGGCGTGACCGTTTCCAGCGCACTTTGGGGAACGGTTCTCGGTTCGATGCTGGCGGGAATTCCAGGTGAGCGGTTTGGGCGACGCGACAGTCTGCGGGTCCTGGCCATTCTCTATCTGGTTTCTGGGCTTGGCTGCGCCGCAGCGTGGAACTGGCCTTCCCTGGTGGTCTTCCGCTTTATTGGCGGACTCGGAATCGGGGGTTCATCCGTTCTTGGCCCCATGTATATTGCCGAGGTCGCTCCCGCGAAATTGCGCGGACGTCTCGTTGGGCTCTTCCAGTTCAACATAGTGTTCGGCATCCTGCTGGCATACTTTTCCAACTACTTGATTAGTGTTCAGGGCTTTGGAAAGTCAGAGTGGCGATTGGAATTAGGTGTCACAGCCATTCCCGCTGCATTGTTTTTCGTTATGTTATTCCGAATCCCTCGCAGTCCACGCTGGTTGGTGGAGA